>Ga0136624_1000374_pt1 | contig 16823 bp, 14 predicted proteins | sample AntDrymUQ4692206_2_FD_104802 | JGI IMG/M metagenome (GOLD analysis project Ga0136624, IMG submission 104802) | Polar desert sand microbial communities from Dry Valleys, Antarctica - metaG UQ469 (22.06) | ecosystem: Environmental > Terrestrial > Soil > Desert | place: Antarctica: Dry Valley... | reverse complement strand
GGCGCCGGACCCCGAGCCGGAGCCCGAGCCCCGCCCGGCGCTGCTGCGCCCCAAGCCGGTGGTGACGATCGGCGGCCTGCGCCGCGGGCGCTTCACCTTCGTCAACGAGCTCTCGGTAACGGGCCCGGAGGGCGCGCTCGTGCGGTTGCGCTGTCGCGGGAGGGGCTGCCCGGTACGGCGCATCTCGACCCGCATTCCCCGCCGCGGTCGCGTCCGACTGCGCCGCGCGCAGCGCACCTACCGCGCCGGCGCGCTGCTGCAGATCCGGGTGGTGGACCCGCAGGGCGAGCGCATAGGCAAGTTCACCGGGGCAAGGTTCCGCAGCCGTGGACGGACGCCGCGGACCAACAACGCCTGCCTCGAGCCCGGCGAGCGGAGTCCCAGCCCCTGTCCGGCGGGGCTCTGACCGCCTCGGGAAGCCTTTGGGGCCATAGAGGACCCAAACCCTTCCCGACGACCCCCTACGTGCCGAGCGCCAGCGCCAGCGTCTCGCGGGCGATCCGCTGCGCGGCGCCGGGCTTCGCCACCGCACGCGCCTTCCCCGCCATCTGGCGCATCCGCTCCGGCGCCCCCAGCAGCGCGGCGACCTCGCTGGCCAGGCGCGAGCCGTCGATCTCTGAGTCGGGCACGACCACCGCGGCGCCCGCGGCCTCGATGTGCCGGGCGTTGGCCGTCTGGTGGTCGGCCGTGGCGTGCGGGTAGGGGACGAGGATCGCGGGCCGTCCGGCGGCGGCGACCTCGAGCACCGATCCGCCCGAGCGCGCGACCACGAGGTCCGCTGCCGCGAGCGCGTCGGCGAAGGCGCTGACGTAGTCGTACAGGTGGTAGTGGCGCGGAGACCCAAGCTCGGCGAGGCGGCGCGCCAGCTCGGCGTGGTCGCGGCGCCCGCAGACGTGCAGCACCGCGCACGGCGCCGCGGAGCCGAATGCGTCGAGCGCGGCGTGGTTGAGCCGCCGCGCCCCCAGGGAGCCCCCGAAGACGAGCAGGCACGGCCCGTCGGCGGCGACCTGGAAGCGCTCGCGCGCGGCCGCGCGATCCGCGGAGCCGGTCGCCGCTGGCACGGGGCGCCCGCTGAGAACGTAGGGCGCCTGCTCGCGTCCCTCGATCGGAAAGGCCAGGAACACCCGCGCGGCGAGGGGAGCGAGCAGGCGGTTGGTCACTCCCAGGTGGCTGTCCGCCTCGGTGAGCACCAGCGGGAGGCCCAGCGAGCGGGCGGCCATGCCCACGGGCCCGGCCACATAGCCCCCGCCCCCGAGCACGGCATCCGCGTCGATCCGGCGCAGGATCCCCCGGGCGCGACCGACCGCTCGCGCGGCCAACCCGACGGCCCGGGCGGCCTTCAGCGGGTTGCGACGGTCGAAGCCGGCGACGGGGAGGGAGTGGAATGGATAGCCCGCCGCGGGCACCAGCTCCGCCTCGGCGCGCTCGCCGCCGAGGAACTCGACCGCGGCGCCGTCAGCCCGCAGCGCGTCCGCGACGGCCAGCGCCGGCACCACGTGACCGGCCGTCCCGCCAGCGGCTATCGCGATCGTTGGCACGACCGCCCCCATCGATGGCTCTCAGCCCTCGCGTGCCGGCCTTCGCGCGGCCGCCCGTCGCCGCGACGTTCAGCAGCAGGCCCATCCCCGCGAGCAGCACGATCAAGTTCGAGCTGCCGTAGGACAGGAACGGAAGCGGCACGCCGGTGAGGGGGGCCATCCCGAGCACCGCGAAGAAGTTGAGCGTGGCCTGGCACAGGATGAGCGACGTGATGCCGGCGGCCAGCAGCTTCGAGTAGCGATCGCGCGCCGCCTTCGCGGCGCGCAGCCCGGCGTAGCCGATCATCCCGTACAGGCCGGCAACCCCGACGATGCCCGCGAGCCCGAGCTCCTCGCCGATGATCGCCAGGATCATGTCCGTGTGGGCCTCGGGCAGGTAGAAGATCTTCTGCACCGACTCCCCGAGGCCGACCCCGAAGAGTCCGCCGGAGCCGATCGCCGTGAGCGCCTGCACCGCCTGAAAGCCGGTGTCGCCCGCGTCGGAGAAGGGGTCGAGGAAGGCCGTGAGCCGCGCCATGCGGTATGGCTCGATCACGGCCAGCAACAGCGCGAGCGCGGCGAGGACGGCGATCATCGTGGCGAGGTGGCGCAGCGGAGTGCCCGCGGCGATCAGCAGGGCGCCCATCGAGAAGCAGATCACGAGCGCGGTGCCCATGTCCGGCTGGCCCATCAGCAGCGCGCAGGCCGCGGCCACGACGAGCAGCAGCGGGCGCGTGAGCTGTGAGAGCGTGCGCACGGAGTCGGGCCGGTCGGCCAGCAGGCGCACCGCGTAGAGGATCAGCGCCACCTTCAGAAGCTCTGAGGGCTGGAACTGCAGCGGGCCCGCGCCCAGCCAGCGCGTGGCCCCGTTCACGGTCACGCCGACGCCGGGCGCCATCACCGCGACGGTCAGGAAGAACCCGGCGCCGAGGAGCAGCGGAGTTGCGTGGCGCACCAGCTCGAGCCCGCGGCGGGAGAGCACGTGGAGGACGGCCAGCCCGGCGAGCCCGAAGACCACGTAGCGCCTGAGATACTGGGAGGCGTCGCCGGAGCCGCCCAGCACGGCCTCGGCCGACGAGGCCGAGTAGACCATGACCGCGCCCGTGGCGAGCAGGCAGAGCGTGGCCGTGAAGAGGATCGAGTACTCGACGGGCCGCTCCGCCGAGCGCTTGCGGCGCGCCACCGTGCTCGCGCGGCCGAGGCGGGCGGGGCTGGCGACGGCGGCCATCCGGACCTCCTTCGCCGGGGGGCGGGCGATCCCTCCTCACGTGGCGATCGACTGCTGGTACAGCGTGAAGCCGATGGCCGAGCACACCGCCGCGACGATCCAGAAGCGCAGGATGATCTTCGTCTCCGACCAGGCCAGCATCTCGAAGTGGTGATGGATCGGGGCCATCAGGAAGACCCGGCGGCGGAAGCGCTGGAACGCGAAGACCTGGATCAGGACCGAGAGCGCCTCGATCACGAAGATGCCGCCGATGATCACGAGCAGGACCTCGGTCTTCGTCATCACGGCGAGCGCCGCTATCGCTCCACCCAGGCCGAGCGCGCCCGTGTCGCCCATGAAGATCGCCGCCGGGAAGGAGTTGAACCAGAGAAAGCCCACGCACGCGCCGACGAGGCAGGCACAGAGCAGGGCGAGATCCTCCTGGACGGCGCCCGTCGTCGTGAACGTGATCGCCGTGAAGGCCAGCAGCACGATCGCGCAGCAGCCCGCGGCAAGGCCGTCCAGGCCGTCCGTGAGGTTGACGCCGTTGGTCGCCCCCAGCAGCACGAGCAGGATCAGCACCGGGTAGAAGAGGCCGAGGTCGATCGAGTGGTCGACGACGTGCAGCTGCAGCGAGTCGCTGACGCCCGCGTAAGCGGCCACGCGCCACAGGCCGATCGCGATCAGCGCCTGGACGGCCAGCTTGGTCTTGCCGTTCAGGCCCAGCGAGCGACGCTTGGAGATCTTCGTCCAGTCGTCGGCGAACCCGAGCGCGGCCGCCGCGAGGGCGGTGGCGAAGACGCCGATGCTGGCCGCGTAGTAGTCGTTGAGGATGAGGAAGGGAACCGACACGGCCAGGAAGAGCACGAGGCCGCCCATCGTCGGCGTGCCCGCCTTCTCGTGGTGGCCCTCGGGCCCGTCCTCGCGGATGTGCTGGCCGAACTCGCGGTTGCGCAGCGCCTCGATGAACTTGGGACCGAGGAAGATGCAGATGAGCAGGGAGGCCATCCCCCCGATGAGGATCTCGCCCATCTAGGAGAGGACCCGCTCGAGGCCCACCGACCGTGAGCCCTTGACCAGCACACGGTCGCCCGGCTGGGCGATCTCCTCCAGCAGGGCTCCCGCCTCCTCCGGTGTGGCGGCCGCGTAGGTCTCGCCGGCGAAGCCCTCCGTGTAGCCGGTGGCCCCCTCCCCCACGGTCACGAGCACGTCGATGCCGAGCGCGTCCGCCTCCTCGCCGATGTCGCGGTGAAAGTCCCCAGAGCCCGCGCCCAGCTCGGCCATGGTGCCGAGCATCGCGACGCGGCGGTCGGCGGGCGTCTCGGCGAGGTGCTGGAGGGCGGCCCGCATCGACATCGGGTTGGCGTTGTAGCAATCGTTGACCACGGTCACCCCGCCGGGCAGCTCGACGACCGCGCCCCGCATAGAGGAGAACTGCACGTCGACCGGCCCTCCGGGCTTCACGCCGATGGCCACCGCCGCCGCCACGGCGGCGAGGGTGTTCAGCAGGTTGTGCGGCTCGTCGTAGGCAAGCTCGAGCTCGATCCGCTCGCCGCGCGCCTCGATGTCCGCCGTGCCGCCTCGGCCGGCAGCGCGGTCGAAGCCCAGCAGCATCACGTCACCGCCGGGGCCGAAGGTGATCGTCTCGAGGTCCTCGCGCAGGTGGCTGTTCAACCGCGGCTCGCCGGCGGGCACCACGCAGGCCGCGCCGGGCCGCAGGTCGCGAATCAGCTCGGCCTTCGCCGCCGCCACCCGCTCCACCGTGCCGAGCAGCTCCAGGTGGACGGGGCCGACGTTCACGATCACCCCCGCGTCGGGCTCGGCGACCGCCGTCAGCTCGCCGATCTGGCCCTCGCCGCGCATCGCCATCTCGAGCACCAGGGCCTCGCGGTCGTCCGCGGCCTCGACGATCGTGAGCGGAAGCCCGATCTCCGTGTTGAGGTTCTCGCGGCTCGCGTGGGTCCGCAGGCGCGGTGCGAGAAGCGCGGCCAGGATGTCCTTGGTCGAGGTCTTGCCGGTCGAGCCGGTGACCCCGATCACCCGCGCCCCCAGCTCGCGTCGCCAGGCGCGGGCGAGCGACTGCAGCGCGACCAGCGGCCGGCCGACCTCGATGACCGCCTGGGCCGCAGACCCCGCCGCGCTCGCCCGCTCGGCGTGCCCGGACGAGACGACCACGCCCCACGCACCCCGGGCAAGCGCCTCGGGCGCGAACGCGCCGCCGTCGGCCCGCTCGCCGGGCAGGCCGACGAACAGCGAGCCCTCCCGGGCCTCGCGCGAGTCGATCGTCGCGCGCGCGGGGCCGGCCGGCGCCATCGCCTCGCGGGTCAGCCGCCCGCCCGCGGCGGCGGCCACCCACTGCGCGTCGCGGTTCACCGCCGCCGGGCCTCGAGCGCGAGCGCCTCGCGGGCCACGGCGAGGTCGTCGAAGGGCTCCTTGCGCCCGTCCGCGAGCTCCTGGCCCTGCTCGTGTCCCTTTCCGGCTATGACCACGACATCGCCCGGCTCGGCGTCGCCCACGGCGAGTGCGATGGCCCGGCGCCGGTCCACGCAGCGCTCGGCCGCGCCGCCGGCGCCCTCGAGGATCTGGTCGACGATCGCCTCCGGGTCCTCGGAGCGTGGGTTGTCTGACGTGACGATCGCCCGGTCGGCCAGCCGCGCGGCCACCTCCCCCATCAGCGGACGCTTGCCGCGGTCGCGGTCGCCGCCCGCGCCGAAGACCACGTGGAGCCGGCCCCGGGTCAGCTCCCGCGCGGCGCGCAGCACGTTCTCCAGCGAGTCGGGGGTGTGGGCGTAGTCCACGAGGACGCCGAAGGGCTGGCCCTCCTCGACCGGCTCGAGGCGTCCGGGCACGCGGCCCGCCCGCGCCAGGGCGGCCACCGCCGTGCGCGCCTCGACGCCCATCGTCCGCGCCGCGGCGAGCGCCGCGAGCGCGTTCTGCACGTTGAACAGGCCGGGCAGGCGGGTGCTGCACTCGAGCGGGCCGTCCGGGGTGTCGGCCGTGAAGGAGGCACCGGCGATGTCGAACGAGACGTCGCGCGCGCGGTAGTCGCCGCCGTCGATGCCGTACGTCGCCGCCGCGTCGATCTCCGTGGCCAGGCGCGCGCCGTAGGGGTCGTCGACGTTCACCACCGCGGGCCCCGGCTCGTCGAAGAGCCCGCGCTTGGCGAGGTAGTAGTCCTCCATCGTCGGGTGGAAGTCGAGGTGGTCGTGGGTGAGGTTCGTGAAGACCTTGCCCGCGAAGCGGATCCCCGCCGCGCGGTGGAGCTGGAGCGCGTGCGAGGAGACCTCCATCGCGCAGGCACGGTCGCCCCTGGCGAGCATCTCCCGGAAGCCGGCCTGGAGGTCGATCGCCTCGGGCGTCGTGCGCTCTACTTGCTCCTCGACGCCCCCGACCACGCGCTTCACGGTCCCGAGCAGCCCGGTCTGGATCCCCGCCGCCTCGAGCACGTCGCGGACGAGGAAGGCGGTTGTCGTCTTGCCGTTCGTGCCGGTGATGCCGACGACCCGCAGGTCGGCGGTCGGATCGCCGTGGTAGCGGGCGGCGACGGGACCCATCGCCGCGCGCACGTCGCCGACGACCACCTCCGGGACGCCGAGGTCAAGCGGGCGCTCGCAGACCAGCGCAGACGCTCCGCGCCGCACCGCGTCCGAAGCGAAGTCGTGGCCGTCGGAGGTGAAGCCCGGCACGCAGAAGAAGAGCGTTCCCGCGGAAACTTCGCGGCTCGAATAGGCGAGCCCCGAGACCTCGACCTCCGGCGCGCCATTGCCCATCAGATCGCGCAGGGTCATGGTGGGCGAGAGTGTAGGACGCGCCGCGGAGCGCCCGGGGAGCGGCGCAGCTTCGCCGCATGCCTACGTTGGGGCGGGTTGTAGGCGCTATGCGACCAGGATCCGCCCCGACGCCTTGCGCCGGCACGCGTGGCGGGTGCTCAGTCGAGGAGCGCAGCCCGGGCACGCACCGCGGCCCGGCTCTCAATCCGGCGGGATGCGCATGTACGGCAGCGCGAACGAGACGATCTTCTCGAATGCGGGTGCGGCCACCTCGGCTCCGTAGTAGCCGATCCGGGGCTCGTCGACCATCACGGCGACCATCAGGCGCGGGTCGCGAGCGGGCGCGTAGCCGATGAACGAGGAGAAGAACTTGTAGTCGGAGTAGCCTCCGGTCTTGGGGTCGGGCTTCTCGGCCGTGCCCGTCTTGCCCGCCAGCTGATAGCCCTCGATCGAGGCTTCGGTGGCCGTGCCCCCCGCCCCCAGGACCCCCTCGAGCATGCGGGAGACCTCCCCGGCGGTGCGCTGCGAGATCACGCGCCGTCCCTCGTCGTGCTCGCCGGCGACCACGTGCGGCTGGTGGATCACGCCGCCGTTCGCGATCGCGGAGTAGCCCGCCACCATCTGCATCGGCGTCACGGCCAGGCCCTGGCCGATCGGAAGGTTGCCCAGGGACGAGCCCGAGTAGTCCGCGGGCCTCGGCACGATGCCGCCCGCCTCGCCCGGCAGGCCGATGCCGGTGGGTGAGCCGAAGCCGAACTTGCGCACCCAGCCGTCGAAGCGCCCCGAGCCCAGCTTGAGGCCGATCATCACCGAGCCCACGTTCGAGGACTGCGCGAGGATCTCCGCCGTGGTCCGCGTCGCCCCGCCCATGTCGTGGGCCTCGCCGATGGTCCGGTCGGCCACCTCGATCTCGGCGGGGACCTCGAAGGAGGTCTCGGGACGGACCAGGCCCTCCTCGATCGCCCCGGCCACCGTGAACGCCTTGAACGTCGACCCGGGCTCGTAGCTTGCGGTGACCGCGCGGTTCGCCCGCGCGTACTCCGGCGCCGAGCCGATGTCGTTCGCGTCGACGCGCGGCCAGTTCGCGAGCGCCAGCACCTCGCCGTTGCGCGGGTCCATGACGACTGCGGTCGCGGCCTTGGGCAGATGCAGCTGGCCGAGCTCGCCCATGACGGCCTCTACGCGCTCCTGCAGGACCGAGTCGATCGTGAGCCGCATGTCCTCGCCGGCCTCGGCGCGCTTGGTCTCGATGATGCTCACCGGCTCTCCCATCGCGTCCTTGACCAGGCGCCGCTCGCCGTCCGAGCCACCGAGGTCGTCCTCGTGCTGCTGCTCGATCCCCGACAGCCCGTAGTTGTCGGTGCCCACGGAGCCGATCAGCTGCGCGGCCACCGAGCCCTGCGGGTACGTGCGCTTGGGCTCGACCATCGTCTCGATGCCCTCGATCTCGAGCTCCTCCACCTTCGCGCCCCGCACGGGGCCGAGCTTGCGGGCGAGGTAGACGAAGCCCGTCTCGGCGTCGGTCAGGTCGGCCAGCACGTCGTCGAGCGGACGACCGAGCAACGGCGCCAGCTTCTCCGCGGCCGCGGTCGGGGACCTCACGAGCGGCGGGTTGGCGAAGACCGTGACCGCGTCCTCGGAGACGGCCAGCTCGAGCCCGTTGCGATCGGTGATCGTCCCGCGGCGCGCGCTTATCTCCAGGTCCTCGACCTGCTGGGTCAGCGCGCGCTCCTTCAGGCCGCCGGCCTCGACGGTCCCGAGCCAGGCGGCGCGAGCGCTCGCGGCCACGAGGAGGAGGAGGAAGAGCGCGAAGAGGAGGCCGATGCGGCGATTGATGAGAACGCCCACCGGGCCCCTACCCCGCCGGCGAGCCCGTGGCGGGGTCCAGCGTCGCGCCCGTCGCGGGGTCGACCGGCGCGCCCGTGGCGGGGTCGATCGCCGCGCCCGCGGCGGGGTCCAGCGTCGCGCCGGTCGCGGGGTCGACCGGCGCGCCCGTGACCGAGTCCACGGGGGACGCGACGTCCTCGAGCACCGGCACGGGCTCGACTGCGTCGGGAGCCAGCGGGACGGCGGCAAGCTCCGGCGGGGCGCCCCACTGCTTCAGGCGCCGTGCGGCGTTGCCGGCGTCGACCGAGGGATTCGAGCGCAGGTAGCGCACGTCGCCCGGTGCGGGCAGCATGAGACCCGCCTCCGCCGCCACCCGCTGGATGCGCTCACTCGAGCCGAGCCGCCCGGTGAGGCTGCGCAGGCGGGCGTTGTCGCGCTTCATGTCGCCGGCGGCCGCGGCGGTGGCGGCGATCTCGCTATTCGTCCGCAGCAGGTCGACGTTGAAGAACACGATCCCGCCGAGCAGCACGAACAGGAGCGCGATCCAGCCCCGGCCCTGCAGCAGGGCGTCGAGCACGGCGACGCCGCGGCGGTGTGCGGCATCGAAGCGCGGAGCCGCCGCCTCGCGGTCCGGCACGCTGGTGCGCGGCCGCGACGGTGCCGTAGGTACCGTGGCCGTCGGCGGCCGCGCCGGACCGGGCGGTCGCGAGCGGCGAGCGGGTGTGGAGCGGCGGGACGACGCGCGCCGGGCGGGGGCCGCGGGCATCAGGCCTCGCCTCCGGACACGCGCTCGGCGACCCGCATCCGGCCCGAGCGCGAACGAGGGTTGTCGGCCGCCTCTCCGGCGCTGGGCGCGACCGCCCGGCGGGTGAGCAGCTCGGCCTCGGGGGTGCGGCCGCAGCCGCAGACGGGCAGGTCGGGCGGGCAGATGCAGCCGCGGGCGCGCTCGGCCAGGAAGCGCTTGACGCGGCGATCCTCGAGCGAGTGGAAGGAGATCGCCGCCAACCGGCCGCCGGCTCGCAGCAGCCGCCACGCGGACGGCAGTGCGCGGTCGAGCGACTCGAGCTCGGAGTTCACGGCGATCCGCACGGCCTGGAACACGCGCTTGGCCGGATGGCTGCCCCCGAAGCGCCGCCGCACCGCGGCGGGCAGAGCCGCCTCGATGGCGTCCACCAGCTGACCGGTCGTCTCGAGCGGATCCCTCGCGCGCCTGCGCACGACCTCCCGCGCGATGATGCGGGCGTTGGGATCCTCGCCGTAACGACGAAAGAGCTGAGCGAGGCGGCGCTCGTCCCACCCGTTCAAGATCATCCGCGCGTCCAGCTCCTGCGCCGGGTCCATGCGCATGTCGAGCGGCGCGTCGTAGGAGTACGAGAAGCCGCGCTCGCGCGCGTCGACCTGCATCGAGGAGATCCCGAGGTCCAGGTAGACGAGGTCGGCCTCGAATCCCTCCGCGGCCAGCAGCTCGAGCGCGTCCCCGTAGTCCATGCGCAGGAAGCGGGTCTCGCACGCAACCTCCGCCGCCAGGTCCTCGAAGCGCTCCTCGGCGGCGGGGTCGCGGTCCACGCAGACGAGCACGCCGCCCGGGCCGATGCGGCCGGCCACGAGTCGGGCGTGACCGCCCGCGCCGAACGTGCAGTCGACCACCCGGTCGCCCGCCCCGGGGTCTCCGAGCTCGATCAGCTCGGCGGCCAGCACGGGTATGTGGGAGCGGGTCATGTCAAGCAGGATCGCCAAGGGAGTCCGTCACCTCCCCGATGCCGGCGTCGAGGGCCTGCTGCTCGACCTGCCAGCCGTCGCGACTCCACACCTCGAGGTGGTCGCCGACGCCCGCCACGACGACCTCCTTCTCCACGCCGGCGTGGGCGAGAAGCGGAGGCGGCAGCGTCACGCGCCCCGACGAGTCCAGCTCGAGGTCGAAGGAGTTGCCCTGGAAGAAGCGCTGGATGCGCTTGAACTCCGAGCCGAGCGGGTTCTTGCCCGTGAGCGAGCGGTCGACCATCTTCTCGTGGGCGTCCGGGGGCCATGCCGTGATGCAGGCATCCGAGTCCTTGGCGAGAACGAGTCCCGAAGAGAACGCCGCGCGGTACCGGGAGGGAATGCTCAACCGGTGCTTCGCGTCCAGCGAATGTTCGAAGTTACCTCTGAATGCCATGGCGTCCTGTGAAGGCCTTGTCTCGAGGCAGCCCTTCGGACCGGAGTGGCGGAGTGGGAGGAGCCCCGCCACTCCGGTCCTCGTGAGCTGGGCGCCACTGTAGCCCACTAAGCCCCACTCTGCAACACATTGCCCCACCAGATGCCTCGCGGAGACCCTGAAACTCCCGCTCGCGGCCGTCACGGCGGCGCGGTTTCGCTCCACGAGCGGGTTCGCGCCGTGCTGGGCGGAGTGGGAGACCCGCGCCCCCGTAACGGGCGAGACCGTGCAAGCGCAGCGTCTGAATGGGCGATTTCAGCCGACGGTGGGAGCTGCAGCCTCCTTTGCGGGGCTCAGCCTCCGGGTCGGCCCGCTTCCGGTGATCCAGCCTCAGACCTCGGGCAGACCGCCCGAGCCGAGCAGGGCGGCGGCGATCGCTGCCGCCACCATCAGCAGAACCGACGGCACGAGCACGAGGGCCACGACGAGCTGGATCTTCGGTCCGGCCTTCGCCGCCTCCTCCTGCACGTGGCGCCGCAGCGCGACGCGCGTGTCGCGCGCCTGGCCGGCGAGCGTGCGCGCGAGCGGCGCCCCGTGGCGACGCGAGCGCTCCAGCGCGGCGCACAGGGCTCGTACCTCGGGCTGGGGCAGGCGCTCGCTCATCCCCGCGAGAGCCTGCTCGAGCGGCACGCCCAATGCCACCTCACGAGCCACCGAGCGCCATTCCGAGGCCAGCGGGCCCGACGCCCGGGCCCCCACCTCCCCCAGCGCCGCGGGGAGCGAGGCGCCCGCGTCCACGGTCACCCGCAGCAGGTCGAGCATCGCCGGCAGCACCCTGCGAACGGCCCGGGCACGTGCGGCGGCCCGTCGCGCGAGCCAGACATCGGGGGCTAGGAATCCCGCCACCGGCGCGGCGGCGGCGAGCGCCAGCCCGAGCCGGCCCGGGGCCAGCGCCGCCGCCGGGACACCGCCGATTGCGGCCAACGCCGCCCCGGCCACCTTGGCGGCCATGAGCTCGCGCGTGCCAAAGCCCCCGGGGCGCCCCGCAGCCACGATGCGCCGCCCCAGCTCGTGCGGCGCTCCCCGTCCGGCGACGAAGCCGCCGCCGAGCGCGGCGAGCAGGCGCATGGCGCGCGGGCCCTCCGCCACGTCGCGGCGTCGCCCGTCGGAAGGCGCGAGGGCGGTCAGCCCGAGCGCGGCCAGCGTGGCCGCCGCGAACGAGAGCACGGTGGCGCTCACCATCGGACCCGTCCGAGGCGGCGGATCAGCACGGCAGCGGCGAGCTGCAACACCAGCGCGATCCCCACCAGCCACGCGGTGAGGAACGAGCTCCAGAGGCGCTCGAAGAAGCCGGGGCTCGCGAGCTCGGCCAGGAGCATCCCCCCCACCGGCAGCAGGACGACGACGAGCCCCGTGAAGCGAGCCTGCGCGGTCGCGCTGCGGACCTCGTCCTCCAGCCGGGCCTGGTCGCCGAACGCCTCGGCGACTTCGCGCAGGAGCGAGGCGAGGTCGCCGCCCGCCCGGCGCTGGACCAGGCAGGCCGCCACGACGGTGTCCAGCCGCGCGGAGCGCACGCGGGCGCGCATGGACTCCAGGGCGTCCTCCGTGCTCGCCCCGGCGGCCAGCTCACCGGCGACCCGCGCCAGCTCGTGTCCCGCCGCGCCGCTCACCCCCCGGGCCGCCTCGCCGATGGCGCCGCGCAGGGACCGCCCCGCGCCCAGCGCGTCCGCGAGGGCGAGCGCGACCGCCGCGGCGTCGCGCTCCACGGCCCGCCGGTAGTGCTCGCGCCGGGCGCGCAGGACGCGCGAAGCGAGGAATGGCCCCCCCGCCGCGAGGGCAAGGCCGGCGAGCGGCCCCGCCAGCAGCGCGCCGAGCACGAGGCCGAGCGCCGCTCCGGCAAGCAGCAGGCGCCGGCGCTCGGCGGCCCCCGGCTCGCGGCCCTCCCGGCCCACACGCACGAGCGCCTCCACGAGCGCGGCGAGCGCATGGCCCGCTCGCGGCCCGCGCTCCCGCGCGACCGGGCCAGTGATCGCGTGGGCCAGCACGAGCACGCCGAGGAAGCCCGCGGTGAAGGCAAGCGCCGCCGCACCGCTCACGCCGCCTCCCCCACCGCCGCGAGGCGCTCGGACAGCCGCCCGTCTCGCGGCGGGGTCACACGATCGCCGTGCAGCAGCTCCCGCGTGCCCGCTCCCCCGGCCACACGCACGACCTCCGCGATCGAGCGCACCGCGCGCGAGCCGTCGGCGCCGCGCGCCTGATGGACCACGAGGTCCACGGCGCTCGCCACCTGCTCGCGCACCGCCACGTGCGGGAGGGCGACGTCGGCCATCAGCGCCAGGGTCTCGAGCCGACGCAGGGCGTCCTCGGGCGAGTTGGCGTGCACGGTCGACAGGGAGCCGTCGTGACCGGTGTTGAGCGCCTGGAGGAGGTCGAGAGCCTCCCCACCCCGAACCTCGCCGACGACGATGCGGTCGGGGCGCATGCGCAGCGAGTTGCGCACGAGCTGGCGAATCGTCACCTCGCCGGTGCCCTCGAGGCTCGGGGGCCGTGACTCCAGCCGCACGACGTGCGCCTGGCGCAGCCGCAGCTCGGCGGCGTCCTCGATCGTCACGATGCGCTCGCCCGTCGGGATCGCGCCAGAGAGCGCGTTCAGGGTCATCGTCTTCCCCGAGCCCGTGCCTCCGCTCACGAGAATCGACGCCCGCGCCGCGACCGCGACGGCCAGCAGTTCGGCCGCCGCGCGCGGCAGCGTGCCGTTGCTCACCAACTCGCGCAGCGAGAAGCCCTCGCGCCGGAAGCGGCGGATGGTCAGGCAGGGACCGCTGAGCGAGAGCGGCGGCACCACCACGTTCACGCGCGAGCCGTCGGACAGCCGCGCGTCGCAGAGGGGCGACGCCTCGTCTACACGGCGCCCGAGCGGCGCGAGGATGCGCTCGATCGCGTGCAGGAGCTCCGCCTCGGACTCGAAGGAGGTCCCGGCCTGCTCGACGCGGCCCCGGCGCTCCACCCACACCGAGCCCGGGCCGTTGACCATCACCTCGTCCACCGTCGGGTCGGCCAGCAGCGGCTCGAGCGGCCCGAGGCCGGTGGCCAGCAGAAGGACGCGGTCGCGCAGCAGAGCCTGCTCGGCCTCGGCGAGCGCGGCCGCCTCGGTCTCCACGAGCGCGCGGACCTCCTCGTGCACGTCAGCCCCGGCCGTCCCCGAGCGAGCCCGCTCGATCAGCCGGCCGCGCAGCGCCTCGGCGAACTCGTCCATCGCGCCCACGTGAAGTAAAGGCACCGGCGAGCCGATATTCGCCCCCCCGCCCAGGCGTCGCCGCCTGGCATCTTGGATGGGTGCGCCGTCTCCTCCTGGTTGTCTCGGCCCGTCGTCCGGCTCTAGGGTCGGCCGCCGAGCGCGGGCGTCACTGCCGGCCGCAGGTGGGCCAGGGGTCGGTGCCTCGCGCTCGGTAGAGGCGCAGCGCGACACGGTCCTGGTGGGCTTCGGAGGCCTCGGCCGGGTCGTCGCCGCGCCCGCCCCAGTCCTCCCAGGTCTCGCGCAGGAACTGGTACTTGCCGCGGTAGCGCCCGTCCGAGGAGACAGCCGTGGGGTCGCCCCCGGACTCGCACTCGGCGATCTTGACCAGGACGCGCGGGAGTCGTCCCCTCCCACCGCCGTCATCCCCGGCGGGAACGCCCCCTCCTCCTTCGCGGCGGGGCGGGTGCCTGACGCTGCGCCGGCTGAAGGCGGGGAGGCGCAGCGCCCGCCGGGTCATGGGGCCGACGATGCCGTCCACCTCGAGCCCTCGACGGCGCTGGAAGCGCTTCACAGCTCGGTGGGTCTGGCGGCCGAAGACGCCGTCGGCGGCGATGTGAAGCCGGCGTTGGATGCGACGCACCGCGCGTCCGCGGTCGCCTTTGCGAACGGTGACCGAGGAACCGGCCGCGCTCGCCTCGCCCGCGCCGGGGTCGTCGGCGAGCGCAGCGCCGGGCTGGGCGAGCGAGGCGGCGAGGCCAAGCGCACAGGTGAGGGCGACGAGGGCCACGACGCGTTCCCCGCGAAGGAGGCGGCTCGGCCGGCTGCGAACGATCCGCTTCCCGCAGGCCAGGCCAGACACAGCGATGTCGATCACGGACTAACTGCTCCTCTTTCCTTTGCGCCTACGGGGTGAGCTGACGGGCTCGCGCGGGAAAGTGCGCTACGTCACGAACTCGTGACGATTCGCCCCTGGGGCAGGCAACCGACTCAAAGGGCTCGACATCGTGTCGAATCCTTTCCGGCCCCGTTGGGTCCCCCGTTCCCCGCCGTCGGAACGGTGGGGATTCGGCTGGATTGCTGAAACGAAGGCTGCATGGAAGCAGAAAGGTGATCTCGGTGTGGTGCTCCCCCGTTCAGCGCGGTCGGTCGTCGGGGTCGGCGGCCTCGTCGTCGACCAGCGTCGCGTCCTCGATGCGCTCGTCTGCGGGCGGCGGGGCGAGCAGGTCGTCAACCACCTCGTTGATGCTCGTGGGCGCAGCCTCCGGTCCGGGCCGCTCGACCGGCGGCTCTTCGTCCAGAGGATCCTCGCGGGGCTCCGCGACGGGAGGCGCGTCGTAGACCGATCGGACGACCGTGGGCTCGCCGGCCGGCTTCTCGTCGGCCACTTCCTCCGAGCGGGCGCCGGTGGCCACGTCGTCGGGCGCCTCCTCGACCACCGAGCCGACCGTCGTCACGTCCGCGGCGGCGGGCTCCGCGACGGGCGGGCCCTCCACCGGTGGCTCCTCGAAGGGCGGCACCTCCACTGGTGGCTCCTCGACCGGGGGCGCCTCGACCGGGGGCGCCTCGACCGGGGGCGCCTCATTCACCGCGGGCTCGCCAGGCGGCGGCTCCTCCACGACGACCGGACCGGGCGCCGGACCGGGCGCCGGAGGCGCGGGCAGGTCAAACGATGCCTGCGAGCCGCCCCTCCGGCGCGCCGCCACGACTCCGGCAGCGCCGAGCGCGACGAACGGCGCGGCCTTGCGAATCAGCCGTAAGAAGCCCATGCGGGCACCCTACTCGTCACGCGGCGAAGCCGGCTCCCCCGCGAGGCGCGCAGCCCGATCGTCCGCGGCAGAGACGGCTACCTACGCCGCCGCCACCAGCGGAGCGCCTACGCCGCCGCCACCAGCGGAGCCGGCTCCAGCGCCACCTCGAGGACCTCCCCGATCGTCATCACCGGGTGAAACGTCATCTGCTCGCGCACCTCGCCCGGCACCTCGTCGAGGTCGCCGCGGTTGCGCTCGGGGATGATCACGTCGGTCAGGCCGGCCGCGTGCGCGGCGAGCACCTTCTGCTTCAGCCCGCCGATCGGCAGCACCCGGCCCTGCAGCGTGACCTCGCCGGTCATGCCCACCGTGTGCTTGACCGGTCGCTCCGACAGCAGCGACGCAAGCGCCGTGGTCATCGTGACCCCCGCGCTCGGGCCGTCCTTGGGGATCGCCCCCGCCGGCACGTGCAAGTGAAACTCACGTCCGTCGAAGCTGTCCTCGTCCACGCCGATCGCCTCGGAGTGTCCGCGGACGTAGGAAAGGGCGATGCGCGCCGACTCCTTCATCACGTCGCCGAGCTGCCCGGTGAGCACGAGCGAGCCGCCGTCGCGGCCGCCCCTCATCGACGTCGCCTCGATGAAGAGGACGTCGCCGCCCACCGGCGTGTAGGCGAGGCCCGTGGCCACGCCCGGCACCGCGGTGCGCTCGGCCGCCTCCTGGAAGAAGCGCTGGCGCCCGAGGGCGTCACGCACCGTCTCCAGCGCGACGGCCACCGGGACCTCCACAAGACCGGAGGCGATCCTCGTCGCCGTCTTTCGCAGCAACGTGCCCAGCTCGCGCTCCAGCGAGCGCACGCCGGCCTCGCGCGTGTACTCCGTCACCACGACGCGCAGGACGTCATCCGCCACCAAGACCTCGCGCTCCCTCAGCCCGTTGCGCTCACGCTGGCGCGGCCACAGGTAGTCGCGGCCGATCGCCACCTTCTCCTCGGTCGTGTAGCCGTCGAAGCGCACGACCTCCATGCGGTCGAGCAGCGGCCCGGGGATCGTCTCCGCCACGTTGGCGGTGGCGATGAACAGGACTTGTGAGAGGTCGAGCTCGACGTCGAGGTAGTGGTCGCGGAACGCGTCGTTCTGCGCCGGGTCGAGCACCTCGAGCAGGGCCGACGACGGGTCGCCGCGCCAGTCGGCGCCGACCTTGTCGACCTCGTCGAGCATGATCACCGGGTTCATCGTGCCGGCGTCGCGCAGGGCACGGACGAGCCGCCCCGGCAGGGCGCCGATGTAGGTGCGCCGGTGTCCGCGGATCTCGGCCTCGTCGCGCACGCCGCCGAGCGACATGCGCACGAACTCGCGTCCGGTGGCCCGGGCGATCGACTC
>Ga0136624_1000373_pt1 | contig 16837 bp, 15 predicted proteins | sample AntDrymUQ4692206_2_FD_104802 | JGI IMG/M metagenome (GOLD analysis project Ga0136624, IMG submission 104802) | Polar desert sand microbial communities from Dry Valleys, Antarctica - metaG UQ469 (22.06) | ecosystem: Environmental > Terrestrial > Soil > Desert | place: Antarctica: Dry Valley... | reverse complement strand
GGGCGCAACCCGGGGCAGGCGTTCTGCTCCCGGTCATCTGCGTGCCGAGCCTCAAGCCTTACGCTCGCGCGGCAGGCGATAGCCGCGCCGCGACCCCCGTCCGTAATCGCTCCCGGCGCAGAGGGGAAGCGCCGGGCCGTGGCCGGTCGCTCCGCCGCTTTAATGCCGGAACCACAGACCTGCAGCGGGGGATGCCGGGAGCGCTCGATGCGGCTCGCGAGGGCGGCGCTCAGGTTCGGGGCGGCGAAGTCGCGCCTCTCGACTCGATCTAGTTGCGTGCCGTATTCGCCGCTGGCGCGCTGGCCGATCTCGCCGCTCGACAATCTGCGCGTCGCGATCGACGCTGGGCTTCTCAGTCGACCGCCCAGCTCGACTACGACGCGCGCCGACGGCTGCTTCCCGCTCGTACGAAGGGCGCCCTCCAAGGCACCCACCGAGCCCGAGCTCAGCGCGCTCCAGCGCCAGGTCCTCGACCTGCTCGATGTGCCCGAGGCCGCCTACCTCAGCCCGCCGCCGAGTAGTCCCTGACCGCCACCAGCCGGGTGGGGGAGATATTGCGGTCCAGAGGTGCGGAAGAGAGTTCAGTGCCCCCCGCCTTGACTACCGTCGCGCTTGACGGCGAATCACCACGGTACGTTCGGCGGGCAGCGCTTAGATGGCCACGCGCGAGCCGGCCGGCGTCGAGGCGGACTCGAGCTCCTCGAGGCGCTCCATCGGCAGCGGGCCGTGACCGGTGGTGTTCGAGACCTCGAACAGGAGCTGCTCGTAGGCGGCGGCCACGGCGTCCCAGGAGTACAGCTCGGCGCGCTCGAGCGCCCTCTCGCGGTAGCTCGCCACCAGCTCGGGATCGGCGAGCAGGCGCTCGAGCTGGCGGGCAAGGTCGGGGACGCCCTCCGTGCCCGAGAAGTACATGCCCGCGTCGCCCACGGTCTCCGCGTTCGGCTTGTAGTCGTTGACCAGCACGCAGTTGCCCGCGGCCAGCGCCTCGAGGATCACCGGGTGCGTGCCTCCCACCTCCGTCGGGGCGCAGAAGAGGTAGGCGCCGCGCTGGAGCTCCCAGTACCCGGGGCCGAAGACGTAGCCGGGAAAGATCACGCGCGGATCGGCCGCGCGGCGCACGAGCTTGATGTACTCGGACGCGTACGGGGCCCCGCCGACCACGACGAGCTTCATGCCGCGGGTGTGCTCGGTTCCGATCCGCGACCACGCCTCGACCAGCAGGTGCGGGTTGTTCTCGGGCTCGAGGCGCCCGACGAAGAGCACGTAGCGCCCGGCCTCGAGCCCGAGCGCCTTGAGCATCCCGCCGTCCTGCTCCTCGGGCACCTCGGCGCCGTAGGGCACGACCCCGATCTGGCGGCCGTAGCGCTGCTCGTAGATGCCGGCCACGGCGTGCGAGTCGGTGATCGCCCGCGTGGCCATGCGCGGAGAGAGCCGCTCGGCGGCGCGCAGGTAGGACTTGGCGAGGCGATTCCACTTGCGGCGGTCTGAGTCGAGCCCGTCCACATTGATCACCGTGGGGATGCCGGCGAGGCGGGTCACAAGGCACAGCGGGCTGTTGCCCGCGATGAAGAAGAGCGCGACGTCGTAGGAGCCACCGCGGGCGGCGTGGAGGCTGGAGAGGAACGTGTGCACGAAGGTGTCCAGGTACTTGTTGCGCACCGTCGGGAGGTGGACGAGGCGCGCGCCCTTCCACTCGCGGATCCCGGGGTCGACCACGTGCGGCCGGCAGTACACCGTGACGTGGTGGCCGCGGTTGGTGAGCCGGCTCGTGATCTGCTCGACGGCGGTCTCGAAGCCGCTGTAGGAGGCGGGGATTCCGCGCGTGCCGAGGATTGCGACGTTCATGGGGTGGCGTCCCGGGCCGGGGGCGCGCCAAGCGCCAGCGTATAGGCCGACTCGTGAACGCACGCCGCCTGCGCCCAGGAGAAGCCTCGGGCGCGGACGGCGCCCCGGCGCGCGAGGTCCTCCCTCAGCGAGGCGTCGGTCGCGATCCGTTCGATTCCCGCGGCGAGGCCGTCGGGCTCCACGAGCAGCGCCGCGTCGCCGCAGACCTCCTCCGTCCCCGCGTTGCGGACCGCCAGCACCGGGACCCCGACGGCCATCGCCTCGAGCGGCGTCAGCCCGAAGCCCTCGTGCAGGGAGGGGTGCACCAGTGCCCGCGCGCCGCGGAGCAGCGCGAGCATCTCCGCCGGGCCCTGTGCGCGGCGAGGGGTCACGCCCGGGGCGCCCGCCTGCGCCGCCGCGCCACCGGCCAGCACGAGCGGCGCCGGCTCCTTCGCCCTCGCGCGATAGGCGGCGTAGGCGGCGAGCAGGCCGGCGAGGTTCTTGCGCTCCTCGGCGTCGCCCACGAAGACGAGCGGGCCGGCGGCCGAGCCCCCGCTGGGCCCTCCCGAGTCGGCCTCGGCCTGGCCCGGGCCGTGGTCGGCCTCGGCCTGGCCCGGGCCGTGGTGGGCCACCACGACGCGCCCCGGGTCGGCGCCCAGGAGGGAGACGAGGTCGGCGGCTGTGGCCCGGGTCGGGCAGATCAATGCGCCGCAGCCCCGGGCGGCCGCGCGGTAGCGTCGGCGGGCGAGCACGCGCCAGGCGATCCCGTAGCCGGCGGGGTGGTGCAGGAACGCCGCGTCGTGGACGGTGCAGGCCTGGGCCACGGCGATGCGGCGGCTGTGGGCGGGGAGCGGGTGGTGGACGAGGTCGGCGGCCAGGAGCCGCGCCGCCCGCGGCAGGCCTGCGTGCAGCCACAGCGCATCGAGCAGCGCGTTCGCGGCGCTGCGCACCCACCCGCGCGGGCCGCCGCCGCGCCCCGGCGCCAGCCGCCGGCGCTGGGCGGCCGTCACGAGCTCCACGCGCCCGCCCTCGCGCAGCGCTGCGATCAGGCGCTCGAGGTAGACCGAGGTGCCCGACACCCCGCGTCCGGCGTAGCTGGTGTCGATCAGGACGCGCACGCCTACCGGGTCGCGACGGCGACGAGGGTGCCCGCGTCGCGGCCCATCTCCTCCACCGCGAAGCCGAACCCGCCAAGCAGGCCGCCGAGCGAGCCCCGCGTGAAGAAGCGCAGGTGGGGCGAGAGGGGGTCGAAGCGGCGCTCGAAGCCCCGCACGAGCACGTCGAGCCCGGTGAGCCGGCCGTGGGCGGGCGTGGACAGCGCAAGGCGCCCACCCGGCACGAGGACCCGCCGGGCCTCGGACAGCAGCAGCGAGACGTCGCGGACGTGCTCCACCGTGTCCGTGCAGAGCACGAGCTCAAAGGCGTTGTCGGGCAGCGGCAGCGCCCGATCGGGCTCGACGAGCACGGCGCGCGCGCCGGGGAGGCGCTTCGCCGCGCGGGCCAGGGCCACGTCCGAGACGTCGACCAGGACGAGGTCGCCGGCCTCCAGCAGCTCCGCCGTGCGGCCGTCCCCGCACCCGAGGTCGAGCGCTCTCGGCACCGGCCCCAGCTCACTCACCAGACGCCGCACCGCAGGCGGCGGCCCGCTGCGCTCCTCGGGGACGAGGGACCAGATCTCGTCGTCGTAGGCGGAGGGCAAGCGGGGGTAGGCTAGCGCCCATGAGCGAGGCGGCCACGGCCGAGGCGGCCGGGCTGCGCGTGGCCGTCGATGCGCGGGCGCTGGACATCGACGGCTTCCGCACCCAGGGGATCGGCCGCTACGCCCACAGCCTGCTCGGCCCGCTGCACGACGCCGCCCGAGGGCGCGGTGGAGAGCTGGTCCTGCTGCGCCAGCCGGCCCCGGGATCCCCGGGATCCCCCTACGGCGGCGATCCGGCTCCCGCAGCGCCCGTGCTCCGCGTGCGCCGGCCGCCGGTGCCGCCGCGTCTCGTCGACTGGCCCGAGCAGCTGCTCCTCCCGCTCGACCTGCGCCGGTCGAAGGCGCGCGTCGCGCACGCGCTCTCGATCTACCGCGCGGCGGTGTGGCCTGGCGTGCCGACGGTCATGACGATGCTCGACGTGGTGCCGCTCATGTGGCCCGACCAGTATCTGAAGAGCGGCCTCGGCCACCGGATGCTCTACCGCGCGGCCCGGCGGGCGCGGCTGCTGCTGGCGATCTCGGACACCGTGCGCCGCGATGTGATCGCCCACCTGGGCGTTTCGCCGAAGCGCGTCGTCTGCGTGCCGCTCGCGGCCCACTCGCGCTTCGCCCCGGCCGATCCCCGGCCCGCCCGGGAGCGGCTCTCACTCGAAGGCCCCTACCTGCTCTACGTCGGCGGCCTGCAGAGCGCCGATCCGCGCAAGAACCTCGAGGGGCTCGTGGACGCCTACGCGCGCTGGCGGCGCGAGCAGCACCGCGACGAGGTGCTCGTGCTCGTGGGGCAGACGGGCGCGGCGAGCCGGGCGCTCGAGGCCCGCGCCGCCGCCGCCCGGGCGCCGGTGCGCTTCGCCGGCTTCGTGCCCGACGAGGAGCTTCCCGGCCTGCTCTCGGGGGCCCGGTGCCTGGTGACCGCCAGCCGCTATGAGGGCTTTGGCCTGCCCGCGCTCGAGGCAATCTCCTGCGGCACACCCGTCGTCGCCTTCGACGCCGGGGCGGTGCCCGAGGTCGCGGGTCCCGGAGGCCTGCTGGCGCCCGACGGCGACGGCGACGCGCTGATGCGGGCGGTGGCCCGGGTCTGCGACGAGCCGGCCGTGCGCGAGCGCCTGTCGGCCGCGGGCCGCCGCCACGCGCGGCGCTACTCGTGGCGGCGCACGGCCGAGCTGACCTGGGACGCCTACGAGCGCGTCGCGGCTCAGCGCGAGGCGCGCAGCCCCATCCCCCGTGAGGAGCACCGCGCTCACGCCGGCGGCTCGAGCCCGTAGGGCACGGGCGGCGCCGAGCGTTCGCGCCGCCGCGCCTGGAGCACGGCGCGCTTGCGGTACATCCGCGGCACGAGGCGCGCCGCCTCCGCATACCCGCGCAGCAGGTGGCGCTCGCGCACCAGCGCAAAGCCGAGGGCGAGCACCTCGTAGGCCGCGATGCGCGGCAGGTCGCGCACGAACGTGCGCAGCGGGTCGTTCTTGACGGTCATCAGATAGCGGTTGCGAAACTGCATGCGCCGGTCGGACGCGTCCACTCGGGCGCGGGTCGAGGGGCTGTAGGTGCGGATGTGGTACGCCACGGCGCTCGGCTCGTAGAGGCAGCGCCAGCCCAGCATGCGCACGCGCCACGCGAGGTCGGCGTCCGAGGCCCAGCGCACGAGATCCTCGTCGAAGACCTCGCCGGCGACTGCGGCGTCGTCGAGCGTGGCGCGGCGGTAGAGCGCAACCGCGCCGTCGGGCCCGAACGCGTCCGCCCGCCGGTCGAAGGCGAGCGCCGGACGCCCATGGCCGACCAGCCCGTTCTTGCGCCTGCGGTCGACGACCATTCCGGCCGTGTCGATCGCGTCGAGGCGCTGCTCGGGCAGCGGGCCCGCCGTTCGCACGAGCTTGGGCGCCACGCAGCCGACGCCGTCCTCGCCCAGCGCGGCCAGCGCTTGGGCGACGAACCCCGGCGCCAGGAAGCAGTCCGGCTGCATGAGCAGGACGGCCTCCCCGCCGACGGTCCGCAGCGCGACGTTCATCGCCTCGCAGTAGGTGTGGCGCTCGTCGAGGCGCACGCAGCGCACGCCGTGCTCGTCCGCCACCCGGGCCGTCGAATCGTCTGAGGCGTTGTCGAGCACCACGACCTCGACGCCCTCCTGGGCGAGGACCGTGGGCAGCGAGTGACGCAACAGCTCGCCCTCGTCCGTGGAGATGATCGGCGCCCCGACGTTCACGCAGCGAGCCCGCGCACGGCGGCCAGTCTACGCTGGCCGCGAGCTCCCATGGTCATAGCGATCGTCGTCACCCACAACCGCAGGGAGCTGCTCGGCGAGTGCCTGAGCGCTCTCGGCGCGCAGACCGCGCGGCCCGCGCGGGTGGTCGTCGTCGACAACGCGAGCAGCGACGGGACGCCGGAGATGGTCGAGCGGGAGTTCGGCGACGTCGAGCTGCTGCGCATGGCAGACAACGAGGGAAGCTCGGGCGGCTTCCACGAGGGGATGAAGCGCGCCCACGAGGAAGGGGCCGAGTGGCTCTGGCTCATGGACGACGACACGATCCCCTCGCCCACGGCGCTCGCGGAGCTGCTCGCCGCTCGCGAGCGGCTCGAGCCCGAGCTGCCCAGCATGCTGGTGAGCAAGGTCCTGTGGACCGACGGCAGGATGCACGCGATGAACACCCCCTGGCCCGACCGCAAGCGGGCGGAGCGGATGATCGAGGGCGCCGAGCGCGGCCTGATGCCGCTGCGCTCGGCGACGTGGGTGTCGCTGCTCGTGCACCGGGGGGCCGTGGACCGTCACGGCCTTCCGCTGAAGCGCTTCTTCATCTGGAGCGACGACATCGACTACACGGGCCGGGTCCTGTTCTCAGAGCCCGGCTACCTCGTGCCGACGAGCGTCGTGGTCCACAAGACGGAGTCCGACAAGACGCACATGGCCGCGACGCCCGACCGCTTCTACTACCACGTGCGCAACACCGTGTTCATCATCCGGGGGCCCGGCCGGCGACCGCGCGAGAAGGCCATCTTCGCGTGGCTGCTCGTCTCCTCCGTCCTCGCCTACCTCGGGCGCAACCCCACGGCTGCGAGCGCGGCCGCGATCCTGCGCGGTCTGCGCGACGGGCTCGCGCCGCTTCGCCCGGCCGGCTAGGTGCCGCGGCCGCGGCGGGCCGGCGCGCTGCGCAGGTGCTCCAACCCGTCCTCGAGCACCGTCAGGGCGAACCAGGGCTTGTCCGTGGGGTCGATCGCGTCGGTGCGCAGCAGCTTCGCCCGCTCGACGAGCTGGCGGCGCGCGCGCCGGTGGGCTGCGCGGGCGTCCACCGGCAGGCGCACGGCGACGCTTCCCGGGACGAGCATGCCGGGGCCCCGCCAGAGGATGCGCGCGGCCCACTCCAGGTCGTCGGCGAACGGGTCGAGCGAGGGGTGCCCGGGCACCGAGACCCACTCGCGGTTGACGAGCAGCGAGCCTCCCCGGACCAGCCTCAGCGAGACGACGCGCCGCTCGAAGGCCGCGATGGCCACGTCGCGATCCATGACCTGGGCCACCGGAAGCGAGCTGCGATCGAACGCGCCCGCCGGCGTGACGATCTTGCTGGCCAGCAGGACCGGCGCGGGCAGCGGCCCGGGATCGTCGAGGACCTGCAGCAGACGCTCCAGCGCCGGCGGCTCGGGCAGCACCGATCCGTCAAGCAGCCACAGCCAGGGCGAGTCGGCTCGAAGCGCGGCGAGGCCGCCTCGCCGGGGCACGACGACCTGATCTCGCGGCCGCAGCGTCTGCCCTCTCACGGCCTCCAGCACGGACGCGGCCCGGCTCGTCTCCTCGGCCGACGCGATCACCGCGCAGACGCGGTCCGCTCCGACTTCGCCAACCGCCACGGCGGCTAGCGTAGCGCCGCCATGGCGCGCGTAGAGGAAGATCGCCGGCCGCTGGTGTCGCTGCTGCTGCCCAACCGCAACAACGAGCGGGTGCTCGAGCTCGTGCTGGAGCGCCTCGCCGCGAACACCACCTACCCGCGGGTCGAGCTCGTGGCCGTCGACGACGGCTCGACCGACGCCAGCCGCGAGATCCTGCGCCTCTGGCGCGACTCGGGCCGGTTCGCGATGTTCCGGCTGCTGGAGCGCGAGCACGGCGGGGTCGTCGACGCGCTCAACGCGGGGCTGGAGGCCGCGTCGGGCGCGGTGGTCGTCCAGCTCGACGCCGACGCCTCGGTGGAGACGCCGGGCTGGCTCGAACGCATGGTCTCACTGCTTCTCTTCGACGAGCTCGTCGGCGTCGTGACCGCCAAGGTGGTGATGGACTTCGGCCTGATCCACGCCTGCGGCGTGAACCTGGTCGGCCCCGACGGCCTGCACGACCGACCCACCCGGATAACCGAGCGCCCGGGCCGGCGGATCTGGCACCAGCGCGTCGCGCGTCCGTACGAGGGGACGACCGAGGAGGAGCGCCGCGTGGCCGAGGTCGACTCCGGGATCGGCTGCTGCATGGCCTACCGGCGCGACGACGCCCTGGCCGTCGGCGGATACGACCACGGCTTCTCCCCCGTCTGGTTCGACGACCTGGACCTGTGCATGTCCATCCGCCGCGCGGGCAAGAAGGTCTTCTTCCTCCCCGACGTCCGCGTCGTCCATCGGTTCAGCCTCCGCGGTCGCCCGCCGGTGGCCGCGAGCGGGCTGCGCCAGTGGGTCGTCCAGCGCTCGTGGCGCGTGGCCACGCACATCGGGGGGCTCCTGCCGGCGCCGACGCGCGCCAGGGCGGCCCACCGAATCGGGCTCGATCGCCCGCGGCCCGAGCACCGCGAGCGCCTGCGCCACCACTACGGCTACTGGCATGAGAAGTGGGGCTGGGACCTGCTCAACCCAGACATGACGGAACTGCGCCGCCGCTACCCAGACAGCGAGGTGTGCTGGGCGCTCGACCCCGGGCGCCGGGCGGCCGGGGAGGCGCTGGCGGCGGCGTACGTGGCGGAGAGCGCGCGGTGACCTCCGGGGGAGCCGGTGTCCGCGTGCTCGTCACCGGGGGCGCGGGCTTCGTGGGCGCCAACCTGGCCGTCGCCCTCGCCGCGCAGCCCGGCTTCGACGTCGTGGCCTTCGACAACCTCAACCGGCGCGGCTCGGAGCTGAACCTGCCCCGCCTGCGCGCGGCGGGCGTGGCCTTCGTCCACGGCGACGTGCGCAACGCCCACGACCTGCTCGAGCTGGGGCCGGTGGACGCGCTGGTCGAGGCGTCGGCTGAGCCGTCGGTGATGGCCGGCGTTGGCGGCTCGCCGCGCTACCTCGTCGAAACCAACCTCGTGGGCGCCCACCACTGCCTCGAGCTGGCCCGGCGCGACGGCGCCCAGGTGATCTTCCTCTCGACGGGCCGCGTCTACCCCGTCGCGGCGCTGAACGCCGTGCGCTTCGAGGAAGGCCCGTCGCGGTTCAAGCTGAGCACCGACCAGGACCTGCCCGGCGTCTCGCCGGCGGGGATCGGCGAGGACTTCCCGCTCGCTGGGGCGCGCACCCTCTACGGGGCGTCGAAGCTCGGGGCGGAGCTGCTCGTCACCGAGTACGGCGCCGGCTACGGGCTGCCAACGGTGATCAACCGCTGCGGCGTGATCGCCGGCCCGTGGCAGATGGGCAGGGTCGACCAGGGCGTGTTCACGTTCTGGCTGCTCGCCCACCACTTCGGCCGCGATCTGCGCTACATCGGCTACGGCGGCGCGGGCAAGCAGGTCCGCGACCTCCTGCACGTCGAGGACCTGGCCGCGCTCGTCATGGAGCAGCTCGAGCAGCCCGAGCGCTGGAGCGGCGCGACCGTCAACGTCGGCGGCGGCCCCGAGGTCAGCCTCTCGCTGCGCGAGGCCACCGACATCTGCGTGGAGCTGACCGGCAACCGCGTCGAGGTGACCGGCGAGCCCACCGGGCGGGCCGGCGACGTGCCGCTGTACCTCTCGGACTGCGCGGCCCTGCACGCGCGCACCGCGTGGCGCCCGCGGCGCGACGCCCGGCGCATCCTCGAGGACACCTTCGCCTGGGTGCGGGCCCACGAGCGCGAGCTCGAGCGCGCGCTGTGAGCAGGCGGCCGCACTGGAGCTGGGCGTGCCTGGTGCTGATGCTCGGCGCCGCGACGCTCGTCATGTACCTCGAGGCGCGCGGCATGACCTTCCGTCGCGACGACTGGAACATGATCCTGACCCGGCGCGGCCACTCGCTCGAGGTCTTCCTGCGCCCGCACAGCGGGCACCTCCTGCCGCTGCACGTGCTCGCCTACAAGGGGCTGCTGGAGACCTTCGGGCTGCGCAGCTACGTGCCCTATCAGGCGCTGGCCTTCGGACTCCACGCGCTCGTGGCCACTCTCCTGTTCGTCTACGCCCGGGCGCGTGTAGGGCCGCTTGCGGCTCTGGCCGTGACCGCTGTCTTCGTGATCCCAGGGGCGGCTGTCCACGATGTCCTCTGGCCGTTTCAAATCGGCTTCCTCACCTCGCTGGCCGCGGGCCTCGGGATGCTGCTCGCGCTTGAACGCGACGACGGCAGAGGAGACGCCGCAGCCTCTGGCCTGCTGCTCGTCGCGATCGTCAGCTCCGCCGTCGGCCTGGCGATCGCCGCCGGTGCCGTGGTGGAGCTGGTCGCGCTTCGCGCCCGCAGGCGCAGATTCGCCCGCGTGCTGGCCGTGCCGCTCGGCCTCTTCGGCCTCTGGTACGTCTTGTATGCGGGCGAGGTGCCGCCGGGAACGGCGCCCGCGACCGAGCCCGACTTGGCGCAGCCGCTGATCGACAACCTCCTCGACGCCCCCCGGTACGTCTTCGACACGGCTGGCGCCGCCCTGTCGAACACGGTCGGGCTCGGCCCGTCGGTGGGGCCGGTGCTGGCGCTCGCCGCCACGGTGCTCGTCGGCCATCGGTTGGTCAGCGGGCGCGTTCTCTCGACGCGCTTGCGGACAGTCCTGGCGCTTGCCGTGACCTACTGGGGGCTCCTGGCGCTCGCGCGGGCCCAGCTCAACGACCCCGCGCAGGTGCGCTACCTCTACCCGAGCGTCCTGTTCGTCCTGCTCGTCGTCGTCGAGTGGGCGCGCGGCCTGCGTCTCGCCCGCCCCGGGCATGCCGTGCTGGCGCTGGCCACCACCGCGATCGTGCTCATCAACATCGGCCAGCTTCGCAACGAGGCCGACATCCTGCTTCGCGACGCCAGCGACATCCTGCCGCGGCTGACGGCGCTCGAGCTCAGCCGCGGCTCAGTCGCCGCGGACTTCCGGCCCTCGCCGCCCCCCCACGGCTCGGCGCCGGACGTCGTCGCGGGCGCCTACTTCGCCGCCATCGACGACTTCGGATCGCCGGCGCCGTCACCCGACGAGCTGCTGCGGGCGCCGGAAGAGCTGCGGGCGGTCGCGGACGCGACGCTCCTCCAGGCGAACGGCATCCGGATCTCGACGGGGGCGGGCGGGCGGGCGGGCGGCCCGCCCCCGACGGTGATCGCGGTCGAGGGCGCTCAGGCGCAGACGAGAGGGGGCTGCGTGGCGCTCGCGCCGGCGACCTTCCCCGCCTCGGTGGAGGTGCGGGCCGACGGGCCCGGCCTGGCGCTCGAAATCGAGGCGGGAGGGGCCGTCAACCTCCACGCGCGCCGGCTGGCGGACGGCTTCGTCGGGCCGCCGTTCGCGACGCTCGCGGGGGACCAACGCGCCGTGCTCGAGCTCCCCGACGCCCGCCTGGCGCGGCCCTGGCACGTCAAGGTCGAGGCGGGCCAGCGGGTGCGCGTCTGCGGTCTCGCGGGGTGACCGACCCGACGCGCACCTCGCGGCGGTGGCTCGCGACGCGGCCCTCGTAGCCCGCGCGCCGGTAGTCGCCGCGGCTGAGGTGGTGCTCGAGCAGCACGTAGAGGACCATGAACAGGTAGCGGCTGCCCATCTCCTGGAGGCGCAGCTTCGACTCGCCGGTGCGCCGGTTGCGCCAGGAGATCGGCAGCACCACGTACGAGAAGCCGCGCACGACCGCCTTCAGCGGCAGCTCGACGGTGAGGTTGAAGTGGTTCGAGAGCAGCGGGGTCACCTGCTCGATGACCTCGCGCCGGTAGGCCTTGAACGCGTTCGTGGTGTCGTTGTAGTGGTGGCGAAAGACGAGCTGGATGCCCAGGTTCACCGCCCGGTTGACGACGCGCTTGGCCCAGGGGTAGTCCGTGACCCTGCTCCCCGACACGAAGCGCGAGCCGAAGGCGCAGTCATAGCCCTCCTCTAGCACGCGCGCGTAGCGCACGAGGTCGGCCGGGTCGTCGGAGCCGTCGGCCATCACGATCGCGACGGCGTCGCCGGTGAACGCCTCGAGGCCGGCGCGGACCGCCAGCCCGAAGCCGCTCGCGTACGGAGAGCGCAGCGCGCGCACGGCGGGCCACTCGCGGGCGAGGCCCTCGGCGACGCCCATCGTCCCGTCGGTGCTGGCGTCGTCGACGACGACCACCTCGTGATCGACCCGCTCCGACTCCAGCGCCTCGACGAGCGCGGACACCGTGCCACCGAGCGCGGTCGCCTCGTCGCGCGCCGGGATGACGACGGAGAGCCTCACCGGCTCGGTGCCCAGCGCTCGGCGTTGTGCTCGTGGATCTCGTGCAGTATCGCGGGCACGTCGTGGCGAACCCGCCACCCGGGATGGTCGCGCTCGAACTCGCCGTTGTCTGAGATCCACCACTGGTGATCGCCCACGCGCGGCGAGTCGTCGAGGCTCCAGCGCAGCGGGACGCCGGCGATCTCCTCGCACAGCTCGATCGCCTCGAGCATCGAGCAGTTGCTGCTCCGCCCGCCGCCGATGTTGTAGAGCGCCCCGGCCCGGGGAGCCGCGTGGAAGGCGAGGAACGCGGCCACGAGGTCGGAGCAGTGGATGTTGTCGCGCACCTGCTTGCCCCCGTAGCCGAGCACCGTGTAGGGCTCTCTGCTGATCGCGCAGCGCATCAGGTAGGAGAGGAAGCCGTGGAGCTTCGCTCCCGCGTGTCGCGGCCCGGTCAGGCAGCCACCGCGAAAGCAGACGGTGGGCATGCCGAAGTAGCGCCCGTACTCCTGGACCAGCGCGTCCGCGGAGAGCTTGGAGACCCCGAAGAGGGAGTGTGTCGTCGCGTCGACCGACATCGTCGTGTCGATGCCGCCGAACCAGCGGTGGTCCCCGGGGAGCTCGTAGCGGCGCTCGAGCTCGACCAGTCCCAGCGCGTTCGGCCGGTCGCCGTAGACCTTGTTGGTCGAGCAGAAGACGAACGTCGCGTCGCACGCGTGGGTGCGGCACGCCTCGAGCAGGTTGAGGGTGGCGAGCGCGTTGACGGCGAAGTCGGTGTGGGGGTCGGAGGCCGCCCAGTCGTGCGAGGGCTGAGCGGCGGCGTGGATGACGAGCTCGATGTCAGCCGCGTGCTCGGCGAAGACCCGTTCGACCGCGGCGCGGTCGCGGATGTCGACGTCGAGCGAGGCGAACTCCGCGTGGCGGCGCCGGAGCTCTCGGCTCACCTCGAGCGTCGAGGCCTCGGGGCCGAAGAAGCTCGCCCGCATGTCGTTCTCGAGGCCGATGACGTCGAAGCCGGCCTCCACGAGCCGATCGACCGACTCAGAGCCCACGAGCCCGCCCGAGCCCGTGACAACCGCCTTGGGCATCGCCCGAGTCTAGGGACGACGCTCCGGGGCCGCCTCACCGGCGCGCGGGGGGCCGGCGTCGCGCATTCGCACGACCCCCGGCGGCTCGCGCAGCGAGAGCAGGTGCCTGATCGCCGAGCGCGCCGTCAGCGGCCGCTCGTTGGGCAGCGAGCGGCCGAACTCGTGCGCGAGATGCTCCAGCGGCTCGAAGAGCGCCCACAGGGCCCAGTCGCGGTCGCGCGCGCGCGCTGCCGCGGTGAGGCCCGTGGCGGCGTGGCGGATGCCCCACCAGACGAGCCCGGGGCGCCCGCGCGGGGGGAAGGCGCCCGGATACTCACGGTCGAGCCACGCCGCCCCGGCCCCGTGACAGAGCTTCTGGGCCGCGAACGCGCGCGCGGTCTGGCGGTTGCGGTGGACGACGGACGCGCGCTCGCGGCGCTCGACCGCCCACCCGGCCGACCGCAGGCGAAACGTCAGGTCGGCGTCCTCACCCGCCCGGATGTCGTCGCGAAAGCCGCCTACCGCCTCGAAGGCGGCGCGGCGGCAGGCGGCATTCGCGGTCTTCGGATAGCCCCAGTCGCCGAAGCGAAACGTGTCCTCCTGGCTCATGAAGCGACGCAGGTAGGCGTAGCGGGCGACCGCCGGGCCGTCCGCGTAGACGGGCTCGTCCTCCACGCCGCCCGCCATCAGCCCCGTGCCGGTCCGCGGGGGCGGATCGAAGTAGGCCTCGATCAGGTCCTCCGGCGGGATGACGTCGGCATCGATGAACACGAGCCACTCGGCGCTGCCGCGCTCCGCCCCCCGGTTGCGCGCGTAGGCCGGCGCCGGCACCGCCGCTTCGTGCACCACCGACACCGGGCCGTCCGCGGCGGTGTCGAGCCGTGTCCGTCCGGGCGTGTTGTCGACCACGAGCACCGAGTCGCCGGGGCGCGTACGCAGCCGTGCGAGGCCCGCACGCAGCGCCTCCAGCCCCGCCGGCGCCCCCCGAAACGGGACGACCACGTCGACCGACGGCCTGGTCACGTCAGAGGGCGATCACGCCGCGCCGCAGGCCTCGCCAAGCGACGACGCACGTCTCGACCGCGTCGACCACGGCGCGCACGGGGAGGTGCGTCGTGGCTCTCGCGACCGACATCGCCGTGAGGCGATGGTGGCGCAGGTGCCACTCGATGTACGGGATTGCCGCGAGCGCCCCGAGCCCGGGGCGCCTCGTGATGGCGCCGCCCAGCGCGAGGAGCAGGAGCCCGTGCCCGCGGCGGTAGAAGACCCTCCAGATCAGCTCCCGGCGCAGGTGGGGGAAGCGGGCGAGCACCTGGGGCTGGTCACGGGTGCGAAAGGCCTCGCGGATCGCCTGGCGGAAGCTGCGCTGCTCGACCGCATGCCAGACGAGCGCCGACTCCTCGTAGACCTTCGGCGCGCCGGTCCCGAGCGCGCGCACGCCGAGGTCAGTGTCCTCCCCCCCGAGGGGGCCGTAGCCCTCGTCAAAGCCTCCCAGCCGCTGGAGCAGATCCCGCGGGTAGGCGATGTTGCAGGTCTCGTGCCACGGGCTGTCGCGGGCGATCCACTGAGTGTGGGCGAACCCCCACAGATCGCGCGCCTCGGCCGGGTCGGGCTCGGTTCGACCCTGCAGGAAGGCGTCGGGGCGGGGCTCGGCCGCCGCGACGAGGGCCGCGGCCCACCCCGCGTCAGGCCGGCAGTCGTCGTCGGTGAAGGCGACGAGCGGTGCGCGGGCGGCCGGCCAGGCCAGGTTTCGCTTCGCCGCGGCGCTGACCCGCGACGGTGCCTCGACGACACGGACTGCGAGACCGCCCGGCGAGGGCGGCACGGCGGTCCCGGGGTCGCAGCCGATGACCACCTCCAGGCGCGCGTCCGGGAGGTCCTGGGCCGCGATGGCCGACAGCGCGGCCGCGAGCCGCTCCGGGCGCTTTCCCATCGTGGGGATCACGACGGTGATGCACGGCGCTGTCACGAGTCCAGCGTAGGGAAGACGCCCGCGGGTCGCCTACCCTGCAACGCGTGACCATGGACGCCGCAGCCGCGCCGATCGACGCGGGCGCCAGCACAGCCCCTCCGACCGAGCTGTTCGGCATCAACGTCGAGACCGCTCCCCCGGCCGAGCTGCTTCGCCGCATCGTGGGCTACACCGAGCGGGGTGAGCGCCGGCGCATCTCCTACGTGAACGCCCACGTGCTGAACCAGTCTCAGTCCGACCCGGACCTGCACCGTGCGCTCCAGGGCTCCGACCTCGTCTACTGCGACGGATACGGGGTGCGACTCGCCGCCCGCCTGATGGGCCTGACCGTCCCCTACCGCATGACCGGCGCCGACTGGATCTGGGGCGTGGCGGCGCTCTGCCAGCAGGCGGGGCGCTCGCTGTACCTGCTGGGCTCCGACCCCGGCTCGTCGGCGGAGGCCGCCGACGCCCTGAGGCGCTGGTACCCGCGCCTGGACGTGCGCGGCACCCACCATGGCTACTTCAAGCTGGGCAGCCCCCATTCCGAGCGGGTGCTCGAGCACATCGCCGAGCACAAGCCCGACCTGCTGCTGGTGGGCATGGGCACCCCCTTCCAAGAGGCGTGGGTGGCCGAGAACCGGGACCGCATCGAAGCATCGGTGGTATGGACGGTGGGCGCGCTGTTCGACTACGTCTCCGGGCGCGTGCCGCGGGCGCCCTACTGGCTCGCGGACAACGGCTTCGAGTGGATCTACCGCCTCGCGGTCGAGCCGCGGCGGATGTGGCGGCGCTACCTGCTCGGGAACCCGGCGTTCCTGTACCGGGTGATGACCGAGCGGCGCCGGCGGCGGGAGCTCGGCCCCGGGTGAGGGGCGGCCTCGCCCCAGCGAGGTCGAGCGCGCGCCCCCGGAGGACCGCCGTCGCTTCGGCCGCGGCGCGCGTGCCCGCTGCCGATGCGGCGTGCGCCGCGATCCTCGCCCTCGCGGCGCTCGCCATCGCATGGCACGCGGGGGTGAAGGGCTTCGGCGCCGTGCCGGACGTGGCGCGCGGCCTCGCGGCGGTGCTCGTGCTCACCGTCGTCTGCGGCTACGCGCCCGCTCGCCTGCTCCTGCCGCGCGAGCTCGCGCCGCACTTCGCGCTCTTCGTCCCGCTCGTCGGCTGTGCGGTCGCCGGGCTTGCGCTGAGCGCCCTCGGGTTCGCCGGCGTGCCCTTCGTCGCCTCGATCGCCGTGGTGCTGGCCACGGGCGTCGCCGCCGGCGGCCTCGCGCGCGCCCGGCTCGGCCCGGCGCGCGCCGATCCCGTCGAGGTCCGCCGCTGCGGCGGCCGGCTCTACACGCTCGGCTGGCCCGGCTATCTCGCCGTGCTGCTGACGGCGATCCTCCTCGCGCCGATCTTCCAGGCCGGTTTCGCGACCGTGCCCGGCGTGAACCCCGACGGCATGCTCGGAGTCGGGGTCGCGGAGCTGCTGCAGACCACCCATCCGCGCGGGTCGGACGTCGACCTGCCGGTGGACACGATGCCGCTCGTCTGGCGCTCCAAGTACCCGATCTACTACGTCCTGGCCGGCACCGCGACGCTCTCGGGCCTGGAGCCGATCAAGGTCTTCGCGGCCGAGTCCGCGTTCCTCGCCGCCCTCGCGGCGATCGCCTTCATGCTGATGGCGCGCCACGGGCTGCAAGCCGGGCCGCGGGCCGGCGTGCTCGTCATGGCCGTGGTCGGGCTCGACGCCCTGATGGCCCATCTCGCCGGCCACCCCTACCACAACCAGCTGTGGGGGACGCTGGCCCTGCCGCTGATCCTGCTCTTCGGCATGCGCTTCATCGGG
>Ga0136624_1000372_pt1 | contig 16839 bp, 17 predicted proteins | sample AntDrymUQ4692206_2_FD_104802 | JGI IMG/M metagenome (GOLD analysis project Ga0136624, IMG submission 104802) | Polar desert sand microbial communities from Dry Valleys, Antarctica - metaG UQ469 (22.06) | ecosystem: Environmental > Terrestrial > Soil > Desert | place: Antarctica: Dry Valley... | reverse complement strand
GCGCTCTTGCCGGTCTGGCGGTCGCCGATGATCAGCTCGCGCTGGCCGCGGCCGATCGGGATCATCCCGTCGATCGCCTTGAGCCCGCTCTGCACCGGCCTGGTCACCGGCTGGCGCTCGACCACGCCGGGAGCCTTGAACTCGGCCGGGCGGGTCTCGGAGGTGTTGACCTCGCCCTTGTCGTCGAGCGGGCGCCCGAGCGGGTCGACGATCCGCCCGAGCAGCTCGTCGCCGACCGGGATCTCGAGCAGGCGACCGGTGCGCTTGACCGTGTCGCCCTCGACGATCTTGTCCCACTGGCCGAACAGCACGACGCCGACGTTGTCGGCCTCGAGGTTGAGAGCGAGGCCGGTGACGTCATGCGGCAGCTCGAGCATCTCCAGGGACATGCAGTTGTCGAGGCCGTGGACGCGGGCGATGCCGTCGGCCACCGAGAGCACCGTGCCGACCTCCGAGAGGTCGGCGGCGTCGGACTCCAGTCCCTCGATCCGCTGTCGCAGGATCTTCGAAATCTCGTCGGGCTTGATCTCCACGCTGTCAGTCGCTCCCTTGGTTCTTGAATCCATTGCGGCCGGCTTCGCCGGCCTTACATGCTGCTTTCGGGGCTAAAGCCCCTCACCGCCACCTATGCCGAGGCGACTTCCTTTCTCAGTTTCTCGAGCTTGCTGCGCAGGCTCGCGTCCAAGACCTTGTTGCCGACCCGCAGCACCAGACCGCCGAGGATCTCCGGATCGACCTCGCTGGTGAGGTCGATGCTGCGATCGGTCTGGCGCTCGATCTGCTCGCCAACCTGCTCGACGATCTTGCTGTCCAGCTCGACGGCACTGGTGAGGGTAACCTCGAGCCGCTTGTTGGCCTTCGCCCAGAGCTCGTCGAAGCGCTGGCGGATGCGGAAGATCGCCGGCATCCGGTGCTTCTCGGCGAGCAGCTCGAGGAAGTTGACCAACTCCGGGCTGGCCCCCGAGATCGCCTGTGAGATCGCCTCGCGCTTCTCCGCCGAGGAGAAGTAGGGGCTGAAGAAGAACACCCGCATGTCGTTGGACTGGTCGAGCTCGTCGGTGAACTGGTCGAGCTCCGAGTGGACGTCGTCGAGGTTGCCCTTCGCCTCCGCCGCCTCGAACAGCGCATCGGCGTAGACGCGCGCGATCTGCTCCATCAGGCCGACACTCTCACTCGCTCTGGGCCTGGTTGCCGGCGAGGGCGGAGAAGTCGACCTCCGCGAGCGCCTCTTCGACCAGCCGCTGCTGGTCCTCCGAGTCGAGGCTCTTGCGGGTGACCTTCTCGGTTGCGAGCACGGTCAGGTCGGCGACCTCCTTGCGGATCTGCTCCAGCGAGCGCCGGGTCTCGGTCTCGATGTCCTTGCGGGCGGCCGAGACCAGATCCTCGCGCTTGGCCTTGCCCTCTGCCGTCGCCTCGGCGACGGCCGCCTCGGATGCCTTGCGTGAGCGGGCGACGATGTCGTCGGCCTGCTCGCGCGCCTCGCGCAGGCGCTGGCGATACTCGTCGAGCAGCTCGTCGGCCTCCTCGCGCTGCTTCTCCGAGGCCTCGATGTTCTCCTTGATCGCGTTGGCGCGCTTCTCGAGCGCCTCGCCGATCTTGGGGAACGCCGCCTTGGAGAGCACGAACATTGTCACCCCGAAGGCGAGCAGGGTCCAGAACATCAGCCCGAGGGCGGGCGAGACGAGGAAGCTTCCGCCCTCGTCCTCGGTTGCCGCGACCGGCAACAGCGAGGCTATGTCTGCGAACAGCTCCACGGCCTAGAGGAAGAAGGCGATCAGACCGAAGATGAAGGTGTAGAAGGCGACGGCCTCGGTGAGCGCGAAGCCGAGCCAGCGGATCGACTGCAGCTCGTCCTTCATCTCGGGCTGACGGGCGACCGACTCGATCTCCTTGCCGAAGATGATGCCGATGCCGATGCCGGCGCCGATCGACCCGAGCCCGGCACCGACGCCGAGCGCGATCGCCTTGCCCGCATCGGTGACGTCGCCGGTCACCTCGGCGAGGGGGAGGATGAGGTCAACTGCCATGGTTCGTTGCTCCTTTTCTGGTGCCGTTTAGTGGCTTTCGGCGGTTGCGCCGCCGATGTAGATGGCTGTCAAGGTGGAGAAGATGAAGGCCTGAAGGGTCGCCACCAGTCCGATCTCGAAGACGAAGAAGGCGAACGCCATCGGGAAGGTGAGGGCCCCGAGGGCGGCGAGCCCGAGTAGGACGGCGAGGCCACCGGCCATGAACAGGATCAGCAGGTGGCCGGCGAGGATGTTGGCGAACAACCGTACCGAGAGCGAGATCGGTCGGACCAGGTGAGAGATCGCCTCGATCGAGAAGATCGCTGCCTTGCCGAACGGGTTCATGCTCTCGAGGCCCGGGGGCAGCCAAGACTTGAAGTAGCCGAAGAAGCCCTTGGCGCGAATGCCCTCGACGTGGTACACGGCCGTCGAGATCAACGCCAGCACGAGCGGGATCGAGATGTTCGCGGTCGCCGCGTAGATCGCGAATGTCGGCAGCTCGAGCCCGAAGATGTCGACCTTGTGCTCGGTGTTGGTCGGCAGCGGCAGGTAGCCGAGCATGTTCGAGAACCAGATGAAGAAGAAGAGCCCGGCCAGATAGGGGAAGTAGCGGCGGGCGAGCTTCTCGTCGGGGATGTTGCCCTTGGTGATGTTGTCGCGGGTCAGGTCGTAGGCGAGCTCGACCGCCATCTGCACCTTGTTGGGCTCCCGGGTCATTCGGCGGGCGATGAAGGTCATCACCCCGATCGTCAGCGCGCTGGCGAGCGCGAGGTAGAGCACCGCCTTGGTGATCGAGAAGTCGATGCCCCCGATCGACAGCGCGATCCAGGGCTCGAGCAGGAACTCGTTCTGTGGCTGGAACTCCTCGTTCTCGCCGGCGCTTCCCGCGACCACCAGCAGGATCGCGGTGATCCCGAAGTAGATCCCGAGGGCGATGAAGACCTTGGCCTTGCGGCTCACTTGCCCGCCCCCTGCGCCTCGAACAGCTTGCTCAGCGCCAGGCAGGCGAGGTGAGCCGTGACCAGGACAAGCGTGAGCACGGCGGCGGCGAGGCCGTCCTCGCGGGCGCCGAGCAGGCCGACAAGCAGGATCGCCAGGGTGACCAGCCAGACCCGCCCCAAGGTGGCGGCTCCGATCGCTCCCAGGGCACGGCGGCGATCGCCGCCGGCGAGCGCGGTCTTGGCGGCGCGCTCGGCCAGGGCGAGGACCAGATGCTGGGCGAGCCAGGCGACCGCGGCGGCGGCGTAACCGAGCAGCGGCAGGTCGGCGAGCACGAAGACCGGCAGGGCCAGGGCGAGCAGGGCGAGGTCCGCGTAGCGCAGGGCCACGCTGGGTCGCGCCGCGACCTCAGAGCCTTCTAAAGCGAGCGTAGACAAGAGCTAGACCGCCGAACAGGCCGGCGAACAGGCCGATCAGACCGAGCGGGACCGCAAGGCCCAGAAGCGAGCCGATCCCGTACCCGGCAACTGCGCCAAACACCATCGCCGCGACCAGGCTGAGGCCTGCCGTGGCGGCATCCGCCCTCATCGGAGGGTTCTTCGTCATCAGAGAAGCTGAAGCTGTGGCCAGACATTCGAGGTCGCCGGTTTCCGATCGATCCCAGGGACGTGACAGCCGCCCCCTCCGGCACGTTGCCCCGGAGCCGAGCGGCCCAGCGACTATAGCCGAATAACGTGGCGACCCGGGTAGCGCTTGTAACACGCTTGTAACACCCGGCTCGAGGTTCGATTCGGGCTCGGACGCGATGCCCTAGGGCTCGCCGGCGGGTCCCTCCTCGGGCGGCGGATCGATCGCCGCGAAGCTGCCCGTCTCGAGCTCGCGGGCGACCTCCTCGTCGACCTCCGCGGTCACCGGCCGGGCGCCGCGCGCGACGGTGAGCTCGCGCGCGCGCGTCCGCCGCAGCTTGACGATCTCGAGAGTGACCACGAGGTAGAAGCTGGCCACAACCGTGACCAGCAGGCACCCGACCATGACCGCGATCCAGAACGAGTCGAAGTTGCCCTGGTCGTCGGAGTAGGGCACGAAACGGAGCGCCAGCGCCAGGCCCGCCATCACCAGGGTCCAGCCGTAGAGGTAGGCGAGCGTGCGCCGCTGGGAGAAGCCGACGTTCGCCATCCGGTGATGGAAGTGCCAACGGTCCGCCCGGTGGATCGGCCGCCGGTACTTGATCCGCTTGGCGACGACGAATCCCGTGTCGAGGATCGGAACCGCGAGGATCACCAGGGGAAAGAACAAGGCGACCACGGCATTGGCCTTCAACGCCCCCTGGACGGCGATCGCGCCCAGCAGGTAGCCGAGCAGGTTCGATCCCGTGTCGCCCATGAAGCTCGACGCCGGCGGAAAGCCGTGGCGTAGAAAGCCTAGGGCTCCTCCGGCGGTGAGAGCGGCGAGGACGCCGGCGCTGGTGCGCGACAGCGACAAGGCCACCACGGCCAGGGCCGTGGCGGAGATCACGCAGACCCCGGCGGCGAGGCCGTCGACGCCGTCGATCAGGTTGATCATGTTGATCACGGCGACGATGCCCACGATCGTGAGCATGTGACCGAGCTGCACATTCCCCACCAGCGGCGGGCTGAGCAGATCCACGGAGGCGAGATCGAGGCGGCCGAGGAACGGCACCGAGAAGCTCGCGACCTGGACCCCGTTGAAAACGGGGATCGCGGCAGCGGCCGCCTGCCCGAGCAGCTTCGCCGCCGCCGGCAGGTCCCAGAGGTCATCGACGACGCCGACGAGCGCGATCACGATCGCGCCGGCGAGCAGAGCGTGCGTCAGCGCGACCCAGGGAAGGAATAGCGCTCCAGCGACCACGACCGCGAGCAGGATCGCCAGCCCGCTCAGCTTCGGCGTTGGAAGCGTGTGCAGGCTGCGCTCGTTCGGGTGGTCAATGGCGCCGATTCGACGCGCGATCCCCTCCGCGGCCGGGACCAGCAGCCAGGCCAGCGCCGCCGCCACGACGAACGCAATCAAGGCGAGGATTGGCTCCGGTCGCCCTTCTACGAACATCGCCGCGGCGCAGGCTACCGCAGGGCCCCGAGGATCCCTTCGACGAGAATCCGCGGGTCTCGGCGGTCGCGAACCCCGGGGTCGGTGGGGCGCTTCCGCAACTCGAGACGCGCCGGGTCGGAGAGCCGCCTCAGGCGGCCCGAGGCGATCAGGCGTTCGTCCACGGCGCCCATACGGCCACTGAAGATCGTGTATGCGGGCGTCCCCAAAGCAGCCGCCTCGCGATTCATCGTGCCGCCGCCGCCGATCACGAGGTCCGCGTAGGCAACCAGGCTTTGGGCATCGATCACGCGATCGGGAACGACGAGCGAGTCGGCGGCGCGCGCGCCCGCGGCGTGGCGCTGATCCTCGCTGCGCGGGAGGACCACCGCGATCACCCGTGGATCCACCGCCAGACGATCGAGTACCGCCTCGTAGAGCAGGTTTCGGGAGCGGTACTCGGCCGTTTCGTCGGGTGGCCGGACGATCGTCAGGATCCGCTCAGGGTCGATCCCCAGCTCCTCGAGCACCGACGGATCCGGCTCGAAGTCGAAGAGGTAGTAGTCCTCCTTGAGGCCGGGATAGCGACAGAGCTTTGACGGGGACGCTCCGATCCGGCGCAGCCGATCCAGAGGGATCGCGTCCGGGACCAGCACCCGGCGCGCCGCTCTGAAGCTGATCTGGCGCTGCAGCCCGGCGAACTCGTAGTCCTGCATCTGCACGCTGGGCACGCGGAGGATCGCGCAGACGACGGCGAGGTCGACGGAGCCGTGGGCGAGTCCGAGATCGAAGCGTCGCCGGCGCGCCCACCGGTGGAGATGGGCGCTGCGCCGCGCCAGCGCGCCCGCCTTGCCGGCGACCCGGCCACCGCCATGAGCGCCGACAACCTCGTAGGGGATGCCGAGCCGATCGAGGACGCCCTCGGTCTGGCCGAACTCGCGCGCGGTCACGGTCACCTCGTGCCCCGAGGCCCGCAGGCGCACGATCATCGGGCGCAGCACGAGCGGATGCGGCGCGGACGTCATGTCCACCCAGATGCGCATCGCTTCTGTGCCCCCCGCTCTAGCGGTGGGTGGTAAGCGCCCGCTGGAGCGCCTCCTCCTCGTCCTCCTCCCGCTCGGGTCCGCCGTCGACTGCGGGTACCAAGCGGCCGAGGCCGATGGCGTGCAGGTGACGCGCCTTGATGATCTCCAGCGTGTAGACCATCCACACGGTAATCGCGAGGACGGCCGCCCCGGCCGCGGCTGCGATCAGAGCATTCGAAACGTCAACCTCGCCCCCGGGCCGCGGCGGCAAGAATCGGAGCAGCAGCGCATACGAGGCCATCAGCCCCGCCCAGAGGTGCAGGTAGGCAGCAGTCCGGCGCTGCGAGTAACCGATCCGCATGAAGCGGTGGTAGAAGTGGTTGTGGTCGGCTCCCCAGGGGGCGCGCCGGTACTTGAGCCGCTTCAAGACGACGAACGACGTGTCCAGGATCGGGACGGCGATCACCAGCAGTGGCGCCACCAGGGCGACCGTCGCGGCCGTCTTGAGGACGCCCTGGACGGAGATGGTGGCGAGCAGGAAGCCGAGCGCCAGCGCACCCGAGTCACCCATGAAGATCTTCGCCGGGTGGTAGTTATGCCACAAGAAGGCGAGGGTCGCCCCGCAGACAATCGCGGCCAGGGCAGCGGTGTCGGCACGGCCGAAGGAGGCCGCAAGCAGGGCGAAGGAGGCCGAGGCGATCGCGACGATGCCGGCGGCGAGCGAGTCCATGCCGTCGATCAGGTTGATCAGGTTGGCGAGGAAGGCAATCCAGAGGACCGTCAGCGGGTAACCGACCCAGCCGATGTCGTGGTCCCCGATCAGCGGCAGGGTGATGTGGTTGAACTTGAGGCCCGATCCGATCACCGGAATCAGCGCGATCGCCACTACGGCGAGCAGCTTGGTTCGCGGGCTGAGCCCGCGGATGTCGTCGATCAGGCCGACCATCGCGATCAACGCGGTCCCGATCAGGATCGCCCGGTAGCGATCGCTGAGATCGATCAGGGCCATCGCGGGCACGAGGATCCCGAGCACGATCGCGATCCCACCGATTCGGGGAATCGGAAGGGCGTGCACGCGGGGCCGGTCGCCGCCCTCGTCGAGCCCGCCGATCCTCGGGGCGAGCCGACCTACCAGCGGCGTCAGGACGGCCACGATCGCGGCGGCGCAGACGAAGCCCCAGATCACGGCAGACTCACTCGTCAGCGCGTCCACGGAATCCGCGAACGACATGATGGCGGTTATACAGCACCCAGGAGACCGCCTCGGGCGGATGCGACGGCACGGCGCTAGGATCCGCGCCGTGGCCCAGGTGTTGCGCTCCGTCGCGGCCTTCGAGGATCGCATTCAAACCCGCGAGGCAACCGTCGGGGTGGTCGGCCTCGGGTATGCGGGGCTGCCGCTCGCAGTCACCTTCGCCGAGGCCGGCTTCGAGGTCGTCGGCATCGACCTCGACGAGGCCCGGGTACAGGCGGTCAACGAAGGGCGTTCGTATCTGGTCGACGTTCCCGCGCAACGCTACGACGAGCTGGAGGGGCGCTTGCGCGCGACCAGCGACCCCTCGGCCATCGCCGAACTCGACGCGCTGACGATCTGCGTTCCGACACCGCTATCGAAGACCCGCACGCCCGACATCTCCTATGTGGTCTCCGCCGCGGAGGCGGTGGCGGAGAGCCTCCGCCCGGATCAGCTCGTCGTGCTGCAGTCGACCACCTACCCGGGCACGACCGAGGAGATCGTGCTGCCGATCCTCGAGCGCTCGGGAAAACGGGTCGGCAAGGACATCTTCCTCGGCTATGCGCCGGAGCGGGTCGATCCCGGCAACGCCACGTACACGCTTGGAAACACGCCGAAGCTGGTCGCCGGCGTGACTGGTGAATGCCTCGAACGCACCGAGCTTCTCTACCGCCAGATCGTCGAGACGGTGGTCCCGGTGACCAGCCCGATGGTCGCAGAGACCGCAAAGCTCCACGAGAACACCTTCCGCTCGGTCAACATCGCCTTGGCCAACGAGCTGGCGCTGATGTGCGACCGGCTCGGGATCTCGGTCTGGGAGGTGATCGAGGCCGCGGCGACCAAGCCGTTCGGATTCCTGCCTCATTACCCCGGCCCCGGCCTCGGCGGGGACTGCATCCCGGTGGTTCCCCAGTTCCTCGCTTGGCGCCTGCGCGAGTACGGGTACTCGGCGAAGCTGATCGACGCCGCGCATGAGATCAACGCGCAGATGCCCGTCTTCGTCGTGCAGAAGATCGCCGATGCGCTCAACGAGATCGGCCTGCCGATCAAGGGCTCGCGGCTTCTCTTGCTGGGGATGGCCTACAAGCCCGACGTCCACGACACGCGCGAGTCGCCGAGCCTCGAGGTGATGCTTCAGCTCATCGCCCGTGGCGGCGACGTCCACTATTGCGATCCCTGGGTCGAGGAGGTCGAGCTGGGGGGCGACCGCCACCGCAGCCTCGAGTGGTCCGCGGCGGCCGTCGCCGACGCCGATTGCGTCGTCGTCCTCACCGCTCACAGCCGCTTCCTCGACCAGCCGCACTGGCGCGAGGCGAAGCTGATCGTCGACACGCGCAACGTGGCGCCGCCGGCGCCCAACGTCATTCAGCTCTAGCTTTTGGCGTCGCTGCTCGTCCTCGGTGCCGGTTACATCGGCTCGGCGCTCGCCGATCTGGCCCTCGGCGAAGGCGACCGAGTGACGCTGGCCGACAACTGGTACGCGACCGAACGCGCCCAGCTGGCGCCGCTCGAGCGTCGCGGCGCCCTGGTCGAGACCGCGGACATCCGCGCCCGCGAGGACCTGCGCAGGCTGCTCGCCCGCGGGCCCGACCGCGTATACCTGCTGGCGGCCCAGGCGAGCCGCCCGCTCTCGTTCTCCGACCCGGAATACACCGAACAGACGAACCTCGTCGGGCCACGCCTGGTCACCGAGGAGATCGCGGTCGCCGGCAACCCGGCGCTCGTCTACGCCAGCTCGCTGCGCGTGTACGGCCCCGCCCCCGCCGGGGACGTCGAACCCGACAACGCCTTCGGGCCCCAGGGCGACCTCGCCCATCTCTCGAAGCTCTACGCGGAGATGCTGCTCCGCATGGAGGCCGAGCGATCCGGGTTCGACCTCGCGATCCTGCGCCTGGGGATCGTCTACGGCCCGAGCCCGGTGGAGCACTCGCGGCCCGAGTCGCAGACGGTAGTCGACAAGTTCCGCGGTCTGGCTGCATCAGGATCGTCCCTGCCGATCGACGACGGGAGCGCGACGCTAGGCGTCGTCCACATCGATGACGCCGCCCGCATCCTCCACGCGGCGCCCGCGCAAGCTGGGATCTCCGTGGCGAACGTGGCGGCAGAGTCGACGACGGTCGCCGCGGTCGCGGCTCTGGCCGAAGGACGCCCGCCCCCGGGTCGCCCGGGGTGTCGCTTCGTCACCCCGTTTCGCTACAGCCACCAGCTCGCGGGGTACCTGGGGTGAGGAGGCCGCATCACCCGCCTCGCCGGAATCGATGAAACTCATCGTCACCGGCGCGACCGGCTTCTTGGGCTGGCGCGCCGCGACCCTGCTTACCGAAGCGGGACACGACGTCCTCGCCGTCTCCAGGCCGCGCGGCGCCCGGCGCGCGCACTCCAGCGACCTGGTGACGACCGAGGCCGATGCCGGGGGCGCCGCGGCAAGGGATCTGATCCGCGGCCGCGACGCCGTCCTTCACTTCGCCGGTGTTCCGGACCCCGCTCGCGCCCTCACCGATCCCGCGCGGGCGGTGCGCGAGAACGTCGGCACCACGCTGAACCTGCTCACCGGCTGCGCCGAACACAGCGCCGCACTGATCTACCCGTCCACGGTGCGCGCGGCCGCCGAGCCGCCGCCAGATCCCTACGCGCTCTCCAAGTGGCTCGGGGAGCAGGCCTGTCTCCGGCATCCGGCCCCGGCTACGGTGGTCCGCATCAGCTCCGCGTACGGCCCCGGTCAGGTTGCCTGGGAGGGGGCCACCGGCGCAATCGCGGCCTTCGCTGCCCGGGCCCTCGATGGCGCCCCGATCGTGATCGCGGGCGAATCACGCAGAACCCGCGACTTCGTCTACGCCGACGATGTCATCGACGCACTGGATGCGATCATCACCCAGGGTCGATGGAACGAGACGATCACCCTGGCGAGCGGCGTCGCGACCCCGCTGCAAGAGGCGGCCGAGCTGGTCCGCGAGGCCACCGGCTCCGACTCGGTGATTCAGACGCCGGGCGGTGAGCTGCCCGATGGGGAGAACGAAAGCTACGTGGCGGCACCCACGCCGCCGGAGCTAGGCTGTCCGCGCCCGCTCGCCGAGGGGGTTGCCTCGTATGTCGCCTGGATCAATCGCCATCCCGCTGCTCAAGGCCGCGCCTGAACCTGAGCAGATCGCCGACCGCCTGGCCGAGCCCCAGCCGCGGGGCCTGGAGCTCTGCCTGGCGCCCACCCACGTCGCCGATACGGACTCCCTGCGCCGTGCAATCAAGGCATGTGAAGGCCTGACCTCCCGAGGCCTCGAGCTCACTGCCGAGGCGCCGGTGAGCTGGCCGAGCGGCGCCTTCGTGCGCGTCGATCGCCTCGATGCGGAGGCGAGGTCGGGGATCGAGCGCAGCGCCGAGTTCGCGCAGGCAATCGGCTCGCCGGTCCTCACGATCCACCTGTTCATCCCGCTCGCCCCGGCGGAGTTTCGAGCCGCCGGGCGACTGGATGAAGAGTCGGTGGAGCGTTTCCTGACCTTCTACGCGGATGCCTGCTCGAGCCGCGGCATCGAGCCACTGATCGAGAACGTCCCACCGGTGCTTCGGATGCGCACCGGCGGGATCTACCTCTCCCAGGTGGGCGGCCACTGGCGTGACCTCTGCGAATGGCGGCGGCGGGTTCGGCAGCTCGGCTTCACCCTCGATACCTCGCACGCCGCGCTCTTTCGCTCGTTCGCCAGCGCCTATCCCGCGCTCTTCGAGGTCGACAGCCCGGAGGAGCTCCTGCTCGAGCGTTACGTCGCCGAGCTCGGCGAGGCGACCCGGGTGGCACACGTCTCGAATGCCCGCGGCCTGCTCGGCGAGGGCTTACCCTACCGGGCAGGCGAGCTCGATCTCGACCCGATCGTGCGGCAGCTCGGTGAGCTCGTGCCTTACCTCGTCGCCGAGATCAACGAGCCCGACCCGGCTCGCTCGGAGGCGATGCGGAGTGGGTACACGGCCATCGAGTCCGCCCTGGCAGCCGACCGCGACCCGGCGCCGCCAACTTGGCGACCGGCGCTCCCCGCCCCGGACCGCTTCGACTGGCAGGCGGTGCTCGGACGCCGGGATCCGGTGCCGTCGATGCTCGAGCTCGAGCAGCTCTTCGGCGGGCGGCGAGTCCTGCTGACTGGAGGCGGCGGGTCGATCGGCAGAGCGCTCGCCACGTTCTTGCTCGGCTTCCGACCTGAACGGGTCGTACTGCTGGACTCGCATGAGCCGTCGCTTGCCTCCGACCGCCGAGCCCGCGACGCAGCCGAGCTCGAGCGTGTCTCGCACCTGCTCGCCGACGTGCGCGACGGCGAGCGACTCGAGGCCACGCTTTCCGCCGAGCGGCCGGATGTCGTGTTTCACCTTGCCGCCTACAAGCACGTCGACTGGGCCGAGCGCTTCCCCGCGGAGTTCGCCGACACCAATCTGCGCGGTAGCTGGAACGTGCTCCGAGCCGCCGAGTCGGCGGGCGTGGAGACGGTGGTTGTCGCCTCCACCGACAAGGCGGCGCTCGCGACCAGCCTCTACGCGCGTACAAAACGCATGATGGAGCAGCTCACCGCTCACGCCGCCGCCGCCAGCGGCGGCAGGCGGGTCGCGGTGCGTTTCGTCAACGTGCTCGGCAGCGCCGGCAGCGCCTCGGAGCTGTTCTTGCGCCAGACCCGTGGCGGGGTCCCGCTGACGATCACTGACTCGGGCATGGTCCGCTACTGGATCACGATCGGTCATGCGAGCTGCCTCGCAGCCCATGGGGCGCTCTTGGCGGCCGCCGGCACGACGCTCGCCACCGCTGCCGACCCCGCGACGCTCACCGTGGGCGAACTGGCCTCGCGGATCTGGCGCGGGTGCGAGCGCGAGGGTGAGCCCGAGATCAGCGCGATCGGCATTCGCGGCGGCGAGACGATGACCGAGGTCCTGACCGGTCCCGGCGAGAAGCTGGCTGACGAGACGCACCAGGGCGTCGCGGCGATCCGGGGTGGACCCGGTGAGTCGTGTGCGGCCTGGGTCACGGAGCGCCTCGCCGAACGAAGCAACGCTGACGACACCAGCGCCGTGTGGCTCGAGGCGCTGCGCCGCCCTGACCTCGTTGAGGCCGGGCCTGCGTCGCGACCGGCCAGCCATTAGGCGACACTCGGCCCGCATGCGCATTCTGCTTGTAACCCAGATGTGGCCGAGCCCGGCCCATCCGGACCTGGGAAGCTTCTTGGTGCCTGTGAGCCGCGAGCTCGAGGCCCTCGGTCACCAGGTCGAGGTTGCTGCGATCAGCCGCCGCGGCGGGCCCCGCTCCGACTACGCCCGCCTGGCCGGCGACGCCGTCGCGAAGGCGCGCCGCGGGCGCCCAGACGTGGTCTTCTCCCACTTTCTCTTTCCGACCGGCGTCGCCGGGGCACTGGCGGCGATGGCGGCTCGGGCGCCGTTGGTGGTCATGGCCCATGGGCAGGACGTCGCCAACCTCGGTCGCATCCCCGGCGTCACCTCTGCAACCCGTTTGGTCCTGCGTCGCGCCACAGTGGTGATCGCCAACTCGCGCTGGCTCGCCGACCGCCTGGCCCAGCGGATCCCTTCCGTCCAGTCAAAGCTCGAGATCGCGAATTGCGGGGTCGACCTCGAGGCGTTCGCCCCTCAGCCCGCCGCTGCTGCGCGCCGCGAGCTCGACTGGGACGGCGACGGCCCGGCCTTCTTGTGCGTCGGCTCCCTGATCGAGCGGAAGAACGTGGTCCGCCTCGCCGACGCGTTCGAGCGCCTCGGCCGCGGTCGACTGGCCTTCGTCGGCGACGGACCGCTGCGAAGCGCGCTCGAAGGCCGGCCGAACGTGCGTGTCAGCGGCCGCCTCCCCCAAGCCGAGGTCCCGCGCTGGATTGCGGCCTGTGACGTTCTCTGCCAGCCATCGTTGGTCGAGCCGTTCGGCCAGGCTACGCTCGAGGGAATGGCGATGGCGCGAAGCGTGCTCGCGACCACGGTCGGCAGCCCGCCCGATTTCGTCCCCCCGGAGGCGGGCGTGCTCGCCAACCCGCACGACACCGAGGGCCTGGTCGCCGCGCTGGCGACGGCGGCGGAGCTGCCATCGCCCAACGCAGCGGGACGCGACGCAGCGGCCGAGCACGACGTCCGCCGGCAGGCGGCGTCGATGGCGGCCATGCTGGAGCGGCCGGCCGGCCGGGCCTGACCAGCTACGACTCCTTCAGACCCTGATCGGGCTCCGAAACTTACGGCCCCGGTCGGGGGTTTGAATTGCGGGGAAAGCAATCCAGACTTGGGAGGAAACAGAATGAAGAGCACCCGTAGGCGACTGCCGTCGCCGGCAATGCTGGTCGCACTCGTCGCCCTGGTCGCCGCGCTCACCGGCTCGGCCGTCGCGCTTCAGGGCAAGAACTCGGTCAAGTCCAACGACATCGCTCCCAACGCGGTCAAGTCCAGCGACATCGCCGCCCAGGCGGTCAAGCCCGCCGACCTCGACCTGATCGAGGTGGACGGAGAGACCGGCCCGCTGAGCACCACCAGTGGGCCCGCGATCGATCTCGGCGGCCCCTCGGTGACCGTGCAGGTGCCGGAGACCGGGCTAGTCGCGATCTACGCCCGCGGCACCGGTCAGGTCGTCGGCGGCAACAACAACGCCCGGGCTCAGATCCACCTGTTCGAGCCGACCCTGCTGCCGCTGGCGCCACGGGTTCTCGAGTTCGCCGGACCCGATCCGCAGCTGCGGATCACGACCCCGGGGCCGGGTGAGGTCGACGGGACCCCGGCCCTGACCCGCGGCGGCTGGATCGTATTCCCGGCCGACAAGGGCACCTACACCTTCTCGCTGCGTTACAGCAGCGGTGGCGGCGGCTCCGCGATCTTCTCGAACACCGGCCTCTGGGCCGGTGTCGTCGGCTAGGAAACGAGTCCCGCCGCCTCTCGACTTCGCGTCTCGGGGGCGGCGGGTGACCGCGCGCGCCGTGGCTCCGTCACGGCACGGCGAGGTTCTTCCGGCGGCAGTGCGAGGTACGCTCTCTGCCGTGGCCGACCTTGCCCCGATGACCGACTGGTTTACCGCGCTCGACCCGCCCCTCAGCGAAGCTGACCCCGCAATTGCCGAGCTGGTCGAGGCCGAGGCTCGCCGCCAGGCCGAGAAGATCCGGCTGATCGCGAGCGAGAACTACGTGTCTCGGGCGGTGCTCGAGGCCACGGCGACCTTGCTCACGAACAAGTACTCCGAGGGCTATCCCGGCAAGCGCTACTACGAGGGGCAGCAGATCATCGATCAGGTGGAGAGCCTGGCGATCGAGCGAGCGAAGGCTCTCTTCGGGGTCGAGCACGCAAACGTCCAGCCCTACTCGGGCTCGCCGGCGAACCTCGCGGTGTTCCTGGCCTTCCTAGAGCCGGGCGACGCCGTGATGGGCATGGCGCTGCCGATGGGTGGCCACCTCACCCACGGCTGGAGCGTCTCGATCACCGGCAAGTGGTTTCGCCCGGTCCAGTACGAAGTGCGCCGCGACACGGGTCGCGTCGACCTCGACCAGGTGCGAGATCTGGCAATCGCCGAGCGGCCGAAGCTGATCTTCTGTGGCGGCACGGCAATCCCGCGCCTGATCGACTTCGAGGGCTTCGCAGCAATCGCCAGCGAGGTGGACGCGATCATGTGCGCCGACATCGCACACATCGCCGGCCTCGTCGCGGGTGGGGCGCATCCTGACCCGGCGCCACACGCTGACGTCATCTCCACCACCACGCACAAGACCCTGCGCGGGCCGAGGGGCGCGATGCTGATGTCGCGTGAGGAGCACGCTTCCGCGCTCGATCGGGCTGTCTTCCCGGGCCTGCAGGGCGGCCCCCACAACCATACGACCGCCGCGATCGCCGTCGCGCTGAAGGAAGCCGCGAGCGAGGAGTTCCGGGCTTACGCCAACCAGATCGTCGAGAACGCCCAAGCGCTCGCCGACGGCCTCCTCGAACGCGACTTCGACCTCGTCTCGGGGGGAACCGACAACCACCTGATCCTTGTCGACCTGACCAGCAAGGGAATCGGTGGCAAGCCGGCGGCACAGGCGCTCGACCGGGCCGGGATCGAGCTCAACTACAACACCGTCCCCTACGACCCTCGCAAGCCCTTCGATCCCTCGGGAATCCGGCTCGGCACGCCGGCCGTGACGACGCGCGGCATGTCCGCCGAGCACATGGCGCCAATCGCTGCCTGGATGGACCGTGTCGTGGAAGCGGCCAAGGGTGAGGACGAGGCGACGATCGATGCGATCGCGGCCGAGGTGCGCGACTTCACGACGGCCTTCCCGACTCCGGGCGCGGGCTGAGCTCGCTCAGGGCTGCTCGCCGCGCTCCACGGCCGAGATCTGCTTCACCCGGCGCTCGTGCCGACCCCCTTCGAACTCGGTCTCGAGGAAGCGCTCGACGATGATCTCGGCATCGGCGCGGTCGAGCCGGCGGCCGGCGAGTGCGAGCACGTTGGCGTCGTTGTGGCGACGGCTCATCTCCGCCTCCTCGGCGTCGTGGGCGTTGACCGCGCGGACGCCGTCGACCTTGTTGGCGACGATCGCGACGCCGACGCCCGAGCCGCAGACGATCACCGCCCGATCGGCGTCGCCGGAGGCGACCAGGCGCGCGGCATCGGCGGCGTGACCCGGGTAGTCGGTGGACTCCTCGGAGTCGGTGCCGACGTCGACCACCTGGTGCCCGGCGTCGTCGAGCAGGGGGCGGACGAGCTCCTTGAGCTCGAAGCCCGCGTGGTCAGATCCGACGGCGATCCTCATTGCGCTTGCGACCATAGCGAGGCCAGCAGACCCGACACCGCGGCCGCCGTCAGCGCGCCTTCACGGAGCACCGTCGGCGCCTCGCCCCGCTCGATCTGAGTGATGTCGATCACGGTCGAGGGCGAGCCGGTGAGCTCGCCACCGTCGATCGCGAGGTCGGCGCCCGCGACGATCCGCGCGTCGATCTCGTCGAAGCGAGCCGGCGCCGGCTCCCCCGCCCGGTTCGCCGAGGTCTGGAGCACGGCGCAGGCCGCGCCGGCGAGCGGGCCGCCCTCGATCAGGCGGACACCGAGCCGCTCGGGATCCTCGCGACAGGCGAGCGGATAGCGGTGCTCGGGGTTGGCGACGACGAGCGTCACCGGGCCCGGGAGCAGCGCGCCGAGCACCTCGCGGGTGCGGGGGCCGAGCGCCGAGACCAGCTCGCGAATCGCCAGCGGCGAGAAGTACATGACCGCCGAGGGCTTGGCGTCGTCGCGCCCCTTGAGGGCGTGGATGCGCTCGATCGCGTCGGCTCGCGCCGGGTCGCAGGCGAGCCCGTAGAGGCCGTCGGCGGGGAAGATCGCAACGCCGCCGCCGAGCACCGTGCGCTCGAACGCCACACGGGCGGCGAGCGGGCCGTCGCGCTCCGCCGAGACAATCTCCGTCATTGGCGAGTTACCGCCGGTATGCGGCGATAAGTCGGCCACTAGCGGCCGACCACCACGCGGTCGATGCCGGCGAGGTCGCGACGGACCTCGACCGTCTCCCACCCAGCCCGCCGCACGAGCTCGGCGACGGTCGGCGCCTGACCCTGACCGACCTCCAGAGCGACGGCGGCCGGCAGGGGATCGGCGACCGCGAGCTCGGCGACCACCGCCTCGATC
>Ga0136624_1000371_pt1 | contig 16848 bp, 19 predicted proteins | sample AntDrymUQ4692206_2_FD_104802 | JGI IMG/M metagenome (GOLD analysis project Ga0136624, IMG submission 104802) | Polar desert sand microbial communities from Dry Valleys, Antarctica - metaG UQ469 (22.06) | ecosystem: Environmental > Terrestrial > Soil > Desert | place: Antarctica: Dry Valley... | reverse complement strand
GCTGATGGCGATGGTCATCCGCGCCGAGCTCGCGCAGCCGGGCACGCAGTTCGTCGACCCGAACACCTACAACGGGCTGTTCAGCGTGCACGCCTCGCTGATGATCTTCCTGTTCATCATCCCGGTGTTCGCCGGGATCGCGAACTACGTGATCCCGCTGATGATCGGCGCGCCGGACATGGCCTTCCCGCGCCTGAACGCGCTGTCCTTCTGGATGCTGCCGACGGCAGGGGTCATGATGATCGCCTCCTTCTTCGTGGAGGGAGGCGCGTTCGCGACGGGCTGGACGGCCTACGCGCCGATCTCCACCGAGACACCCGTCGGCCAGCAGTTCTTCACGATCGGGGTCCAGTTCGCGGGCGCCTCGTCGATCGCCACGGCGCTGAACTTCCTGGTCACGATCATCACGATGCGCGCGCCGGGGATGACGTTCTGGCGCATGCCGCTGCTCGTGTGGGCGAACTTCACGACGTCGCTGCTGGTGGTGATCGCCACGCCGTTCATCGCGGGCTCGCAGTTCTTCGTGCTGCTCGACCGCTCGCTCGGCACCCACTTCTTCGACCCCGGAGGCGGCGGCGACGTCCTGATGTACCAGCACGTCTTCTGGTTCTACTCGCACCCCGCGGTCTACATCATGATGCTGCCGGGCTTCGGGATCGTGAGCGAGGTGATCTCCACTCACGCGCGCAAGCCCGTGTTCGGCTACCGCATGATGGCCTTCTCGCTCGTGGCGATCGTGATCCTCGGCTTCACGGTCTGGGCGCACCACATGTTCGTGTCGGGCATGGCGAACTGGATCCGCGTGCCGATGATGATCACGACGATGCTGATCGCGGTGCCCACGGGCATCAAGATCTTCTCCTGGCTCGCGACGCTCTGGCGAGGGGTGATCCACCTCACGACGCCGATGCTGTTCGCGCTCGGCTTCATCACGATGTTCACGCTGGGCGGGATCAGCGGCATCATGCTCGCCGTCATCCCGGTCGTGATCCACGTGTCGGACACGTACTTCATCGTGGCCCACATCCACTACGTGCTCTTCGGCGGGAGCGTCTTCACGATCTTCGCCGGCATCTACCACTGGTTCCCGAAGATGACGGGCCGGATGTACGACGAGACGCTCGGCAAGGTGCACTTCTGGCTCTCGTTCGTCTTCTTCAACCTCACGTTCGGCCCGATGCACCTCGTCGGCGTCGACGGCATGCCACGCCGCGTGGCCGACTACGCGGAGGAGTTCGCTTCGATCAACGCGCTCATCTCCGTCTCGAGCTTCCTGTTCGGGCTCTCGTTCCTCCTCTTCCTCTACAACATGATCACGAGCTGGCGCTACGGCCCGAAGGCCAGCGCCAACCCGTGGCGCGCCCACTCGATCGAGTGGCAGGTCTCCTCGCCGCCGCCGATCTTCAACTTCGACGAGATTCCCACAGTGGTCGGCGGCCCCTACGAGTACGGCGTGCCCGGCGCGGTGCACGCCGTGTTCGGCGAGACCAAGGCCCCGGCGCGCGCCGCGCCCGCCGGCGGCGGCGGCGCCCCGCCACCGACCGATGAGTGAGGCGAAGCACATCCTCGTCGTGGCCAACGAGACCGTCGTGGGCCAGGATCTGCTCGACGCCGTGAAACGCCACAGCGAGGGCGGACCGGTGTCGGTGCACGTGATCTGCCCGCAGAGCTCGCCCAGGCACGGCTATGTGATCTACGACGAGTCGGTGCGCGACGCGGCGGAGAACCGCCTGCAGATGACGATCGCCCAGCTGGGCGAGATCGGGGTCGAGGCGACCGGAGAGGTGATGGACCCCGACCCGTTCTCGGCCATCAAGGACGCCGCCGGCGAGCGCCGCTACGACGAGATCATCATCTCGACCCACCCCGCGACGCGCTCGGGATGGCTACGCCAGGATCTGATCGCCCGCGTCGAGTCGGAGGTCGACGCCCCGGTCGAGCACGTGGTCGTGGACATGGGCTCGGGCTCTGAGGAAGACGCCACGCGCACGCTGGTGGTCGCCAACCAGACCGTGGGCGGCGAGCCCCTGATCGACCAGTTGAAGGAGCTGGCCGCGGAGTCGCCCCACCGCTTCGTGGTCATCTGCCCGCAGGGCGGCGAGGAGGCCGGCGAGGGCGACGCCCACGAGCGCCTGGCCCACACCCTCGCCCGGCTCGAGCAGGAGGGCCTCGAGGCTACCGGCCAGGTCACCCACCCCGACCCCTTCACCGCGATCAAGACCGCGCTCGACTTCTACAACGCCGACGAGGTCGTGATCTCGACGTTTCCAGAGACGCGGTCGGGGTGGCTGCGCGAGGACCTCGTCGGCCGCGTGCAGTCATCGACCGACAAGCCCGTGCACCACGTCACGAGCGAGCCGTCGCCCGAGGCGGGCGGCTGATGGAGTCCGGCTCGATCGCGGTCGGTCGGCTCGACACGGGCGAGGAGCACGTCGACGCCCACCACGACCACCATGGCCCGCCCGAGGCCAACCAGTCGTCGCGGGTCGAGGCCCAGTTCCTCGGGATGCTGCTGTTCATCATCTCGGAGGTCATGCTCTTCGGGGCGTTCTTCACGGCCTACTTCTTCATCCGGGTCGTCGGAGAGGCCGACTGGCCGGCCCAGGGCGACGAGCTGCCGAAGCTGATCGCCGGGGTCAACACGGCGATCCTTGTCTCCTCGAGCTTCACGATGCACTGGGCGCTCGAGGGCGCGCGAAACGAGAACCGCGCCGCCCTGCGCGTCGGGCTGCTCACCACCGCGCTGCTCGGCCTGACGTTCCTGATGATCCAGATCAACGAGTACGTGCACCTGGGCTTCGCGCCGGCCGACCACGCGCAGGGGACGATCTTCTACGGACTCACGGGCCTCCACGGCGCGCACGTCTTCGTGGGGCTCACGCTGCTCGTGTTCGCCACGCTGCGCGCGTATCGCGGGCACTTCACGGCCAAGGAGCACCGCGGCGTCGAGGTCCCCGGCATCTACTGGCACTTCGTCGACGTGATGTGGATCGTGGTCTACACCACGGTCTACATCATCTAGGTCCAGGGATGCTCAACCCCCTTCGATCCGAGCGCGAGGCGTTTCGCTTCCTGCTCTACGTGGCCGCCGCGGGCCTCGCGGTGACCGTCGTCGTCCTCGTGGCGCGGGCGCTCTGAGCGCGCTCGGCGAGGATCTGGAGCTGGCCGAGCGCGCGGCGCGCGAGGCGGGGGAGCTTCTGCTGGAGCGCTTCCGGCGGCCCGCCGTGGGAGTGGAGCGCAAGTCCACCCGCACCGACATGGTCTCCGACGCCGACCGCGACGCCGAGCGGCTGATCGAGGAGATGCTGCTCGGCGAGCGCCCCGACGACGGGCTGCTGGCAGAGGAGGGCGGGCGCTCGGAGGCGAGCAGCGGGCGGCGCTGGGTGGTGGACCCGCTCGACGGGACCACGAACTACCTGTACGGCCTGTCCGCCTGGGCGGTGAGCATCGCGCTCGAGGACGGGGATGGGACCGTGCTGGGCGTGGTCCACGCGCCCGCGACCGCCGAGACGTTCGTGGCGACGCGCGGAGGTGGGGCGCGTTGCAACGGGGAGACGACCGCGGTGAGCGGGCAGGACACGCTCTCGCAGGCCCTCGTGTCGACCGGCTTTGGCTACGACGCCGAGCGCCGCGCCGACCAGGCCGACCTCCTGCGGCGCGTGATCGGTGAGATCCGGGACATCCGCCGCGCCGGCGCGGCCTCCCTCGACCTCTGCGCGGTGGCCGCCGGCCGCGCCGACGGCTACTACGAGCGCGGCCTCGAGCCGTGGGACTGGGCCGCCGGCCGCCTGGTCGCGAGCGAAGCGGGCGGCACGGTGATCGAGCTCGAGGGCGACCCCTTCGGCCTGCTGGCAGCGAGCCCCGCGATCGCGGAGGGGCTGCTGGGGCTCGTGGGCTAGCCCGCGGCCAGCCCCATGCAGCCCGTTGGCGTGCGGCGCCCTACTGCTTGACCGTCACCTCGCCCTTCATGCCGCCCTCCTCGTGGCCGGGCACGGTGCACACGTAGGCGAACTTGCCGGGCTGCAGGTCGGCGGTGAACATCGAGACGCCGCCCTGGCCGACGACCTCGCCCTCCTGGACGATCTGACCGCCCTCGTCGCGCAGCGCGATGTTGTGCTGGACGCTCGACTCGTTGGGCATCTTGAACTCGACCGAGCCGGGCATCGCCGTTGCCCTGGTGCTCGCGAACGCCAGCGCGCCGCTGGGATCGGCCGGTATCTCGAGCGTGCCGTCCTTGGCGACGATCGGCTTGCTCGAGGTCTGCGGGCCGGCGGCCGCCAGCGCTCCCTGGTCCTCGCCGGGCTTGCCGGCCACCTCGGCGACGTAGGCGGCCACGTCGCGGGCGTCGTCTCCCGTGAAGATGTCCTCCGGCATCACGCTGCTGGCGCGCACGTTGCCGATCTGGTTCCGCACGACGCCGGCCAACGTGCCCTCCCCGAGGCCGTTGTCGCGGGCCTCGCCGAACGCCGCGTCGAGGTCGGGGCCGACGTTCGCCCCGCCCCCGGCGCGCTCGAGCGCGTGGCAGCGCTGACAGCCCGAGACGAACTTCTCCTTGCCGTTGACGAGGTCCGGCTCGGCGTTTCCGCATCCCACCCCCGCGACGAGGGCCAGGGACGCGAGGGCCACGGTCGCCAGCCTGCGAGATCCACTCCTCACGGCGCGGAAGACTATCCGCTCGGCGTGCCGGAAGGCGCCGCTGGTCACCGAGCTGGCGCGCACGTCCCTACGGGGCGCTCAGCTCGTCGAGATGGCCCTGCGCGGCGATCAGGACACCCTCGGCCACCCTCTCCCAGCCGTAACGCCGGCGGGCCAGCTCGGAGATGGCGGCGGCCGCTTCGCGGCGGCGGTCAGGCGCCAGCGAGAGCCAGGCGATGAGCTTGCCGGCGATCTCCTCGACGGCCCCCGGGCCGACGCGAAACGACAGCAGCGGGCGCAGCTCGGGCTCGAGCGCCTCGCCGAGCGCGGCTGAGACCTCGGCGAGCCCCGAGTGCGCGGCCGACAGGGGCAGCGCGCCGCACGCCGCGGCCTCCGCGGCCACCATGCCGAACGACTCGGGGAACGTGCTCGGAACGACCTGCGCCTCGCAGGCCCCGAGGAGCGAGGGAAGGTCCGTGTGCTCGAGGCGCCCGGTGAAGACGACGCGCGTCGCGGCGACGCGTGCGGCGACCACGTAGGCATCGCGGCGCGCGCCCTCGAGCCCGTCGAGGAAGGCGGCCAGGTGGGAGAGCGCCCCGGGTGGGCCGCCCTCGGACTCGCGCCCGGCCGCGGCCAGGGCCCGCACGGCGTCGAGGTCGCCCTCGGCCAGCGCGCGGACCATCACCCCGAGCGCCTCTCGGTACCCGCCGAACCCGACGACCAGCAGGCGCGCGTCGGGCACCTGCGCGACCACGAGCGGCCACGCGGCCAGCAGCAGGTCCACCCCCTTCGAGACGATCAGCTTCCCCACATAGCTGACGATCCGATCCCGCCCGGGGTGCAGCTCGCGCAGCGCCGCGGCGGCCCCCACTTCCCCGCCCCAGGACGCGAGGGCGCCGGCATCGAGGCGGTCGGCGAGGTCGCTGATGCCCTGCGAGGCGCCGTCGGGGCCTCGCAAGCGAAACGTGTGGGTGTCGACGCCGGGCGGACCGAGCCGCGTGCGTGCGGGCAGAGCGCCATCGCCGGTGACCTCCCACAGGCTCTCGGCCGTGTGGCGCGAGCCAACGAGCACCCCGGCCGCCGACGCCAGACCCTCGAGGGCGTAGGGGAGGAAGCGATCCCGATGCGGGCGCACGGTGTACTCGAGCGCACTCCCGTGGATCTTGACGGCGTAGGGCACCCGCCCCTCGAGGCCGCGGGCCAGCACCACGGGGCCCATGACGAGGTGGTTGGCCAGTGCGACGTCGGGGCGCACGCGGCGGGCGATCGTCGTCACGGCCCGGACGTTGGCCTCGAGGTAGTGGTCCAGCTCGCGGTCTCCGACCTCGGGGAAGGCGACCGCGCGAAATCCCTCGTACTCGTCGGCGACGTAGACCGGCAGCAGGTCCCCGATGTCCGGGTTGTGGACGGTCACCCCCGCGGGCAGCGCGAGATCAGCCGCGCGGCGGTCCTGACAGAGGAGGTGAACCTCGTGGCCGAGGTCGGCCAGCGCCCGCGCGAGGCTCGTGTTGTAGATGTTGCTGCCCGTGCCGCGCAGCAGGTAGCCGTGGAAGATGAGGACGCGCATGGCGGTTGGTAGATTGCCGCACCGACGATGGGACTGCGACAGCGATACCGCCTGCGCGCGCGCTCGGACCGCGAGGTCATCCGCGAGGTCGAGCCGGGCAGGGCCTACGTCGACTCAGAGACCGGCGAGCAGTTCGAGGTCGTGGGCAAGCTCACCCCGCTGGCCCCCTCGCCGAGCAACCTCCCCTACGCCGTCGAGAACCTGCGCCTGTGCGGATGCTCGCTCGAGCAGCTGGTCCAGAAGGACCTCAACGACTGCCCCCACTGCGGGCGCCGTCTGCCCGCGCTGGAAAGCTGAGCGCGCTCGTGCGCAGGCTCACGGTCGCACTGGCGTGCGCCGCCCTCGCCTTCGCCCCCGGGTGCGGAGGTGACGACGGGGAGGCCGACGAGCCGCCGAGCGCGCCCGTGCCGACCGTTCCCGAGGCCGGCGCGCCGACCGACAGCGAGCCCGCCCCGGGCCCGGTAGACGAGGCCCCGGCGGCCCCGGAGGCCGCGCCCGGGCCGCCCGCGCCGGCCCCCGAGCCCGATCCGGGCGGCGCGGTCGCGCCCGCCGAGCCCGAGCCGCCGGTCGACAGCCCCGAGAACGACGTGCCCCCGCCGCCGGGGTCTGAGGCCGAGGAGTTCGAGGAGTTCTGCGACGCCAACCCCGGCGCCTGCGGCTAGGCAGGCCGCTGCAAAGCGTCGCCTGGCGTTGTCATCGGCCGCCTCGTGGGCGTTCGCCCACGTCGGCGACCTCTTCCTAGCCAGGCTCGCTTTTCGCGGCCTGGCTCTGGACCCTCGCGCGGCGGGTCACTCTGGCGGGCGCGCCGGGCGAACGCACGCGGGATGGAAGGGGCGCGCGGGGCGGCGCCGTGCGGCGGCGCGGCAGCGGTGATCGCGAAGGTCGGTGCCCCTCGCGCAGGCGCCCGCCGTTGCGAACCCGGCCGGTGGGCAGGCCGAAGCCCCCACCTCCGGGGATCGGGGCGGGGCCGCGGCTCGGGCCTCCCCCGCCGCCGCCCCCGCTGTCGTCGGGGTCCTCGCCGCCGCTGCCGCCGTCACGCAGGCGAAAGAACCAGACGAGCCAGACGATCAGCAGCCCCACGTCGAAGACGCGAAAGCCGACCATGAAGATCCAGGCCTCCGTGCTCACACAGCCATGCTACCCCAGCCCCGGGGGCCGAGAACCGCGTCTAACGCCCGCGCTACTCGTCCTCGCCCGCCGGCCGGCGCTTCTCGCGATTCTCGGGGACGTAGGTGGCGGTGTAGAGAAGCCGCGCCGTCGTGTAGTTGCACGACCACGTGGCCAGCTGGCCCATGCCCTGGGGAGCGGGCGGCGCGAGCCGGGCGGGAGGCCCGGCCGTGCCGCAGCGGCGCTTGCGTCGCGAGCTGCGCCAGAGCGTCGACTCCTTCTGGTCGCTGGCCAGGGCGGGCAGCCAGGTCGGCACGGTGAGCGCGACGATGTTGCCGCGCTTGACGGGGAGCGGCTGCTCCAGGACGAAAGTGGGTGTGGTGCCGAACAGGCGCTCCACCTCGTAGACCTCGCTCTTGGCGAGCACGCGGTGGTCGTTGCGATTCGAGCGCTTCCTGCCCTTGCGCAGGATCGAGATGCGCACCGAGGACTCGCCCCCGAAGCGCCGGTCAAAGGAGGCGATCTGCTCCTCGGTGAGCTCCCCGAGCTTGACCGAGAAGGCCACGATCAGCCCGTCGCGGCGGATCACGTAGGGCCGCCGCTTGCTGCCCTCCGCGCGCTCCTGGTAGCCGGTGACCTGGTAGATGGCCTCGCAGGGGTCGTCGGGGCAGTTTGACTTGGGCAGGGCCGGATCGGCGTCCCCGAGCTGGACGACCTTGCCCGAGGCCACGACGGGCACGCTCAAGGCGCAGAGGGCGACGAGTATGAAGAGGAGGCGTTTCATCGAGCGTCAGAACACGCGCGAGGCGAGGAGTTGCGGCAAGAGCCTACTTGTACCGGTAGGTGATCCGGCCGCGGTCGAGGTCGTACGGGGACAGCTCGATCTTCACGCGGTCGCCGGGCAGGATGCGGATGTAGTGGCGGCGCATCTTGCCGGAGATGTGGCCGAGCACCTCGTGCTCGTTGTCGAGCCTGACCTTGAACATCGTGTTGGGAAGGGCCTCCAGGATCTCGCCCTCCATCTCGATCTTCTCTTCCTTGGTCAAGGCGACGACTCTAGCTCACACGCGCAGCTCCGCGGCCACGGCGGCCAGCTCGCCCTCCCCCGGGGACTGCGGCTGCCCGGGCAGGCGCAGCGGGTCGTCGTCGTAGCGCGGGATCACGTGCAGGTGGAGGTGAAAGACGGTCTGCCAGGCCGCGGCCTCGCACGAGTTGAGGAGGTTGACCCCGTCGGCGTCGAGCTTGTCGCGCATCCGCGTGGCGAGGCGCTTCGCCGCGGCGGCGACGCGGGCCAGGTCGGCATCGTCGATCTCGTAGAGGTTCTTCGAGTGGGCGCGCGGGATCACCAGCGCGTGGCCGCGGGTCCACGGGTTGATGTCCATGAAGGCGACCGTGTGCTCGTCCTCGTCGACGCGCTCGGCGGGCAGCTCGCCGGAGACGATCTTGCAGAAGATGCAGTCGCCGGGGGACACGCGCGGCTAGATTACCGCGCCGTAGTGGCGCTGCTCGAACAGACAGAGCTCGGTGAGCGGATCGAGCGACTCGCCGCGATCAACCGCCCCTCGGCCTCCCCCGGCGAGGCCGAGGCCGCGCGGCTGATCGCCGACGAGCTACGCGCCACGGGCGCCGACGTGCGCGTGGAGGAGGAGTCGGTGCACGGCACTTACTGGTGGCCCGTGGGCCTGCTGACCGGGCTCGGCGCGATTGCGGGGCTTGCCTTCGGGCGCCTCGGCGCCGCGGTCGCCGGGCTGTTCGCCGCCGCGGCGGTGACCGACGACATCACCGGGGGGCGCCAGCTCTTTCGCCGGCGCGCCCTTTCGCAGCGCACGACCAGCAACGTGGTGGCGCAGATCGGCCCGGCCGACGCCGGTCAGACCGTGCTCGTCGTCTCCCACCACGACGCCGCCCACTCGGGGCTTGTCTTTCACCCCGGCGCTCCCCGCGCAGTGCTGAGGCGCTTCCCGCGGCTGGCCGAGCGGACCGACACCACGCCGGGCACGATGTGGGGGGCGGTGGGCGGGCCGCTCGCCGTGGCCGTGGGCGCCCTGCTCGGCCTGCGGCGGCTGCGGCGGACGGGCGCCTTGGTCTGCGCGGGCTACGCGGCGGCGATGGCGGACATCGGCTGTCGCGCTACGGTGCCCGGGGCCAACGACAACCTCACCGGCGTCGCCGTCCTGCTATCGCTCGCGGGCTCGCTGCGCGACGACCCGCCCGAGGGGATGCGGGTGATCCTGCTCTCGACGGGCTCGGAGGAGTCCTTCATGGAGGGCATGCAGGCCTTCGCCCGTCGCCACTTCCCGTCGCTGCCGCCCGAGCGCACACGGGTGATCTGCGTCGACACCGTCGGATCGCCGCGCCTGCTCGCCCTCGAAGGCGAGGGGATGGTGTGGATGAACGAGTACCCCAAGGACGTGCTGGCCGAGGTCGCGTCGCACGCCGCGGCGCTCGAGATCGAGCTGGTGCCCAACCTGCGGCTTCGAAACGCCACCGACGGCCTGATCGCCCTGCGCGCCGGCTACCCGACCGTCACCCTCGGCTCGGTCGACGAGTTCAAGATCCCCACCAACTACCACTGGCCGACCGACACGCCGGCCAACGTCGAGCTCTCCACCGTGGCCGACTGCGCCCGGCTGGTGGATCGGCTCGTCAGAGCCAGCCGACGCGCTTGAAGCGCCAGAAGAGCGACCCGCAGACGAGCGCCATCACCGCCAGGACCGCGGGGTAGCCGAGCGTCCAGCCGAGCTCGGGCATGTGCTCGAAGTTCATGCCGTAGACGCCGGCGACCATCGTCGGCACCGCGGCGATCGCCACCCACGCGGAGATCTTGCGCGTGTCGTCGTTCTGCTGGACGCTCACCTGGGTCAGGTTGGCGGTGAGCACGCTGGTCAGCAGCTCGCGAAAGCCCTCGAGCTGCTCGTGGACACGCACCAGGTGGTCGTTGACGTCGCGGAAGTAGGCGCGCACCTCGTCGTGCACGAGACCGTAGTGGCCGTCGGCGAGGCGCGCGACGGGCTCCACCAGCGGCGCCGTCGCACGCGTGAACTGCAGCACCTCGCGCTTGAGGAAGTAGATGCGCTGGGCGGAGCTCGTGCGATCGGGCGAGAAGACGTCGTTCTCGACCTCCTCGATGTCGGTCCTCAGCCCCTCCAGCGGGGGGATGTAGTCGTCGACGACGCGGTCGAGGATCGCGTGGAGCACGGCGCCGGGGCCGAGGCGCAGGCGCTCGGGGTCGCCCTCGACGCCCTCGCGCACCCCGTGCAGGTCGGAGGCCTTGCCGTGGCGCACGGTCACGATGAAGCCCGTGCCGAGGAACACGAGGATCTCGCCGAAGTCGACCCGCTCCTCGGCGTCGAGGTAGTGGGCGGTCTTCAGGACCACGAAGATCGTGTCGTCGTAGACCTCGAGCTTCGGGCGCTGGTGGGCCTTGATCGCGTCCTCGACGGCCAGCTCGTGCAGCTCGAACTCGCGCCGGACCGAGTCGAACTCCTCCTCGGTCGGCTCGTAGAGCCCGATCCACGCAAACTCGTGGTCGCCGTGGCAGCGGTCGAAGGCCTCGGACAGGTCAAGCGCCCCCTCGCGACGCCTTCCCTCCTCGTAGACGGCGCAGTCGACGATCATCGCCGCTGATTCTGGCGCAGCCGCCGGACCAGCGCCAGTGCCTCGTCGCGCGTGGAGGCCTCGCCGGCGTAGGCGGCCTTTTCGATCTCAGCAAGCAGCGCTCCCAGCTCGGGGCCCGGCTCGATGCCCAGCTCGCCAGCCAGGTCGTCGCCGCGCAGCAGGGCACGCGGCGGGCCGGCCTCGCGCCAGCGAAGCGCGGCCTGCATCAGCTCCCGCCCGAGCTCGAGGTGGGCGGCGATCCACGGCTCCTGACCCTCGCCCCGAGTGGCCATCCGGTCCGCGCACGAGAGCAGGATCACCTCGACCTCCACCGGCTCGCAGCGCCGGAGGAAGGCGTGCACGGCGCGCTTGGAGACCGGGCGCTCGTGCACGAGGAAGCCGAGTGCCAGGTGCTCGCGCGTCAGCTTGCCCACGAACGAGCGCACGCGCTCGCTGGCGCGCAGGCGGCGGAAGATCCGCCCGACCATCTCGTCGCCCGCCGAGTCGTGGCCGACGAAGGTCACCCGCCCGTCTGTGCGCACGCCGCGCGTGGCGGGCTTGGCCACGTCGTGCAGCAGGGCAGCGAAGCGCAGCGCCTGGCCGCGGCTGAGCCCGTCGCCGAGCGGCTCGGCGAGGACCGCTTCGACGCGCGGCGCGAGCTGACCGAAGAGGCTTCCGAGGTCTTCTGTCAGCTCGATCAGCCGGCGCAGCACGTCGATCGTGTGGTCGAAGACGTCGAGGTGGTGAAAGCGGCTCTGCTCGATCCCCTCGAGGTCGGTCAGCTCGGGCATCGTCGCCCCGAGCACGCCGAGGCGCTCGGCCAGCGCCAGCCCGTCGAGCACCCCGGGCGCGATCACCAGTCGGCGCAGCTCCGCGAACACGCGCTCGGGCGAGGGCCGGTCGAGGCGCGGGGCCGCCGCGGCGGTGAGCCGCTCGGTCTCGGCGTCGGGCTCGAGGCCGAGCTCGGCCACGAGGCGCACCGCGCGCAGCACCCGCAGCGGATCCTGCTCGTAGGCGCTCGCGCCGAGGACGCGCAGCCGCCGCCGCGCGAGGTCCGCCTCGCCGCCGTGGGGGTCGATCGTCGACCCGCCGGCGATCGGCACAGCCATCGCGTTCACGGTGAAGTCGCGGCGGGCGAGGTCGTCCTCGATGGTCGCGCCCTGGAGGGGCGAGAAGTCGCACGTGTAGCGCCGCGCGCGGTCCATCGCGCGCCACGCGCCAAACGCCTCGGACAGCGAGAACACGGGGCCCCCCAGCGCCTTGGCCACGTTACGCGCCGCGGCCGCGGGGTCGCCGGCCACCGCGACGTCTACGTCGCGGAGGTCGCGCCCGAGGAGGGCGTCGCGCAGGATCCCCCCGACGAGCCATGCCTCCTCGCCGGCGAGCGCGGCGGCCACCGCGCGCACCGGCTCGGCCTCGCGCAGCGCGCTCATCGGTCGTAGCGGCGCAGCACGCGCGGGGTGAGGCCGCACGTGATCTCGTAGTTGATCGTCTGCAGCCGGCCGGCGACCTCCTCGGCCAGGATGCGCTCGCCGCCCTGCGCGCCGATCAGGACGGCCGGGTCGCCCGCGCGCACGTCGGTCTCGGCTCCGAGGTCCACTGTCACGTTGTCCATGCTCACGGTGCCGACGAGTGGCAGGCGGCGCCCGCCGATCAGCACGTCGCAGCCGTTTCCGAGCGCGCGCCGCCAGCCGTCGCCGTAGCCGATCGGCAGCGTCGCCACCCACGTGGGCTCGGCCGCCGTCCACCGCCGTCCGTAGCCCGCGCTCTCCCCCGCTTCGAAGCGCTTGACCGCCGCCGCGTAGGACTCGAGCGCGAGCGCCGGCTCGAGCCCGTGGGCCGCCGGATCCTCCTGGAAGGGGTCAAGGCCGTAGATCGCCACGCCACAGCGGACCATGTCGAAGTGCGACGCCGGATCGCGCAGCGTGGCGGCGCTGTTGGCGGCGTGCATGATCAGGTCCGGGTGGCGCTCGCGGGCCTCGGCGGCGAAGGCGCCGAAGCGCTCGAGCTGGGCGGGAAAGTGCTCGTCGCCGGCCTCATCGGCGGTGGCGAAGTGGGTCATCAGGCCGACCAGCTCGAGGTCCGGCCGCCTGGCCGCCTCGTCGAGCAGGGCGTGTGCCTGGACCGGGTCCTTCGTGCCCAGGCGGCCCATCCCCGTGTCGAGCTTCACGTGCACGCGGGCGCCGGCGGGAAGCGCGCGCATGGCCTCTGCGTCCCAGGCCACGACGTCGGCGCGGGCCTCGACAGCCATCACGGCGTCTTCGGCGGTGAGCGCCCCCATGACGAGCAGCGGGCCTTCGACCGAGCCCGCTCGCAGCTCGGCCGCCTCGCGTGCCGTGGCCACGGCGATCCACTCCGCTCCCCCGTCACGCGCCGCGCGCGCACACTCGATCGCGCCGTGTCCGTAGCCGTCGGCCTTGACCACGGCGCACAGCCGCGCGGCGGCGCTCTGGCGGGGAGCGCCGCCGGCTCTCAATCGCGCGCAGTTGCGCTCGACCGCCCCCAGGGAGACGCTGGCCAGCGCCCGCTCGATCATCTCCTCAGGAGACGAGGGCGCCGAGCACGTCGACGCGGGTGACCACACCGACCAGCCGGCCGTGCTCGGTCACGGGCAGGCGGTTGTGCCCCGTCTCGTGGATGAGCCGGGCGGCGTCGGCCACGGAAGCGTCGACCTCGATCATGGTCGGATCTTCGGTCATCATGTCCGACGCCTTCGAGGCGAAGGCCTTGCGCAGGCTGTCCTCGAAGCGCTTGAGCGGCTCGAGGAAGACCGTCCCGCCGAAGATGTTCACGTAGTGGGGCAGGTGCAGGTCGCCCTCGTCGCCGGGCAGGACCAGGTCGGCCTCGGTCACGATGCCCACGCAGCGCCCTCCCTCGTTGATCACCGGCACGCCGGGCAGCTCGTTGTCGCGCAGCACCCGGATGACGTCTTCGACGCCGTCCGAGGGCGACACGGTCTGCGGGTCGCGCTCCATGATCTCGCGCACGGTGTCGGCCATGCCCTGACCCTATCGGGAGCCGAAGCCGTCGGGCAGGGCGTGGATCACGTCTCCGGCCACGACGTGGTCGGCCCCGTGCCGGTCGGCGGCGGCGAAGCCCGCGCGAACGTGGGCGAGCGTGCCGAGCGCCGCGGCCTCGAACGCGCCGAGGCCCTTCGCGAGGAGGGCGCCGATGGCGCCGGAGAGCACGTCCCCGGTGCCGGCGGTGGCGAGGGCCGGCGTGGCGCCCGGGCTGACGGCCACCGGCCCGCCGGGAGCGGCCACGAGCGTGTCGTCGCCCTTGAGCAGTACGACGCAGCCGCTGCGCTGCGCCGCCTCGCGCACGCTGGCCAGCCGGTGGGCCGCGACCTCGCTGCGCTCGCGCTCCAAGAGGCGCCCGAGCTCGCCCTCGTGCGGGGTGAGCACGGTCGGGGCCGGGCGTGCGCGCAGGTCCTCGAGCGCACCGGCGTGGGCATTCAGCCCGTCGGCGTCCAGGAGCAGGGGCACCTCGATCGCGCGGGCGGCGCGGCGGGCGAAGTCGGCCGCCCCCTCGGTGCGACCGAGGCCCGGGCCGAGAACCACCGCGCCGGCGCGCTCGGCGAGGCCGAGCAGCGCCTCGACGCCGTCCGGGCCGTGGTGGCCATCCTCCTCGGCGAGGCCGTGGGTCATCGCCTCGAGCAGGCGCAGGGAGAGCGCCGCCTCCGCGGAGCGGGGCACGGCCACCTGCACGTATCCCGCGCCGGCGCGCTGGGCGGCGAGCGCGGCCATCGTCGGCGCTCCGGTGAGCGCGCGCGCCCCTCCGGCCACCACGACGGCGCCGGAGCTGAACTTCGACCCCGCTCGCGTGCGCCGGGGGTAGAGGGTGAGGACGCGATCGGCGATCAGGCCCGCCGCGCCGGGCGCGGGGGCGCCGCGCGGGACCCCGATCTCGATCGCCTCCACCGCCCCGGCGTGGACGGCGCCGGGCGCGACGCGCAGGCCGACCTTGTGACCGTGGAAGGTCGCAGTGACAGTCGCCCGCACCGCTTCTCCGGCCACCTCCCCGGTGCTCGCGTCGATCCCCGAGGGCACATCGCAGGCCACCACCGGGGCGTCCTGCGCGTTCATGGCGGCGATCGCCTCGGAGGCCGACTCGCGTACGGCGCCCGAGAAGCCCGTGCCGAGGAGGGCGTCCACGACGACGCCGGACCGCGCCAGCGCCCCGGCCTCGAACGGGCGGGGCGACGCTCCCGGCAGGCGCTCCAGGTTGGCGGCGGCGTCCCCGCGCAGCTCGTCGGGCGGCGCGACGCTCAGCACGTCCACGTCACGTCCCTCCTCGCGCAGGAGCCGGGCGACGACGAGGCCGTCGCCGCCGTTGTTGCCCTTGCCCACCACCACCCGGACGGGTCCACGGCCCGCCGCCCGGGCGGTCACCCGGGCGAGGCCCACGCCCGCTCGCTCCATCAGGTCGAGCGAGGGCACGCCCCGCTCCTCGATTGCCCAGGCGTCGACCGCCCGCATCTCGTCGGCCTCGTAGAGAGGGTCGAGCCAGCCGGGTAGGAGGGGGCGGTTCAGATGATGTCTCCACGGGCGCTGGGGCTTGTGGGCAACGGACTAGCACCCCGTGCAAGCGCTAGCTCGGGGTGCAACGGGCCTGCCGACGATCTCCGGCGCCCTTGGAGCGAAACCCCCATCGACGGCCCTGCTACCGAGCGATCGCCACGGCGCCGGCCGTGGAGCGCGTGTGCGTGAGCGAGACCGAGCACTCGACGCCGAGCTCCTCGGCGCGGGCCAGCGCGGCTCCGCGAAGACGAACGGTCGGCGCCGTGGCGGTCGCCTCGATCTCCACGTCGCGGAAGTTCCAGCCCGGGAGCCCGAGCGCCTTGGCCACCGCCTCCTTGGCGCAGAAGCGCGCGGCGAGGTGCTGCGAAGGCCGCGGGCGCGCCGCCGCATAGGCCCGCTCGGCCTCGGTGAACAGCCGCAGCGCCAAGCGGGGCCGGCGCGCCAGGGCCCGCTCTAGCCGGTCGATCTCCAGCAGGTCGATGCCGACGGTCACGCGACGGTCCCGACCGTCACTCGACCGTGACGGTCTTCGCGAGGTTGCGCGGCTGGTCCACGTTCAGCCCGCGCCCCCGGGCGATGTGGTAGGCGAGCAGCTGCAGCGGGATCACCGCGAGAAGGGGCTGGAGGATCGGGTCGGTACGGGGCACGTAGACGACCTCCTCCGCGTGCTTCGCCACTTCGGTGTTGCCCTCGGTGGCCACGGCCAGCACGTGGGCGCCGCGGGCGCGGGCCTCGGAGACGTTCGAGAGCATCTTGTCGAGCACGGGCGAGTCCGTGGCGACGCAGACCACCGGCGTGGCCTCGTCGAGGAGGGCGATCGGCCCGTGCTTCATCTCGCCCGCCGCATAGGCGTCGGTGGGCACGTAGGAGATCTCCTTCAGCTTCAACGCACCCTCCAGGGCCACGGCGAGCCCGGTATGGCGGCCGAGGTAGAGGAAGAAGCCGGCCTCGCGCCAGTGCTCGGCCATCGCCCGGACGGGCCGATCGACCCCCTCGAGCAGCTCCTCGACGCGGTGCGAGAGGTCGCGCAGCTCGCCCACGAGCGTGACGAAGCGACCGGGCTCGAGGCTCCCGCGCACCTCGGCGAGCTTGAGCGCGAGCAGGTACATCGCCGCGACCTGGGCGACGAAGGTCTTCGTGGCCGCGACGCCGATCTCGAGCCCCGCGCGGGTGAAGAGCACGCCGTCGGCGTCGCGCGTGGCCTGGCTGCCCATCACATTGGTCAGCGCCAGGACCTTTGCGCCCTTCGCGCGGGCCAGGCGCATGGCCGCGAGCGTGTCCGCCGTCTCGCCGGACTGGGTTATCCCGATCACGAGGTCGCGCTCGTCGATCACCGGGTCGCGGTAGCGGAACTCAGACGCCACGTCCATCTCGACGGGCACGCGCGACCACGACTCGATCGCGTAGCGCCCGACGAGGCCG
>Ga0136624_1000370_pt1 | contig 16855 bp, 20 predicted proteins | sample AntDrymUQ4692206_2_FD_104802 | JGI IMG/M metagenome (GOLD analysis project Ga0136624, IMG submission 104802) | Polar desert sand microbial communities from Dry Valleys, Antarctica - metaG UQ469 (22.06) | ecosystem: Environmental > Terrestrial > Soil > Desert | place: Antarctica: Dry Valley... | reverse complement strand
TCGGCCTCGCCGCCCTCGCCCGAAGCGCCCTCGGTGATCTCGCGCTGCACCGCCTCGCGCTCCGCGGCACGGAAGAAGAAGCGGTCGAAGACCAGCTCGAACACGCGGCGATCCTCCTGGGACTTGGCGAGCGTCGCCGACATCGCCGCGCGGAAGTCGGAGCGGTCGGTCCACGGCACGGCGCGCAGCGCAGCGAATGCGTCGAGCAGCTCGGACGTGCCGACGGCCATGCCCTCGCGGCGCAGCTCGTCGGCGAGCTCGAGCAGGCGCGGCGCCATCCCCGCGGGGCCCGCCGCCGCGGGCATGCCCCCGTACAGCCCGGGGCTCGGGCTAGCTCGCGCGCCGGCCGACGAGGCCATCGGTGAGCTTCACCCCCACGCGGTCGGCCACCAGGTCGAGGTCGGTCCGGTGCTTGACGATCACGCTCATGGTGCGCTCGAGCAGCTCACCGTCGACGTCCTCGGCCCCGAGCAGCAGCAGCGCACGCGCCCAGTCGATCGACTCGGCGATCGACGGGGGCTTCTTCAGGTCGAGCGCGCGGACCATGTGCACGACCTCGACGAGCTTGCGGGCCATGTCCTCCGCCAGCGAAGGGGCGTGCAGCCGCACGATCGAAAGCTCGCGCTCGACGTCGGGGTAGTCGAGCCACAGGTAGAGGCAGCGGCGCTTGAGCGCCTCGGTCAGCTCGCGCGAGTTGTTCGAGGTCAGCAGCACGAGCGGATGGGTCTTGGCCTCGACGACCCCCAGCTCGGGGATCGAGACCTGGAAGTCCGACAGGACCTCGAGCAGCATCGCCTCGAACTCCTGGTCGGTCTTGTCGATCTCGTCGATCAGGAGCACGACGGGCTCCTCGCTCGAGATGGCCGACAGCAGCGGGCGGGGGAGCAGGAACTCCTCGCCGAAGATGTCGTCGCGCACCTCGCGCCAGCCCGCGTCGGAGGCCTCGACCTGGATCCGCAGCAGCTGCTTCTTGTAGTTCCACTCGTACAGCGCCTTGGCCTCGTCGAGGCCCTCGTAGCACTGCAGGCGCACGAGCTTGCGCTCGGTGGCGCGCGCGAGGGCCTTGGCCAGCTCGGTCTTGCCGACGCCGGCCGGGCCCTCCACCAGCACCGGCTTGCCGAGCTGGGCCGCGAGGTAGGAGACGAGCGCGGTGGACTCGCCCGCGAGGTAGCCCGCTTCACCGAGGGCGGCGCGCGTCTCGTCGATCGAGCTGAGGTCGGCGGCCACGGCGTCGAGGATACTTTCGCGCCGTGCTCGCCCTCCTTCTGCAGCTCGCCCAGAGCGACTTCCTCGATCCGAGCCGGGGCCCGGACCAGACCGGCGGCTTCCGGGTCGACCCCACCGCCTTCCTCGCGATCTTCGGCCTCGGCCTTCTGCTCGGCGTGCTCGGACACCTGTTCCGATCCAAGGCGATGGTGGCGCTGGGCGTGGCCCTGGTCTTCCTCACGACCCTGATCGCCCCGCTGTATCTCGCTCTGACCCGGTGAGGGCCCGCGCCGGAATGACCGCGGTGCTGGGTCACCGTCCCGCGGCGCCAGAGACCCCGCGCGATGCTCGTCGGGCGAGCGCCCGCCTGCGCTCGCGCGCGGCCGCTGGCATCCACGATCGCGCACCCAAACCCTCGCCCTCGTTCCCGCGCGAACCCTGATCGCCATAATCGGTGCCGTGGAAGACGAGACCCCGACCGATCCGATCCGGCCCCGGGCACGCGGTAAACGCCGGCGCAGCGCGGCGGACAAGGTGCGGGCCAAGGAGTTCCCGGCGGCCATGCGCGGCTATGACCGGGAAGCGGTGGACGCCTGGAAGGAGGAGGTCGCCGAGCTGGTCACCAGGCTCGAAGCCGAGCCGCCGCGCGACGCCGCGGTCAAGCGAGCGCTCGACGAGGTGGGCCAGGAGACAACGGCCATCCTCCAGCGCGCCCACGAGTCCGCCGACGAGATCGAGTCCCGCTCGCGCTCCCGGGCCGACGCGCGCATCGAGCGCGCGGAGGGCGAGGCCGAGATCACCGTGCGCGAGGCAGAGGAGCGTGCCGACCGCCTCGAGGAGGACATCCGGGCGGTCTGGGACGAGCGTGTGCGCCTGCTCGAGGAGATGCGCCAGCTCGCCGACGAGGTGCTCGGGGTGGCCGACGACGCGCTCGATCGCCTCCAGCCCCCGCGGGGCCGCGAGCCGGAGGAGGGCCCCGTCGACGCCACCGGCGAGGAGGTCTTCGACGAGCCCGACTCAGGCGATGCACCGGCGGTGGAGCCGGCGGGCCCGGGTGCGCTCGACGACACCCGGGTGATCAAGGCGCAGGGGGGCGACACCCAGCCCTTCGACGCCGCCGAGGCCGCGGACGCCGAGGACGACTCCACCGACGAGAGCCCGCCGGCTGCCGACCACCGCAGCCGGCCGTCGCCCTGACCGGACATCGGCGCCACCAGGCGCCGTCGAAGGCAGCGGATGCCTCCGACCACCCGCTCTCGACCCATTGATGTCCGCGTCACCGACGAACGGGACTAGCCGATGCGCGTGGCCAGGCCCACCCCGTCGCCTACGGGCAACACGGCCCCGCGCCAGCGCTGGCTGCGCAGCAGCGCCTGGTTGAACGCGCGCCCTGCCTCCACCGTCTCCAGCGGCCACCTGGCGCTGCCGCCCGCGTCGGGGTCGGCCACGTCGCCCGACATGAGCAGGTTGTCCACCACCAGCAGCGCCCTCGGCGCGAGCAGCGGCTCGGCCAGCTCCAGGTAGTCCCCGTACTCGCCCTTGGTGGCGTCGAGGAAGAGCAGGCCGAAGGGCCCCTCCAGCCCGGGAATCGTCGCGTGCGCGTCGCCCTCCACGATCTCCACCTTGCCGGCGACGCCGGCCCGCCCGAGGAAGTCGCCGGCCTGGTCGATCCGCTGCGGGTCGCGCTCCAGGGTCACGACGCTCCCCGTGTCGAGCACCTCGGCCATGTGCAGCGCCGAGTAGCCGATGGCCGTCCCGACCTCGAGCACGCGGGGATCCAGCGAGCCGGCCAGCGCGGCCAGCATCCGGCCGGTCTCCCACTGCACGATCGGGATCCCCTCGCGCTCGGCCAGCTCCTCCATCTCGGCCATGACGCGGCTGCGCGGGGGGCGTAGCTCGGCCAGGTAGGACTGCACCTGTTCGGAGAGGATCGCCATGAAAGCAGGCTACTGCCGAAGCGCCAGCCCCATGGACAGGCTGCGCGCGCCTTCAAGCCCCGAGCGAAACCCGAGCCTCTCGTAGAGCGCTACGGCCGCCGCATTGGATTCGTTCGCGTCGAGCTGCACGCGCGCACAGCCGCGCTCTCGCGCACGGGACACCGCGACCTCGGCGAGCGCGCGACCCAGCCCCGAGCCGCGAGCCTCGTCGCGCACGAAGAGGTCCTCCAGCCAGCAGTCCTCGGCGTCGTGCCAGACGGCGTAGCGAAAGCGCAGCTGGCACACCCCGGCGGGATCCTCGCCCGCGGCGCGAGCGCCGAGCAGGTACTCGGTCGCGGGATCGGTGATCAGCCGCTCGACGCCTGACTCAAAGCGCTTGTCGGCCGGCCACTCGCGCCCCCACCAGTCCCGGAACTCGATCAGCAACTCGGCCACCACCCCGGCTTCGTCGGGCGCCGCTCGCCACACGTGGGACACGCCGCCACGGTAACTGTAACCTCGGCCCGGTTCGGATTGGGGCGAGAGGAGACACCGGTGCCCGAGGTTGCGGAGGTTCAGTCGGGGCTCGAGGGCGTGGTCGCGTTCGCGACGGAGATCGCCGAGCCCGACAGGGAGGGCGGCGCGCTTCGCTACCGCGGCGTGGACATCGAGGACCTGGTGGGCCAGGTGCCCTTCGGGAGGGTCTGGGGCCTGCTGGTGAACGGCAGCTTCGACCCGGGCATGCCCCCCGCGGTTCCCCATCCCCTGGCCGTGCGCACCGGCGACCCGCGCGTCGACCTCCAGGCCGCGCTCGCCATGCTCGCCCCCGAATGGGGCCTCGAGCCGGTCATCGACATCTCCGACGAGCAGGCCCGCGAGGAGCTGGCGCGCGTGTCGGTGATGGCGCTCTCCTTCGTGGCCCAGTCGGCCCGCGGCACGGGCCACCCCCCGGTCCCCCAGACGGAGATCGACAAGGCCGTCTCCATCCCCGAGCGCTTCCTGATCCGCTGGCGCGGCGAGGCCGACCCCCGGCACGTGCAGGCGATCGACGCCTACTGGATCTCCGCCGCCGAGCACGGCATGAACGCTTCGACCTTCGCCGTGCGCGTGGTGACCTCCACGGGAGCTGACATCGCCGCCGCGCTCTCCGCCGGCGTCGGCGCTCTCTCGGGCCCGCTGCACGGCGGCGCGCCCTCGCGCGTGCTGTCCATGCTCGACGGGGTGGAGGAGCGCGGCGACGCCGACGCCTGGGTCAAGGACGCGCTGGACCGAGGTGAGCGCCTCATGGGCTTCGGGCACCGCGTCTACCGCGCCGAGGATCCGCGCGCCCGCGTGCTGCGGGCCACTGCCCGCAAGATCGGCGCGCCGCGCCTCGAGGCCGCCGAGGCGCTCGAGCAGGCCGCCCTGGCCGAGTTGCAGGCGCGCAAGCCCGACCGCGTGCTGGCCACCAACGTGGAGTTCTGGTCAGCCGTGCTGCTCGACTCGGCCGACGTGCCCCCCGAGCTCTTCACGCCGCTCTTCTCCTGCGCCCGGGTCGGCGGGTGGGCCGCGCACATCCTCGAGCAGAGGCGGGAGGGGCGCCTGATCCGGCCCACGGCGAAGTACGTCGGGCCGAGCCCGCGCTCGGTCGAGGAGGTCTGACCGCGGAGGCGGCCACGGCCTCGTGAAACGACGGCGGCCGCCCGGAGGCGGCCGCCGTGCTTCTAGGGGGGGTAGAAGTACGAGCCGCGCGTCTTGCGCGTTATGGCCCGTCCTTGGGCCGCTCGAGGAGGTTGATCGGCTCGCGTCCGATGGCCGGCGAGCGGGCCGCTTCATACTCGACGAATGACCGAGAGTCGGCCCGCGATGGACGACAGGCAGAAGGGCCTCGTCCTCGCCGCTGCCATCCTCGGCTCCACCGTCGTGACGATCGACTCGACGGTGACCAACGTCGCGCTGCCCGCGATCCGCGAGGAGCTGGGCGGCGGCTTCGCGGGCCAGCAGTGGACCGCCAACGCCTACCTGCTCACCCTGGCGTCGCTGATCCTCGTCGGGGGATCCTTGGGTGACATCTTCGGCGAGCGCAGGGTCTTCTCGCTCGGCGTGCTCGGCTTCGGCGTGACCTCGCTGATCTGCGCCGTCGCCCCTACGATCGAGCTGCTCGTCGTGGCTCGCGCGCTCCAGGGGGCGGCGGGGGCGCTGCTCACCCCGGCGGCGCTCGCCGTGATCGTCGCCGCGTTCCCCGCGCGCGAGCGCGGCAAGGCGGTCGGCTCGTGGACGGCGTGGGGCGCCGTCGGGACGATCATCGGCCCCCTGATCGGGGGGCAGCTCGTGGACGTGGCCTCCTGGCGGCTCATCTTCGCGATCAACATCCCGCTCGTAGTCTTGACGATGGTCCTCATCGCCCGCTACGTGCCCGCGGGCCGCGGAGGAGAGGACGCCGCCAAGGTCGACTTCGTCGGGGGCGGGCTGTGCGCGCTCGGGCTCGGCGGCCTGACCTTCGGCCTCATCCGCCAGCCCGAGACCGGCTTCGGCGACCCCACCAGCCTCGTCCCGCTGCTCGCCGGGATTGCCCTGTTCGCCGCCTTCCTGCTCTACGAGCGCCGCGCCTCGCATCCCATGCTGCGCCTCGACCTCTTCGCTCGCCACAACTTCGCGGTCGGCAACGTCGAGACGCTCTCGATGTACGCGGGGCTGTCGCTGCTCTTCTTCTTCCTCGTGCTCTTCCTCCAGCAGGCGGCCGGCTACAGCGCCGTGGCCGCCGGCAGCGCCGCGCTTCCCGTCACCGCGCTGATGTTCCTGCTCTCGCGGCGCTTCGGCGCCCTGGCCGACCGGCTGGGGCCACGGCTGTTCATGGGCGGCGGCCCGCTCGTGATGGCCCTCGGGCTCGCCCTGCTCACCCGCCTGGACGGGGATCTCGCGTACGTGACCGGGCTGCTGCCCCCGCTGGTGATCTTCGGCGTCGGGCTGTCGATGACCGTCGCCCCGCTCACCGCCACGGTGCTCGCCGACGCCGATGAGCGCAACGCGGGCATCGCCAGCGGCATCAACAACGCCGTCGCGCGCGTCGCCGGGCTGCTCGGGATCGCCATCGTCGGCGCGATCGTCGCGGGGCGCTACGGGGACGCGGCCGACTCCTCGGTCGGGGCGTTCCACCTGGCCATGGGGATCTCGGCCGGGCTCGTGGCCTTTGGCGGCGTGCTCGGGCTGGTGGGCATCCGCAATCCCGAGAAGCAGCGGACGGTCGAGGCCGGCGGCTGCGCCGGCGGCCAGCTCGCGGGCGTCCCGCAGGAGGCCGCGCGCCACCACCGCGGGGCGCGGGAGATGGTCACTCGACCGCCGAGGGAGGCTCGTCGCGCAGCGCGACGGTGACCTCCTCACCCCGCGGGGCGGGCGGGGGGAGGTCGTCCGGGGGGCGCCGCGAGCGCTCGCGCAGCCCGGCGGCGGCCACGATCGCCGCGCAGGCGAGCGCGAGCGCGCTCTGGCCGAGCGGGCGGTCGAACAGGCGGACGACGATCAGGAGCGCGGCCCACAGCCCCGCGGCGAGGATCACCGTGCCGTCACCGAGGGGAAGGTGGAACTCCCTGCGGTCGCCGCGTTGCTTGAGCAGGGCGAGCACGGCGATCCCGGTGAGCACGATCGCCGCCTCCACGAAGGAGAAGGGGCCGAACGTGCTGACGATGAGCAGCACGGCGCCGACCGCCGCGACGCGCTGCTCGGTGTTCAGCCGCCGCCATGTCTCGGCCAGGCTGCCCGCGGCGTCCGCCCGCGACAGGTCAGCCATCGTCGAGCGGCAGGCGGCCGCCGAATCCGGCGTCGGGCTCGTGCCAGAAGCGAACCTCGTCCTCGCCCTCCTCCCAGCACAGGTAGACCTCGCGGCCGTCGCGAAGAGCCGGGAAGTCGGCCAGCCCGCGGTCGAGGTCGCGCAGCACGATCTCCATCGCGCGCAGCTCCTCGAGCGCGTCGCGCATGGCGAGGAAGGCGGTGGAGACCACTCGGCCCGGCTGGCCGCCGCCGTTGGTGGGCCCCGACTCCGACAGCGCGGCGCGCGCGTCCTCGTCGTTCAGCCCCTCGCGCGCCGCGCGCAGCGTCTCGATGTGCTGCCGGACCCAGGGGATCGCCGCGTTGGCCTGCTCGACGCTGTAGTGGCGGCTGTGCGGCACGGCTCGTCAGGCGGCCGACGCAGCCCGTGAAGCCGCGGCCATCCGCTCCGTGAGGAGCGCGGCGTCGGCGTCCCCGACCGTGCGCAGCTGACCCTGGAACGCGAGGTGCCAGTGCTCGGCGGGCCACTTGGCGGCGTGCTCGAGCTCCGAGACCAGCTCGACCGCGGGCACGAAGCGCTTCTCGTCGAGCACGAGCACGGGCTCGGTCTCGAAGCGCCACGGGTAGGCGTCGGCCTTGCCCGGCTTTCCGGGCCACACCTTCTCGCGGTCCTCGAACATCTCCGAGGTCACACGCACCTTGCCGCCGAAGGCCTGCACGCCGGTCACGTAGAAGACGATCTCGTCGCCGGGCTCGATCTGCTCGGCCATTCGCCGCCGCCCCTGCTTGGCCCCGATCAGCTCGAAGCCGCGTTCGCGCGTCGCGCGGAAGTTCTCCAGCGAGCCGGTGAGCACCCAGGTCTTCATGCTCGGAATCTTCGCACGAAGCAGTTCGTCACCCGATCGGAACGATGACCCTCCACGGGCCGGCCCGCGTCCCAGTGACGCTCAGATCGCGTCGAGCAGCTCCGCGAGGTGCATCGGGGGCGCGTCGGCCAGCGGCGTGATCGTCTCGCCGCGGCCGACGCGACGCAGCTCGCGGTAGCTGTCGTCCTCCGGCGCGCGCCGCACGACGACCTCCGTGGCCTCGAGGTCCACGCGCCAGTACTCGGGCACGCCCGCCTGCGCATAGTCGACGGCCTTCGCCTCGTCGCGGACCCGGGTCGTGCGGGACACCTCGACGGCCAGCAGCGCGCTCGTCAGCCGCTCGCGGCCCCGCTCACGCGCAACCAGCATGAGATCGGGCGACCGAAACCCGCGCGGCACGAACAGCGTGTCCTGGACACGCACCTGCCAGGCCGGCCCCGCTACGCGGGCGAAATGCTCGGTCAACCACGCAACGGCGTTGCTGTGAGGCTCTCCCGCCGGCGCCACATCGAGCAGTATCCCGTCGATCAGCTCCAAGCGGTCGTCGCCGCTGAGCACACCCGCATCGAGCATCTGGAAGACATCCTCGACAGTCAGACGGTGGATCGGTTCGAGCGCGGCCTCCATGGACACAGGATGACGCAAAGCCGCCCGGCTGGCGGATACCTGCCGGGGCGCCGGCGTTTCGGCCCGCGAGCGCGGGGTAGGCCGCGAGCATGCATGACGAAGAGCGCCAGACGCGCGACGTGGAGGAGCAGGCCCAGGGCGAGGAGCTGCGCCCCGAGGGTCAGGACCCCCACCACGCGCTCAACAACCCGATCGGTGATCCGGACCCCACCGAGTGGCCCGACCCCTACGAGAAGCGCGAGGACCCGCTGGATCCGCCCGACCCCGACGGCGAGCCCTTCGGCGAGGAGCCCCACGCGCCGACCGGCGGGATGAGCACGAGCCAGCCCCACCCCTCCCAGGACCCGGAGGCCGGCGACTGGGAGCCGCCGGAGCGCGACAAGCTCGACGACTGACGTCCGTCGGAGGTCCGGGGGCGAGGTGCCCGGATGGGAAGGGGGCGTCCGTCGAGGAGGCTCTCAGTCGATCGGGATGTCCTCAACGCGCCGCTCGCGCGGCTTCGAGTCGAGGCGCTCCAGATACCAGTCGATCAGCGAGCGCAGCGTGAGCAGGGCCTCGCGGATCAGCGCGGCGAGGCGCTCCTGCAGCTCGGCAGGCGCCGCGCGGCGCAAGGCGTCGAGCAGCACGAACAGCGCGGAGAAGTCGGGGCCCGCGCGCGGCCGGGGGGGCGGCGGCCCCGGGGCTGGGCCCCAGCCGCCGCCGAGGCCGTCGTAGCGGCTGAAGTCCGGCTCATCGGCCGGCGCGTCAGTTGGTGTCGTCTTGCCGTGCTCCATCGGCGGTGCGCGTGAAGGAGACCACAAGCGCGCCGTCCGCGAAGCGCGCTCCGCTCGTCTCGTAGGCCGCCATCGCGGGCGGCAGGATGATAGTGCGCTTGTGCTCGCCGACCCGGACGACCACCTCGAGGCCGATCTTCTTCAGGTCGATGTCGCCGCGCTCGGCGAAGGGCAGGGCGAGCCGCAGGGTCGCCGTCCCGTCGGACGCGCTCAGCTCCTGTGAGAGCTCGGAGTGCAGCACCCCGTGGGCGGCCTGCTCCCCGAAGACCTCGTCACCGAGCTGGTCCAGCATCTCTGCGCCGACCACCTCGCGCGGGAAGAAGGGCGCCGTGAGCACCGGGACGGGGGAGAAGCCCTCCCGCACCAGCTCCATGTGCTCCTGCTGAAGCGCGCGCCAGCCGTCGAAGTACCCGCCGGCCGTCTCCTCGGGAAAGATCCGGTTGACCACCACCGCGTCGGTCAGGTAGCCGTACAGGTTCAGGTAGGTGAACGTCCTCATCGCCTCCTTGACCACCATCCGGTCCGGGTTCATGACCAGGCGCACGGTCGTGTGGGCGCGGTCGCGCAGGATGGCGTTCATTGCGACGAGGTTGCGGGCCAGGCGCTCCACGTCCTCGAACACGCCCTCCCCGGGCAGGGGGACGTCGGGCATCAGGCTGCGCGCGAGCGGGCGCGCCGCCGCGAGCATCCGCCCCTGCCAGGGAAAGACCTTCTCGAGCCACCAGGTGCAGACGTCGGGGAACGAGAGCAGGCGCAGCGTCTCCCCGGTGGGGGCGCAGTCGACCACGATCGCGTCGTAGTCGCCCGAGTCGTGGTGGCGCTTGATCTGGAGCAGGGAGAACAGCTCGTCCATCCCGGGCGGGACGGTCAGCTCCTCGGCGGATATGGGGTCCACTCCCCGGTCGGCGAGCAGGTCGCCGAGCCAGCCCGCCACCGCCTCCCAGTTGACCTCCATCTCCTCCTGGGCCGAGACCTCGTGGCCGTGAAGCAGCGGGCCCAAGGCGGTCGGGGCGCCCGCGAGGTCGGCCTCGAACGAGTCCGAGAGGCTGTGCGCCGGGTCGGTCGAGAGGACGATCGTCCGCAGGCCCGCCGCGGCGCAGCGGCGGGCGGTGGCCGCGGCGACGCTGGTCTTGCCGACGCCGCCCTTGCCGGTGTAGAGGATGGTGCGGGGCTCGTTCAGCGTGCCGTCGCTTCGATCTCGCCGTTCTCGTAGGTGCGCAGCTCGCGCCCCGTGCGCAGCTCCTTGGCGGCGACGCGCACTCCGAAGACCCCAGTGGAGCGCGGCGCGAAGGCGAACGAGCGGGTGCCGCGGCGAAAGGTCTCGACGCGGTCGTAGACGACCTTGCCGCGGCGGCGGATGGTGAGCTGCACTGCGGAGAGCTTGGAGAGGGAGAAGCGCACGTGCGTGGTGCGCCCGCGGGTGGCCGTGCCCGGTCCGAGGATCGCGAGCTTGGCGGGCTCGGTGGTGTAGTCGGCGAAGCGCCGTGCGGTGGCGCAGTAGGCGTCCCGGCGCAGGCGGCTGCACAGGCTCGCCGCGAACTCGCGCAGCAGCTCGTGGTACTCGCGGGTGGACTCGGCGCCGCCGAACGAGTACGTCGACCAGTCGCCGATGTCGTTGCGCAGCAGCTCGCGGCGGGCCGTGGGCTCGGCGCGCGCGAACAGGCGGCGGGCCGTACGGTCGCCGGTGATCTCCGCGTAGTCGTAGAGCCCGATCACCGCCTGCAGGAACGCGTTGATGATGTACAGCCGCGGTGCGAACGAGTACTGGAGGTAGTGGGTTCCGCCGAGCGGCCCGCGCGTGGCCACGCCGGTCGGCGGGGGGGTGGTGAAGGCGCGCAGGCCCTCGCGCGCGTAGCGGCGCAGCCCCGGCCGGCGCAGCAGCTGCGAGGCCCGCGCGAAGGCCTGGATGCCTGTGGCCTGGGCCATGCCCGAGATCCACGGCGGGCGCCCGCCGCCGAAGTCGAAGTAGTACTCCCACGTGCGAAAGCGCCCGCGCCGCGCCGAGGTGCGGACCAGCTCGCCCAGCAGCCGGCTAAGGCGCCCCTGCTCGCACGGCCCCGTCCGCTTCACGCAGGCGCCGTGGAGCTGGTTGGCAGTCTTGAAGTTCACCAGCGGCTGGAGCTGCAGGCCCTCGCCGGTGTAGTACTCGAAGATCAGCTCGCTGCCCCGGAAGGTCACGAGCCCGCGGTCGGCGGGGAATGGGCTGCGCGGCCAGAACTCGGCGTTACGGCGCAGGATGAGAAAGAGCGCGGGCATGCGCGAGGCGCTGAGCTGGCCCCGCAGCGCGATCGAGTCGAGCGTGTTGATCGCGGCGCCGAGCTCGCGCCGGCGCGTGCCCCCGAGGCGGCGATGGCGCGAGCGGGCGAGGCCGTAGATGCGCCCGTAGGCCGAGCGCCGCGAGCGCGAGACCTGCTTGCGCCGGAGCGCGCGCCCGAGCGCGCGGCGCACGGCGCGCGGCCCGCCGCGAAGGGCGGAGCGAGCGACGGGGGCGGCTGGGCGCGAGCGCGGCTCGACACCGAGGTCTGAGGCCGCCCGGCTCGGCAGCGCGGGATCGCTGACGCGCTCGACGCGCTCACCGTCCACGACCATGACCTCGCGGGCCTGCGCCGGCGCGGCGGCGAGCAGGCCGGCCGTCACGGCGAGGGCGGCCACGAACCTGGCGGTTTGCGGGAACATCGAGCGAGACACCGTAGCGCGACCGCGCCGGGTGTGTGACGGCTCAAAGGCCGCCGCTACCCTGCGCCCCCCGCCGAATGCCCGCCCCTGCCAGCGCCAGCCCCCCGGTCGTCCGCCGCGCGGCTGCCGCGCTCGCGCTGCTCATCGTGCTGCTCGTCACCGGTTGCGACGGGGGCGACGCGCCTGGCGCCCGCGACGAGGAGCGCGACGCGCAGGCGCTCCTCGACCGGGCGTTTCGGACTCCGATCGAGAGCGCGGACTTGAGCGTCGACGCGCAGCTCGAGCTGGAGGGCCTGGAGGGGTTCGACAGCCCGGTCCGCCTGGAGGCATCTGGGCCGTTCGTCGCCCGCAAGGGGACCCTCCCGCTGCTCGACCTCGACGTCACGTTCGGCGTGCAGGGCGCGGGTCAGGCGATCGAGGTCGGCTTTCTCTCGACCGGCGACCGAGCTTTCCTCGAGTTCGCAGGCGAGCTCTACGAGCAGCCGGCAACGGACGTGCGCCGGGCCAACCGCGAGCTGCGCCGGCGCCTCAGCGCCCGGGCGGGCGGCTCGCTGCGCGCGCTGGGGCTCGATCCACGCGGATGGGTCGACGACGCGAGCGACGAGGGAATCGAGGACGTGGGCGGCGTGCGCACCGACCACGTCTCCGCGCGCCTCGACGTCCCCGCGATGCTCGCCGACCTGAACGGGCTCGTGGAGCGCTCGGGCGACGCCGTGAGCGGCGGGCGGGCGCAACCGCTGCCCGCCGCCGAGCTCGAGCGGCTCGCGGACCTCCTCGAGAGCACGCGCATTGACGTCTACGCCGGCGCCCGCGACGGGCGCATCCGCCGCATGTCGGCCAACCTCGAGCTGGTCGTGCCCGAGGACCAGCGCGAGCGCCTCGGCGGGGTGGAGCGGGCCTCGCTGCGGATCTCGATCGAGCTCGGCGACGTGAACGGCGACCAGCGCGTCGAGGCGCCGGCGAGCGCCCGCCCGATCTCAGCCCTCGCCACCCAGCTCCGCGGGATCGGCGCACTCGGGGGCGCGGGGGGCCTGACGCTGCCCGGCGAGGGCAGCGAGAACGGGGCGCTGCCCGGCGCTCCCGGAGCTCTGGATCGGCCCGAAGGCGAGCAGGACGAGAGCGGGGCGTCCGAGATCGAGGCGCTGCGGCGCTACGACGAGTGCCTCGACGAGGCCGCGCCCGACGACACCGCAGCGCTGACGCGCTGCTCGAGCCTGCTCCCACCGCGGTGAGGGCCGGGCGCCGCGCTCGTTACCGTGCCGGATAGACAGATGGCGTTCCAGGACATAGCACCCATCGCCGGGCTGGTCCTCGCGCTTCTCTTCTTCCTCTGGCTCGACCTTAACTACTTCGCCCGCGGGCGAAACGCGAACTTCCGCGAGGCCGTCGTCTGGTCGATCGGCTGGCTCGTGCTGAGCCTCGCCGTCGCCGTGATCGTTCTCGTGCTCGACAACAGCACCGACGCGATCGAGTACACGACGGTCTACCTGATCGAGCGCTCGCTCTCGCTCGACAACCTGTTCGTCTTCATCATCCTGTTCACGTACTTCGGCGTGCCCGAGGAGCGCCGCGCGCGCCTGCTGTTCTGGGGCATCGTGGCCGCGCTGGTGCTGCGCGGCCTCTTCATCCTCGTCGGCGTCGAGCTGATCGAGCAGTTCAACTTCGTCATCTACATCCTCGGCGTGGCGCTGCTGTTCCTCGCCTACCGGATCTTCAGGGGGGTCAGCGAGAACGTCGACCCCGAGAAGAACATGATGGTCCGCCTCGTCCGCCGGATCTACCCGGTGACCGATGACTTCCGGGAGGGGCACTGGTTCTCGAAGGAGAACGGCAAGCGCTTCGCCACGCCGCTGTTCCTGTGCCTCGTGGCGATCGTGTTCGCGGACATCGCCTTCGCGATCGACTCCATCCCCGCCGCGTTCGCAATCACCAGCGACCCGTTTCTGATCTGGATGGGCAACGTCTTCGCGCTGCTCGGCCTGCGCGCGCTGTTCGTGCTCGTCGAGGGGCTGATCGCCCGCTTTCGCTACCTCGACGAGACGATCGCGGTCGTGCTCGCCGTCGTGGGGGTGAAGCTCCTGATCGAGGACCTCGTGAAGATCGGCCCGCTCGCGAGCCTCGGGATCATCGCCTTCTGCTTCGGGGTCGGCATCGCCGCATCGCTCTACGCGGACAGCCGCGACCCCGACGCCGAGCGAAAGCGCGAGGAGCGCCGCAAGGCGAAGGAGCCCTCGGGCGAGGACGAGGGCGACGGCGATGGAGACGGCGGAAGCCGGGCCGCGGACGGGGACGACGGCCCGGACGACTCCTCAGCCGAGGAGGAGGCCCCGGCCCCGTCCGAGCGCCCGCTGGTCTGAGGACTAGCGCTTGAGGTGGCGTTCGAGCGCCGCGAGGCGCGCGTCCCACTGCGCCCCGACAGTGGTCATCCACGCCATCGCGTCGGAGAGCGGCGCGGGGGTGAGGCGGTAGCGCACCTCGCGGCCCGTCCGGGCGCCGCGCACGAGGCCGGCGCCCTCGAGGCTCGCCAGGTGCTTGTGGACCGCCTGCCGCGTAACCGGCAGCTCGACCGCGAGCTGGGTCGCCGTCACCTCGCCGCGCTCGCCGACGAGGGCCAGCAGCCGGCGCCGGGTGGGGTCCGCCAGCGCGGCGAAGACCGCATCCTCGGCGCCGGTTGGCACCATCTCAGCGCAGCGCGAGCATCTGCGGACCGCGGCGGGGCTCGTCGCGCGAGCCCGAGGACAGGGCGTGCGCGCGAGCGTCGAGCAGCGCCATCGGCCGCGACTCGGTGAGCACGAGGCGCGTGCCGTCCGCGTCCTCCTCCAGCTCGATCTCGACGCGGGTGGGCTCGGCGTCCTCGCCGGCGCGCCACCAGAACGCGAGGCGCCGGGACGGGTTGGCCTCCTCGACCCAGCCGGTGCGCTCCTCGCCGTCCTCGGTGCGCATGCGCAGGTCGCCGCCCGGGCGCAGGTCGAAGTGGGCGTCCTCGGCCAGCCACCGGCTCAACTCGCCGGGCTCGGTGAGCGAGCGCCAGACCTCCTCGGGCGGCGCGGCAAGGTGGGTCTCGCGGACCACGTCATCAGGCACGGTGAACCTCCTGGCTCGTGCAACCACACGGTTGCGCTAAGCTCGCCTCGGACAAGGCAACCAATCGGTTGCATGTTAGCGAGAGAGAGGAGAGCAGGATGGTCACGACGGTCGGATCCCTGATCCCGATGGTGGTCGAGCAGACGATGCGCGGTGAGCGCTCGTTTGACATCTACTCACGGCTTCTGAACGAGCGCATCGTGTTCATCGGCCAGGCCATCGACGACGACCTGGCCAACGTCGTCGTCGCCCAGCTGCTGCACCTCGAGTCCGAGGACCCCGACAAGGACGTCTCGATCTACGTCAACTCGCCGGGCGGCTCCCTGCACGCGGGCCTCGCGATCTACGACGCGATGCAGTACATCGGCCCCGACGTGCAGACCACCTGCTACGGGATCGCCATGTCCGCGGGCTCGCTGATCCTGACCGGCGGCGCGCAGGGCAAGCGCATGGCGCTGCCCAACGCGCGGCTGCTGATTCACCAGCCCACGTCGGGCTTCCAGGGCCAGTCGAGCGACATCGAGATCCACGCGCGCGAGGTGCTCGACCTGCGCCGGCGCACCGAGGAGATCTACGCCCGCCACACGGGCCAGGCGCTCGAGCGCCTGCACGAGGACATGGACCGCGACCGCTTCATGGGTCCCGAGGAGGGCGTGGAGTACGGGCTGATCGACCGGGTGATCGCGGCGCACGAGCTGCGCCGCCCGCCATCGGGGTTTGCCGCGGCCGCGGCTCATTGAGTGAGCACACGGCTCGTGATTCTGTCGCGCTACGGAGGCGAGGCGCGGGCCGCGGTGGTGCCCGCGCTCAGGCCCGGTTCGCGCGCTCGGCCAGCAGCTCGGTCGCCTCCGGCGACGCCGGCCCCGACCCGTTGCCCGCGCTCCCATCGGCCTTGCCCAGGCCGGCCGCCACCCTGGCGCCCAGCTCGGCGTCGACGCTCGCCCAGTAGGCGATCACACGCTGGTGCATGGCGTCGGTGACCTCGGCTGCGCTCGCGTGGCCGACGATCCCGTTCACCAGCGCCGCGCGGTTGTCCTCGTCCATCACGTCGCGGTAGAGGTTGCCGGGCTGCACGAAGTCGTCGTCCTCGGCGTGCTTCGCGTAGGCGTAGCGCCCCAGCTCCGCCGCCTCGACGCCCCAGCCCAGGTCGGCGCCGTGCTCGGGGCCCGCGGCCTCGGGACCGCCCTTGGAGTTGGGCGCGTACACGGGCTGGTCCCCGGAGTGGTGGTAGGTCATGCTCCCGTCCTTGTTGTAGGAGTTGACCTCTGACCTCGGCTGGTTGACCGGCAGCTGCTCGTAGTTCGGCCCGATCCGGTGCAGGTGGGTGTCGTGGTAGGAGAAGATCCGCCCCATCAGCATCTTGTCCGGGCTGAGGCCCGTGCCGGGGACGAGGTTCGAGGGGTTGAACCCCGCCTGCTCGACCTCGGCGAAGAAGTTCTCGGGGTTGCGGTCGAGCACCATCCGCCCCACGGTGATCGGCGGGTAGTCGGCCTTCGGCCAGACCTTCGTGAGGTCGAACGGGTTGAAGCGGTAGTCCGCCGCGTCCTCGAAGGGCATCACCTGCACCTCGAGCCGCCACTCGGGCGCGTCGCCGGCCGCGATCGCCGCGCCCAGGTCCCGGCGGTGGAAGTCGGCGTCGTCGCCCGCAATCTCGGCTGCCTCGTCGTCGGTCAGGTTCTCGACGCCCTGCTCGGTCTTGAAGTGGTACTTGACCCAGAAGCGCTCGCCGGCCGCGTTGACCCATGAGTAGGTGTGGCTGGAGAAGCCGTGCTGGTGGCGCCAAGTGCGCGGGATGCCGCGGTCGGACATCAGGATCGTGACCTGGTGGGCGCTCTCCGGCGAGAGCGTCCAGAAGTCCCACTGCATCTCGTTCGAGCGCAGCCCGGTGTCGGGCAGGCGCTTCTGGGAGTGGATGAAGTCCTGGAACTTCGACGGGTCGCGCACGAAGAAGACCGGCGTGTTGTTG
>Ga0136624_1000369_pt1 | contig 16860 bp, 18 predicted proteins | sample AntDrymUQ4692206_2_FD_104802 | JGI IMG/M metagenome (GOLD analysis project Ga0136624, IMG submission 104802) | Polar desert sand microbial communities from Dry Valleys, Antarctica - metaG UQ469 (22.06) | ecosystem: Environmental > Terrestrial > Soil > Desert | place: Antarctica: Dry Valley... | reverse complement strand
CTTTGGCGGATGGTGGTGACGAGCGTACCCTACCCCTTTCGACCGCAAATGGCTAAAGTCGAGTTAAGGACAACGAGGACTTCGAAACCGCGGAGCCGCATAGCAGGCTGACCGGCTCATACAAGCGGCACACGGCGGTGCACAACATTAAGGATGTCGACTTCCTCGTATTCGTCGGCTACGAGGGTGAGAAGCCGGAGCCGACGGACGTGCTGAAGTCGCTGCGCGCCACCCTGGACGACCTGCCCGAGGCATTGGGATACGGCGGTAGAGCGCAGACCCTGCGTGGGCAGCGCCGGTCGGTGCACGTTGAGTTCGACTACGAGGACTTCCATCTCGACGTGGTTCCTGCCCTCATTCCGGACGGCACGGACGAGCCACTGCTGGTACCGGACCGGCAGTGGGGTAAGTGGGTAGACTCGCATCCTCTGGGCTACGGAAAGGCCCTGAGCGAGCTCAACGCGGCGAACCACAAGAAGGTCGTGCCGCTCATCAAGGCATTCAAGCACTGGCGCACCTTCCAGATGCAACGGAACCGTCCGAAGAGCTACTGGCTGGAGTGCCTCGTTTACAGGCACGTAGACAAAGGCTGGACCACGACGGACAGTAAGTCCTACGCCGAGTTGTTTACTGATCTCTTGCGTTCGATTCGCGAGCGCTTCCAGGACAAGCTAGACAACGGAGGAGTGCCCAGGGTCCCGGACCCGATGCTGGGCAACAACGTCGCGTTCAACTGGGAGCGATCGGCGTTCGAGTCGTTCATGCGGAGGCTCGACGAGTCGATCGGATGGGCGGAGCAGGCTCTGGGGAAGGGACAGGACCAGCTAGACGAGGCTGTCGCGCTTTGGCAGAAGGTGTTTGGCGAAGAGTACTTCGCCGATTCGCCTACGCTTCGCAAGCGCCAGAATGCCGAGTGGCTCCGTAGAGGTAGCTGGGTCGCCTCCTCGGGGGCGGTGTCGGTGCACAAGCCCGAGCAGGAGAAGGGCGTGAAGCCGCGAAAGCACGGGTTCTACGGCGACGAGAGGTAAGGGAGGAAGAAAGCCTCTCACCCTGCAGCTGCAGCTCGTTAAGATGCGGCAGCTGTTCCCCCAGTTCGCCTACAAGGCCGGTAAGAAGCCAGCCTGGTACGGTACACTGCGGCCTACTCCCGAGTCGCCCGAGTACCGTCTGAAGCTCGAGTATTGGCCCGGGAAATCGCCAAAGGTGTGGGTGCTGAGACCAGAGGTCCACCCCGACGCTCCGCACCGCTACCGGGATTGCTCCCTTTGCCTCTACTACCCGCGCTACGGAGAATGGCACCCTGGGATGTTTCTTGCGGAGACCATCGTTCCGTGGGCGGCCGAGTGGCTATTCTTCTACGAGGTCTGGCTTGACGACCCGGAAAGGCGGTGGTTCGGGCTGGAGGCGCCCCACGGCGAGAAGAAGAGGCCCCGATAAGGAGGTGAAGGTATTGGAGGAGCTTTTCCTGTGCCACTCCAGCGGTGATGCACCGGAGATACAGATGCTCGCCGAGGAGCTCAGGCTGCGCGGGGTAGCGCTCTGGGTGGATAAGGACGGCGGGTTTCAGGTCGGCGACCAGAACGCCGGCGAGGCGGAGCGCGCTATCGATGAAGATTGTTTCGGGCTGCTGCTCTACGCCACGCCCGAGGCTTTCTCGAGCGACTTCATCCGCCAAGTGGAGGTCCGGAGAGCCGTCCGTCGCAAGCAAGAGGACCCTTCGTTCGTCCTTTTCGCCGTGCCTCGACGCATGAGCTTCGGGAAGCTCTCCGAGCGCAGTATAGAAGTCTTCGGTTTTGACCTCGCAGCATACTCCTCGCAGGCGATATATAAGGCCGACGGGGAGGTTGGTAGGGCGCTGCGTGAGCGGCTCGGCGCGATCGCGGATGAGGTCCTCGACAAGGTACTCAGGCGGGCATGCGAGAAGAGCGGCACTGATGCCCTCCAGATGCAATTCAGCACGCGCGAACGTCTCGCCGACGAGCCCGGGGATGTCCTGTGCGTGGACGTCGGTAGGCTGCTGGAGAGCTCCTCGGACCAGACTTCCCGGCAAGAGGCTTGGGGAAGGATAAACGAGGGACTGTTGGTGGTGAAACACCGAGTTTCCCGACATCTCGGCCGCCCGCGGCTGCGGATTCACGGTAGCAAGCACCTCACGGCTGCGTTCGTGCTAGGTTACGTCTTTCCCTCGACGGTCTGCGAGCTGGAGGTTCGGACGAAGCGCGGCTACTGGTCCACGGATTGCAAGCCCACCCCTAAGGATTTGCTGCTAACCAACATCTCGGATGGAACGGTCGGTTCGGAGAGCCTTTATGTCGAGCTTTCGACAGGTGACAAGCTCGTGTGGGACGCCGTCCGCCGCCATGTCCAGCACACGCGGGTGAACCCGCTGAAATACTTGCGTTTCACGCCGGGACCGGATCTTGAGTCGGCGCCCTACATGACCAACGCGGATGCGTGCGCTATTGCTCGACAGGTTCGCTCAGAGCTAAGCCGCGCAATCTCCGACTACGGTATCTCGGAGGTGCATATGTTCGCGGCCGTCCCACAAGGGCTAGCGATGATGGTTGGCCACAACCTCAATGCGATGCCGCCAGTACAATTGTATGAATACAGTGGAGGTAAGTACTACCCGAGCCACGCGCTAGGTAGATAACACTTGCCTGGCGCTTAGCTGTCCCGTCGGTCACCTGTGGTTCGATTGCGGTCGGCGCAGAATGTGTGGTCTTCGGAGGCTCTTCTAATAGACGAAGGAGGTGCTCTGCGGCAGCACTGTGATGAGGTCTGTCTCTAGACTTTAGGAGAGGTCGTGGCCTTGCTGCATTATCCGCGGTCGGGCATGAGCACGAGCATCGAGACGAAGTGGCGCTGCTCGGACGCCCGCATAGCAGATATCCGTGGCTCCACTTAGCAGAAAGGCTGCGTCGTCTGCCATTCCTGCGGCTACTCGAAGTACGACTAATCCTGTAGTAGAGCGTTAGAGAGGAGCGGGCCGATCGGTCCGCTCCTCTTTTTATCTCCGATTCACCCTCGACCTCTTACATTCGCTTAACACCTGCAAAACAAGCGATTTTCGATGCTGCAGCCAAACAGTCTGGGCTACTAAAGTTGCACCAGAGATAACTCTAAACTTCAGTAGCAGTGTTACGAAAGTCGTAAGAACGGGACTTCTCGCAGGGCTCGTGCGGTGGTCGAGGATCTGTGTGTTGTGGCGGTTGGAGGGAGTGGGGAGAGGCGGTATACTCTTCCGCGGAGAGGTGGCAGAGTGGTTGAATGCGGCGGTCTCGAAAACCGTTATGTCGGTAATCCCGGCATCGGGGGTTCGAATCCCCCCCTCTCCGCTTGCGGGTGCCACTCCTGATCCCCTGTACTGAAAACCTCGTGTTGCGCGGGCATACATGCTGCCGGCTTATATCCGATGCCTGCGAGAGCAGAAGACAGCCATGCTGAAAGGTGGCCGGAGGGCCTGGAGTGCGGTCATGGCCGTGGTCGCGTTCGGGGTTCTGGCGCTGGCGTTGTGGTTGTATGCACGCTCCGGGTTCGGGGCGTTGGCGGGGATTTCGAGCGACTCGATGGTTGTCCACGCGGACTTCGACACCTTCTGGCATTCGGCGAGTGCGTTGTGGGATGGGAGGGGCATCTATGAAGCCGGAGGCCGGCCGACAAACCTGAATCCGCCGATCTGGATACTACTCATCTCGCCGCTCGGGCTCCTGGAACCGCTCACTGCCTACCGCTCGTTCGTCCTGATCATGGTATCGGTGATCCTGGTTTGCCTGTCGTGGATGGCTAGAGAGCTGCGACTGCACACTGGATGGGCGGTTGTCGGAGCAGGGATGCTGCTTCTTTCTTCACCCCTACTTGAGACGCTGGCGCTGGGGCAGATGTACCCGCTGCTTGCTCTTGGTCTTGTGGCGGCGTGGATTATGGACCGCCGGGGCAGGCCCAAGCTCTCTGGCATCGCCCTGGGGCTGGTTGTGGCCATAAAGCCCCAGCTCGCCCCCGTGGTCCTGTGGCCTCTCGTACGGCGGCGCTGGGGGATGCTTGGAGCGACGCTCGCCTCTGGTGGAGCAGCGACGTTCACTGGGGCCATTATTGCGGGACCGGGTGCGACGCTCGACTGGCTGAGAGTCCTGTCCAGCATACGGCTCGATGGGACTTGGGACAATGCTTCCCTCCCCGGGACGGCGGCCCGGCTGTTCAGGGAGAATGACTTCGTCGAGCCTATCGCCATCCTGCCGTGGCTGGAACCCGTGGCCTACGTTCTGGGGATCGGGATCGTAATCTTTACCGCCTTCAAGGCCCGGCGGGGCTCGGAGGCGGATCTGTGGGTGCTGGTCGCGGTTTCGCTTTTAGCCTCGCCCATCGCCTGGCACAACTACCTGTTGCTGCTCGGGCCGGGCATCTTGTTGCTCCTGGCGCGGGGACGAGTGGCGCTGGCCCTGTTGCTCCTCGCCCTGCAATTCATCCCGCCGCAGTGGTCCGAACCCTGGCGGGACGAAGGTACGGTTTTGGCGGCGTTGGTGCTCACGCTCTACTTCTACATCCTGGTCGCGCACTGGCTCGCCTTTTTGACCCACGGCGAGGAGGCCTCCAAAGACCTCGCCGCCGTGCCAGATCGGAGCGTGTCGGTAGAGTAAGGAAGGTTTCAACGGGGAAAGCTTTCTTAGATTCGAGTTGTCGGACTCGCTCCGACGGGAGGGCGTTAGGAAGCTTGCGGAGCCTCCGGGAGCGGAAGGGAAAGGATGGTAGCGTGGTTATAGCCGAGGTGAGCATCTTCCCGCTCGGGACGGGGACGCCGGGCGTCAGCGAGTACGTGAAGGTGGCGGTCAGGGAGTTGGAGGCGTCTGGTCTGAAATGCACCCTGGGACCGATGGGGACGACGGTCGAGGCTGAAACGACTGGAGAGGCCTATGCCGCCATCGCCCGGGCGCAGGCCGCCGTCTTCGAGCTCGGGGCCGGGCGGGCGTACACGGTAATCAAGATGGACGAACGGCGTGACGTGGAGGGTCGCTCCGCGGAGGACATGCTGGACTCGGTTCGCGACCGGGACGCCCGTTAGTCGAAGAGCGGCGCTCTCGCTTCACCGTACTCGCGCCGAGGGGGAATCGGCACGGCACCGACTCCGGGCTTGCGCTACTCTTCGCCACTAGAGCTTACCGGCCAAACCAGAACGGGTACTACTACTGCTGGTTCGGCCGGAGACGCAGTGGTGGAGGCAGCAGATGAGCAGCGGTGAGTTCGAGGGGGAATCTAAAGACGGACGCTCCGGTTCCGGTGCCGAGGTGCGTCCGCTCGCCCGGTCCCGGAGGGACGCGTCGGCGGGGGAGGACCGTAAGGCAGCCTCGGTACGCGGGATCCTGTTCGTGGAGTTGCTGGGCGGGCTCGGGGACGTCCTGATCTCGCTGCAGGCCATCCAGGCTCTCGCCCGCTCGTACCCGCAGGCCCGCCTGACCGTCCTCACCTTCTCGCCCGGCGGCGAGTTGCTCGAAGGCGACCCGTTGATCCACGAAGTGGTACATGCCCCGCATCCCGACTCCACCTGCCCGCATCGCGCCCGGGAGGCGGTCGAAGAGCTGCTCGCGCGAGGCGGCTGGGACCTGGTGGTCTCGGACACTTCCTATGACGGCATCGACGCTCTGATCCGCGACTGCGGCGCACCATACACGGTAGAGAACCTGTGGCGATCACCGCCCCCCGACGAGCACGTGGGCGAGCGTTTCGTGCGCATCCTGCTGGCCGATGGCCTAATCGAGCCGGAGGCTATCTCCCCGCCCCGACTTCACCTCACCCCCGAGGAGCGCTCTGCCGCCGCTGAACGGCTCGTCGATCTACGCCGCCCGTTGGCCTTCCTGCTCCCGGACGCGGGGATGGAGGTGAAGCGCTGGCCGGAGAAACGTTGGGGAGCCCTGGGCCGGGCTCTCGGTAATCGCCACGGCGCGGACGTCGTTGTGCCCGTAGGATCCAACCCCGAGCAGGCGTCGCGCGTCGCCCGGCTCGTCGGGGAACGGGCGCGCGTGTGGCCGCGAGGTTCGCTCCGCGAGCTCGCCGCCGCCCTCTCTTGCGCGGACATAGCCGTGGGCGCGGACACGGGACCGCTGCGTATTGCCGCCACGCTCGATGTGCCCACAGTCATGCTCTTCGGTCCTGCCTGGCACGGCCGGTACGGTCAGCTACCCCCGCACGTGAACCTCCAGGGCCACCCCGAATGTCCCCAGCGCATCGTCTCCGACTTCACCCAACAACCGTGCTGGTACTCGGGGACGTGTACGCTCGAAGACCGCCCGTGGCGCACCTGTCTGGAGGATATCTCCGTGGAGGACGTGCTGACCACTGCCGCCGACTTTCTCGATGGCAGATCCGAAGGGGAGGTCGCCGTCCGCGAGGCGAGCTTTCGCGGGGGCGAACGGTGAACGAATCCTGGGCGGAGACTCGGCGGCTGCTGGTGATGCGGCTCGACAACATCGGCGACGTGGTGATGACGGGGCCCGTATTGCGCGCACTCAAGGAGAATCTGCCCGGGGCGAGCATCACGCTGCTGGCGAGCCCTGGGGGGAAGGAGGCCGCGCCGCTTCTGCCGTGGGTGGACGAGGTGCTCGCGTGGCGCGTCCTGTGGCAGGACCTGAGGCGCCTCTCCTTCGACCCGGCGCGGGAGTTGGAGTTGATCGAAGCTTTGCGAGCGGGATCTTACGACGCGGCGATAATCCTCACCTCCTTCAAGCAGACGCCGCACCCTGCTGGCTACGCCTGCTACCTGGCAGGCATCCCCTTGAGGTTGGGCGAGTCGAAGGAGTGGGGCGGAGGCGTTCTCACCGACGAGGCGCCGTCCGCGCCCGACGAGCTGCATCAGGTGGAGCGGAACCTGCGCCTGATCGAACACGCAGGCTTCCGCGTCGAAGACCGCAGCCTGAACATCCACGTGCCCGAAGAGGCGCGCAAGACCGCCGCCGAACTGCTGCAGGCGCGCGGCGTCGCCCCGGCCGCACCGTACGTCCTGCTAAACCCCTGGGCGAGCGCGCAGGCTCGCACCTACCCCACGGGTCGCTTCGCCCTCGCCGCGCGCCTCCTCTCCGAAGAGACGGGCTGGCCGGTGGTGGTGAGCGGGACCGAGGCGGACCGTAGCCGCGGCGGAGAGCTGTTCGATGCTCTCGGTGACCGGGGCGTGGACCTCGTCGGCGCGACCGGTCTGTCCGAGCTTGCGGCGCTCGTCGGAGGTGCGCGGTTGGTGTTGACGAACAACACCTCCACCATGCACCTCCTCGACGCCCTGCGCACGCCGGGCGTGGTGCTGTTCTCGGGCACGGAGCTCGAAGAGCAGTGGCGTCCGCGCGATGCCCCACACCGGTTGCTCCGCCGCGAGACGTGGTGCAGCCCATGCTACGCCTTCGCCTGCCCGTATAACCTCGAATGCCTGGATATACCGCCCGAAGAGGTGGCGGAGGCCGGCCTCTCGCTGCTCGCCGAGGTGGGCGATCTGCTCGCGGCGGCTCCTCACCAGAAGGGGATGCGGGCGTGACGCGCGTGGTGATGGTCGCGGGCACGTACCGGCCGGAGCGGTGCGGCGTGGCGCACTACGTACAGCGCCTCCGCTCCGCTCTCGACGAGCGCGGCGTCTCCTCTCTCGTGCTTACTACCAAAGAGGCAGCCAGGGACTCGAAAGATCAGAGGGTGAAGGGCGTGGTGGTCGGGTGGGGGCTTCCAGACCTGCCGGTGCTAGCGCGGGCCGTGCGGCGGGCGAAGCCCGACGTGATCCACGTTCAACACGCCGCCGGTGCGTACGGCTTCAAGCGCGCCGTCTTCTTCCTGCCACCGCTCCTGCGCGCCGCCGGCTGCAACGCTCCCCTGGTAACGACGGTACACGAGTACGGCTGGTGGGAGTGGGAGCCGCGCGGCGTCCCGCCACGAGCCATCGAGGCGCTCAAGACTTGGGGACAACGTCGCGGCACGTGGGACCGCGAGGATGGCTTCCTGCTCACCGGGAGCGACGTCCTGCTCACGACGAACACACATGCCGAGGCCTCCATAACCGAGCGGCTACCGTGGCTCTCCTCCCGGATGCACCGCGTCCCGCTCGTCGCGAACGTGGATACCGCCCCGGTGGGGCGCGACGAGGCCAGGGACGAGGCGCGTTCCCGGTACGGCTGGCCCCCCGACGCGGAGATCGTCGCATACTTCGGGTTCCTCCACCCGGTCAAGGGCATAGAGAACCTGCTGAAGGCGCACAAAAAGGTGCTGGAGAGCCGGCCGAAAGCTCGTCTGCTGCTGATCGGCGGCGCCGAGAGCCTGGCGCTGGGCGACGAGGCCGACTGGTACTGGAACGAGCTCCAAACGCTAGCCAAAGAGCTCGGCGGATCCGTCGAGATGACGGGCTACGTGCCGGAGGAAGAGGCGTCCAGGCTGCTCTCGGGCGTCGACGTGGGGGTGCTGCCGTTCAACGAGGGTGTCACGCTCAAGAGCGGTACCCTGCTCGCGCTCTTCGCGCATGGCTTGCCCGTGGTCGCCACGCGCCCGGATCCGCCGGATCCAGAGCTTGCGGACGGACGGCTGTTGCGGCTCGTGGAGCGGCGGGACGTCGTCGGGATTTCGGCGGTCCTCTCCGAACTGTTGGCCGATGCCCCCCAGCGTGCTCGTCTTGGGGAGGCGGGGCGCGTCTACACCCGTAACCTCTCCTGGTCCGCCATAGCGGAGCGTCATGAGGAGGTGTACGAGGCGGTGCTAGAGAAGGAAAAGAGCGGCCGACGCGCGGATCAGACGAGCGGGTCGGTGCCCGAGCCACGGACGTAAGCCCGGTGAGAGCAGGGTGTTCCCGGACGAGGTGTTCGCTGGTCACCGGGGCGTATGATCCGGTCTCGCTTCCCGTAGGCGAAGAATGGGTAAGAGCTTTACTCAGAGAGCGAGGTAAGGGAGACGCATGAGTTCTACGATTAGCGAAAGCATCGTCGAGCGGTTGCCCTGGTTGGACGGCATCGCCGAGAAACTACAGCCGAAGGTGCAGGATGCCATCGACAAGGGCGGCACGACGCTCCGGAACGCTCTGGACGGCGTGTGGCTCGAGGCGCCGCTGCACCCGGTTCTCCAGTCCGTGCCCGTGGGGTCCTGGACGGCCGCCATCACGCTCGACGCCGTGGACCTCGTGACCGGTTGGAAGGCGGCCCGCAACGCGGCTGACGGGACGCTCGCGGTCGGGGTCGCGACCGGTTTCGCGGCGGCGGTGACCGGTATCTCGGACTGGCGTTACCTGAGCGGCGGGTCCAGGAGGATGGGGATGGCCCACGGTCTCTTGAACGCCGCCGGGCTCGCCCTGAACACCACCTCGCTGGTCTTGAGGGCTACGGGCCGCAGGAACGCCGGGCGGGCGGCATTCCTGGCCGGGTACTCGCTGAACGGGATGGGGGCCCACCTGGGCGGGGAGCTCTCCTACCACTACGGGCTGCGGGTGAACCGCAACGTCTTCGAGTGGGCCGGTCCCGACGAGTTTACGCCGGTGCTGGAGGAGAGCGAGCTATCCGGCTCCGAGATGCGACGGGTCGAGATCGACGGCGACGACGGCAAGGTGGGAGTACTGCTCAGCCGGGCACAAGGAGGCAAGGTCTGTGCCATCTCCGCTACCTGCAACCACATGAGCGGGCCGCTAGAGGGGGGAGATCGCGAAGGCGACACCGTTGTCTGCCCCTGGCACAAGTCTCGCTTTGACCTGTGCAGCGGCGAGGCGATAGACGGTCCAGCTGTCTTCCCCCAATCGCGCTACCACACGAGGGTACGCGACGGGAACATAGAGATCAAAGCCGCCGCCGAGAACGTCCCGAAGAAGGTCCGGTAGGCCGGTCAGCCGGGCCGCGGATGGGGATCGTGAACGGTTACCTGGAGCCGGACTTGTCGAGCGCGGTCCTGCTCACCATCGATGCGCAGCGGGATTTTACGCTGCCGGGAGCGCCCGCGGAGATTTCCGGCACTGCGGAGGTCGTGCCCGGGATGCGGCGGCTGGTGCGGGCCTTCAGGCAGAGCAACAGACCGGTAGTTCACGTCGTAAGGCTTTACCGTCCGGACGGCTCGAACGTGGACCTCTGCCGCAGGTATGACGCAGAGCGGGGCAAGTGCGTGGTGCTTCCGGAAACCGATGGAGCGGAGCTGGTCGACGATCTCAAGCCATCACCCCAGGTCAGGCTCGACGCCGGAAGTCTCCTGGACGGGGGCCTGCAGCAGATCGGACCCTCCGAGTGGATCATGTACAAGCCTCGCTGGGGGGCCTTCTACAGAACTCCCCTGGAGGAACACTTGCGCGACCTCCACGCAAACACCGTGGTGGTCTGCGGGTGCAACTTCCCCAACTGCCCGCGAGCCACGATCTACGAGGCAAGCGAGAGAGACCTCCGGATCGCCTTCGTCCCGGACGCGACGTCCGGCGTCTACGAGCAGGGATTGGGGGAGCTCGAGAACATCGGGGTGAAGCTCGCGAGCGTCGACGAACTCTCGCAGAAGCTCACTGCCGAGCTTTCGAACACCTGACCGCCTGGTCTCTAGTTCTGTAAAAAGACGCCTTCCTGAGATCGTTCCTCGATCTTCCCGTCCGGCGTGCGGCGCCTCTCCACCGCGAGCCTTTGCTACTTGGGAAGCGGGAGCGTCTCCGTAGACTCACGACACGGCCTTTGGCCGATCGGAAGAAGCGGGAAAGGAGGAACGGATGGGCGAGAGGGAGCGTTACGAGCCGGGGACCTTCTGCTGGGTAGATCTGGCGACGACGGACCCGGCGGAGGCAAAGACTTTCTACGGCGAGCTGTTCGGCTGGGAGCCGGAGGACACACCGGCTGGGGAGGCTGGTACGTACACGATGCTGCGCCTGGACGGCGACGACGTCTGCGCGCTCTACGAGCTGGAGGCGGCGCGGCGCGAGATGGGCATTCCGTCCCACTGGTTCTCGTACGTGAGCGTCGAGAGCGCCGACGCGACCGCCGAGAGGGCGCAGGAGTTGGGCGGCACGACGTTCGGCGGTGCGTTCGATGTCATGGATATGGGACGGATGGCTATCGTCCAGGACCCGGCGGGCGCCGTACTCGCGGCCTGGGAGCCGGGGGCGCACGCCGGGGCTCGCCGGGTCAACGATATAGGCTGCCTGACCTGGAACGAGCTCCAGAGCCGGGATCCCGAGGCGGCAGGCGCCTTCTACGCCGGGCTCTTCGGTTGGGAGACGGAGCCCGTAGAGGACGACGGAAAGCTGGCCTACGTGACGATCTGGAACGCCGGTTCAGCAAACGGCGGCATCATGCCGATGACGGAGCAACACGGCGACGCGCCGTCCTACTGGCTCCCCTACTTCACAGTCCCTTCGTGCGACGGTGCCGTTGCGAAGGTGCAGGAGCTGGGCGGCGACGTGTTGGCCGGTCCATTCGACGTCCCCGGAGGCCGGATCTCGGTCGTACGAGATCCCCAGGGCGCGGCGTTCGCGCTATTCGAGGGCGAGACGGACGAGTGACGACCGGTAAGGGTCTCTAGCCCTTATCCAGGGTTTTCAGAGCTTCTTCGGCGGCCCGGCGCAGGCGGCGGTTCGGGTCGACCCTGAAGATGGTCCGCAAGTCTTCGCGGGCCCGCGTGAGCTCGCCGAGGGCCGCCAGCGCGGAGGCGCGGTTGTAGTAGGCGATGCCGAGCTTCGGGTCGAGCTTTATGGCCGTGTCGGCGGCTTCGAGTGCCGCGCGCGGGTCGCCGGAGGCGTCGAGGCTCGCGGCTAGGGCAGAGTAGTAGCGGGGGAGGGGGCGGCGGGCGATGAGCCGGTCGTAGATGGCGGCAGCTCCCTCGTACTCCTCGCTCCTGAAGAGGGTCCCGGCCCGCCTCTCCTCGGGGGCCACGAGACGGGCCATCATAACCGTCAGGACGACGGCGCCGACGAGGTAGACGAGGAGGACGAGGAGTGCGTTTCCTTCGATCGTCAGGTCCATGACGAACGGCAGCCCGAGGATGAGGATGCCGGCCGTGAGGAGCGGGAGAAGCCGCACCAGGAATTCTCCGTAAGCCCGGACGCGCAAGAGATCCCGGTTCTGCCGGCTCACGACGAAGAGGAAACCGGCGAGTATCGCCAGGGCGCCGAGCGTTGGGTAGAAGAAGTTCATAGCGCTAGGTCTCCTCGAGTGTCCTCTTGGCCGCGGTTCTGAAGCGGCGGGGCAGATCCGCTTCGAGGGCCCTTTTCAGGTCCTTCGTCGCCCGGCTATTGCGACCCAGGCGTTGTAGGATCAGGGCGCGGTTGTAGTATGCGAGCCCGTACTTCGGATCGAGCTCGAGGGCCTTTGTCGAGGCGTCCACACCCTCCTCGTGGTGCTCCCCGGCCCCCAGAGCCGCTCCGAGAAAGGCCCAGTAGCGGGCGAGGGGTCGCCTTTCGACGAGCTTGCGGTAAAGGGCCGCGGCACCCGCGTAATCCCCCGAGCGAAATGCCCGGGTCGCCCGGCGCTCGTCGAGGGGCATGGAGAGAAAGTTCGCGACGACCAGAACGGCGCCGAACGCCAGCGCCCACGCGTACGGCAGCCACCATACCTGCGGGCCCTGCACCAGCGGCAGGCTCGCCGCCATGACGGTGATCGCCGCGAACGGGAGCAACCGGCGCGCTAGCTCTCCCCACGCCCGTACTCTCACCAGATCCCTGTTGGACGCGAAGACCACCTGCCAGGCGACTAGCACCAGCGCGAAGGTCAGGATGATGGGTATAGCGCCGGCGCCCAAGGTGCCCCCTCTCCTAGCGACCCACCGGCGCGGGCGCGAGACCCTCTAGCACGCGGAGGGTGGGCCTCACGAGTTCTTCGAAGGCTGGATCTTCGAGGGCGGGACGCGATCCTGCGGTCGGGACGGCTTCTTCCAGCTCGATCCAACTCTTGCACCCACCGTACTCCGCCCAGTACTCGAGCTCGACCGGCTCCGGCAACAGGTAGGTCCTCAGAACCAGCACCGTCAGGGGCTTCTTCGGGCGCCACTTCAGGCGGCTCTCGGCGTACTCGTGCGTCCAGACGTGATGCGGGTCGAGTGCTTCGAGCTCCTCGGCTTCCGAGACCTCGTAGGCCCCGTACACCTCGGCGAAGGAGGTAAAGATCACCGGCCCGTCGTCCCGCCTGTCCGGGATAGACCGCAGCAGGTCGTGGTAAGCGGACTTGAGCTGCTCCGGCTTCTGGTGCTCGTAGCCCTTGAAGAAGAGGAAGCGCGTCTTGGGGACGGCGAACGCCTTCTCCCGGATGCCGCCCTTGCGCACCACGAGCGCCGTCTCGCCGCGCTCCAGCGCCTCGACCGCGACCGCCCACTCCTTGAGCGCGTGTGGAAGCGGATGCTGTGGAGAATCCAAAAGATCACCCTCTCGTATAATGCCTCACTACACAGGGAATTATATGACGCGAGCGTACACGCTTCGATAGGAGGCCACACACATGACCCAGCAAGAGACAACCCACGAAACCCCGCACCGCAAAGAGAGCGACTCGATGGGGGAGGTCGAGGTCCCGCGCGACGCCCTCTTCGGCGCCCAGACCAGGCGGGCGCTGGATAACTTTCCCGTAAGCGAACTGCGCAAGCCGCGCCGGTTCGTGCAGGCCCTCGGGGCGATAAAGCTCGAGGCCGCGAACGTCAACCACGAGCTAGGTCTCCTCGACGAGGAGGTAAAGGACGCGATCGTGGAGGCCGCCGAAGAGGTAGTGGACGGCGTCCACGACAACCAGTTCGTCATCGACATCTTTCAGACCGGCTCCGGCACCTCGACCAACATGAACGCCAACGAGGTCATCTCCAACCGGGCCATCCAGACCGTGGGCGGAGAGCTCGGCTCCAAGGAGCCCGTCCATCCCAACGACCACGTCAACATGGGCCAGTCCTCCAACGACGTCATCCCGACCGCCATCAACCTCTCCGCCCTCATCTCCATCCAAGAAGATCTGCTACCGGCACTTGAGAAGCTCCAGGCGGCGCTCGAAGAGAAGTCCCGGGAGTTCGACGACGTCGTAAAGACCGGCCGGACGCACCTCCAAGACGCCACCCCGATCCGGCTGGGCCAGGAGTTCACCGGCTACGCGGGCCAGATAGAGCGCGGCATACAGCGCGTAAAGAAGGCCCGGGAAGACCTTACCGAGGTGGCTCTGGGCGGCACTGCCGTCGGCACCGGCGTCAATACCCACCCCGAGTTCGCCCAGAGGGTATGCCGGAAGCTCTCCGAGCGCTTCGGCGTCGAGGTGCGGGAGACCGAAAACCACTTCCAGGCCCAGAGCGCCATGGACGGGACCGTCTTCACCAGCGGCGCTCTAAAGACCGTCGCGGTCAGCCTCATGAAGATAGCCAACGACATCCGCTGGCTCGGGGCCGGGCCGCGGGCGAACCTGGCGGAGATAGCGCTCCCCGAGGTCCAACCCGGCTCCTCCATAATGCCCGGCAAGGTCAACCCCGTCATCGCCGAGAGCGCCATGATGGTCGCGGCACAGGTCATCGGCAACGACACAACCATAGCCCTCGCCGGCCAGGGTGGGAACTTCGAGCTAAACACCATGCTCCCGCTCATCGCCTACAACCTCTTGCAGTCCATCGACCTCCTCGGTAGCGCTGCCTCCAACCTCGCCGACCAGACCATCGCGGGCCTCGAAGCGACGGAGCGCGGCCCCGAGCTCGTCGAGAACGGCCTCATGCTCGCCACCGCCCTCGCCCCCGAGGTCGGCTACGACAAGGCCGCCGAGATCTCCAAAGAAGCCTTCAAGACCGGCCAGACCATCCGCGAGGTAGCCCGCGAGCAGACCGACCTCTCCGAAGAAGAGCTCGACGAGGCGCTCGATGCCAAGAAGATGACAGGGGAATAAGACGTGCAACGAGGCGCGGCGGGAGAAGGGCCAAGGCAAGGGGCAGGAACAAACCGTGTGAGGTAGACGAACCCGGATGGGACTCTTTAGTCGTCTCCTGCGCCTCCATTCCGCGCCCGTTCCGCTGGAAGACTTCTTCACCGAGGTGGTCGCTCATCTGTTCAACGCCTCTCCTCGAACCTGCCTGCGGTGGTTGGAGCACACCCGGCTGTCGGAATCGAAGCAAGAACAGGTCCACGTCTCCACACAGCACCCGCTCGACCCGCTCGAACACCACGTCGCGGGTAGCCGGCTCGATATGCTCATCGAGCTATCCGATGGGCGAAATTCGGATGTGATCCTTTTAGAGTCGAAGATAGGCTCCCGAGAGGGAGAAGAGCAGCTGCGGCGCTACGCGGAACTCCTCGACGCCATGACGGGCTTCAGAGGCAAGACGCTCGTCTACATTACGCGTGACTTCGATCCCAAAAATCGGGACGAAATCCTTGCAAATACTGAGGGTAGCTCCGTCTACTTCGTTCAGCTTCGTTGGCACGATTTCTATCTTTTCTTGAAGGCGCAGCCGAAGACGATGTTGATAGATGAGATACTTCTGTTCATGGAGGAGCGCGGAATGGCCCGCAGTAACCAGTTCGATGCGGTCGATTTACTCTCGCTATCCAACATGCTCAAAGCTCTAAACATGATGGACGAAACTATGAGCGGAGAGGTGAGCGCGAAGTTCGAAGCGGTGACGGGCAGCCTACAAAGCCGCGTCAATATACTCAATCAACTTAAGGAGCATAAACGGTATCTCCTATACTCCTTCTTGCACGAAGGCTGGTCATTTTGGTGTGGCCTCGGCTACCATTTGCCGTCTGCGGGTGTCACGGAATATCCTACGGTCGATCTTTTTGTCGAGGTTTTGTCTGGATCTAATCTCCGGCACGAAATCGTCAACGCGATGGAGGAGATCGCTAGACACAGAGGATGGTACAGCACCAACCTCGGCAACTTGAGCGCAGGGTGGTCTCGTGTCGGGCGTGGACGCAGCTTACAGGACTTCCTTTCCGGCCCGGATCATGTAGCGGAAATCAAGAAGTTTTTTATCGAGTCGTTGGACGAGTTGCAGGAGATCAAAGAGCAGTACCCACATCTGCCTTGGGACGATTCCACACGCTGATCGAGCACGGGTTTTTCTGTTGCGCTGTTATGAGAAGGTTAGCGAGGAAGAGATAGAATTGGGATGTGCCCACGACTAGCGAAGGGAGCGCGTGATGGATACGCCGAGCATCAAGGAAGAGGCCAGGCGCCTGATCGAAGCCTTGCCCAACGATTCGACCTGGGAGGATCTGATGCACCGGATCTACGTTCGTCAAGCGATAGAAGCAGGCTTGAAGGACAGTGAGACGGGGCGGGTCGTAGAGGTAGAAGAGGTTCGCTCCCGGTTCAACTTGCCGGAGTGAGGGTCAACTGGACGGAGACGGCCATCGAGCATCTGTCCGGTATCCACGAATACGTCGCACAGAACTCGCCAGCCTACGCTCGACGAATCGTCGACCGGTTGACGCGGCGGTCGCAGCAGATCGCGCGGTTTCCCTATTCGGGGCGGGCCGTGCCGGAGTTGGACCTCCCGCAAGTCCGGGAGGTTATCGAAGGGCCGTACCGGATCATCTACCGAATACGCCCGGACCAGATCGATGTACTCGCGGTGGTCCATGGCGCCCAGCAGACACCCTGGAACCCACAGGAGAATTAGGATCGAGATGAACGCTAGTCGAGAACGGCCTCATGCTCGCCACCGCTCTGGCCCCCGAGGTCGGTTACGACAAGGCCGTCGAGATCTCCAAAGAAGCCTTCGAGACCGGCCAGACCATCCGCGAGGTAGCCCGCGAGCAGACCGACCTTTCAGAAGAAGAGCTCGATGAGGCGCCGGACGCGCAAGATGACAGCGACTTACTGATCCCTGCTGAAATTGCTAAACACTCTGGTAGGATCGGCTCATGGACAACACATTTTCAAAGCAGGCTACCGACTGGCGCGAAGGCCGTAGACTCCGGGCTTGGGAACTCAAACG
>Ga0136624_1000367_pt1 | contig 16887 bp, 16 predicted proteins | sample AntDrymUQ4692206_2_FD_104802 | JGI IMG/M metagenome (GOLD analysis project Ga0136624, IMG submission 104802) | Polar desert sand microbial communities from Dry Valleys, Antarctica - metaG UQ469 (22.06) | ecosystem: Environmental > Terrestrial > Soil > Desert | place: Antarctica: Dry Valley... | reverse complement strand
CCTCGGCTGGACCTACCAGGACACCGAGGCCGAGTACAGCGGCTACGCCCTCGCCGAGGTACGCGGGACCGCCGCCGCCGGCATCGGCCCCCAGCCGCCCGGCGCTCCGGCGGCATGGACGCTGTACCTCGCCAGCGACGACGCGGACAAGACGGCGGCCGCCGTTGCCGAGCACGGTGGCACCGTCCTACTGCCCCCGGGGGACGTGGGGCCGCTAGGCCGGATGTTCATCGCCGCCGACCCGGCCGGGGCCGCGTTCGGTGTGTGGCAGGCCAAGACCCACATCGGCGCAGGACTGGTCAACGAGCCCGGTGGGCTGACCTGGGAAGACCTACGGTCCACCGACCCGGATACCGCCCAAGCGTTCTACACCGCGGTCTTCGGCTACCGCACCGAGCAGCTGCCCGCTGCCGGCCCTGACTACGTGACGTTCGCGCTGGCGGGCGAAGAGGCACCGCTCGGCGGGATGGGCGGGATGATGGGTGCGGAGGACCGACCCGCGCACTGGCTCGTCTACTTCGGGGTCGCCGACGCTCGAGGCGCGGCCGCCACTGCGCAGCGCAACGGTGGATCCCTGCTCGCGGATGTCTTCGATACCCCGTACGGCCGGATGGCCGGCCTCGCCGACCCGGCCGGCGCCGTGTTCTGGGTTGTGCAGACCGACGGTTCGGGGCAACCCGACCGGGCGGACTGAGCACCAGGCCGGCTCGCGCGTCATGACCAAGGTCCCGGCCGAGAACTACTCCCAGCCGTGGGCTGACGATCCTCGGCCTGCCCCGCCCCGAGCCGGCGACGAGCGGGACATGCTCAGCGCGTTCCTCGACTGGCATCGGCAGACGTTCGAGCTCAAGTGCTCCGGGGTGGCGGCAGAGCGGCTCTCCGAGAGGGGCATCCCACCGTCGCAGCTGAGCCTGCACGGCCTGCTTCGCCACCTGGCGGGGGTGGAGCGGTGGTGGTTCCGGGTGCAGTTCGCCGGCGAAGAGGTGCCGCTCCTGTACTACTCCGACGAGGACCCCGACCAGGACTTCGACGACCTCGACGGCGATGTCGCGGAGGCCTTCGCGGTGTGGCGAGCGGAGTGCGCACGCTCCCGGGACATCGTGGCGAACGCTTCGTCCCTGGACGACACCAGCGTGCAGGCGGCGCGGGGGGAGCCGGTGTCGCTTCGCTGGGTACTGATGCACCAGATCGCCGAGTACGCCCGACACAACGGTCACGCCGACCTCTTGCGCGAGCGGATCGACGGCGCCACCGGATATTAGGACGCGTCGGCGGTTTCCTTTTACGGTCGTAGCTGACCTGCTAGGCAGATGTCGTCACCGGTGACGACGGATGCCTAGCAACTCGCGGAGCTTGGTACGCGAGGATGGGTACGGGAGTACGGGTCTGCTGTTACGGTTGCCCATATGAAGACGACCATCGAGGTACCGGACGCCCTCGCCGAGACGGCACGGCGCCTGGCCCGCGACCAGGGCACGACGCTGCGAGAGCTCATGGTCGAGGGCCTTCGGGCAGAGCTGGAGCGACGCCAAAGCTCGACGCCACGCCCGTCCTTCCGCCTGCACACGGTGGGTGGCCGGGGACTGCGCCCGGAGGTCGACCGGGAGCGACTCCTTGAGCTGTCGTACGACCTGTGATCGCCGTCGACACCAACGTCCTCGTCTACGCACACCGACGCGACAGTCCGCACCACCAACCCGCCCGGGACTCCGTCGAGCGCTTGGTCGGCGCGGGCAACCCCTGGGCGATCCCGTGGCCGTGTGTTCACGAGTTTCTCGCCATCGTCACGCACCCGAGGATTTACGACCCTCCGAGCCCAACCGCCGGCGCGGTGCAGATGCTGGTCGAACTGGCCGAGACCGGCACCGTGCGCTGGCTTGCCGAGGGGCCGCAGCATTTGCAGCTCCTCGCCGAGCTGCTGCGAACCTCCGGGGTCACCGGCGCGAAGGTGCACGACGCCAGAGTGGCTGCCCTCTGCCTCGATCACGGCGTGAGCGAGGTGTGGACCGCCGACCGGGACTTCAGCTACTTCCCCCGGCTGCGGACCCGCAACCCGCTCGTCTGACGGGGACCTTGTCGGCTACGCGCCGGTGCAGTCCGAGGAGCACCTCGTCCGGCCGGTCCGGGCTGAACGCCGACCAGATGAACCTAGTGGCGGGTCAGCAAGGCCTTACGTCAGTCAGTGGCGGGCCATGTCGACGAAACGGCTGTAGTGGCCCTGGAAAGCGACCGTGATCGTGCGGGTAGGGCCGTTGCGGTGCTTGGCGACGATGAGGTCGGCCTCACCCGCGCGGGGTGACTCCCGCTCGTAGGCATCCTCGCGGTGCATCAGGATCACCATGTCGGCGTCCTGCTCCAGCGATCCCGATTCGCGCAGGTCGGACAGCAGCGGCTTCTTGTCGGTGCGCTGCTCCGGACCGCGGTTGAGCTGGGAGATAGCGACAACCGGTACGTCGAGCTCCTTGGCGAGCAGCTTCAGCGAGCGGGAGAACTCCGACACCTCCAGCTGCCGACTCTCCACCCGCTTGCCGCTGGTCATCAGCTGCATGTAGTCGACGACGACCATTCGCAGGTCGTGCCGCTGCTTGAGCCGCCGACACTTCGCCCGGATCTCCATCATCGTCATGTTGGGCGAGTCGTCGATGAACAGCGGCGCCTCGGCGACCTCGCTCATCCGCCGGGCCAGCCGCGTCCAGTCCTCGTCGGTCATCGTGCCGGAGCGCATGTGGTGCAGGGCAACCCGCGCCTCGGCCGACAACAAGCGCATGGTGATCTCGTTGCGGGTCATCTCCAAGCTGAAGATGGCGGTCGTCAGCCCGTGCTTGATCGCGGCCGACCGAGCAAGGTCTAGTCCAAGGGTCGACTTTCCGATCGCTGGTCTGGCCGCGAGGATGATCATCTGGCCGGGGTGCAGGCCGTTGGTGAGCTCGTCCAAATCGGCAAACCCGGTGGGGACGCCGACCAATTCCCCGCCACGTGAGCTGATCGCCTCGATCTCGTCGAGCGCGCCCTGCATGATCTCCGACAGCCTGGCGTAGTCAGTCGAGCCGCGCCTTTCGGTGACCGCGTAGACCTCCTCCTGAGCGGAGTCGACCAGGTCGTCAACCTCGCCACCGCTCCCGGCGTAGCCCAACTGCACGATGCGGGTGCCCGCCTCGACGAGGCGGCGCAAGACCGCCCGCTCCCGCACGATCCGCGCGTAGTAGGCCGCATTAGCCGCCGTCGGCACGGCCGCGATGAGCGTGTGCAGGTACGGCGCGCCGCCGACCCGCGCCAGCTCCCCCTTGCGGGTGAGCTCCGCGGAGACCGTGACCGGGTCGGCCGGTTCCCCGCGGGCGTACAGGTCGAGGATGACGTCATGGATAGTCGCGTGCGCCGGCCGGTAGAAGTCACCGGAGTGCAGCGTCTCGATGACCTCGGCGATCGCGTCCTTGCTCAACAACATGCCGCCCAGCACGCTCTTCTCCGCCTCGATGTCCTGCGGCGGCGTGCGGTCGAACTCCGGCGCCGACCGCGCGGACGGGAGCTCGGCGACGCTCATGACTGACTCCTCTCGGCTGACCCGGACCAGTGCGCCCGACCAGTGCGCCCGACCAGTGCGCCCGACCAGATGTAGCAGCCAGGTCCGACAGCTTCCGGGTCAACCGCCGACAAACGAAACGGCGCTGTGTACGACGACGTGGAGAACCTGTGGGACACGTCGAGGACCGTTGTGGACCGGGTGGGGACCGGCTGTGGACCGTCGCGTCAGTGGACGGTCCGGTAAGCGCGCCACCAGGCTCCGTGACCATCCACCACTTGTGGACGCCGGAAACTTTCGCCGGCACGGCCCTTCCGGTGCCAGCGCAGCCCCGTCGGGCACCCTTGTCAGGCAATGCGTGCGCTATAGCGCACGCATTGCCTGACAACTCGGGGGCGGAAGGGCAACTCGGGGACGGAAGGCACGAGAGGTAGCTGAACAACACGGGAAGGCGCACCAGATGAGAGGCCCCAGGCTGCCGGCGCTACACCACCCGGCCGACGGGGCGATCCTGCGCCTCGCCGTTCCCGCACTGGGGGCGCTCATCGCCGAGCCGCTGTTCCTCCTGGCCGACTCGGCCATCGTCGCGCGCCTCGGCGTCGCCCAGCTCGCGGGACTCGGCGTAGCGGGGGTAGCCCTCGTCACGCTGGTCAACCTCTGCGTTTTCCTCGCCTACGGCACGACCGCCGCGGTCGCCCGCCGGGTGGGAGCCGGCGACCTGCGCGGCGCGCTCGCGCAGGGCATCGACGGCCTGTGGCTGGCCGCTGGGCTGGGGCTCGTCGTGCTGCTCGCCGGAGAGCCGCTCGCCTCGACGGTGGTCGACGCCTTCGGCACGTCATTCGAGGTGACGCCGTACGCCGTCACCTACCTGCGGATCAGCCTGCTCGGCATCCCCGCGATGCTGCTGGTGCTCGCCGCCAGCGGGGTACTGCGCGGGTTGCAGGACACCCGTACGCCGCTGGTCGTCGCCGTCGCCGCCGCGGCGGTCAACCTCGTCCTCGACGTGCTCTTCGTACCCGTCCTCGGGTTCGGGATCGCCGGCTCGGCGTGGGCGACAGTGCTCGCGCAGACCGGCGCGGCCGCGGCGTACCTCGCCATGGTGGTCCGTGGGGCGCGCCGGCACGGGGCGAGCCTCGCGCCGGACCTACCGGGCATCCGTACGGCGGCACGCGCCGGCGGCCACCTCGTCGTACGGACGGTGTCGCTGCGGGTGGTGCTGCTGGCCGCGACGGCCGTGGCGACCCGGATCGGCGACGCCGAGCTGGCGGCGTACCAGGTCGCCTTCGCGGTGTGGTCACTGCTCGCCCTGGCGCTCGACGCGATCGCCATCGCCGGTCAGGCGATCGTCGGCCTCCGGTTGGGCGCCGCCGACGTCGCTGGCGCCCGCTCCGCCACCCGCCGGATGATCGAGTGGGGCCTCGTTGCCGGGGTCGTCACCGCGGTGCTCGTGGTGGCGCTACGGCCGGCGTACGTACCGCTGCTCGTCCCCGACCCGCGGGTGCAGGAGCTACTCGCCGCCGCCTTGATCGTCGTCGCCGTCCTACAGCCCGTGGCCGGGGTGGTGTTCGTCCTCGACGGGGTCCTCATCGGCGCGGGCGACGGCCGCTACCTCGCCGCGGCCGGGGTCGTCACCGTGGTGGCGTTCCTGCCGGCCGCCTGGGCGGTGCTCGCGTTCGGCGGCGGGCTGGTGGCGCTGTGGTGGGCGCTGGGGGTGTGGATGATCGTGCGGCTCGCGGTGCTCGGCACCCGCGCGTCCGGCGACGGCTGGTTGGTCACCGGCGCCGTACGCCGCTGAGCTTTCACCCAGCGGCAGTCAGGAAGTGGCGACGACCTCGACGTCGACGTGCGCCACGACCTCCGGGTGCAGCCGCACGTGCACCCGGTGCTGCCCGAGCGTCTTGATCGGAGCCGACAGCTCGATGCGGCGCCGGTCCAGCGGTGGGCCGCCCGCAGCGCGTACGGCGTCAGCCACGTCGCCGGTGGTTACCGACCCGAACAGTCGACCGGTTGTGCCCGCCCGAGTGGGCAGCCGGACCTCCAGCGCCGCGAGCTGGCCGGCGACCTCGCGGGCTTGACCGAGATCGCCGATCTCGCGGGCCTCCCGGGCCCGCCGAATGGAGGACACCTGCTTCTCCCCGCCGCGGGTCCACTTGATGGCGAACCCACGAGGCACCAGGTAATTGCGCGCGTAGCCGTCCTTGACGTCCACGATGTCGCCAGCGCCGCCGAGGCCACTGGCGTCCTGCGTGAGGATGAGCTTCACCGATGCCTCCTCAGCGCGCGGTGCTGGAATAGGGCAGCAGCGCCATCTCGCGGCCGTTCTTCACCGCGACAGCGACATCGCGCTGATGCTGCGTGCAGTTGCCGGACACCCGACGCGCGCGGATCTTGCCGCGGTCGGAGATGTACTTCCGCAGTAGTGCGGTGTCCTTGTAGTCGATGTAGCTGATCTTCTCCTTGCAGAAGACGCACACCTTTTTCTTGGGCTTGCGCAGAACTGGCTTGGCCATCGTGGTGCTCCTGAAGTCAGGGCCCCGCCGCAGCGGGGATGGTCGGGTAAGAGGAAGAGCGCATGGAGCGCGTACGGCGCGAGACGGAGGTCAGAACGGCGGCTCGTCCGTCGAACCCCCGGCCGCCCCCCAGCCGCCGGAGCCGCTGCCACTCGTCGTCCACGGGTCGCTGTCGGACTGCTGGGCGCCGCCCTGCTGGCCGCCTTGCTGGCCACCCTGGGCGCCGCCGGACTGCTGACCGCCACCCTGCTGGCCACCCTGGCCGCCGAACCCGCCGCCGCTGCGCGTGGTCTTCGCCACCTTGGCGGTGGCATTCTTCAGCGACGGTCCGACCTCGTCGACCTCGACCTCGAAGACGGTGCGCTTCTCCCCCTCGCGAGTTTCGTACGAGCGCTGCTTGAGCCGCCCCTGGACGATCACCCGCATCCCGCGCTGGAGGGTCTCGGCGACGTTCTCCGCCGCCTGACGCCACACGTTGCAGGAGAGGAAGAGGCTCTCGCCGTCCTTCCACTCGTTGGTCTGCTTGTCCAGGAAGCGGGGGGTGGAGGCGACGCGGAACTTTGCGACCGCGTGACCGCTGGGGGTGAACCGCAGCTCGGGGTCATCGACGAGGTTGCCGACGAGCGTGATCGGCGTATCGCCTGCTGCCATGACGGGGGGCCTTTCTGGAGCAGTGGATTGCAGGAGTGGCGGATTGCAGGAGTGGCGGAGCGGGATCAGCGGATGTCGGGGCGTACGACCTTGGTCCGCAGCACAGCCTCGTTGAGGTTGAGCTGGCGATCGAGCTCCTTGACGACGTCGGGATCCGCCGTCAGGTCGACCACGGCGTAGATGCCCTCGGGCTTCTTGTCGATCTCGTAGGCCAATCGGCGTCGGCCCCACACGTCGACCTTCTCCACCGACCCCCCGCCAGAGCGGACGACAGTGAGGAACTGGTCGAGCGAGGGAGCCACGGTGCGCTCCTCAAGATCAGGATCGAGAATGACCATCAACTCGTAACGACGCATGCGGGTACCCACCTCCTTCGGACTCGAGGCGGCCACGGTCCTTCCGTGGCAGGAGGGTTGACACGTCTGCCCCACCGGGCAGCCGGTCGGAACGGCCGAACACCACGGGAAGTGACTGGGACGGCGCCCACCTTAGCAGCGGAACGGACCTCGCCCGCCCTTGTCCACAGCCCGGCCCGGGTCTACGCCCGCCGCTGTCGGTATCCGCCCGTACGCTGCTGCACATGCGTATCGGGGCACACGTCGACCAGGTCGACCCGCTGACGGAGGCCGCCGCACGGCGGGCGGATCTCGTGCAGTTCTTCCTCGGCGACCCGCAGGGGTGGAAGGCCCCCCAGGTCGCCTACGCGGGTGGGGCGACGGCGCTGCGTGACGCGGCCGCCGCCGCTGACATCGACCTCTACGTACACGCGCCCTACGTCATCAACGTGGCGACGACCAACAACCGCATCCGCATTCCCAGCCGCAAACTGCTCGGTCAGCACGTGCAGGCGGCGGCCACGATCGGTGCCAAGGCGCTGATCGTGCACGGCGGTCACGTGCTGGCCGGTGACGACCCCGCCGTGGGTCGCGACAACTGGCGCAAGACGTTCGAGCGGATGGACTGCGCCCTTCCGGTCCTCATCGAGAACACCGCGGGTGGAGACCATGCGATGGCACGTCGCCTCGACGCGCTGGCGCGACTGTGGGATGCGCTGGCCGGAGTGGGCGACGCCGACCTCGGCTTCTGCCTCGACACGTGCCACTTCCACGCCGGCGGCGAGGATCTGCTCGACGTAGTCGACCGGGTGAAAGCGATCACCGGGCGCGTCGACCTGGTGCACGCCAACGACAGCAAGGACGCGTTCGACTCCGGCCGCGACCGGCACGAGAACTTCGGCCGGGGGCAGATCGATCCCGATCTCATCACCGCGGTGGTGGCGGCGGCGGGCGCCCCGGTCGTCTGCGAGACCCCGGGCGGCGCCGCCGGACAAGGCGCCGACATCGCCTACCTGCGCGGTCGCCACCAGGGCAGTTGAGCGGCTGTAGCCGATCTGTCCGGTATGTCGCCGGTACTCTCGGCCGGACCGGCTACCGCGGAGGAGTGTGACGATGCAGGTCCGTCCGCTCAGCCGCGCGGAGCACCTGGCCCACGTCGAGAGCCTGCCGTCGGCGAGCTTCCTGCAGTGCCCGGCGTGGGGCGAGGTGAAGACCGATTGGTCGGCGGAGTCCCTCGGCTGGGTGGATAGCGAAGATCGGGTGCGCGGGGCCGCGCTGGTGCTTTACCGGCGCATCCCCCGGACCCCTTGGGCGTTGGCGTACGTACCGGAAGGGCCGCTGCTCGAGTGGGAGTCCGGTGACCTCGCCGAGTGGTTGCAGCCCTTCGTCGCACACCTGACACGGCGGCGAGCGTTCTCGATCAAGATCGGCCCGCCGGTCGTCGTACGCCGGTGGAAGGCGGAGACGGTCAAGGAAGGGCTGCGCGGGGCGCGGGAGGGCCGCTGCCGTCGGCTCGCCGATCTGCCACCGGACTCCGTCGACGCCGCCGCGCCGAAGGTCGCCGCGCAGCTCACCGACTTGGGCTGGCGCCAGGGGCCGGACACCGGCGGGTTCGCCGACTACCAGCCGCGCTACATCTTCCAGCTGCCGCTCACCGATCGCACCGCGGAGGAGATCTTCGCCGGGTTCAACCAGCAGTGGCGGCGCAACGTCCGCAAGGCGGAGCAGGCCGGCGTCGAGGTCGACCCTGGCGACCCGGGCGACCTGCCCGCCTTCCATGCGCTCTACGTCGAGACGGCGCAACGCGACCGCTTCGCCAGTCGACCGCTCCGCTACTTCCAGCAGATGTACGCCGCCCTGTCCGCCGAGCACCCGGACCGGATCCGGCTCTACCTGGCCCGTCACCAGGGCACCGTGCACGCGGCGACCCTCATGGTGCGCGTGGGTGATCACGCCTGGTACTCCTACGGCGCCAGCTCCACCGCCGGACGCAACCTGCGGCCGAGCAACGCGATCCAGTGGCGGATGATCTGCGACGCGCGCGCCCTAGGTGCGCAGCTGTACGACCTGCGCGGCATGAGTGACTCCCTCGACCCGGACGACCCGCTCGTCGGGCTGCTGCAGTTCAAGATCGGCACCGGGGGCGAGGCCGTCGAGTGCCTCGGCGAGTGGGACCTGCCGGTCAACCGGGTGCTGCACACGGCGTTCCAGCTGTACTTGCGGCGGCGGTAGGGCGGCGCCCGGGTGCCTTTCACGCTGTACGTCGACGCCACCCGCTGGCGCTCCCACCTGCGGGCACTGACCGAGCGCTATCCCGGCCTGGTGCCGGTGGTCAAAGGCAACGGCTACGGGCTGGGGATCAGCAGGCTGGCTGCCGAGGCGTCCCGGCTCGACGTGGACACCGTCGCGGTCGGGACGGCGGAGGAGGGTCCTGAAGTGGCCGCCACGTTCGGCGGCGACGTACTCGTCATGGACCCGCACCGTCCAGCCGTCGCCCCAGTCGGGCAGGAGTGCGACGTAGCGACCGAGCGACTTGTCCACACCGTCGCCGACCTTTCCTCCCTGCGCGCTCTCACTGCCAGCGGCCGGCGACAGCGCTTGGTCCTGGAGCCGCTGACCAGCATGCGCCGCCACGGGCTGGCCGAAGCCGACCTGGTGGTCTGCCGGCAGCTGCTGGACGGCCCGTCTCAAGCCGGCGTACAGCTGGAAGGGATCGCCCTACACCTCCCGCTGCGCCGGCCGGGCGACTCGGCGGCCGCGGTAGCCGAGGTGGCCCATTGGCTCGCGGCCTTTCGACGCGCGGGGCTCCCGTGCGACCAGGCATGGGTCAGCCATCTCGCCGCCGACGAGCTCAGCGAGCTGTGCGGCCAGCACCCGGCGGTGACGCTGCGGCCGCGGATCGGTACCGACCTGTGGCTCGGTGACCGCACGGCGCTGGAGGCGCGCGGTTCCGTCATCGATGTCCACCCGCTCCGGGCCGGGGACTGCTACGGCTACCGCCAGCGGCGGGCGCGTCGGCCGGGCCACCTCGTGGTGGTCGCCGGGGGCACCGCACACGGAGTCGGCATGGAAGCACCCAAGGCGGTCCGCAGCGCACGTGACCGCGCGCAGGTCCTCGCGGCGGCGGCGCTGGGGGCGGGAGGCTACGCGCTGAGTCCGTTCAGTTGGGCGGGCCGGCGCCGGTGGTACGCCGAGCCGCCGCACATGCAGGTCAGCATGCTGCTGCTGCCCGCGTCGGTGCCTCCACCCGCCATCGGGGCGGAGCTGGAGTGCACGGTCCGCATGACGACGACCTACTTCGACAGAGTGGTCGAGCGCTGAGGTCTGCACCTGGTCCCGACCGGTCGTACCGCCCGGCTGGTCGCGGAGGACGGACTGCTCGTCGCGACCGGAACGGCGTCTATCGATGACGACACGGTCTTCGGACTCATCGACTCCGGGCGGCGGTGACCCCTCCCCTCGCCCTGGACACCAGCGTCGCGGTGCCCCTGCTGGTGCAGCCTCACCGAGCGCACGCTGCTGTCGTTCGTTGGTGGAATGGCCGGGACATCGCGCTCAGTGGCCACGCGGACGTGGAAACCTACTCGGTCCTCACCCGACTGCCAGGCGACCTTCGGCTCGCGCCCACCGACGCTGCTCGTTTACTCGAGGAGCGCTTCGCGCCACCCTTGCTGCTGAGGGCGGAGGTCACGAGGAGTCTTCCTCGCGTCCTGGCTGATTTGGGAGTAGCGGGCGGGGCCGTCTACGACGCGCTGGTGGCGCTGGCGGCTGCTGAGCATGGATGTGCGCTGGCGACCCGGGACGCGCGAGCCAGAAACACCTACGACTTGGTGGGTGTCCGTGTCCTGACTGCCGGCTGAACCAAGTCGAGCCGATCACGACGCCATGTACACCGCGAAAGCGACTACAGGGAGGAATGCCGTGGGGCAGGAACAGTGGAATGAGGTCGACCGCTACATCAGCGACCAGCTGGTGCCCGCCGATCCGGTGCTGGACGCCGCGCTGCGCGACAGTGCGGCCGCCGGGCTGCCGGCGATCCAGGTCTCGCCGAACCAGGGCAAGCTGCTCATGCTGCTGGCGCAGGCGCAGCGGGCGCGGTCGATCCTGGAGATCGGGACGCTGGGCGGTTACAGCACGATCTGGCTCGCTCGGGCGCTCCCCCCGGACGGCAGGCTGCTCACCCTGGAGGTTGAGCCGCGGCACGCGGAGGTAGCGCGCGCCAACCTCGATCGGGCCGGGCTGGGTGATGTCGTCGACGTACGCCTCGGTCGCGCCACCGACACGTTGGCGCAGCTCGTCGCCGCGGGCAGCGGCCCGTACGACCTCGTCTTCATCGACGCCGACAAGCCCAGCACGGCGGACTACTTCGCGGCGGCCGTCGCGCTGTCCCGACCCGGCACCCTCATCGTCGTCGACAACGTGGTCCGCCGGGGCGAGGTGCTCGACGCGGACAGCGCCGACGAGCAGGTGCAAGGGATTCGCCGCATGTACGACGCGATGGCCGCCGAGCCGCGCGTTGCCGCCACCGCGATCCAGACGGTCGGCAGCAAGGGCTACGACGGGTTCGCGTTCGCCGTGGTCACCGGGACGTAGCGCCTCACCGGCTGGTGAGCGCCGCCATCAGCAGCACCACCAGGGTCGCGACGAGCACGAGCGCCCCGATGAGCTGGGCGCCCGAGACCCGCCCGTGCTGGGTCACCTGCGCGACGGCCTGGACGCCAGGGCCGGAGTCTGCCGCCGCCGCGACCCACCAGCGCAGCACCCGCGGCCGGCCCACCATGAACGACGATCTGGGCACGAGCTCGAGGGGCAGCCGCACCTGCTCGCCGGGTCCCAGCCGGGTGGGGACGCTCGCTCTCCACGTGGCGCCAAGGGCCGGGGAGACCTCGACCTGCGCGTACGCCGTCACCGGCCGGTTGCCGTCGTTGTGGACGAGGATCTGGACCCGCGCCGGCTCGCGGCCGCGGCAGCGCGGTTCGCTCGGCTGAGTGCGCACATACAGCGCGTCGTACGGCTCGACGTCGACGTGTACGTCGTCGGCGGCGGACACGTCGGGCTCGTCCACGGCGCGGGCCACCACGCGCAGCGGGTACCGTCCGGCGCGAGGCATCGGCCCGGGATGGACGGTCAACGGCAACGGCAGGTGGGAGAGCCCGCCGGCAGGAATCTCGACCGGTCCGTGGAGCGCGGCGATGCACCCTTCCAGCGGGGACTGGGCGCGCAACTCCACCCGGTGCGGCCGGTCGTCGTCGTTGTAGACCCGCAGGTCGAGGTGGTCCGGGCGACCGGGGCGGACCCGCAGCGGGTCCGGGTAGGCCTGCACCGTCAGCCCGCCCGGTCCGGCCGGTCCGGCCGGCCCGATCGGGGCGGGTGTCGGCCACGTGGCTGGGGCCGGCTGGGTCAGCTGACGGGTGGGGATTCGCCGGGTCGGCGGGTTCGCCACGCTGGCCGCGGTGCCCTCGATCACCGTGGTGGGTTCGTCGTCCTGCGCGGGCTCGTCCAGTTCGGGGTCGTCGTCCAGTTCGAGGTCGTCGTCCGGTTGGGGTACGTCGTCGGTGGGGGGAGGCTCGGCCGTCGCAGCGAAAGCGGCGCGGAGTGACTCGACGAGCGCCGTACAGGTGGAGGGGCGCCCCGTCGGGTCGACAGAGAGCGCTGCCAGCAGGACCTCATCGACGGCCGGCGGCAGTGCCGGACCCAGCTCGCTGGGTGGGGTGACGGCGCCATTCAGCACCTTCGCCACCACCGCCGCATCGTCGGCGGCGTCGTACGGCGACTGCCCGGTCAGCGCTTCGTACGCCGTCAGCGCCAGGGCGTAGACGTCGCCTGACCGCCCCGGGTCGGCGCCGGCCAACCGCTCCGGGGGCACATACCGCATGGAGCCGTGCCAGTGGGTCCTGGTGACCCGCGATGCGCCGAGCAGCAGGGCGATGCCGAAGTCGGTCACCCACGCGCGGCGCTGGGCGCCGTCGCCCGGAGCGGAGAGCAGCACGTTGGCCGGCTTGACGTCGCGGTGGATGACTCCTTCGGCGGCGTGGGCGTAGTCGAGCGCCCCGGCGACCTGAGTGAGCAGATCACAGACGGTCGCGGGGGGCAGCGGGCCGGACCGTCGCAGCTCACTTCCCAGGTCACCGCCGGCGACGTACTCCATCCGCAGCGCCAAGCCCTCCTCGAGCACCAGGACGCCGTAGGAGCGAACGATTCCCGGGTGCTGTAGCCGGCGGACCACTGCGGCCTCGCGGCGGAACCGCTCCTGCGCCTCCGCGTCGAGCAGGTCGGCGTCCCGCAGCACCTTCAGTGCCTCGAGGTGGCCGTAGATTTCGTGCCGGGCGAGCCAGATGTCGGCCATACCCCCGTGGGCCACGAGGCGTTCGATCACCAGGCCGCGCAGCCGCTGCCCCGGCTGGAGCCTCACCGCCCGACCCAGCTGCCGGTGCCCATGACCGCGTCCACGTCTCCGTCCAGTCTCCGCCCACCCGCCCGGCCGCCCCCACCTCTTTCGAGTGAAGGGTCCCTTCATACGAACCTATTGGATGAAGGGACCCTTCACTCGAAAGGTGGCGCTGGGGTGCGGCGGCGGGGGGGCAGCGTGGGCTCAGCCGGGCGGGTGGGTGACGCGAGGACGGTCGAGGTGCTCGTTGTCGACGACGACGCTTGCCCGCTCGCATGGCCGGCACGCGGCGAGGTAGCGACGCTGACCCTCGATGTAGCGACGGTTCGCCGGGGCCGCTGGGTCGGGGTCTCCGTATCCGCGCCCGGCGCCGCGCGGGATCGAGACCTCGAAAGGAACGTCGAGCCAGATCGAGTAGTCCCAGCAGGCGACCAGTTCGTCGCGGTGGGCGAAGATGCCGTCGAAGACGAGCACCGAACCGGGCAGCGCCTCCTCGACCGGGCAGTCGACCGGGCGCTCGGCCTGCCAGTCGTAGATGCGGCGTACGTAGCGCCCGTCGCCGCCCGGGCCGAGTGGGTCGAGGAGCAGCCGGCGCAGGCGGTCGTAGTCGTAGGAGTCGCGGAAGAACCCCTCCGGCGACGAGCAGCCACGCCGGTAGCGCACCGCCGGCGGGTTGTGGAAGCCGTCGACCGAGGCGCGGACGACGCACGTGCCGCGCCGAACCAGCTCCGCCCCCAACTCGTCCGCAAAGTAGGTCTTGCCCGCCCCGTCCACTCCATCGACGGCAACCCGCCGGATCGCCGCCGCGGACAGCGCGAGCACGTCGGCCGCGACCCGCGCGACGACGTCCGCCCGGCTGGTCACCGCCCGCTCAGCCGGCCCACCGGCCGGTCGCGTACGTCGCCGCGAGCAGCACCATCAGCGGCGCGGACACGGAGAGGTAGGCCCACCACACCCAGCGGTGCCGCAGCGACCACACGGCGAGGCCGGTCCACAGCGGCCACCACAGCAACGTGGCGCGCGGCACCGACAGATAGAACGCCGACGTGGCCAGCGCAGCGACCTGCAGCCCGACGTACGTCGACTCGCCCCACCGCCGGCGGATCAGCAGCCAGCCGGTCAATACCACCCCCACGAGGACGGCGACGATCTCCAACCGGAAGTACCACGCGAAGCCCGGCGGCTGGCCCGGGTCGAGGAAGCCGGCCCGCCACGTCGTGGTGAACGCCTCCCACGGGGAGGTCAGCACCCGACCCCAATGCGACTCCTGCGCGTGCTGCCAGGCCAGCCAGTCACCCGTACGGGCCTCCAGGTAGACGCTGTAGGCCAGCGCCGGCAACGCCGGCAGCGCCAGCCAGGGCAGCGCGCCCAGCCGGCGGTGCTCCCGAGTGGTCGCCCACTGCACCAGCAGCGCGGCGGCGAGGAAGAGCCCGGTGACGCGTACGGCGCAGGCCGCGGTGGCGAGCAGGCCGGCGGCCGCCCACGAGCCGCGGCGGGCCGCCAGCCAGCAGGGCAGCGCGAGAGCGAGGAAGAGCGCCTCGGTGTAGCCGGCCGCGAGGAAGACCGCGGTGGGACTGAGCAGCAGCAGGAGTACGGCGCGCGAGCCCCGGCCGTCCGGGCCGGCCTCGACGACGGCGAGCCGGTACAGCGCAACCACGGCCACCGCACCCGCGACGAGGGACACCAACGGACCGGCGACGGCGTACGGCAGGCCAGTCGTCGCCACCGCGCGCAGCACCAGCGGGAACCCGGGGAAGAAGGCCTCCAGCGGGGTCGGGTCGATGCTCGCCGGGTCGCCGTCGTAGCCGTACGCCGCGATCGCCGCGTAGTGCACCGCGTCCCACTGCAGCAGCCGCCCGAGCAGGTCGCCAGGGCGCTGGCCGTCGCCGACCAACCAGCCGGCTGCGCCGATGGTGGCGACGACTGCCACCCGGGTGGCCATCCACAGGCCGAGCGCGTCCCGATCGCCCCCGGTTACCCGGCTCCGGTTATCAGTCGGTGCCGCCGAGAGCTCTGCGGACGGTGTCACCATGCCGTACGGCGCAGCACGACGGCGTCGACCGCCTCGTCCAGCACCCCTCCGGCTGGGTCGTCCATGCCGCTGGCCCGCACCGGGTCCAACCGCGGCCGCAGCACATCCCGGACGACGAGGCCGGCGAAGGCGGCAGTGGCGACCACGTGCAGCCACAGCGCCAGCCAGTAGGTGGCGAGCGGCAGACCCTTGGCGTCGCCGTCCAGGGCGGAGAGGTGATACCAGACCGCCAGGTAGTAGAGCGCCTCGGCGGCCTGCCAGGCCAGCAGGTCCCGCCAGCGCGGCCGGGCGAGGGCCGCGAGCGGCAGCAGCCAGAGCAGGTATTGCGGTGAGTAGACCTTGTTGGTCAGACAGAACGCGGCGACCACCAGGAACCCCAGCGCGGCCACCCGGGGCCGGCGCGGAGCGGACAGCGCCAGCCAGCTGATCGCCAGCAGCAGCAGCAGGAGCGCCCCTCCGGACAACAGGTTGAGCACCGTCGGTGCGCCGTCGGGGTTGTCCAGCGGGCCGAACTCGGTCGCCAACCAGTAGAAGGGCGAGCCGAAGCTGGCGCCGCGCTCGCGGCTGAACGTGTAGAACTCCGCCCACGCCTCCGGAGCGGCGAGTGCTACCGGCACGTTCACCACCCCCCACGCACCCGCCGCCGCCGCCGCGGTCCGCACGAAGAAGGCCAGCCGGCCGGCGCGCAGACACAAGAGCAGCAGCGGCACGAGCAGCAGCACCGGGTACAGCTTGGTGGCGGTGGCCAAACCGATCAGTACGCCGGCGAGAACGGGACGCCGACGGGCCCACGCGAGCAGGGCGAGCGTGGCCAGCGCCACCGCCAGCAGGTCCCAGTTGATCACTGCGCTGAGCGCCAGGCCGGGTGCCAACGCGAACAGGGCGGCATCCCAGGGGCGGGTGCCGGCGAGCCCGACCAGCCCCACGACGGTGGCCCCAGCCGCCAGCGCAAGCACGAGGGCATTGACGTCGAAGTACGTGCGGGCCCGGGTCAGCGCGTCGCCGGCGGGAGTCAGGCGAGCGGTGACGTACGCCGTGGCCCCCATGACGGCTCCGGTGATCACCGGGTACTCCACCGTCGAGTCGAGGTACGGCGCCTGCCCGGCGGCCAGGCCGCGCTCGGCGTACAGCAGCGGGATGTCGCTGTAGCAGACGTGAGTGAAGGCGACATCGCGTTGCCATCCCACCTCCCGGCACGGCGCCTTGGTGAGCAAGCCGACCGCGAAGGTGAGCAGGGTCAGCGCGAGCAGGGCAAGCACTGCCGGGCCGCGGCCGTGCCGGCCGAACGGGGACGTCGACCGCCGGCCCGCGGGTCCCCCGAACCGCTCGCTCGCCCCCGCCGCGAACGGGTCGGCGCGGGTGGGCGCCACGACGGCGGAGGGAGCCGGATCTGGAACCGTCGACATCCCTGCGGGGCCGGTGACGGCGGGGCCGGTGACGGCGGGGCCGGT
>Ga0136624_1000366_pt1 | contig 16938 bp, 12 predicted proteins | sample AntDrymUQ4692206_2_FD_104802 | JGI IMG/M metagenome (GOLD analysis project Ga0136624, IMG submission 104802) | Polar desert sand microbial communities from Dry Valleys, Antarctica - metaG UQ469 (22.06) | ecosystem: Environmental > Terrestrial > Soil > Desert | place: Antarctica: Dry Valley... | reverse complement strand
GAGGACGTTCGAGAAGAACGCGCTCCCGAAGAGATTTCCCATCGCGTCGGCGGTCGCGAGGCTCGTGCTTTCGAGTTCCGGCTGGCTCATCCCCGCCGCCACGCCCACGATGATGAGGATGTACCACGCCGCCGCCATGATGACGGAGAGGATGAGGATCGCCCCGATCTGGCGGTACGGCAAATTTATCTCCTCCGCCGACTGCGGAATCACATCGAAGCCGACGAAAAGGAACGGCGTCGCGATCACGACCGCGAGTATCCCCGCCACACTCACCGAAAAACTCCCCGCGAAGAGCGGCTGGAAATTCGCCGCCTCGCCCCCGAAGAAGATGCCGAAAACGAGGAGCGCGCCCACGCCGAGAAGAAAAAGAACCGCGATAATTTGAAAGATGGCCGAAGGCCGGATGCCGAAATAATTCAAAGCGGTGATCGCCACCGCCCCGACCACCCCGATCGCCACCCAACTCAAATACACGTCATATTCGGCGACCGTCCATATAAGCCCGACCTTGAAATCCGGCAAAATATATTCGAGGGTCGTCGGGAGGGCGACGGCCTCGAACGCGACGACCGAGACGTACCCGAGCGCGATGCCCCACGAAGCGACGAACGCCCCCTTCGCTCCGATCGCCCGCCACGCATAGTGATGCTCGCCACCGACCCTCGGCATCGCCGAGACGAGTTCCGAGTACGTGAGGCCGACGAAGACGACGAGCGTCCCGCCGATGACGAAGGCGAGGATCGCCCCGAGAACCCCGGCGTCGAGGAGCCACGACCCGGTGAGAACGACCCACCCGAAGCCGATCATCGCCCCGAAAGCGAGCGCGAGAACATCCCCCCTCCCAAGCACCCGGACGAAACTCTCGCCGCCACCATTCCGTTCGCTCATACCCTCTCCCCCGTTTCCGAATTACTTCCCGCGACCCTTCTTTGCCACGCCGCCGCATCCCCCCTCGAAGATGGACGGGTGAAGAGACTCACGCCCACGAACACGACGAGGCTCGTTATGAGTCCGACGTAAATCGGGGAGTTCGCGAGGAGTCCGTCCCGGATCATAAGCCCGACAACGACGACGCTGCTCGCGAGCATGGAAGCCAATGCGCCCGCGCTCGTGGCTCGCCGCCAGAAAAGCGCGCCGACTATCGGGATGAAGAGCGCGCCCGTGAGAAGGTTGTACGCGACCGTCAGCCCGCCGACCACATCGTTCACGGCGAGCGATATGACGAGGACGACCACACCCACGATGAGTGTGAAAAATCGGCTCGTGCCGAGGGTGTCCGACGGCGAGCCTCGCCTTCGGACGAACCCGGCGTATACGTCGTTGGCGAGGATGGTGGACGAGGCGAGGAGGCCCGCGCTCGCGGTGGACATCACGGCGGCGAGCGCGGCGGCGATGACGAGTCCGAGAATCCCCGCCGGAAGAACCGCTCCCGCGACCTCGGCGAAGGCGTTGTCCGGGGTTTCGAGGTTCGGGAGAAGGACTCTCGCGGCGGTGCCGATCAAAGCTCCGGCCACGGCGTACGCGAGGCAATATACGCCCGCCACCACGCCGCCCCATCTCGCCACGCCGGGGCTTCGGGCGGTGAAGACCCGTTGCCAAATATCTTGCCCAATCATGAGTCCGAGGAAATAAAGGAGGAAGTACGCGAAGATCGTCCCTCCGCCGATGGACGTGAGATCGAAGTACGAAGCCGGGAGCGACTCGCTCATCCCGGAGAACCCTCCGGCACGGATGATCGCGAGCGGAAGAAGCGCGAGGAATATTCCGGCGGTCATCACGCAAAACTGGAGGAAGTCGGTGAGCGTGATCGACCACATCCCACCCGCCACCGAATACGCCACGACCACGCCGCCCGCGATGAGGATGGCGATGGTTTGTGGCACTCCGAGAACCACATTGAAAACCGTTCCGATGGCAATGGTCGAGGTGACGGCGATCATGAGCGCGTACGACGCGGCCACGATCCCACCGATGAGCTTCGACGAATCGCCGTACCGGAGGCCGAGCATCTCCGAGACGGTGAAAACCCCGAGACGCGAGAGCCGGGTCGAAAGCAAAATTCCGAGGGCGATGATACCGAGGCCGATCATGAACACGAGCCACATGCCGGAGATCCCAAACTGGTATCCGAGGCTCACGCTCCCGATGGTCGAGGCTCCCCCGAGGACGACCGCACTCAAAGTCCCGACGAACATGAGCGGCCCGAGCCGTCGTCCGGCGACGAGATAATCCTCCGCGCTGCGAGCCTTCCGAAGCCCGATATATCCAGCCCCGATCATGGCCGCGAAATACGCCCCGATCACCACATAGTCAAGAACGCTCCCCATAAATTCCCCCACTCTCCGCGCCGATACGAACTTCCGTCCCGGTCGTCATCTCCCCGGATCGCCACCTATTTTCCTGAAATCCCCCCGCGTTTTCTAGCCAGCGCGACGAGCGAAAGGAAATCGTGGGCGATGTTCGCCGCGAGAAGAGCCGTTATTTGCGCCAGATCATAAGCCGGATAAACCTCCACCACGTCGAAGCCGACGATGTGGAGGCCCGCGAGAGAACGGGCGAATTGTTGCGACTCCCAACTCGAAAAACCACCGACCTCCGGCGTCCCCGTGCCGGGTGCGAACGCCGGGTCAACGAAGTCAATGTCGAAGGAGACGTACGTTTTCGCCTCCCCGACTCGCTCATGAATTCGCCGGGTGGTCGCTTCGATGCCGAGCTTCCGAACGTCGTCGGTGGTGAGGAGTTCGAAGCCCATCTCCTTCGCGTCGTCCCAATCGCGTTCGTCGTATATGGAGCCGCGCATCCCGACTTGTATGGAGCGTTCGACATCGAGAAGCCCCTCTTCGACGGCCCTCCGAAACGGTGTCCCGTGCGTGTGCTTCTCGCCGAAATACGAGTCCCACGTGTCGGGGTGCGAGTCGAATTGGACGAGGGCGAGCGGGCCGTGCCTCTTCGCGGCGGCGCGGAGTTCCGGGAGGGCGATGGAATGATCGCCGCCGAGGACGATCGGGACGACATCGGCTTCGTATATCGGACGAAGCCCTTCCTCGATCCACTCATAACTCGACTCGATATACCCCGGAACCACCGGGACATCCCCATAATCTATGGCGGATACATGGTCGAAAATAGTCACCCCGAGGCCGGAATTATGCCGCCGAAGAAGGTGCGACGCGCTCCGGATCCCCTCCGGCCCGAACCTCGCCCCCGCCCGGAACGTCGCCCCCGTATCGAAAGGCGCCCCGACGATGGCGACATTGGCATTTTCGAGGTCACGGTTGTGGGGAAGCCGCATAAAAGTCCGCACATCCGAAAAGCGCGGCGTGGCGAATGAGTCGGCGGGTTCGTATCGAGTCAAATGTCCTCCTTCGTCGGATCGCTTCACCTTCGGCTACGCGACGGTTATTGGTTACGGGTTATTGGTTGTTGGTTTCTGTTTTTGCCAATAACCAATAACCACAAACCAATAACCGCGAGCGAAGCGAGCTATTTCGTGTACGGAAGCCCGTGCGCCTCCGCGACGGGTTCGGAGAGAAGCTCGCCACGGAGCGTCGAGAGTCCTTTCGCCAAAGCCGCGTCCCCCTTCGCCGCGCCTTCGATTCCCTCGTCGGCGATCCTCATGAGGTATGGGAGCGTGACGCTCGTGAGGGCGAGCGTGGATGTCCTCGCGACGGCTCCGGGGATGTTCGCCACGCAATAATGGACGACCCCCTCTTCGACGTATGTCGGGTCGGAGTGGGTCGTGGCTCGGGCGGTCTCGATGCACCCGCCTTGATCAATGGCGACGTCCACCGCCACCGAACCGTCCCGCATCGAGGCGATCATCTCCCGGCTCACGAGCTTCGGAGCCTTCGCCCCGTGGACGAGGACGGCTCCGATGACGACATCGCTTTCCGCGACGTATGCGGCCATTCTCGCCCGGTTCGGGATCACGAGATCCACACGTCCGCCGAAGATGTCCGAGAGGTACGCGAGGCGCCTCGGGTTTATGTCGAGGACGCGGACGATGGCCCGCATCCCGACCGCGATCTTCGCGGCCTCGAGTCCGACGACCCCGCCACCGACGATCGTGACCCTCGCCGCCGGAGTTCCGGGAACGCCCCCGAGAAGAAGTCCCGCCCCGCCTTGCGGGCTTTCGAGGCAATGGGCGGCGGCTTGCGTCGCCATGCGTCCGGCGACCTCGCTCATCGGGGTGAGGAGCGGGAGCGAGCCGTCATCCGTTTCGACGGTCTCGTATGCGATGGAGTCAATTTTGCGATCCATCAAAAACTCGGTTTGCCTTTTGTCCGCGGCGAGGTGGAGGTATGTGAAGAGTTTGTGGCCCTCTTTGAAAAGGTCGTATTCCTCGGGGACGGGTTCTTTGACTTTGACTATGAGTTCGGCTTCGTCGAAGACATCTTTGGCGGATGCGGCCATCTTCGCCCCGGCACTTTCGTATTCGGCGTCGGTGAAGCCCGCGATGCGTCCGGCTCCGGTTTCGACGACGACCTCATGCCCATGATGCACGAGTTCGGCGACATCGTCGGGCTGCATCGAGACGCGGCCCTCTTTGTCTTTTATTTCTTTCGGGACTCCGACCTTCGCGGCCATATATTCCTCCTTGAGCTACGACGACACCCCCACCTTATAACAGTCGCGGACGTTACAGTAAACATTCAAGGCTTCTATACCATGCCGCGTATGAGCGGTTATACTGATTTCTTCGACAGGTCGGGTTTGAATTAGATTTTTATTCATGGAGAGAGCTTGGCGACGAGAGAAGGCTCCGTAGGTTTTTCGATTGGCGAAGTCTCACAGGCCATCGGATTGGCTCCCCAGACTTTGCGGCTTTGGGAGCGTGAACAACTCATAAAACCCCGGAGATCTAGCCGAGGATACCGCGTCTATTCCGAGTCCGACGTCGAAAGATTACGGAAGACGAAGAACCTCCGAAAGTCCGAGGGGCTCAATTTCGCCGCCATCCGGAAAGCCCTCGGCCCACCCCCCGACAACGGCGACGAGCCGGAGAGTTCGACCGAAGAGAACCCGGATTCGTCCCCCGGCGAACGGCTCCGGCGACTCCGGCTGAAATCCCGCAAAACCCTCAAAGAAGTCTCCGAGGCGACGGGGCTTTCCATCTCGTTCATCTCGGCTTTGGAGCGCGGCGGCTCGGGCGCTTCGGTCTCCTCGCTCCGGCTCCTCGCCGAGGTTTACGGGCTGACTATGCGCGAGTTCTTCGGAGCCGACCTCGACCAGAAAGAGCCTCTCGTCCGCGAGTCCGAACGCCCCGTCATGCGGTGGGACAATGGCGTCCGCTTCGAGGAGATGACGACCGGGGAGAAGGTCATGGATCCCTCATACATAAAAGTCCCGTCCGGCGCGGGGAGCGAAGGTTTTTATTCCCACGAAGGCGAGGAATTCATATTCATCGTCTCCGGCACCCTCCACGTCGAACTCCGGGATCAAGGAACCCACATCGTCGGCCCCGGCGACACTCTCTATTTTTATTCCACTACCCCACACCGATGGTGGGCCGAGAATGGCCCCGTCGAAGCGATTTACGTGAACACCCCACCGACGTTTTGAGGGCGCCTTCGGCTCGCACGCGCTTCGCTCATCAGCGTTTCAGTTTTTTGGTGGATGGCGGGGTTTTTGTATGATTGACTCGCTTTGAAGATGCCTTCCCACATTTCGCTCGATTCCCTCCTCTCCGTTCCGGGGCTTTCTTCTCCGATCGTCTCGCCGGACGGGGAGTGGGTCGTGTGGAGCTTTTCGCGCGTCGGCCCCGCCACCGATGTTTTCGTCGCTCGAACCGACGGAAGCGTTTCGCCCATCCGCCTCACGGAGACACCGGACGACACGTATCCGGTTTCGTGGACGCCGGGCGGGGAGGCTCTCATCGTCGAGGAAGACGATGGCGGGGATGAAAGAGTGCGACTTTTTCTCGTTCGGCTCGATGCTCCGGGGCGTATGGAGCCGCTCACGGAGTCGAACCCGGAATATTTTTTGCGGGGCGGGCAGCTTCATCCGAATGGGCGGTGGCTCGTTTATGGGGCGAACTATGATTTCGAGGCGGGCGAAGAGATCGAGGCATTCCGCGTCATCCGCCACGACCTCGAAACCGGAGAGCGGAAAGTCCTCGCCAAGCCGGAGCGGGGCAACTTCCGCGCCCCGGAGATGAACGCCCCCGGCGACCTCGCCATCCACCACCGGAGCGACCTCGACCCGTCGGGTTTGCAAGTTTGGCTCGTGGATATCGAAGGCTCTTTCGAGCGTGAGATCTTGAATTTCGGCCCGAAGGCGAAAGTCCGCGCCTCGTGGTTCCCGGACGGAAGGCGGATAGTTTTCGTCGCCGAGGCCGTCGCCGAAACCGTCGGCTCGCACCGGAGGCTCGGCGTGTGGGAGGACGGAGAAATAAAGTGGCTCGTCGCCGACCCGGGCCGGAACGTCGAATACGCCTTCGTCCCTCCGAACGGCGAACCGGAAGGCGACCCGGTCGTCGCCGTCGAAGTCGAGCGGGCGAGGGAAAGGGCGGCTCTCCTCGACCCGGATTCCGGCGAAGAAGCCCATCCGCCCGAGGTTGAAGGTGGCTTCACGCCGCTCTCGCGCGCCGGCGGCGGGTGGCTCGGCCTCCGGTACGGCTCCCGAAATCCCTCGGACATCGTTTTCGTTTCGGACGACGGGAGGGAGTCGAGCGTCACGGGGCTGTGGGAACATACCGACCTCGACCCCGAGAGGCTCGCACGCGCCGAGGATTTCGTGTGGAACTCGGACGCCGGCCTCGAGATTCAAGGATGGCTTTATCGGGCGGAAGAGAGCATCGGAAGCATTGTTCTCGTTCATGGCGGGCCGACGGCTCACAGCGAGGATCGCTTCGTGGCGGACGCGCAATATTTCGTCTCGCGTGGCTTCGATGTGCTTCGTCCGAATTATCGGGGGAGCACCGGGTTCGGGCTGGAATTTCAGGAAAAGATAAAAGAGGACGGGTGGGGAGGGAGCGAGCAAACCGACATAAAAAGCGGCGTGGAGGCGATGATCGAAGCCGGAATCGCGAGGCCCGGCAAAGTCGGAATCACCGGCACGTCGTATGGCGGATACTCGGCGTGGCATGCGATCACGAATTATCCGACGGAGCTTTTCTCGGCCTCGGCCCCGATATGCGGCATGACCGATCTCATCGCCGACTATGAGACGACCCGCCCCGACCTCCGCCCGTACTCCGAGGAGATGATGGGCGGAACGCCGGAGACGGTTCCCGAAAAATACCGAGAACGCTCGCCGATACACTTCGTCGAGAACGTTCGAGGCCGCCTCCTCATCATTCAAGGAATGCGCGACCCGAACGTGACCCCCGAAGACGTCCGGCTCGCGAGGGAAAGGCTCGACCACTTTTCGGTTCCATACGAAATCCTCGCGTTCGAGGGCGAAGGGCATGGCGTCGTCCGCCCCGAGAACCAGAGAACACTTTACAAACGGCTGGCGGATTTCTTCGAGGGGGCTTTCCACGCGCCACACAACGCACGCGGAACTTCTTGACCGCCTTACAATAAACGTGCAACAATAGTGCAAAGTTGGGAATGCGACTATCTCGGTTCGGAGGACGTTTTCATGGATGTCATGAGAGGTTTGGGGGAGTCGGGCGAGCCGACGAGCCTCCCCGGCGTGGATAATTTGATGCTCCATTTCACGCCGTACGCGGAGGATTGGTCGAAGCTCCCGGTCATCGTCTCGGGGGATGGATGCCACATCACCGACGACCGCGGAAACACGTACATTGACGGCCTCGCCGGACTTTTCACCACGCAAGTCGGACACGGGCGGAGTGAGCTTGCCGAGGTCGCGGCGACACAAATGAAAGAACTCGGCTTCTTCCCGAACTGGAGTTTCCAGCATCCGAGGAGCCTCGAACTCGCCCATAAAATCGCCGAGATCTCACCCGGAGATTTGAACTCCACCTTCTTCGTCTCCTCCGGCTCAGAGGCGGTCGAGTCGGTCATTAAATTGGCGCGGCAATTCCACAAAGCGAACGGCGAGGCCGAGCGGTACAAAATAATATCGCGGAAGATCGCGTACCACGGAACCACAATGGGCGCGCTCTCCGTCACCGGGCTTCCGACTTTCAAAGCTCCGTTCGAGCCGCTTCCGGCGGGATTCCACCACGTGTCGAACACGCAACAAGATCCCGAAGGCGCGGCGGATGCCATCGAGGAAGCCATCGAGTTTGCAAGCCCCGAAACCGTCGCCGCCGTCATCATCGAACCCGTCCAAAACGCCGGGGGGTGTTTGGTTCCCCCTCCGGATTACTGGAAAAAGGTGCGCGAGATATGCGATCGGCACGGTGTGCTTCTCGTCTCCGACGCGGTGATATGCGCGTTCGGGCGGCTCGGCGAATGGTTCGGCATCGAACGCTTCGATGTCGTCCCGGACATGACGACCTTCGCGAAGGGCGTGACGAGCGGGTATCTCCCGATGGGCGGTGTGGTCGTCAACGACAAGATTTCGTCCACTTTGAAAGCGCATGCTCCGATGTTCGCGCACGGCTCGACGTTCGGGGGGCATCCGGTGTCGAGCGCGGTCGCGTTGGAAAACATTGCGATAATTGAGCGGGAAAAGCTCCTCCAAAACGTCCACGATCTCGAAGGCCATTTCGGCGAAGAATTGAACCGGGTCGCCGAGAATCATCCCATCGTCAAAGAAGTCCGCGGCATGGGCTTTTTCTGGGCGGTCGAGGTGACACCGGAGCGTGCCGACGGGACACCGCTCGACGAGGACGAGTACCAGAAATATTTCAAGGGCGTCTTGTCGCGCAAGCTCATGGAGGGCGGGCTTGTCTGCCGCTTCGACGACAAGGACGAACCCGTCATACAATTCTCGCCCGCCTTGATTTTGGACAGGGAAATCCTCTCGAAGATCGCCGACATCACCGACTCGGCCATCACCGAACTCGAAAAGCAACTCGGATACCGGGGCTGAAAAAACGATGCCGAACCCGATGGAACCCCGCCGCATTCGGAACCCGGTTGGCAGCTTCGCATCTTTGTCTGTGCGGGAGCGGGGAGTCGGGAAGGATGAATATCTCCCCCGCCGCAGCGGGCGACGGAGCCATTCGCCCGGATTCCCCACCATTCGCCCGGCAAATAATCTCCATGTCGGCGGACGGGACGCGAGCCGGAGACGGTTCGGCACCATTTGCCGCTCGCCCGCTTCTCCGCAGAGACGCTCCGACGGAGCTTCTTTCGGATGCGAAGCCACTCGTCCGGGCGCGCGGCTCGGAGGATGCGGCTTCGGGAGTCCATATTCGGCGTCGCGGCGAAGACTCTCCGTTTCGGGGGGAGTGGCGCATGGGAGAACGCGAAGCGGAGATCGGGTGATTCCGACATGAGAAACGACGCTTCCATCGCCGCCGACTTCGGTGTCGTGGTCGTCGGAGCCGGACTCTCCGGCCTCACGGCGGCCCGCGAACTCGACAAAGAGGGATTTTCCGTCGTCGTCCTCGAAGCCCGAGACCGCCCCGGCGGACGCACCCACGCCATCGAAGTCGAGGGGGTCGCGCTCGACCTCGGCGGAGAATGGGTGGACGAGGCGCACGCTTCGATGCGGAAGCTCGTCTCCGAACTCGACGGCGTGGAACTCGTCCCGGCGGGCGAAGGAAAAAAGAACGGTCGGTGGCGCATCTCCGGCGAGACGGCGGACTCAATGCCCCTCTCCGACCGGGACGCGAAAGTATACGGACGCATGGAAGATGCGCTCGTCGAAATGTCGGCGGGCAAAGACCCGCGGACGCACCACGAACACGTCCCGGAAGACGACATGAGCATCGAGGCGTGGCTCCGGAGCGAGGGAATGAGCGAGGCCGGAAGGCACGTCGTCGGCACGCTCGTCTCGGACTGCGGCTCGACCGTCCCGATGCGCCGGATGTCCTTTTATTCGTACGCGAACAAAGTCGCCAGCCGGGGCGGGCCGGGGAAAGGCAACGAGTTCCGCGTCCTCGGCGGCGCGGGGAGCGTCGCGAAGAAAGTCGCCGAGGAACTCGGGGATGCCGTCCGATATTCCTCGCCCGTGAGCGACGTCCGGCATAACGCGAACGGCGCGACGGTTCGCTTTCTCACGGAGGATGGCCCCGGCGAGGTTCGGGCGAAAAAGGTCATTGTGGCGATTCCGTTCACGTGTTATCCGGGGATACGTTTCGACCCCGAGCCGCCGGATGTTTTCCGGCGCATGTTCGAGGGCGCGACGTATGGCGTGGTTCGGAAGATGCACTTCATCTTCGACGAGAAGATGGCTCCGCCGTTCACGCTCACCGACACGCGGCTCGGATATTGTGGCGCGTCGCAGTCATCCGGCGAACATTCCGGCGTCGTCTCGTTCGTCGGCGGGGAGGCTCTTTTGCCGGAGCTTGGATTTTCAGAGGAAGAGAGAAAGCGTCGTGGCGTGGAGACATTGCGGGAACTTTACGATGTTCCGGAGCCGATCTCCGTCATAGAAAAAGTATGGGCGCACGATCATTGGACGCGGGGGAGTTATATGATCATGGCTCCCGGAGACGTGGCGAGATTCGGCGGATATATGGGACAATGCTTCGGGAACGTGCATCTCGCGGGGGCCGAGGGGGTCTCCGTCGCGCCGAGCTTCATGAACAGCGCGGTCGAATCGGGGATGCGGGCGGCGGAGAGGGTCGCGGAGAGCATCTCGAACAACCGAGGGAGAATCGCCGGATAGGGAAACAAAGCGAGGGACGGGGAACCGGGAGAGGCTGGGAAGTGTCGGGGGAGAATTCAGAGAGCGAAGAAGTGGGATGGCTCCGCGGCAGTCCGTGGCGGCTTGGGATGGTCGAAGATGCGCGAAACGCACCGGACCGCATACCGATAATGCGAAGATAAGCGCAAAACAGGGGAAAAGAGGAAAAGGGAATGGAAGAATACACGAAGCAAATCCCGAAAACCGAAGCGAAGCCGGACACGAAACCCGCCGTGGAATTGTCCGGCGTGTCGAAACGCTTCGGCGACTTCACGGCGGTGGACAACCTCGACCTCGGCATCCGGGAAGGCGAGTTCTTCTCGCTCCTCGGGCCGTCGGGATGCGGCAAAACGACGACGCTGCGTATGATCGCCGGCTTCGAAGACCCGACGGAAGGCACCCTCTCCGTCGCCGGGGAAGAGATGCTCGGAGTCCCGCCGTACCGCCGCCCCGTGAACACCGTCTTCCAGTCATACGCCCTCTTCCCCCACCTCGACGTCGCCGAAAACGTCGCCTTCGGACTGAAAAGGTCGAAGGTCCCGAAAGCCGAGATCGGCAAAAGAGTCTCCGAGGCGTGCGAGATGGTTCAACTTTCCGGCTTCGAGAAAAGGAAACCGTCGTACCTCTCCGGCGGTCAGCAGCAAAGGGTCGCATTGGCGCGAGCTTTGGTGAACCGTCCGAAGGTGCTTCTCCTCGACGAGCCGCTCGGGGCGCTCGATCTCAAACTTCGCAAAGAGATGCAGATCGAGTTGAAAAATTTGCAGCATTCGCTCGGCATCACGTTCGTGTACGTGACACACGATCAAGAGGAAGCCCTCACCATGAGCGACCGCATCGCGGTCATGGACGACGGGAGAGTCCGCCAAATAGCCGACCCGGCCACGCTTTACGAGCTTCCCGCCGACCGCTTCGTGGCGGGCTTCATCGGCGAGACGAACACGTTCTCCGGCGAGGTCGTGGACACGGCGAAGAACCGGGCGATCATCCACACCGAAAGCGGGCTCGACATCGAAGCCTTCGTCCCGGACGGCCGCGAAGTCTCGAAGGGCGATGAGGCCCACGCCGCCGTCCGCCCCGAGAAAGTCCGGCTCGGAGGCGATGGCGACAACGTTGTTTCCGGGACACTCCGGGATGTCGTGTATCTCGGGTCGAGCACACAATACATCGTGGAGATCGGGGGCGGAGAATGCATCTCACTCGTCCGCCAAAACACCCGCGACGCAAGCGGCGAGAAAGAGGGCGACGAAATCACCGTCGCATGGGACGCGGAAAACTGCCTGATTTTGGGAGGCTGAAAATGGCGAAGAGAATTTCACGCGGGAGGTTTTTGAAGACCATCGGAGCGGGAGCCGCCCTCGGCTCGACGCTCTCCATCCTCTCATGCTCCGTGAACACCTCGCCCCAAAACGGGGGCGATGGGGGAAACGGTGGAAACGGCGGGAACGGGGGCGGAGGGAACAGCCTCAATCTTTACAACTGGTCGGATTATGTCTCCCCGGACGAGACGCTCCCCGGCTTCGAGGAGGAGACTGGCATACGGATCACGCAGGATTTCTATGCCTCGAACGAGGAGCTTCTCGCCCGCCTCCAAAGCGGGGCGGCGGGATACGACATCATCGTCCCGAGCGACTACATGGTCGCCATCATGCAAAAAAGCGACGTTTTGCAGGAACTCGACTTCGAGCAAATACCGAACTTCGAGAACGTCGGCCCGGATTTCCGCGGCCTCTCATACGACCCGGAGAATAATTTCAGCGTCCCGTATCAGTGGGGGACGACGGGGCTTCTTTACAACCGCGCCGAGGTCGGAGAAATAACGTCGTGGGAGGCCATCTTCGACCCCGGGTTCGAAGGGCAAATCGCCATGATCGACGATGTGCGCGAAACCCTCGGAGCCGCCCTCATGTCCCTCGGATACTCCATAAACTCGACCGACGAGGCCGAACTCGAAGAGGCGCAAAGCCTTCTCGTCGAGCAAAAGCCGCGAGTCCGGGGGTACTTCGACTCGACGGAAATAACCCCACTCGTGGTGAACGGCGACATCCTCATCGGCCACGTCTTCTCGGGCGACGGGATGACCCCGACGATGGACAACGAGGATCTCGCATACATCATCCCCGAGCCGGGCGCGACGCGGTGGACGGACAACATGTGCATCCCGAACGGAGCCGAAAACGTCGAGGGCGCGCACCAATTCATAAACTACATCCTCGCCGCCGGACCGGGGGCCGCATTGACGAACTATACATACTATGGAACCCCGAACGAAGCCGCCCTCCCCGACATAGACGAAGTCCTCACGGACATCCCCGAATACGACCCCTCCGACGAAGTCTTCGAGCGTTTGCAAGTCATCGAGGATGTTGGCGAGGCGACCCGCACATACGAGCGCATCTTCACCGAGGTGAAAAGCGCGTGAAAAATTCGGGGGTCGGGAGTTGGGAGGCGCTTCGCTCCGGTTCTTGGTTCTTGGTTATTGGTTATTGGCAAAAACTGAAAACCAAGAACCACAAACCAATAACGGCGGAGCCGCCCGCAAAGCATCTCCCGAGTTCCCACTCCCGAAGCGTCGCGGAGCGGAACGCCTCCCGACTCCCCGGAGCGGAGCGGCTCCGTGGATGACAAACGCGGATGGTCGTGGCGGCTCGCGGGGCTTCTCTCCCCCGCCGCGCTTTGGCTCGGGGTTTTCTTCATGCTCCCGCTCATGCTCATCCTCGTTTATTCGTTCGGGAGGAGCGGAGTGTATGGCAATATCACGATCACCTTCGACCCGTCGAATTATCTCCGCGTCTTCGATCCACTTTATTTGGAGATCATCGGCCGATCGCTCGCCATCGCGGGACTCACGACGCTTTTTTGTTTCGCGCTCGGGTATCCGCTCGCGTATTTCATAACTTTCAAGGGCGGGCGGTGGAAGCTCGCGCTCCTTCTCATGGTCATGATCCCGTTTTGGACGAGCCTCCTCGTCCGCGCATACGCATGGGTCGTGATTTTGGGAGGGAATGGTATCGCGAACCGCTCCCTCCAGTTTCTCGGGATAACGAGCGAGCCTTTGAATCTCATCTTCACGCCGCAAGCCGTGATGATGGGGATGGTTTATTCGTACCTTCCGTTCATGATCCTCCCTCTTTACGCCTCCCTCGAAAAATTCGACCCGCGCCTCAAAGAAGCCGCCCACGATCTCGGGGCGAGCCGATGGCACACTTTCTGGAAAGTAACGTTCCCACTCAGCTTGCCCGGCGTCATCGCCGGAAGCATCCTCGTCTTCATACCTTCCGCCGGAGAATTCGTCATCCCCGACCTCCTCGGCGGGTCGCGCACGGTGATGACCGGGAACCTCATTCAGCAGCAATTCTTGAACGCCCGCGATTGGGCGTTCGGGTCGGCGCTCGCGGTCATGCTCGGGGTTTTGATGCTCGGGGCGATTTTGCTGTACATCCGAAAGGTCGGCACGGATAAACTGGAGGGCGTGTGATGGCGAAAGGGAAAGGCGGCGGCCTCCCGGACAAAGCGCTCCTCGCGCTCGCGGGACTCGTATATTTGTTTTTGTACGCCCCGATCGCCGTCCTCATCTTTTTCTCTTTCAACGCCGAGAGAAGCACCCAAGTTTGGAGCGGGTTCTCTCTCCGATGGTACGGGGAACTCATCCGCGACCAATCCATCCTCGACGCTTTCTATAATTCGCTCGTCGTCGGAATATCCGCGACGATTATCTCCACCATCATCGGGACATTCGCGGCGATGGGGCTGGCGCGGAACCGCTTTCGGGGAAAGACGGTCGCGGATTCGACGATATACGCGGCGACGGTGATGCCGGAGATCGTGGTCGGGGTGAGTTTGCTCGCGTTCTTCGTGACGGTTCAGTTTCAACTCGGGCTTATGACGATCATCATCGCCCACGTCGCGTTCACGATCTCGTTCGTCACGATCGTGGTCCGGGCGAGGCTGGCGGGCATGGACCGCTCCGTCGAAGAAGCCGCCGCCGACCTCGGGGCGAACCCGGCGACGACTTTCATTCGCGTGACTTTGCCGATCATTTTGCCCGGCGTGATGGCGGGCGGGCTTCTCGCCTTCACGCTCTCTTTCGACGACTTCGTGATCACGTTCTTCACGGCGGGGGTCGGGTCGAGCACGTTGCCGCTCAAGATTTATTCGATGATCAAATTCGGGGTGAGTCCCGTCATAAACGCGCTCTCGACCGTGATCCTCGCCGTCACCGTCGTTCTCATAGTGGGGGGAAGCCGCATCCTCGCAAAAAGAGAGGAATGACCCCCGAAGACCGAAAGGAACTCCCCATGCCCGAAAAACTCGCCGTCGTAAACCCGGCCACCGAAGAGACATTCGACGAAGTCCCGGCGACGACCCGAAAAGAACTCGACGCGGCGGCGAGGCGGGCGAAATCCGCCTTCGAGGAATGGCGAAGCGTCTCCGGCCTCGAACGAGCCGAAATATTCCACGGCATATCCCGGACGCTCATCGAACACGGCGACGAACTCGCGGAAATCATGACCCGCGAAGGCGGAAAGCCGTTCGTCGAGAACCGGGACGAGGTGGATTGGACGGCGGCGTGCTTCGATTATTATGGCGAGATCGCCCGCGACTCCGTCGGATACCTCCCCGCCCCCATCGAGGCCGAGCAACTCGCGCTCGTCATAAAAGAACCCGTCGGAACGGTGGCGTGCATCGTCCCGTGGAACTATCCGCTGCTTTTGGCGGTGTGGAAAGTCGCCCCCGCCCTCGCCGCCGGAAACGCCGTTCTTTTGAAACCGTCGGAGGAAACACCGCTCGCCACACAAAGGATGGTCGAACTCATCGAAGGTTTGCCGGACGGACTTTTGCAAACCATCCACGGCGCGGGCGACGTCGGGGGGATGCTCGTCCGCCACCCCGAGGTGGACATGGTCGCTTTCACCGGGAGCCAGGAAACTGGGCGAAAAGTGGGAGGAATCGCCGCCGAACGCCTCATCCGGGCGAACCTCGAACTCGGCGGGAAAGACCCGTTCATAATCTGCGACGACGTGGATGTGGAGATTGCCGCGCACGGAGCGGTGTGGGCGGCGTGCCTGAATGCCGGACAAGTATGCACTTCGCCGGAGCGTTTCTATGTGATGAAGGGCGTGGCGGACGAGTTCATCGAAGCGGCGAGGAGCCACGTGGAATCTTTGAACATCGGCGACCCGATGGACAAAGCGACAGACGTCGGGCCGATGATAAATGCCGCCGGCCGCGAGAAGGTCGAACGCCATGTCGGCGAGGCGAAAGCGAACGGCGCGAAGGTCGTCGTCGGAGGGAACCGTCCATACGAACGCGGCTTTTTCTATGAACCGACGATCCTCACGGGCGTGGAATCCTCCATGACCATAATGAGCGAGGAGACTTTCGGCCCGGTCGTTCCGGTCGTGGAAGTCGGGAGTTTGGATGAGGCGATAAAGCACGCGAACTCGGTTCCGTTCGGACTCGGGGCGAATATTTATACGCGGGATTTCGGGAACATGCTCCGGTGCATGCGGGAGGTGCGGGCGGGGACGGTTTGGATCAACGACCCGCTCACCGACAACGACGCGGCCCCGTTCGGCGGACAGAAAGGGAGCGGCATCGGGCGCGAACTCGGGCGCGAGGGACTCGAGGCGTTTCAGGAATCGAAGCACATCCACATAGACCCGAGGGTGGAGAAGAAGGAGTGGTGGTATCCGTATGGGTGATCGGCCCGCCACAGGCGAACCGCGCCGGTCAGTTTGCCCGCCAGCCAGCTTTTTGGCTTTTGGCTGATAAGCTGAAATGCGGCAAGCGAAGCGTGCTGACAAGCTAAAACCGAAAGGTCCCCACACGACTCGTCCCGAACAGATCGCGCCGAATGTGTACCGGGTGGACGCCGTTCCGATCCCGAACGCCATAAGCGTCCTCCTCATCGAAGGCTCCGATGGATGGATGCTCGTGGACGCGGGGGTGTCGAAGGGCGCGGGGAAGATAAAGGAGGCGATGTCGGCGCTCGGGGTCGGGGGTTCGGATCTGCGGCGCGTCTTCATAACGCATCACCATGTGGACCACATCGGCGGGCTTCCGGGCGTCCTCGATCTTGCCCCGAGCGCGGAGATCATCGCCTCCGAACACGAGGCGAAAATAATCTCCGGCGAACGAAAGCCCGACTCTCCCCCGAACCCGATCCTCCGCGCCATAAACAAAGCGACGACCCTCCCGACAGCCCCGGTCGGTCGCGTGGCG
>Ga0136624_1000365_pt1 | contig 16979 bp, 10 predicted proteins | sample AntDrymUQ4692206_2_FD_104802 | JGI IMG/M metagenome (GOLD analysis project Ga0136624, IMG submission 104802) | Polar desert sand microbial communities from Dry Valleys, Antarctica - metaG UQ469 (22.06) | ecosystem: Environmental > Terrestrial > Soil > Desert | place: Antarctica: Dry Valley... | reverse complement strand
GATCGCCTCCCAGAAGGCGTCGAAGTCGGCTGGGCGCTGGACCGATGTCTGGTGATCCCTGGCCAGACCACGAATCGTCACAAGTTCCTCCAGTGAAAGTGCGCGAGACAATGCGGCGAGCATCAGCTCGCCGGTTGCCGCGCATTGTCACCGATTTTGAGGAAAATCGGAATGCCTTTGGCTAAATGTCCTACTCCGCGACTAGCGAGCTGCCCACGTTGGAGGCGATGCCGCCAACAATGAGGACGATCGCGGTCAACATGCGATTGACCTCCCAGGCGCTTGAGAGCTCGGAGACCTGGCCCTCGGCGCTGTTGTTGGATCTCTGGATCCACCACATGAGGTTGGCGGCAAAGACGGTCACCAGGCCGCAAATCACGAGGAAAATGCCAAAAGGGATTGCATGTGTTGGACGCCAATGCTGGTCACGTCTCATCGACTTTGCCCAACCCAAATCGCCGGTAGTTGCGCTCCATGTCCCGCAGGATCCGGGGAATCTCGGCACGATCCTTCGCACCTGCGATGCGACCGCTTGCTCCGGCGTGATCGTGATCGGCGAGGCAGTCGATCCGTGGCATCCGACCGCGCTGCGGGCGGCCATGGGCGCGACGTTTTCGGTACCGATTGCGCGGTGCGACCTGTCGACGTTCAAGAACTGGGCAAGCGAACAGCACCTTCCGATCGTGGGTGCCTCGGACTAGGCCCCGATCGACTACGCGACGTTTTTGTTCCCGGATCGATTCGTGCTGCTGATGGGGAGCGAGCAGCAAGGTTTGCCGCCGGTGCTGGAGAGTGTGGTCGATACGATGGTGCGGATTCCGATGGCTGGAAGTGTCGATTCCCTGAACCTCGCCGTGGTGACCGCGTTGGTTCTGTACGAGGCAAGGAACCAGCGGTACCGGGCTTGCATCATAAGCCCTCCCGCCAGGGGAAAGCCAGATGTCCGACCCTGACGCTGATTTCACGGTGGTTGGCGCCCCACATTTGTTGTCGAGGATAAGATTCCTCCTTCGTCGGAATGACAATAGACGGAGTAATGCCACATGTTTCCGTCACGCCCAAGAGAACGGCCGGGGATGGCAGTAGGCTGTGGCCACGGCGAACAGCGAGTCGAGAAACTCGGATACGCTGGCGGCGCTCGGCATGGCGCCGAATTCGCCGACCTTGCGCGTTCGGCGACCTTTCTGTAGAGTGTGGTGAAGTAACCGGGGAGAAATATGCGAGTAGGACCTTTCGCAACCAATCAAGAGATTCTCATGGTGACCCCCGAGCTCAGCCTGTTCGAGGCCGCACAGCGCATGCGGGACCGCCGTGCTGGCTCGGCCATCGTCGTTGCCGAGGGGAGCAAGCCAGCGATTATCACCGAGCGGGACCTGTTGCGGGCAATCGCAGACGGCGCTGAACCCACCAGCACTCAGGTCGACGCCTACATGACTCCAGACGCGGTCACAATCACCGAGGACTGGCATGTTATCGATGTGGCGCGCACGATGATCGATCGCGGCTTTCGTCACGTTATCGTGGTGGATGCCGAAGGGGGCGTGGTTGGAGTGCTATCAATACGGGACATCGTCCGAGCATTGCTTCAGGACAGGCAGCGGACGCTCGCCGGTTGAAGTGATGCGCACCCTTGACACGTCCCACATAGGTGCCGCATAGTGCTATTCACCATGGAGAAACTGCGCTGGCGCAGCTGCCAATAAGCATCGAATCATTGCCTACCGTGGAGCGTATCATATCCAAGGGCCCTGGTATGTTGATTGTCCAGAACACTCTGAGACGGGTTCACGTGGTTGAGGTTGCCGGGAAGAATTTATTCCTTTGGCGAAGCCTTGATTCAGCGTAACGAGTGAGACCAGACTATGAGATGCCGCGCGAGGCACTTCCAGCATGTGTCAAGTCCCGGTTCAAGGAGCGCGAACAAGACTTGGCTGGGACACGCGCCCCATCTGACATCACCCGTCGTCGACGATGAGGTCACCGTGAGGCACCGCACCCGCCGTAGGCTGGAAAGTTGACGACTTCGGCGGCGTCAAAATCGGGATTCTCCGCATCCGTTTCGTAGTGTGTTAGGACCAGGTGGTCGGATCGTCTTCTCTTCGGAGATCGGGAGGGTGAACGCAGGTGAGTGCGCACGACGGGGACGCAACGGTGACTACAACCCATGAAGCTGTACCCAAGGATTGGCTTCCGGGGCTGACGGAAAACTGGAGGAGCGATGTCGTTGCGGGCTTCATCCTGTTCCTGCTGGCGCTTCCCCTCTCACTAGGCATCGCAATTGCATCCGGGGCGCCGCCCATTGCCGGCGTCATCACGGCAATCGTCGGCGGCCTCCTGGTCGGATTCATGAGCGGCTCGTATGTCACCATCAACGGCCCCGCCGCTGGTCTGATCGTCATTGTGCTCGGGGCAATCGAGGGTCTCGGTGAAGGCGATCTCGAAGCCGGATTCCGGTATGCGCTTGCCGTCGGCGTCGTCTGCGGCGCGATCCAGATCGTCCTTGGGTTCCTGCGGGCCGGCGCGATGACCAATTTCTTCCCGCTCTCGGTGGTTCACGGAATGCTGGCGGGCATTGGCGTGATTATTATGGCGCGCCAGCTCCCCGTGGCCGTCGGTGTCCAGGACGTGGCCCACATCATCCCGGACGAGTGGCCGGTGCTTCACGGGTCCAATTCGATCCTTGCGCTCCCCGACGCCCTGAGCCGGGCCTCCCTCAACCCGACCATTATCGGCCTTGCCAGCATCCTGATCATGATTTTCTGGCCAAAGCTCAAGCCAATCGGCAAGTACGTTCCCGCGCCGCTGGTTGCCGCTGTCGTCGGCGTGGCTCTCGGCGTCGCCTTCAGCATCGATGCCGACCGCTTGATCACGCTTCCCGAGGGCGGGCTCTTTGGTGGCGTGACCACTCCGGACTTCGGCAAGATCCTGACAGGCGAGTCGATTCGCTGGATCGTCGCCTTTGTCTTCGTGGCGAGTCTCGAGTCCCTCCTCACCGCGTCGGCGGTCGACAAACTCGATCCGTACAAGCGGCGTTCGAACATGAATCGGGAGTTCCTGGGCAAGGGCGTCGGAAATATGGTCTCGAGCTTCCTTGGCGGCTTGCCAATGATCGCTGAGGTTGTCCGCAGCTCGGCTAACATCTTCAACGGGGCCAAAACGCGCTGGTCGAACTTCTTTCACGGCGCCTTCATGCTGTTGTTCGTCGGACTCGTGCCTGGGGTGCTGGAGATGATTCCGCTGGCGGCGCTGGCGGGCATTCTGGTGGTGGTCGGCTTCCGGCTGGCGCACCCGAGCCAGTTTGTCCACGCCTTGCACATCGGCAAGGAAGAACTCCTCTTCATGGTGGTGACGTTAATCGTCGTCGTTGCCGAGGACCTGTTGGTTGGCGTCATTTTCGGCGTGATCGTCGGCCTGGTGACAGCACTCGTCCGAGGCACCGCCTTTGGCAACCTTTTCCGCGCGCGGATGGAAGTCGAGGCAGACTCCTCCTCCGGCACGGCAGTCGTGAAGTTCCGGAAAGCGCTTGGCTTCGGCAACTTCGTGGGCATCAGGGCGAAGCTGGACAAGATTCCGGCGGCACAAGCGGTTATTCTCGATTTCAGCGAAGCCAACTTCGTGGATCACACGGTGGTCGAGCGGCTGGACGATTGGGAAGCAGAGTACACCCGTGAGGGCGGGCGCGTCGAGCGTCGCGGGCTGGAGCACCTCCACCACGCCACTCATGAACCCATGTCGGCCTTGGTTCAGCAGGCCTAGAGCGAGGAACGGGGAGTCGTTCGAGCTCAATCCGCCCAATCGTGACACGACTGCCCGATCCCCATTCGCGGGAGTCGCGAGGCGGGACCGAGACGCTAGGAGGATCAGTCGATGCCTATCCTGAGCCTGCTCACCTGGACTCCGTTCATTGGTGTCGTCATCATCCTCTTCTTGCCGAAGCAGAACGTCAAGCTGATCCAGACGGTAGCGCTGGCCTGCGCGACGATTTCCCTGGTGTTGACCTGGAGCCTCCTCTTCCGGTTCGACGGGAATAGCGCGGGACTCCAGTTCTCTGAGCGGCGAGAGTGGATTCCGGAACTTGGCATGAGCTACGTGCTGGGCATCGATGGCCTGTCGTTCCCGCTGCTCCTGCTGGCGACGCTCCTGAACCTGGTCGCCGTGATCGCATCGCTCAGCATCACTGAACGCGTCAAGCCATACTTCGCCTGGTTCCTGCTGCTCCAGTTCGCGATTCTCGGTGTTTTCGTGTCGCAGGACTGGTTCCTGTTCTACGTGTTCTGGGAGATCGGCCTGGTGCCGATGTTTTTCCTGATCGGCATGTGGGGTGGGCCACGGCGAGACACGGCAACCATGAGTTTCTTTCTGTATACCCTGGGCGGGTCGATCGTCATGCTGCTCGGGATCATCGCCGTGTATCTCCAGGCCGAACCTCACACCTTCGACATGCAGCAGCTCATGCAGATACAAGTGCGGGATGGTTGGGACCAGGCATTCCAGATTTTGCCCTTCCTCGCTTTCTTCGTGGGGTTTGCGGTGAAGATCCCTGTTTTTCCGTTGCATGGCTGGTTGCCCCTGGCTCACATTGAAGCACCGACGCCAGTCAGCATCATATTGTCCGGGCTGATGCTGAAGATGGGCGCCTACGGCCTGATGCGGGTCAGTGGACTCCTTCCCGAAGGACTGGAATGGTTTGCCCCGGCTTTGCTGGTGCTGGGCCTGATCAACATCCTCTACGGAGCCCTTCTCGCCTGGCGACAAACAGACCTGAAAGGTATGGTCGCCTTTTCCTCGATCGACCACATGGGTTTTGTCCTGGTGGGAATCGCCGCGCTCAACGTCACCGGGTACACCGGCGCTCTCATGATGATGCTGACGCATGGCATCATCACCGGGGCGCTCTTCTTCCTCGTTGGCGTCATCTACGAACGCGCGCACACCCGGGAGATCCCGGCATTCGGTGGGCTGTTGGCAACGATGCCGATTTTCTCGGTGCTGATGTCGCTCGCCTTGCTCGCTTCCATGGGCCTGCCTGGGCTCGCCCAGTTTGTCAGTGAGTTCCACGTGCTGATAGGCGGCTTTCAGCAATGGGGGCTGTGGGTCGTTATCGCCGGCGCCGGCATCCTGGTGACCGCCGCCTACTCATTGCGCACAATCGGCAGTATGTTCATGGGGCCTGCCGATCCCAAGTGGACGAACCTGGGAGACATCAACAAACGAGAGTTAGTGGCGGTTGTGCCGCTTGCAGCGCTGATGTTCGTACTGGGACTCTTCCCCAGTCTCGCCCTGCGATTGATGGACACGACGCTTGCGGAAATGACAGCCGTTTTTCGGTAGAGGATGGGTCCAATGCTGACCAGGATCACCAGCGAAATGCGCCACCACCTCAAGCACGAGGTCGACCACTTCAGTCACCTGTTGCCCACCCAGGGACCAATCGGCACATTTATTCATCACAACACCTTGCACGGTTTGCAACATCTTCCGTTTGAGAAGGCGGTTTCCGAAGCCCAGCGCATTTTGGGGGGGCGTGGGTACCTGCCGAACGAGGAGTACCGCCGGTTCTATGCGCAGGGGCGGATCAATGACGAGGATGTCGGCGTCGCGTTCAGCGGTCGTTCTCCGTCGCCGAATGAGAACCCGCAACCCATCGCGGATCCCCCGTTCGAGACCAATGACATCCGACGAATCCACTTGCTCTATGGAATCGAGCCGATCCAGCCTGGCGCACTGCGATTCCAGATCTACGAGCGGGATGCGGCGCGACGCTTTCGGGAGGACGTTCCGGTCGACGGGCGCGAATCTCTGTTGGCCAGGTCGGCGAACGAGTTGGTGAACAGCCTGCAGAAGATAGGCGAGACCTGGACGCTAGCCGACTGGATGCAAGCTCATCTCAATCTGGACGTGACTGGCAAAATACGCTCTGAAGTGGCGCGTGAGATCACTCATCACGGGCGCGCTCCACACCGCGAGCCACTCGAGACCTGGCTCAAACGCCTGGCAATCCCCAACGATCGTTGGGATGGCTATCTCAAGTGTGTCGATCTGCAGTTCGAGGGTACATTCGACAGCACAGTGGATGGCGGCAGGGTTCGCGGCTGCTGGCTTCGTGAAGAAACGAGGTTGCTCAAGGACCTGGCGCGTCGACACTTCGGTGTGCGTGGCACATTCAGTGCGATCGCGAGCCATTTCAATGAGAATCCTGAGGCCTACGCGATCCAGTCGCTTTGGCAAGCTTGCCTGAATACATGCGAAAGCGCGGATCCATTCTCGCCTACGAATCCGGACCACTTCTCGGCGCAGGATCCCGACGGCGGTCAAGAACTTTTCCACGAGCGATACCAGCAAGTTCAACGATGGAGCGGGCCGTCCATCCCCTTGATCGCCGACCTCCGTGCCGGCATCGAGGCAGTAGTCGAATCCGAACTGGATCATCTCCGGGTGAGCACCGAAGGCGACGAAGTCCCGGCACTGGAGGCGGCCAAGCTCTGCTGGATTGTTCTTCACGACTTGGGCGCGAACAGCCTTGGCCGCAACGGCCTCGAAGCGCTGGAAGCACTGGTTTCACTCGCCGCTGATCCCACCGGCGACCACTTCCTTCCACCGGCGCCGGAGACCGAGGCCGAAGACGCGCCTGAAGACGTTCAGCTACGTCGGGGGGCGTTCGCTGACTTGCCCGCAATGCTCCGCCAAATGGACCCGAGGCGCCGGATGGAGGAGTTCGCCGCGACGATCCTTGAGGAAGAGATGCGGCAACTCGGCAGGGGATTGTCTCACAGTACCTTGCTCAAAGCGCTGACTGGCGTGGATTCCAGTGAGCGCGTCAATCGGTACATGATCAAGCAATGCGCAAACTTTCTTGATGAAGGTTTGGCCGCTTGGCGCATGCCCGGTCGAGCGCTTGGCTTTTACGATGCCTGGCGGAGCCTGGCAAACTCGGGTCGATTGCTGGAGTTCGAGGACCTTCCTGGTTGGCGAGATGCGCTGCACCAGCTGCCCACCCTCGCCGAGGACGCCGTGATCAGCCAACTCCACGCGCTGGGCGTCCTTGAGGAGCATTGGGGCGACTACCTGGGTCGATTGCTCATCCAGCTTCCCGGTTGGGGCGGCATGATCAACTGGCGCGAGACGCGCCCGCAATATCCCCAACAACAAGTCCAGCCGATTGACCTGATCCAATTCCTCGCGGTCCGACTTTTCTACGAGACGCTGCTGGTGCAGCGGCTTTGCAAGACTACCTGGCAGCTGGACGCCAATGTTGAGAGTCTGCATGCCTACTTCCGCACGCACCTGGCCGAGTTCTTCGTGCGTCGGGAGCTGTTCCTCGGCCACTTGCCTGAGAATCTCGCCCACCAGGCACGCGTCTTGATGGGGGCGCCCCGGTCACGGGGTGACGACGATGATCAATGGACGATGCTGGCCGACATGATTTGGATGCATCGAGAAGGCGATGTCTCGAGTCAAGCGTCAGGCCCGACCGCGCACGGCGATGCCTGGCGACTATTTCATCTGGCCCAGTTCCTTGGCTTGACAGCGGCGGACGTGCGTTCCCTTTCCGCGGGCGATCGTGACCGGGTTCTGGCAACGCTCAACGCCTTTCCCGGATCGGAACATGGCCCGGTTTGGCTCGCGGCCTACGAATATCACTATCGAGAGCAAATCCTCAATGCGCTTGCGAATAATCTTGGGAAGGGGCGTTGGCGGACAAGGGAGGCACGGCCCCGAGCCCAGGTCGTCTATTGTATCGATGAGCGCGAGGAGGCCATTCGCCGTCACTTCGAAGAGTTGGACCCCACACTCGAAACACTTGGGGCCGCTGGCTTCTTCGGTGTCGCCATGAACTACTGCGCTCTTGGCGTCCACGACGCTACACCTCTCTGCCCGCCCGTGATCACACCCATCCACACGGTCGAGGAAGCTGCTCGCCCGGAAGAGTCGGAACGCCTGACAACTCAGCAGACGCGCGCCAAGTGGAACGAAGTCGTGCACAACACTTACTGGGAGATCAAGCGCAATTTTGTGTCGGCCTACTTCCTGGTGGACGTGATCGGTTTTCTTCAGGCCGTACCGTTGTTCGGCCAGGTCCTCGCGCCCCATCGCTACGCCCGGGTGGCCAAGCGGGTGGATGAGCGGATCGTCCCGCCAGTCAACACAACGCTGACGGTGACGCGGCTGGAGGATCACGCCGGATCACATGACGAGCACGCTCCGCTCGGCTTTACCACCATCGAGCAGGCCGATCGGGTGGAGACAATGCTGCGCAACCTCGGTTTGACCGCCCAATTTGCCCGCCTGATCGTCTTCACCGGGCACGGCTCTTCCAGCTTGAACAACCCCCACGAATCGGCACACGATTGCGGAGCATGTGGCGGAAAACACGGTGGAGCAAGCGCTCGCGCCTTTGCGGCGATGACCAACCGGCAGGAGGTTCGCGCCGTATTGCGAGAACGGGGCATCGACATACCCGACGACACCTGGTTTGTTGGCTCGCAGCACAATACCTGCTCTGAACTCTACACGTTCTTCGATGTCCAGGATATCCCGGCAACGCACCAGGACGAGTGGCGGCGCCTGGTCGCCGACCTGGACGAGGCGCGCGCACGCTCGGCCCAGGAGCGCTGCCGACGCTTCGCTTCCGCTCCCAAAGATGTGACCCCCGAGCAATCGCTCCGCCATATCGAAGGCCGCGCCGTCGACCTGAGCCAGGTCCGCCCGGAATGGGGACACGCAACCAACGCGTTCGCCGTGGTCGGGCGGCGTGCCGTGACTCAGGGCCTGTTCCTCGATCGTCGCCCGTTCCTGATTTCGTACGATCCGACGCAAGACCCTGATGGCACAATTCTGGAGCGGATCGTATTGTCCGTGGGCCCGGTCGGGGCGGGCATCAATCTTGAGTATTACTTTTCCACGGTCGACAACCAGAAATTCGGGGCCGACACCAAGGTCCCGCACAATGTCTACGGCCTGGTCGGAGTGATGGAGGGGGCGATGAGCGACCTCCGCACCGGGTTGCCGAAGCAGATGGTCGAAGTCCACGAACCGATGCGGCTCCAGCTGGTGATCGAGGCCAGCACCGCGCACCTTGGGGAAATCTATGGACGCCAGCCGGCCGTGCAACAGTTGCTGGATAATGCCTGGGTGCATTTGATCGCGATCGACCCCGACACGGGAGCGATGAATTTGTTCGTTCCGGGCGTGGGTTTTGTCCCATGGGACAAGCCCCTCACGCCGCTTCCGGTCGTGCAGTCATCATTCGAATGGTATAGGGGAAAGACGGATTTCCTGCCTCCGGCCCTGATCGTGCAACACGACTTCCATCATGTCGGCCACGCGGCCGACCTGGAGACGGCGTAGTCATGTATGACGTGATTGTTGCGCTCATTCCGGGACTACCGCTCCTGGCGGCGCTCGCCAATGGTCTCAACGCGCTCGCCGGCGAACGCTACTCGCGGCGAGCCGTTCACTGGCTGGCAGCCGCCTCAATTTTTCTGTCGTTCCTCGGCGTGCTTTGGGTTTTCGGTAGAGTGCTGATCGATCCTACGCCGCGAGAGGTGGTTGTCTATCGTTGGCTGGTCAGCGGCGAGTTGTCGGTCGATCTCGCATTCATGATCGATCGCTTGTCCGCGGTGATGATGGTCGTGGTCACCAGTATTAGCTTCCTGATCGCCATCTTTTCGATCAACTACATGCACAACGAGCGGGGTTTCTCCCGGTATTTCACGGTCTTGCCACTGTTCGTGTTTGCCATGTTGGTGCTGGTGATGGGCAACAGCTACGTGCTCCTCTTCCTCGGCTGGGAGGGGGTCGGCGTCTGTTCCTATTTGCTCATTGGTTTTTACTATGACCGAAAGGCCGCGGCACAGGCCGGCACCAAAGCGTTCATCATGAATCGGGTTGGAGATGCCGGCTTCCTGATCGGTATCTTCCTGATCATAGGCGAGTTCGGCAGCGCCAATTTCACGACGGTGTTCGCTGGGGCGGGGACTCTCGACACCGGCGTCGCCACCGCCATCGGCCTCGCCCTCCTGCTCGGAGCCGTGGGCAAGTCAGCCCAACTGCCGCTCGCCACCTGGCTTGCCCGGGCGATGGAAGGACCGACGCCGTCGAGCGCGTTGATCCACGCCGCGACGATGGTGACCGCCGGTGTCTACATGATCGCCCGCAGTCACGACATTTACGCTCAGGCTCCGGACGCGCTGCTGGTGGTGGCCGCCATTGGCGCGGCGACCGCCCTTTTCGGCGGCATCGCGGGCCTTGTCCAAACCGACATCAAGAGCCTCCTCGCCTACTCGACAACGTCGCAGCTTGGCCTGATGTTTCTGGCCTGCGGTTTAGGAGCCTACACGGTTGCGATCTTCCATTTGGCGGCGCACGCTGTCTTCAAGACGTTGCTGTTCCTGACAGCGCCGTCCATCCTGCATCACCTCCACGGTGGCGCAGATGTCCGTCAGGCGGGTCCAGCCAGGGACAACGTCCAGGCTCCGTATCTCCTCTTCTTGCTCGGCGCGGTGGGATTGACGGCCGTGCCGTTCCTCTCCGGATGGTGGCAGGACGAGGTCCTCGGCGTGGCGATCGGGAACGGCTTGCCGATCCTGGTCGCGGTGGGGGCATTGGCGGCGTTTTCGGCAGCCTTTGCGACGGGTCGGCTGGTCCAGGTTGCTTTCGGCAACGACGCCGATGGAGCTTCGGGATCTGTCCGTCGCCGGTCACCGTGGGTCCTTGGCAGGCCGCTGCTCGTTCTCGCCGCGATTGCTGTCGTCGGAATCGGGCTCGGGTTCCTGCCGGGAGGGTTAGAGGGAACCTGGTTTGACCGACTGGTGACTCCGGTCGTTGTCGCGGAGCCTGGAGTGCCTTCGGGCAACCCCGTCCTCATCTTCGCCCTGTTGGGATTGATCGTCCTGATCCTGGTAGTCGGCTGGTTCACACCGCTCTACTTCGATCGATTTCGGCCAGAGCGACCGGGAATCCACCTCATCAGGATGCGGGGCCTTTATAACCTTGCCGTCAATCGCTTCTGGCTCGATGAATTTTATGAGCTGGCGGTGATTCGGCCAACGATCAGGCTCGGGCACTTGCTGGACCGCATCGATACGGGAGTGATCGACCGGGCGACCGGTCTTCCAACCTCGCCCCGCCGGCTCCACTCCGCCGTCGCCACGTGGGAGGAGCAACGCCTGGCCGGCCAGGCGAGCGACGCGCCGGCAACTCCCGCAACGACGTGGGACGAGGAAGAGCGTGAGGGCCGGCCAGCGGGCGTCGGCGAGGCAAGGGGTGTCCTTGGCTGGCTAACGAGAATGAGCGCCGATACGTCGGGCTGGGTCGAACGAGAAGGCATCGGTCACGCCAGCGGTCTGTTCGGACAGTTGACCAGAGTAAGTGGCAACGTCACGGGCTGGGTCGAACGGCAAGGGATCGGCCGCGTGAGCGGCGGCCTCGGATGGATCACGGCGGCGATCGCGGGCATTTCTGCCTCGATCGAGCGAGGCATCGTTGATCGGGCCGAACGGGTTGTCGTCTGGCTGACCGAGACGATCGCACATCTCTCCGAACGGTTCGAAGATCGTGTGTTTCGCTCAGGTGTCCATGTTGGCGTGCCCCAGGCAAGCCATGGAGTCGGTCGCGTCCTGACCAGGGCGGAGGATTTCCTCGGCCAGCCAGTTGTCATCGGCACGATCGCGCTCATTGCGCTCATCGCGGTGATGGTGGCGGCCTTATGATCCTGCCCGAAGTCACCGCGGCCGAGCAGGTTGGGTTCCCAATCCTGAGCGTGCTCCTGATTCTCCCAATCGTCGTTCTTGTCGCCCTGCAGTTCGTGCGGAATGACGGCCACGCGTATCGGGTGGCGCTGGCTGGATCGGTGCTGGAATTGATCCTTGCCGTCTGGATCGCGCTGCTCTTCGTTCGCGACGTCGCAGACATGCAATTCATTGAGCACGTCGGACCCATCCCGTTCCTCGGTTTCAGCTATCAACTTGGCGTGGACGGCATTAGCGTGCTGTTCCTGCCATTAACGGCACTCATGACCGTGCTGGTCATACTCTATGCAGAATACGCCGCGAAAGCCGATACGCGGCACTACATGATGGCGACGCTCGGACTCGAAGCGACGCTGATCGGCGCATTCGTCTCCCTCGATCTCATCCTGTTCTGGATTTTCTTCGTGCTGGAGCTGATTCCGAGCTATTTCCTGATCACCCGCTGGGGAACAGGCCCGGGACGCGTGCGGGCCGCACGTGAGTATCTGGGATTCATGCTCCCGGGTTCGGTGCTGATGCTCATCGGGATCGTCTTGCTTGGCGTGAACGCCGGCCGGGAAACCGGCAGCGCGACCTTCGACTTCCTGGAGCTGCTCACCGTGCCGGTTCCGAACGGGTGGCAGACGGTGATCTTCTTCCTGCTTTTCTTCGGATTTGCCGTCAAGGCTCCCATCTTTCCGTTCCACACGTGGATGCCCAAGGTGCTCGAAGAGGGTCCGATCGTGGGGATGAGTGTGTTCCTGGTCGGCATCAAGCTCGGCACGTACGGCTTGATCCGATTCGTGATTCCCCTCACGCCCGATGCCGCCAAGGAGTGGTTCTGGGTCGCGGCCACGCTGGGTGTGGCAGGCATGGTCTACGGGGCATTGATCGCGCTGATCCAAACAAACTTGCGTCGGCTGTTGGCCTTCAGCAGTCTCAGCCATATGGGCGTGGTCATGCTCGGGCTCTTTTCGCTCAATTTTGCCGGGTTCCAGGGTGGGCTGCTGCAGATGATCAATCTCGGCATCGTCGGAGCTGGACTCTTCTTCATCGCCGGATTCCTTCACAATCGCACTGGCCCGCCAGACCTTTCGGTCCTGGGCGGTCTCATCCACTATGTCCCAACGTTGACCGCCACATTCCTGGTGATCGCGATCGCTGGTGTGGGCCTGCCTGGCACCAACGGGTTCAACGGCGAGCACCTCGTGATGATCGGCGCGTTTCAAGTCCACTGGGTGATGGCGGCGGCCAGCGGACTCGGCGTGTTCCTGACCGGGGCCTACGTCCTGTATTACTTCCTCCGGGGGTTCCTCGGCGAGCCGGCAACCGACCAGGTAAAGCGGACCTTGGAGACGATGCCGGACCTGAGGCGCCGGGAACTTGTCATTGCAATCACGTTGGGGGCGCTGGTCTTCTGGATCGGGCTCGACACGGGCCCAATCCTGAACACCATGAACGGTTCGCTAAGGGCACTTGAGACTCGAATTGACCAGGGATCGGCAGCGACGGCGTCCTACTTCACCGAGATGATCTGGCAGCTACGCGGAGCACCCCACTAATGGCCATGAACGTCAGAGCAACTCGACACATGCCGGGAGGAATGTCGTGATTCTGAACGAGGTTGCCGCCAGCGAGCAAATCGGTTTTCCGATCCTGAGCATCTTGATCCTTCTCCCGGTCGTCTGGGCGATCCTCCTGAACCTGATCGAGAATGACGACCTGGCGCGCAAGACGGCTCTCGTCGGCGCGTTCCTGGAGTTGTGCCTGTCGCTCGTGATGGTCGCGAACTTCACCCCCGGCGTCGCCGATATCCAGTTCGCGGAACGAGTCGAGTGGATGGCGGCAATCGGCGTGGGGTATCACGTAGGCGTCGACGGCATCAGCGTGATGTTCGTTCCGCTGACAGCGCTCCTGACCCTGATGGTGATGCTCTCGTCGTACAACTCGGTGCGGTTTCGCGCCAGGGCCTACCTGACCACGCTATTCGCACTCCAGGCCGCAACTATCGGCATCTTCGTTTCGCTCGACCTCTTCCTGTTCTTCGTGTTTTGGGAACTGATCCTGATTCCCAGTTATGTCATGCTCAGACTCTGGGGCATCGGCCCTCAGCGCGAGTACGCCGCGCTGAAATACGTCATGTATATGCTGGCGGGTTCCGCGCCGCTGCTTATGGGAATCGTGCTGCTTGGCATCAACCACTTTGACGCCACAGGAACCTTTTCGTTCGATCTGATCTCGCTGCTGACGGTCTCCATTGCACCGGAAATGCAGACACTTGTCTTCTTCCTGCTGGCGTTCGGATTTGCCGTCAAGGGACCGTTGTTCCCGTTCCATACCTGGCTACCAACGGCTCTCATGGAAGGGCCAATGGGAATGAGCGTGTTGTTGGTCGGACTCAAGTTGGGTATCTACGGCTTTCTCCGATTTGCGATTCCGCTGACGCCGGAGGCCGCCAAAGAGTGGGCATGGCTGATGCTGGCATTGGGGGTGACCGCCATTCTCTATGGGGCGCTGATCGCGCTCGTGCAGCTCAACTTGCGCCGGCTCGTAGCCTTCGGCAGCGTGGGGCATGTGGGCCTGGCCATCGTGGGACTGTTTGCGCTCAATGTGCAGGGTCTGCAGGGCACGCTGATGCTAACGTTGAATCTGGGGATTGCCACCACAGGTTTGCTCTTTCTCACCGGATTCCTTCATTCCCGCACCGGATCATCGGACTTATCGGCACTAGGTGGCCTGGCCCGGCACGTCCCGCTTCTGACCACATCCTTTTTTATTCTCGGTTTGGCGTTCATCGGCGTCCCTGGAACAAGTGGCTTCCCAGGGGAGTTTCTGATCCTGCTCGGCGCGTTCAATGCCCACTGGGTAGTTGCGGCCATAGCTGTCCTTGGCGTCATCCTCAATGCGACTTTCTTCCTGTCGTTTTATGAACGGGCATTCCTTGGACCAGTCACCAATGAGAACGTACGGAGTCTCCGCGACCTTCTTCCGCGTGAAGCAGTCGTCGCCGGGGCCTTGGGCGCATTGGTCCTGTGGATCGGTTTCTTTCCCAATCCACTGCTGACGCTAAGTCGAGGCTCGGTAGAGGCAGTTGTGGAACGCGTAGAACAAGGGCCGGCGCCACAGGTTGTGCACCATGCAGACTGAATCGATTACCCCATTCCTGGCTATGGCGGTGGCCCTCGTTGGGGCAGCGCTGATCGTGGCCACTCGCCAACGCCCAAACCTCCGGGAAGGCTGCTCGCTGGTTGCGGCAACTATCCAGTTTCTCCTCATCGTGACGATGATTCCGGCGGTCAAGGATGGCGAGGTCCTGCATTTCACCGTCTTGTCTTTCCTGCCCCAGGTTTCGATTGCCTTCCGTGTTGACGCCCTCGCCCTCCTGTTCGGCTTGACAGCGTCGTTTCTCTGGATCCTGACGACGGTATATTCAATCGGCTACATGCGACATCTCCGGGAGCACGCGCAGACGCGCTACTACGCGTTCTTTGCGCTGGTCCTGGCGGCAACCATGGGAATCGCCTTTTCCGCCAACCTGATCACGATGTACATCTTCTATGAACTGCTGACGTTCATGACCTACCCTTTGCTGACCCACACAGAATCGCCAGAAGCCCACAACGCGGGGCGGAAGTATCTCTTGTACCAGCTCGGCACGTCATTTCTCTTCCTGTTGCCAGCGGTAATCCTGACCTATACCGTATCCGACAGCTTCGATTTTCGATCGACCGGTATCTTCCCCGACGACGCCAACACCACCATGCTGGTGATAATCTTCGGACTCTTCCTGGCGGGCGGCGCCAAGGCGGCAGTCATGCCGTTTCACGCCTGGCTGCCCGCGGCAATGGTTGCCCCGACTCCGGTCAGCGCATTGCTCCACGCCGTCGCGGTCGTCAATGCCGGTGTCTTCCTGATTATTCGAGTGATCCTCGATGTCTTCGGGGAAGTCCGCATGCAAGAGTTACATCTGGATGTCGCGACTATGGTGATCGCATCCGTCACGATCCTTCTCGCATCATTTCATGCCCTGAGGCTCGACAATTTGAAGGCGGTGCTGGCCTATTCCACCATAAGTCAACTTTCCTACATGATCCTCGGCGTGGCGATCCTGGGTCCCGCGGCAATGCTGGGTGGAATCATTCACCTCGTTAATCACGCTGTGGCAAAGATCACCCTTTTCTTTTGCGCCGGCTCTATCGACCTTGCGACTAAAAAGACCAAAATATCCGAGCTGAGTGGCATAGGTCGGCAGATGCCGTGGACGATGGCCGCCTTCTCGATCGGGGCGCTCAGCATCGTCGGCATTCCTCCTACCGCCGGATTCATCACCAAGTGGTACCTGACCTCCGGCTCGCTTGAGGCCGACGAGATCGCCGTTGTCCTGGTCCTCTTGGTGAGCACGCTCCTGAGCACGGCGTACTACCTGCGAATCGTTCGCACGGCCTTCTTCGGCTCCCCGCAGGACAAGGAGGGACAGTCTGAAACGGGCCAATTGTCCAGGAGCGAATCACCCGGTGAAGTTCAACAGATTCGGGAGGTCTCGCCGCTGGTTCTGGCGCCGCTGTTGGTGAGCGCCGGGTTGACTGTGGCCCTTGGAATTTTCCCAAGTTTCTTTATCGAGCTGGTTCGGATGGGGCTCCGGTGAGAACGGTGGCGCCAACCTGACGAATCCGTCAACTCCAAGGAAAGGGCTGGGGGTGGCGGTGGGCGGTGGCGGCCGCGTCGGTGTGGAGAGCGTTGATGAGGGCGGCGAGGCTGACTGCCGTGCTGACCTGATAGTCGGGGGTCTCATCGTCGTCGGCGCAGGCGATCGGGTAGCGCTGGTTCCAGACGAACCAGATGCTGATCAGACCAACAGCGTTGGCGCCGCGGATGTCCTTGGCGAGGTTGTTGCCGACCATCGCGACCTCGCCCCAGTCCGCTTCGGGGATGCCGACCGCCTCGAGGGCGTGCGCGAACATGAGGCGGTCGGGTTTCTCGACGCCGAGGTGGTCGGAAATCGCGAAGACATCGAACAGCTCGTACAGGCCGTGCTGGTTGAGGACGTTGCGGTACGTGCCGTCGCGGGTGTCGGCGACGAGGCCGAGGGGGATGCCTTTGCGGTGGAGGTCGCGCATGAGGTCGGCCATGCCGGGGTGGAGGTCGGCGCGCTGGGTGACGCCGTCCAGTTTCACTTCGGTGTCCTCGCGCATGATCACGTCGCCGAGGTCGAAGAGGATGGCTTTGAGGGGCATGGGTGGCGTGGCCTTT
>Ga0136624_1000364_pt1 | contig 16992 bp, 9 predicted proteins | sample AntDrymUQ4692206_2_FD_104802 | JGI IMG/M metagenome (GOLD analysis project Ga0136624, IMG submission 104802) | Polar desert sand microbial communities from Dry Valleys, Antarctica - metaG UQ469 (22.06) | ecosystem: Environmental > Terrestrial > Soil > Desert | place: Antarctica: Dry Valley... | reverse complement strand
TCGTCGTCTTGCCCGCGCCCGGCAGGCCGGTCAGCCATACCGTCCCACCACGCCGGCCCAGGAGCTCCCAGCGGCGTTCGCGCGAGACCGCGCCCCGCTGCCACACCACGTTGGCGGTCGCGCCGGGCTCCCGCGTGGCGAAGGCGGTCGCCATCACGAGCCCGGCGGCGACGGTCTCGTTCGTGGAGCCGTCGATGAGGATGAAGCTGCCCGTCGAGCGGTTCTGCGCGTAGGGATCGGCCATGACGGGGGCGGCGGTGCGCAGCTGCACCCGCCCGATGTCGTTGAGCTCGAGCGTCGTCGCTGCCCTGTCGCGCTCCAACGTGCTCACGTCGAAGCGGTACTCGAGGCCATGGACGCGGGCCGCGACGCTGCGCGTGGTGTGCTTGAGGACGTAGCGTCCGCCGGGGACCAGCGGCGCGTCTCCCATCCAGCACAGGATCGCGTCGATCTGCCGCGCCACCTGTGGTTGGCCTGCCCCCGCACGGCAGAGCATGTCGCCACGCGAGACGTCGAGGCGGTCTTCGAGGCGCAGCGCCACCGACATGGAGGCCACGGCCTGGGAGAGGACGCCATCGTAGGTCTCGATCGCTGCGATCCGGGTCCGCTGCCCGGACGGCAGCACCACGACCTCGTCGTGGGGGCGCAGGACACCGGCGGCCACCTGGCCCCCGTAGCGGCGCTCCGACGCCTCAGCGTCGCAGCGGGGACGGATCACCCACTGCACCGGGAAGCGCGCATCGACGAGGCTGCGGTCGCCCGCGACCTCGATGTGCTCGAGGTGGGAGAGCAGCGGCCGGCCGTCGAACCAGGGCATCCGCTCGGAGGCCCCCACCACGTTGTCACCCCGCAGCGCCGACACCGGTATGAACGTGAGGTCGGCAACGTCGAGCGCTGCCACGAACTCGCGGAGCTCGCCGCAGATCGCCTCGAACGCCCGCTCGTCGTAGCCGACGAGATCCATCTTGTTTACGCAGACGACGAAGTGCCCGACGCGCATGAGCGACGCGATGAACGCGTGCCGACGTGTCTGCTCGGTGATGCCGCGGCGGGCGTCGACGAGGATGAGCGCCACGTCGGCGGTCGAGACGCCGGTGATCATGTTGCGGGTGTACTGCGGGTGCCCCGGCGTGTCGGCCAGGATGAAAGCCCGCCTCGGCGTGGCGAAGTAGCGGTAGGCCACGTCGATGGTGATGCCCTGCTCGCGCTCGGCGCGCAGGCCGTCGGTGAGCAGCGAGATATCGGGTTCCTCGCGCCCCAGCAGGCGGCTCGTGCGCTCGACCGCCGCGAGTTGGTCGGCGAGGATCTGCTTGCTGTCGAACAGCAGGCGACCGATGAGCGTCGACTTGCCGTCGTCGATCGACCCGGCGGTCGCGAGGCGCAGCAGGGTCGGGCCCGACGCCAGCAGGTCATCCATCGGCGCAGCCTAGGCGACGTGCCGCCGCGCGCGCCGGGCACGGCTCCTCCGCATGGTGGGGTGGTAGGGTCCGGCCATGGGCCCCGAGGGAGTCCCGGTGGACGTGACCGACGACCGCGTCGAGGTCGGCGCGCAGCTCGTGGGCAGGTTGCACGAGGCGTTCAACTGTCGCGACCGTGAGGCGCTGCTGGGGTGCCTGGCCCCGCACGTCGTCTGGCAGGTGGCGGGAGACAGCCCGTTCGCCGGGACCTTCGAGGGCCGCGACCGCCTGTGGGCCGAGTCGCTGGAGCCCCTGTGGATGTCGCCGGCCCGGGTGGAGGAGCGTGCCCTCCTCGAGCACGGCGAGCACGTCGTGGCGCTCGTGGAGTGGTTCCACGACTTCGGCGAGGGCGAGCAGGGGTGGAAGGGCGTCGAGGTCTTCCGCTTCGCCGACGGCCTGCTGGTCGAGCGCCGGGAGCTCGTCTCCCACCAGGCCGAGCTGGACCGGCTGTTCGCCCGAGGATGCCCCGCCGACGCGGGGCCCTCCTCCTGACCCCCGGCGCCCCGGCGACGCCCGAGGTCCCATGACAGCGTCGGTCACGCTGCCCGATCTTCTGCGCCGGGCGGCGGGGGCGGACCCCGACCGCGTCGCGGTCGCGGTGCAGGGCGGCGAGCGCCTCACCTACGGCGACTGGGAGGAGCGCTCGGGCGCCGCGGCCCGCGGCCTGCGGGCCGCAGGCGTGGGCGGCGGCGATCGCGTGGCTCTGCTGGCGAGCCTCTCGAGATGGAGCGAGTACGCGGTCGCCTACCTCGCGGTGCACAAGGCGGGCGCGGTGGCGGTGCCGCTGGGGGCGGCTCTGGGCGACATCGAACTCGGTCGCATCGCCGGGGACCTCCATCTCGCGGCGATCGTGGCTGCGCCCGGTCTCGCCCCTCGCAGCAGGTGCGCCCCGGTCCTCGACCCCGGCGAGCTGGAGGACTGCGGCGGCGACGCTCCACTCACGCCCCCCGCCCGGCCGTCCGAGGTGGGCGAGATCCTCTGCGTCTCCCACCCCCTGACCCGCCCGGCGTACGTGTCGCGCACCCACCGCGCGCTGCTGGCCGGGCCGTCGCTGACCTTCGGAGCCGCCACCGGCTCCCCCGCGCTGCTCCACGCCCTGGGGCCCGGGACCCTCGCCGGCCAGGACGCCCTGTGCGCCGCCCTGGGACCCGGCCCGGTGTGCTCGGTCGCGCTGCCCGACGTCGACCCCGACCGGCTCTGCGCGGTGCTGGCCGACCGCGAGGGCCACACGTGCGCCCTGCACCCCTCGCTGGCCCGGGCGCTGGTCGAGACGCGCGCGACCGCCCGCCACGACCTCTCGGGGGTCGGCGGGCTGGTCCTGGCCGCCGGGCGCGTCCACCCCGCGCTGCTGGTGGAGCTCGGCGCCGCGTTTCCCGCGGCGCCGCTGCGCCTGGTCGACGTCCTGGGCCACGCACCGCACGTCAGGACGGTCTTCGCCCACGACCGCAGGCGGCCGGGCGCCCTGGGGCGAGCGGTGGACGGCACCGCGGTCGCGGTGGACGGCGAGGGCGGTCGGCCCGCGGGACGGGGCGAGGTCGGCCGGGTGCGCGTCCGGGGCGTGCCGGCGGGAGCGCCGCCGCGGGAGGCGAGCGCCGACGGTGACGCGAGCGGTCGGCTGGGCCACCTCGACGACACGGGGGCGCTGTACGTGGTCGGCGCCCACGACGAGGTGATCCGCTGCCGTCGGCGGCCGGTCGTCGTGCGCGCCGAGGTGGAGAGCGTGCTGCGCGCGCACCCGGCGGTCTGCGACGCCGCGCTGCTCGGCGTGCCCCACGAGGACTCGCGCGGCCGGCTCGCGGCGGCCGTGAGCCTCGCCTCGTCCGCGTCCGCATCCGAGCTGCTGGAGCTCGTCGAGCGGCGGCTGGGGGCTGACAGGGCGCCCACGACGGTCCTGTTCGTCGACGCGGTGCCGCGCACCGCCGCGGGCAGGCTTCAGCGAGCGCGCCTGCGCCGCAGCCTGGACCTGCCGGTGGACGGCGACGAGCCAGGTGAGGCGCCCGCCGCGCTGCTGGAGACCGTCACGGCCACATGGCGGCGCGTGCTGAGCCTTGAGGACATCGGGCCCGGCGACGACTTCTTCGAGCTCGGGGGCGACGGCCCGGCCGCCGCCGCCATGCTCGGGCTGCTCGAGGACGCGCTCGAGGTGTCCATCCCGGTCTCCACCCTGCTCGAGGCGCCCACGGCGGCCGCCCTGGCCTGCGCGATCGAGCGCCTGGCCCCGGACGGGGGGGCGCAGCCTCCCGCTGCGCCGGTGGCCTTCTCCCAGGAGGGCATGCTGTGGCACGAGCTGTTTGCGCCCGGCTGCCAGAACCTCCCCGGCCTGGCCCGCCGCCTCCGGGGGCCGCTCGACGTGAGCGCCCTGGGGCGCGCCCTCGACGAGATCATGCGCCGCCACGAGGCGCTGCGCACCACCTTCGAGCTGCGCGCAGGCCGCCCGGTCCAGGTGGTCCATCCCCATCGACCCCTCGACCTGGCCGTCCGCGACCTCAGCGCCCTGACCCCCCACGAGCGGGAGGCAGAGGTCGCGAGGCTGGTGGCGCAGGCCGGCCGCGCCCCGTTCGACCTCGTGACCGGTCCGCTGTTCGAGCCCGGCCTGCTGCGCCTGGCCGCCGACGATCACGTACTGGTCATCCGCACCCATCACAGCGTCTTCGACGACTGGTCCGTGGGCGTGTTCCGTCGCGAGCTGGCCGCGCTGTACTCGGCCTACGCCGCCGGCGAGAGCTCCCCGCTGCCCGAGCTCCCCGTGGCGTTCGCGCAGCTCTGCCGCCGCCAGCGTCGCAGGCTGGCCGGGCCCGACGGCACGCGGGAGCTGGCGTTCTGGAGGAGCGAGCTCGCGGGGGCCCCGCTGGCCACCCAGTTGCCCGTCCACGACCCCGCGCTGCCCGCGGGCGCCCGCCAGGCGACCGGTCGCCCCGTCTCGCTGGCCGTCGCGCCGGAGGTCTGCGAGCGGCTGCGGGCGCTGGCCCGGGGCGGGCGGGTGACGGTGTTCATGGCGCTGCTGGCCGCCTTCGGCGTGCTCGTGAGGCGCCACACCGGGCAGGACGACCTGCTGCTGGCCACGGTGGTGGCCAACCGCGACAGCACCCAGCGGGAGGCGCCCATCGGCTGCTTCACCAAGAAGGTGCCGCTGCGCCTGCGCCTGGGCGGCGATCCGACCTTCACCGACGTGCTGTCCCGCGCCCGCGCCGCGCTGCTCGGCGCGCTGAGCCACCAGGACCTGCCCTTCGAGACGGTGATCGGCGAGGTGCTGGGAGCCCCGGCCGCCGCGCACGGCGTGGTGCCCCACGTGGCGGTCATGTTCCAGGGCGTCACACCGGCCCAGGACCTGCTCCTCCCGGGGTTGGAGACCAGCGGGTATGAGACCAGCGCCACCGCGGCCCGGGCGCACTTCATGGCCCGCGACGACGGCCCCGGCGAGATCGAGCCCGGCGAGGAGGGCGCCAGCGCCAAAGAGCCCGATGGCGTCGGGCCATCCCCACCCTGGGGGGCGGGCCTCTACCTGGGGACCTTCGTGATCCTCTCGGTGGCCGACTCCGCCGACGGGCTCTCGTGCACCGCCCGCGGCGCCTTCCACGAGCCCGCCCTCCGCCGGCTGCTGGATCGCTTCGCGACCCTGCTGGCTGACGTCGCCGCCGATCCCGCACGCCGCCTCTCGCGGCTGGCCGCCCACGGCCGGCCCCCCGAGCAGGCAGTCGCAGATCCGGACTCGACCGGCGGCCGGGTCGACCTGCGCGGGTTCCGCGTCGACCTCACGGCCATCGAGTCGGCCCTCGCCGCCTGCCCCGCCGTGCGCGACGCGGCCGTGACGCTCGAGCGCGACGAGACCGGTGAGCCCGCCATCGTGGCCTCCGTGGTGCCCGCGGGGCCGGCGCCGACGCTGACCGATCTGCGCGCCTTCCTGTGGACCCGGCTGCCCGGCTGCGCCTGGCCCTCCGTGCTGCTCGTGGTGGACCGCCTGCCCGCCGGGCCCCGGCAGGAGGCGGCGTTCCCGGCGGTCGGGAAGGGCGCGGGGGCTTCCGGCGGCGACGAGGAGACCCAGGTCAGTCTCGAGGAGAGCCTGCTGGGCGCCCTGTGGGCCGACGCGCTCGCCGTCGAGGGCGTGGCGCCGCAGGCGGGCTACACGCAGGCCTTCTCCTTCACGCAGGCACTGGCCGGCGCCCGCCAGGCAGGCGTACCGGTGCCCGGCGAGGCCGTGACGCGCAACCGGACCGTTGGCGCCCTGGCGACCGCCCTGGCCGCGGGTCGCCACCCCTGGGCGGTGCCGCGCCCGAGCTCGCTGCAGTAGGTGTCGCACGCACTTACCACCGAGGGGCAAGGTTTGCTACGGTGCCGCCCGTTTACGGGCCGGGGCGACGGGTTCCGGCATCCCGAAAAGGAGGACCATGTACGGAATCGACGTTTCCTGGGGCGCCGGCCGGCGCTTCCGCGCGGCGCCACTGGTGGGGCTCGCCGCCGCCACCGCGCTGCTGCTGGGCACGCTCTTGGCGGGCACGGCGTCCGCCTCGCACGTGGCCTGTGGCGACGTGATCACCTCGAACACCACGCTGGACAGCGACGTTGGGCCCTGCCCGGGCGATGGCCTGATCGTGCGAGGCGACAACGTCACCCTCGATCTCAACGGCCATCGGGTGTTCGCAGCCAACGGCGACGGCGACAACGCCGGCATACGCCTGGCTCGCGTGACGGGCTCGACCCTCACCAGCGGCACCGTCGAGCTCTTCGACGCCGGCGTGGTGATCGGAGGCGGCTCGCGCAACACCGTCCGCGGCGTGACGGCCCAGGACAACGTCAACGACTTCTTGAGCCGGCCGTGCGAGCTGGGCGACGGCATCGCCGTGCTCAACTCCTCGGGCAACACCATCGTCGACAACAAGGCGCTGCGCAACGGCCCGTTCGCCGGGATCTCGGTGATCGGTGACTCGGACGCGAACGTGATCCGCTCCAACGTCGCCTCGGACAACGACATCGTGGGCCGGCGCTGCGGCAACGCGAACCAGGACGAGGGCATCCGCATCGAGGGCCCCGGGGCGAATGACAACCGCGTGGAGGACAACCGGGTCGAGCGCAACCTGCTGGCCGGCATCGGCCTGCATGGCCACGTTTGCGGCGATGAGTTCGGTGACGAGATCGAGGACCCCAACACGGGTACCGTCGTCTCCGGAAACGTCGTGCGCGACACCGCTGGGAGCTCGGTGGCGGCCGGGATCAACTTCCTCCAGCAGGGCCCGGCGGGGGTCGTATGCCCCTCCTTCGCCAACACGGTGGAGCGCAACCTCTCGACCGGGAATGAGGGGGACGGCATCTTCGTGGCGGCCGGCTCACACGACAACGTGATCAACCGCAACGTGGTCAACGGCAACCGCGCAACCGGTCTTCGGCTCAACGATCCGAGGTTCAACAACGAGTTCACCAACGTCGGTCCGACGGTGCTCGACCTGGTGTCGCCCGACCGCGCGCCCTACACGGAGGGCACCGACTACCAGGTCATGTCCGGCTCGGGGAGCGGCGACGTGACCGCCGAGCTGGTGGCGATCGACATCGCGATCCCCGGCCCCGGCCCGGTCAACACCAACCCGGTGGACACGTCCACGAGCGGCTGCCAGCAGGCCGACTACGACGCAGCCGGCTTCCAGGCGGGCGACGTGGCGCTCATCCAGCGCGGCACGTGCACGTTCGTGTCCAAGGTCGACCTGGCCATCGCCAACGGCGCCAGCGCCGTCGTCATGTTCAACGAGGGTCAGGCGGGACGCACCACGGCGGATTTCGGCTCCGTCCGCCCGGTCAGCATCCCGGTGCTGTCGGCTAGCTATGCAATCGGTCAGGAGCTGTACGACCTGACCCAGGCCGGTTCGGTCACGATCCACGTCGTGACGAACACGACGAACGAGCAGACGCTGGCTGCGCCCGCTCCGTACGACAACACGCTGACCGGGAACCGGGGCCAGGGGAACGCCGAGTTCGACGGCTACGACGGCAACCTGGACCCGCCCTGCGACAACAACAAGTGGCGGGCGAGCAATTTCGTCACGGTCAACCAGCCCTGCGTGGTGGGCCCGGGTGGCTCGGGCGAGGCCCGGGGACGCACGGGGGGCCCCGGCCGCTCCGAGGACGCCGGCCCGGACGTGGGCCGCAACGCCCCAGCCGGGACGTAGCCAGCAGCGGTTCCGTCGTTCAGCTCGCGACGCCCCCGGCCCCGTCTCATGATGGCGGGGTCGGGGGCGCGGGCCACAGAGCGGCTCGTCACCCCCGCAGTTCACGGACGTCGAGCAGAGACGGTCGGCCTCCGAGAACCGGCCATCGCCAAGTGTCTCCATCGTGATAGGTTGCCCGCCGTCTATGGGCCGGGGCGACGGGTTCCGGCATCCCGAAAAGGAGGACCATGTACGGAATCGACGTATCCTTGGGCGCCGGCCGGCGCTTCCGAGCGGCGCCACTGGTGGGGCTCGCCGCCGCCACCGCGCTGCTGCTGGGCACGCTCTTGGCGGGCACGGCAGCCGCCTCGCACGTCGCATGTGGCCAGGAGATCACCTCGAGCACCACGCTGGACCAGGACCTCGAGTGCCCGGGGACCGGCCTCATCATCGCTGCCGACAACGTCACCCTCGACCTCAACGGGCACACCCTGAGCGGTGACCCGGAGGCGCGGGCGGCAGCCGGGCAGGACAGCGCGGGCGTCATCTTCCGCGGTGTGAGCGGGTCCACCGTGCATGACGGCACCATCGAGCGCTTTGACTCCGGCATCGTCATCAGGGGCGGCTCGGGCAACGCCGTTCGCAACGTCACGGTGCGCGACAACATCAACTACCGGATCCTGACCGGCGTGAACGCCGACCCCAACGGCCCGGGCGCCGAGGACGACCCGCCCCAGTGCGACTTCGGTGACGGCATCGCCGTGTTCAACTCCGACGACAACCGCATCGAGAGTAGCCGCGTGGTCAACAACGGCCCCTTCTCGGGCATCTCGCTCGTCGAGGACTCCGACGGCAATCTCGTCTCGCGCAACGTCATCGCCGACAACGACGTCGTGAACCAGGTCGTCGAGGACGCGGACGAGAACGCCGGCGAGAACACCGTGTGTGGTACGGGAGGCGACCAGGGGCCGATGACGCGAGGCCGGACCATGCAGGACAGCGGCGTGCGCATCGAGGGGCCCGGCGCCGATGACAACCGGGTCGAGCGCAACCAGATCACCGAAAGCGGTCTGACGGGCATCTCCATCCACGGCTATGTGTGCACCCCGCCGTTGGACGAGAACGGCGACCCGCGCTTCCCGGCCGCGCCCAACAACGGGGGCAACCTCGTGTTCAAGAACACCGTGTCGAACACCGGAAGCGACGGGCTCGACCGGATCGCCGACGGCATCGCCACGCTGCAGCAGGGCCCCGCCACCGTAGTGTGTGTGGCCTTCGGCAACACCATCAAGAACAACGTCTCCTCGGACAACGACCGCCATGGCATCTTCATGGGCGGCCGCGGCTCGCACGACAACCGGGTCATCAACAACCGCACCGACGACAACGGCGGTGACGGGCTGCACGTCGAGGGCCCGACGATCCGCGATGGCGTGCAGGTGCGCCCCGGGGCCATCGACAACAAGCTGCTGGCCAACAAGGGCAGCGGCAATGCCGGCTTCGACGGCTTCGACGGCAACGAGGACTGCGACAACAACCTGTGGCGGGGCAGCAAGTTCGGCGACGTCAACGAGCCCTGCGTGCTGGGGCCGAGTGGCTCCAAGGGCAAGGGTTAAGTCCAAGGGGCGGCGCTGAGCAGGGCCGCGCCGCCGGCCGGGTCCTCGGGCTCGGCCGGCGGGGCGCAGCGCCCCGCCTGACCGATCAGGCATGAGACGGCCCGCCCTCGTGGCGGGCCGTCTCGCGTGCCGGGCCGTCCGCCGATGGGCCGTCGCGCGCGGCAGCCGTGTGCGTCGCGCTCAGCGCCCCGCGCCGACCGGGTGCACGGGCACCTCCGACACCCGCAGCGCCGGGTCCCGACCCACCTCCGCCAGCAGCGCCTCCAGGCCGCGCGCCAGCGCCTGGATCGTCTTTGCGTCGTAGAAGTCGGTCTTGTAGGTGAGATGTCCCCACAGGCGGCTGGCGTCGTCGAGCAGCGTCACGTTGAGCGGGTGCAGCTGCCCGCGGAAGAACAGCTCGTCGGGCCCCTTGTCGGCGCCGGGGCGCTCGACCACGCCGGCTCCCGGTGCCCACTCGTCGTGGGCGGTGTGGAAGTACTGCAGCTCGACGGGCACGGAGGCCAGCAGCGCGGGGCCCCCCATGGGGAGGTCGGGGAGCACCGCCCGGCGCACGCGCCCGAAGGGGATGTCCTGGTGCTCCAGCAGCCCGAGCACGCTCTCGCGGGCTCGGGCCAGAACATCGGTGAAGGACGGATCGCCCGAGAGGTCGGTGCGGATCCGCCCGACGCCGTGGAAGCAGCCGATGAGCCCCTCCAGCTCCGAGCGCTGCCGGCCGCTCAGCGTGGTGCTCAGCACGACGTCGGTCTGCCCGCCCGCCCGCGCGAAGAGGGCCTGTACGGCGGCCACCGCGACGACGAAGATCGTCGTTCCCTCGGCGCGGGCCAAGCGCTGCAGGCGGGCGTAGACGTCGGGCGCGACGCTCACGGAGGTGTCGGCGATGCGCCTGCTGGGGCGCTGCGGGACCCGGTCGAAGGGCACCGCGGGGCCCAGCGGCATCCCCGCCAACTTGCCCTTCCAGTAGTCAAGCTGGCCCTGCAGGCGCTCCTCGGTGAGCCACGCGCGCTGCCACAGGGCGAAGTCCGGGTACTGCACCGCGAGGGGGCGCAGCGCGGGCTGCGCTCCGGCGGCGCGGGCCTCGTAGGCGGCCGCGAGCTCGCTGAGGAAGATGTAGGCCGACGTGCCGTCGCAGACGAGGTGGTCGAAGGTGGCGGCCACCATGCTGCGCTGCTCGTCGAGCCGGTACAGGCAGGCGCGCCACAGGGGCGCCCGGCCCAGGTCGAACGCTGCGGCGTCCTGCTCGGCGACCCTGCGGTGCAGCTCCTCCTCGCGCCCCGGGGCCGGGAGGGAGCGTAGGTCGCAGGCGGCGAGGTCGGCGGCCACCGAGGGCTGTACGGCCTGGAATGGCTCCCCCTCGCTCACGCCGGGGCTCGTGTCTACGGGCTCGCCCTCCTGCACGCCAAAGCTCGTGCGCAACGTGTCGTGGCGGGCCGCCACGTCTCCCAGCGCCGCGCGCAGGGCCTCCTGGTCCACGGGCCCGGAGAACCGGTGCTGGGCGGTCACGTTGAAGAGGCCCGGGGGGTCGGCGCTGGTCTCCAGCTGCCACATCTGCTGCTGGGAGAGGGTGAGCGGGATGCGCTGGGCGGGACGGACCGTCCGCGGCGTGAGCGGGGGGATCGCACCGTCGTCGCGGCGGTGGGCGTCCACGACCGCCGCCAGGCCCGCCACCGTCGGGGCCTCCAGGAGGGCCCGCAGCCCGATCTGCGCGCCGAGGACCTGGCGCGCCTCGGCGACCACCTGGATGGCCTGCAGCGAGTGGCCGCCGAGATCGAAGAAGTCGTCGTCCGCGCCCAGGTCGGCGATTCCCAGCACGCGCGTCCAGATCGCGGCGATGGCTTCCTCCGTCGGGCTGCGGGGAGCCGTCCGGGCGTTGGGGAGCTCGCGGCGCGGATCGCCGGGCTGGGGCAGCGCCTCGCGGTCCACCTTGCCGTGGGGCGTGAGGGGGAGGGCGTCGAGGGCGACGAAGGCGCCGGGCACCATGTGGGAAGGCAGCGCCTCCGACAGGAAGCGCCGCAGCTCGACCGGCGTGGGAGGCGCGTCGCCGGTGGACACCAGATAGGCGACCAGGCGCCGGATCCCCGGCTGCTCCTCGCGGGCCACGACGGCGACCTCGGTCAGCTCAGGGTGGCGTGCGAGCGCGCTCTCCACCTCGCTGAGCTCGATGCGAAAGCCGCGGATCTTGACCTGCTCGTCGCGGCGCCCGACGAACGCGAGGTTGCCGTCGGGCAGAAGGCACACCAAGTCGCCGGTGCGGTAGAGGCGTGCGCCGGGCCGCCCGTCGAGGCGGTCGGGCACGAAGCTGCGGGCGGTCAGCTCCGGGCGGTTCAGATACCCGCGCGCGAGGCCGGGCCCTCCGATGTGCAGCTCGCCGGGGACCCCGGCGGCGACAGGCTCCCCGTGCTCGTCGAGGATGCGCACCGGAATGCCGGCCAGCGGACGCCCGATGGGCGGATCACGGTCGGCCGGCCAGTCCCCTGCCGGAGGCTCGTAGACGGTGGTGAGCGGGCTCGCCTCGGCGGGTCCGTAGGCGTTGAGCCAGCGCACCCGGTCTCCTCCCACCTCGAGCCACGTCCGGTAGGCGGCGCCCAGGGCCTTCTCGCCTCCCACGATCACCAGGCGTACGCAATCGGGGACCTGCTCGCCCGTGCCCCGCAGGTCGCGGACCCACTCGTGCCAGTAGGCGGTGGGGAGGTTGAGCACGGTGATCTTCATGCGCTCGAGCCACTCCACCCACGCCGTCCCCAGAACGGGGAGGTCGTCGGGACGCAGCACGAGGGTGCCCCCGGTGGCCCAGGTGGGGAAGGTCTCCTCCACGCTGACGTCGAAGCCGATCGAGCAGAACTGCACGACGCGGTCCTCGCAGCCCAGCTCGTACAGGCGCGCGACCGCGACGCTGTGGTTGACCAGCCCGCCGTGGGTCAGCATCACCCCTTTGGGCTCGCCGGTCGACCCGGACGTGTAGAGCACGTAGGCGAGGTCGTCGGGGCCGGTGCGCCGGGCGGGCGCGGTGGGAGGATGATCCGCCACGACGTGCCAGCCGCTGTCCAGGCACAGCACGTGGCCGGCGTGGGTGGACAGGCGATCCTTCAGCGCCTCCTGGGTCAGCAGGACCGGCGCGGCGGCGTCGGCGAGCATCTGGGCGAGGCGTCGCGGCGGGTGGGACGGGTCCAGGGGCAGGCAGGCGCCACCGGCCTTGAGGACGCCGAGCAGGGCGACGCACAGCGCGCTGGAGCGCTGCGCGCAGATGGCCACCGGGACGTCGGGGCCGACGCCGAGGCCCTGCAGGTGGTGGGCGAGGCGGTTGGCCCGCTCGTCGAGGTCGGCGTAGCTGAGCGGCTCGCTCTCGTGGACCACGGCGACCGCTCGCGGGGTGCGGGCCGCCTGCGCCTCGACGAGGTCGGCCAGGGTCGCCTGCTCGACCGGGGACTGCGGCTGGCTCACGCCGCTCATGGTCGCAGCTCCGCCAGGTCCCTACCCACGACGACCTCTCCGTCGAAGCGCCCGGCGATCGCCCGGGTCCAGTGCTCGTCGGGCAGGGCGTCGTCGCCGGGGATGAAGTGGGTGAGCACGAGCCGGCGCACGCCGGCCTCGGCGGCCACCCGGCCGACCGCGCTCAGGGGCGTGTGGGCGGTGACCAGGTGGTGCTCGCGCTGCCTGGCCTCCCAGCTCTCGTCCTCGTCGCGCGCGGCGACGTCGTCGGCGAACACCTCGTGGACGAGGATGTCGGCACCCTGCGCGAGGGCGACGAGGTTGACGCACGGGGCGGTGTCGCCGGAGAGCACGATCGACCCGTCGTCGGTGTCGAAGCGGTAGGCGAAGGAGGGGAACACCGGGGGGTGCTCGACGAGGATCGCGCTGATCCTGACGCGCTCGTCCTCCTCCACGACGAACGGATCCATCGCCGGGGCGACGTGCTGTGGGCCCGCGCCCACGGCCGCCGGCACGGCGATCTCGTGGGGCACCACGAGCGCGGTGAGGTCCGCCCGCCCGGCCTGACGCATGCGAAGGTTGATGTCGTAGGCGTGGGCCTGTACCTGCGCTCGGATGAGGTCGGCCAGGCCCGGCGTCGGACGGTCCGGCGCGACGACGGGGATCCGGTGGCCGGCGGGAAGATCGGCGGGAACGGGCGGCAGGGCGCCCGCCGGGCCGGGGCCGTGGACGTGCACCGGGTCCCCCCACTGGAGGATCGGCCACCCCAGCAGGAAGAGATTGAAGAGGTCGCAGTCGTGGTCTGAGTGCAGATGGGTGAGGAGCACTGCGTGCAGGTCCTTGAGCAGCCGCGCCCGACGCAGCTGCCTGGTCACTCCCGTCCCGCAGTCGACGAGGTAGGCGCGCCCGCCCACGACGACCGCCTGGGCGATCCCCGACCGCAGCGGCGAGGGCAGCGGCCCCCCGGCCGTCCCCAGCAGCACGAGCCTCGTGCCTGCGGATTGCTCTGGCCTGCGGGCGGGGCTCAGGATCGTGGCGGGGGTTGGAAGATCTCGATGGTGACCCCATCGGGGTCGCGCAGATAGGCGATCCGGGTCCCGGCCCTGGGGCCCCGGCCCACCTCGACCGCAGCGGCGCTCACCGGCCTCGCCCCACAGGCGACGGCGTGGGCGTGGGCGGCGGCCATGTCCGCCACCGCCAGGCACACGTGGACGTTGCCTGGATGAGCGGTCCCCGGGTCGTAGGGGGCCTCGTCACGGTCCAGGTAGCAGAGCAGCTCGAGCGCCACGCCGCCTGGCAGGTCGAACCAGCAGGAGTCGATGCGCGCGCCGGGACAGCCGACGAGGGTCCCCACCTGGGGACCCTCGAGCACCCGCCGGTCGCGGGCGGGGGTGTCGAGCATGCGCTGCCAGAAGGCGATGGAGCGATCGAGGACGGCCACGCTGACGCCGACGTGGTGGATCGTCTCGAAGGGATGGGCCACCTCAGGTCCCCAGCCCCCGCTCGACCTCCGACAGGGCGCCGTCCAGGAGGTCGAGGCCCCGCAACGCGAGCTCCTCGTCGATCACCAGCGGCGGCGTGATGCGCAGGATGTGGCCTCCGCCGGCGGCCAGGACGCCCCGGCGGGCGAGGGCCACGAGCAGCTCACGGGCCACGGCGGGGTCGACGGGTTCCTTGGTCTGGCGATCGGCCACGAGCTCCAGTGCCATCAGCATCCCCTGGCCCCGGACGTCGCCGAGGATGGGATGGCGGTCCTGGAGCCCGCGCAGCGCGGCGAGCATCGCGGCGCCCACCCGGCGGGCGTTGTCGAGGACCTTGCCGTCCTCGAGCAGGGCGAGCGTGGCCGCGCCGGCCGCGCAGGCGAGGTTCCCGCTGGCGAAGGTGGAAGCGCCGGCGCCCGGGCGCCCGAAGGGCATGGCGTCCAGGACCTCCCGCCGCGAGGCGATCACCGAGACGGGGTAGCCAGAGGCCAGGCCCTTCCCCGCGATCAGGACGTCGGGCAGGACGCCGGAGTGCTCGAAGGCCCACATCGTCCCCGTGCGCCCGACCCCGGTGAGCACCTCGTCGAAGATCAGCAGGGCGCCGGTGCGATCGCAGAACTCGCGCATGTGGGCCAGGAACTCCTGCGAATGGGCGATGACGCCGCCCACGCCCTGCACGGGCTCGATGATCACCGCGGCCAGCTCGCGCTCGGTGGCCTGCTCGTAGAGGCGGTCGATGAACCGGGCGCAGGCGTCCTCGCAGCTCTCGCGCTCCAGGCCCAGCGGGCAGCGGTAGCAGTAGGCGTTGGGGCTGTGGGAGACACCCGCAGGGAAGGGTCCGTACCCGTGCTTGAGGGGGAAGCCGCCCATGAGCGACATGGCTCCCAGGGTGCGCCCGTGCCACGCGCCGTAGAACGAGATGAACTCGTACCTGCCGGTGTAGGCCTTGGCCAGCCGCATGGCCGCCTCGACCGCCTCGGCGCCGGTGGTGTACATCTGCAGCGTCTGCAGGCTGGGCGGCAGGGTCCGGGCCAGGGCCTCGAAGAACACCGCCCGCGGCGGGGTGGCGAAGTCGAAGAAGTGCATGAGCCGCCCGCTCTCCTCGCGCAGGGCATCGACGACGCTGCGCGGCGAGTGACCGAGGTTCGCGACGACGATCCCGGAGGAGAAGTCGACGAACACGTTGCCGTCGACGTCGCGCACCAGCGCGCCGGAGGCGTCGCCGATGACCAGCCGCAGCGTCTGGGCCGGCAACGACGAGTTGTGCGCGTGGAAGCGGGCGTCGCGCTCCCACAGCTCCGCCGAGCGGGGACCGGGGATCTCGGTGCGCACGAGGGGAACCTTCTTCTCGTCGAGGCTCGCGAGGGGGACCTCATGGGCCGACGAGGCCGTCACGGTAGGGCGGCGTCGCGGGTCAGCGGGCTTCGCTGCGCCGCCAGGCGCTCGAGCAGCCGGACGCCCTCCTCGGGGCCGGGCATCTGGTCGATCTCCCGCGCGACCTGTCGGGCGCGGTCGCCGTGGTCGGGCTCCTCCAGCAGGGCCCGGACCGCTGCGCGGACGGCGTCCGGGGCGACATCGCCCGGCAGGAGCTCGCGCGCCACGCCCGCGGCCACGCAGGCCTCGGCGTTGTGGAACTGGTTGGCCGCCTGAGGGAGGATGAGGAGGGGGAGGCCGTGCGCGAGGATCGGCAGGATGGCCGTGCCGCCCTGGTTGATGACCGCGTCACAGTGGGGAAGCAGCGCCGATTGGGGGATGAATCCCTCGACACGGACGTTGGCGGGCTGGGGCCCCAGCTCCGCCGGATCGTTGCCCGCCCCGATGGTCACGATCACGTTGAGGTCCTCGTCGCCCAACCCCTCGAGGATCGTGGCGAACACGTTGGCGCTCTGGTGAAGCGTCCCCAGGCTGACGTACACCGTCGGCAGATCGGGGAGATCGTCGATCCACGCCGGCAGGCGCTCGTCGCCGGTGTCGATGTGGGCGTTCTGCATCGCGTGGGCCACGTCGATCCGGTCGATGTCGGGCGACTGGAGGCTGGGCGGGCAGACATCGAGGTACAGGTAGCGAAACAGGCCTCCGAAGGAGCCCACGTCGACGCCCTCCGCCTCCCGCAGGGGCGCGGAGGTCTCCCCGGCCAGCCGGGCCATGTCGAGCGGGCGCAGGATGCCGACGCTGTGGTCGGCCCAGGGCACGCCGGCCACGGCCGCGGCCACGGGCCCCCCGAAATCGGTCTCGTCGTGGACGAGGAGGTCGGGACGCCACTCCCGCAGGATCGCCATGAGGTCGCGGGCGCGGGGCGCAGCGGCGACGCCGCCGAGCATCCGGGGCACGAACGACTGGAACCGCGCCTTGCCGGGTGGGAGCCCGTGCTGCTCGGGGAAGCGCCGGGCCGCCTCCTCGAGCTGCTCGGGAAGGCTAAGGCCCGCCGGGAAGGCGGCGAAGCCGGCCTGCTCGACCCGGGGGCAGAAGTCGGCGGCGGTGGCGAAGGCGACCTCGTGACCGGCGGCGGCGAGGGCGCGAGCCAGGGGCACCATGGGAAGGAAGTGGCCGTACCCCGGGAGGCACGTGCACAGCACCCTCAACGCAGATCCCCGCCCATGGGGCCACGCTACGGGACCTGACTCGCAGGTGTCAAGACCAGCGGGTCAGCCGAGGAGCCTCGCCTGTCCGGCCGCGCCGTCGACGACCACCCGCGCTGCGTCGGGGATCCTCCTGGTGGCGTCGCCGGTGCCCACCACCGCGGGGATGCCGTACTCCCTGGCGACGATGGCGGCGTGCGACAGCAGCCCCCCGCGGTCGGTCACGATGGCGCCGATCAGGGGCAGGACGGGGTTGAAGGCCGGCGTCGTGGAGCGGGTGACGAGGACGTCGCCTCGCT
>Ga0136624_1000362_pt1 | contig 17009 bp, 25 predicted proteins | sample AntDrymUQ4692206_2_FD_104802 | JGI IMG/M metagenome (GOLD analysis project Ga0136624, IMG submission 104802) | Polar desert sand microbial communities from Dry Valleys, Antarctica - metaG UQ469 (22.06) | ecosystem: Environmental > Terrestrial > Soil > Desert | place: Antarctica: Dry Valley... | reverse complement strand
GCAGTCAGAGGGCGCCCACACCGAGGAGAGATAGCCCTTCCATGTGCTTCAAGAACCTCCCGATCGAGTTCGACGAGCAGGGCAACGCGCGCCTCAAGGAGGGCGTCGCGAACCCCTACTCGTACGAGACGAAGGAGCTGCATCCGATCGAGGACTCGCCGGAGAAGCTGCAGAAGCTGCTCCAGCGCAACGGGCACGTCCGCCGCGTCGACTTCGACCCCGTGACGCGCGTGGCCGGGGCGCTGGCGTTCCACACCGTGGTGGACCTGGAGAACCGCCAGGTGCTCGAGACCGACTCGATGGCGACGCTGTTCCGCGGCTACGAGATCATCCTCAAGGGCCGCGACCCGCGTGACGCGATCTACATCTCCAGCCGTGCCTGCGGCGTGTGCGGCGGCGTGCACTCGACGGCCTCGGCGCTGGCGATCGAGATGGCCTTCGGGATCAAGCCGCCGCCGATGGGCATCGTCGCGCGCAACCTGCTGCTGTCGCTCGAGTACCTCTACGACAACCCGCTGCACCTCTTCCTGCTCGCGGGCCCCGACTTCTCCGAGCCCGCGGTGCGCGAGACCAACCCGGAGCTGTGGGGCCGCGCGGAGGACACGCCGGCCGCCGGCCGGGCCGTGCACGGCTTCGCCACCGTCGCGGACATCATGACCGCGATGACGCCGCTCACCGGCTCGCTGTACGCGGAGGCGCTGCACATGACGCGCGTCGCGCGCGAGGCCTACGTGCTGATCGGCGGCAAGTACCCGCACCCGCAGACGATCGTGCCCGGCGGCATCAGCGCCACGATCGACGTGTCGGACATGAACGAGATCCAGCTGCGCATCGGCAAGTTCTTCGACTACGGGCGCAAGGTGGTGGCGATCTACGACGACATCACGGAGTTCTTCTACGAGGCCAACCCGCAGTACCGCCTGATCGGCACGCGGCCGAAGAACCTGATCGAGCCGGGCCAGTGGGACGACCCCTGGGCCTACGACGGCACCTACGCGAACGCCGACGAGTGGGGCCGCAAGCGCTGGGCGCCCCCCGGCGTGATCGTCGACGGTGAGCTCGTCACGACCAGCCTGCACCGGCTCAACATGGGCCTCGAGGAGTTCGTCGAGCACTCCTTCTACGAGGACTGGACCGCGGACGGCAACGGCAACGGGAGCGGCCCGCGCTTTCCGACCGATCCCGCCGGCAACCCGCTCTCGCCGTACCACCCGTGGAACAAGGAGACGATCCCGAAGCCGGGCTCGACCAGCTGGAAGGACCGCTACTCCTGGTCGACCGCGCCGCGCTGGGACCGCCTGGCGATGGAGACGGGCGCCTACTCGCGGCTGTGGGCCGCCGCCATGTCGACCGAGTACGGGCACACGCGCTTCATCGAGCCGACGGGCCACTCCCTGCGCATCGACGTGCCGGCGGCGGCGACCCCGGGCGGGGTCGTCGAGTGGAAGATCCCGGAGGTCTGGGGCGCGTTCGAGCGCAACCGCGGCCGCGCCTACGCCGTGCTGTACTCGGCGATGATCGCCTACGACAACCTGCTGATCGGCTACGACCTCATGCGCAAGGGCGAGACCGCGATGTCGGTCGAGTACGAGGTGCCCCAGGACGCGCGCATGGGCGTGGGCTTCTGGAGCGCCGGGCGTGGCTTCCTCACCCACCACCTCACGATGGACAAGGGCGTGATCGAGAACTACCAGATCGTCACGCCGTCGACGTGGATGGCCTCGCCGAAGGACCCGTGGGGCAACCCGGGCCCCTACGAGGAGGCCGTGCTCGCCACGCCGCTGCTGGAGAACTTCGAGAAGCCGGAGGACTTCAAGGGCATCGACGTGCTGCGCGCGATCCGCTCCTTCGACCCGTGCATGCCGTGCACGACGCACATCCACACCGACGATCGCGTGATCAGCCGGGAGGTCGTCACCTGCGCCTGCGGCGTCGACGAGGAGCACGAGCACGCGCACGCCTGAGGCCGCGGGCATGCGCGTCCTGGTCGGCGGCGTCGGGTTCCGCTTCCTGCGCGACGAGTCGGTCGGGCCCTACATGGCCGACCGGCTCGCCTCCCACGCCCGCGACGGCGTCGAGGTCGAGGACCTCGGCTACCACGCGCTCGGCTTCGCGCAGAACCTGCAGGCGCGCGAGCCGTACGACCGCGTGGTGCTCGTCGCGGCCGTGCGGCGCGGCCGCGAGCCGGGCACGCTCGACTGCTACCGCTGGGACGGCGAGCTGCCCCCGCCGGCCGAGATCCAGGGCTACGTCGGCGAGGCGGCGGTCGGGATGATCTCGCTCGACGGGCACCTGATCGTGCCCGGCGTCCTCGGCGGCCTGCCCGCCGACGTGCGCGTCGTCGAGGTCGAGCCCGGGGAGGAGGGCTGGGGCGAGGGCTTCAGCCCGACGATCGAGGGGCTGCTGGACGAGATCGAGGAGGCGGTGTGGACTTCGACGCTGCCGTAGCGGAGCTGAACACGCTGGTGGAGACGCTCGAGCGCGAGGGCGACGAGCGGGCGCTGCTGCTGCTCGAGCTCGTCGACGCCATCCACCGCCCGGCGCTCGCCCGCGTGGTCGCCGGGGAGCTCGACCATCCGCTCGCGCAGACGCTGCTGGCGATGTACGACCTCGCCGACGTCGAGCCGGGAATCCTCGTCGAGGAGGCGCTCGACGGCGTGCGGCCCTACATCGAGTCCCATGGCGGGCACGTCGAGCTGCTCGGCGTCGAGGGCGGCGAGGTCCACCTGCGCCTCGGCGGCGCGTGCGACGGCTGCGCCGGCTCCACGATGACGCTCACGCGTGGGATCGAGCAGGCGCTGCGCGAGGGCTATCCGGCGTTCGAGCGGATCGTCTCGCACGCCGCCGAGCCCGAGCTGCTCCAGATCGAGATGGTGGGGAGCCTGCCGCGGCCCGTGTTCGCCGACGCCGCCGCCGCCGGCGAGCTGCGCGAGGGGGAGATGCGGGTCGTCGACGCCGACGGCGTGGCGGTCCTGCTCGCCAACGTGGACGGCGACGTCTACGCGCTGCGCGACGGCTGCGCCGTGGACGGACGCACGCTTGCCGGCGGGCGGCTGGCCGGCTCGGTCGTCGTCTGCCCTTGGCACAACTGCGCCTACGACGTGCGCTCGGGCAAGCGCGCGGACGACGAGCCGGGCGCCGCCGGGCTCGGCGTCGTCCCGGTCGCGGTGCAGGACGGCGCCGTGAAGGTCGCGGTGAACGTCGCGTGAGCCGGATCCTCGTCGCCGGCGTCGGGAACGTGCTGCGCGGCGACGACGGCTTCGGGGCGGCTGTGATCGATCGGCTGGGCGACCTGCCCGCGGGGGTCGACACGCTCGAGACGGGGATCGGCGGAGTGGCGCTGCTGCAGGAGCTGCTGGTGGGCTGCGACGGCTTCGTGCTGGTCGACGCCGTCGATCGCGGCGCGGCGCCCGGCACGCTGTTCGAGCTGGCACCGGAGGTGGGGGAGGCGGTGCACGTCGCCGACGTGCACCTCGCCAACCCGGACCGCGTGCTGAGCATGGCCAAGACGATGGGCGCCCTGCCCGACCGCGTGCGCATCGTTGGCTGCCAGCCGGCGGACGTCGACGAGCTGTGCCAGGGCCTCTCCCCGGTGGTCGAGGGCACGCTCGACGCCGCCGCGGCGATGGTGCGCCGGATCGTCGGCGCCTGGCTCCGGGAGCCGGTCCGTGCCGGGCTTTGACTCGATCGAGGCGCTGCAGGAGGCGCTCGCGGGGGAGCGCTACCTCGTCGACGACGGCCTCGCGACGGTGCTGTTCCTGTCGCTGCGGCTGCGCCGGCCGCTGCTGGTCGAAGGGGAGCCCGGTGTCGGCAAGACCGAGCTGGCGAAGGCACTGGCGGCGGCGTCCGGCGCCCCGCTGCTGCGGTTGCAGTGCTACGAGGGCATCGACGCCCACCACGCGCTCTACGACTGGGACTATCCGCGCCAGCTGCTGCACCTGCGCGCCGGCGCGGCCGGCGAGCTGTACTCGGAGCAGTTCCTGCTGCGCCGGCCGCTGCTGGAGGCGCTCGAATCCGACCCCGCCCACCCCACCGTGCTGCTGATCGACGAGCTCGACCGCGCCGACGACGAGTTCGAGGCGTTCCTGCTCGAGTTCCTCTCGGACTTCCAGGTCACGATCCCCGAGATCGGCGTCGTGCGGGCGGAGACGCCGCCGCCCGTGATCATCACCTCCAACCGCACCCGCGAGCTGCACGAGGCGCTCAAGCGGCGCTGCCTGTACCACTGGATCGAGCATCCGGACCTCGCCCGCGAGGTCGCGATCGCCCGCGCCCGGCTCCCCGAGGCCCCCGAGTCGCTCGTGCGGCAGGTGTGTGCGTTCGTGCACGAGCTGCGCTGGCTGGACCTCTACCGCGTGCCCGGCGTGGGGGAGACGCTGGACTGGACGCAGTCGCTGGACGTGCTCGGCCGCGAGGGGGTCGACGCCCGCTCCGCGGACCGGACGCTGGGCGCGCTGCTGAAGACGCGCGAGGACCTCGAGCGGGTCCGCCAGAGCGGCATCCAGCCGCTGATCGACCGCGCGAACGGCGATGACCGAGCGGCCTGAGCGCGCCGGAGCCGGCAAGCGGCCCGAGCACATCGTCGCCGACGCCGCGGTCGCGCTCGGGCGCGGGCTGCGCGAGGTCGGGCTGAGCACCACCGTCGACTCCGAGATGGCGCTCTGCCGTGCGCTGGCGGAGCTCGACCTGCGCCGCCGCGAGCACGTCTACTGGGCCGGGCGCTGCACGTTCGTGCGCCATCGCGACGACGTGCCGGCGTTCGACGCGATCTTCGAGCGCTTCTGGGCCGGGCGCCCGCCGGTGCCCGGTCAGGCGATGGCCGAGCACGCCGAGAGCGACCCCCGGATGCCGGCCCCGCAGCACGGCGGCGACTCGCTGCCGCAGTTCCGCACCGAGGGCCGCTCGAGCCAGCTGATCGACGGCGTGCCGAACCGGGCGTCGCACGAGATCCCGTCGGCGGGCAGCGACGAGGCGGCCGAGCGCGACCGGCGCGCGGCGCGCGGCGTGCTCGCGGCCTACAGCGCGACGGAGCGCCTGGAGAGCCCGGAGCCGCTGCGCTACGCCGACCAGGAGCTGCTCGCCGTGCGGCGGCTGGCCGAAGAGCTCCGCCGCGCCGCGCCCGAGCGCCGGTCCCGGCGGCTGCGCTCGGCGTCCCGGCGCGGGCGGCTCGACGTGCGCGCCACGGTGCGCGAGTCGCTGCGCACCGAGGGCGAGGCGCTGCGCCCGGCGTTCAGCGATCACTCGCGGCGCCCGCGGCGGCTGCTGGTGATCTGCGACGTGTCGGGCTCGATGGAGCGCTACTCGCGCGCGCTGCTGGGCTCGCTGGAGGCGGTCGTCGGCTCCGGCCTGAAGGCCGAGACGTTCGTCTTCGCCACGCGTCTCACGCGGCTGACCGGGCCGCTCGGCGGCCATGACGCCGCGCGTGCGCTCGCCGAGGCGCGCGCGGCGGTCCCCGACTGGTCCGGCGGCACGCGGATCGGCCCGGCGCTGGCGGAGTTCAACGCCGCCTACGGCCGCCGCGGGTTCGCGCGCGGCGCGATCGCCGTCGTCGTCTCCGACGGCTGGGACCGCAGCGACCCGCGGCTGCTCGTCCGCGAGCTCGTACGCCTGCGCCTGCAGTGCCGGCGGCTGATCTGGATCAACCCCCGCCCGAACGAGCTCGGCGGCCAGCCGTTCGCGATCGGCATGCGCGCCGCCCTGCCGCTCGTCGACGACTACGTGACCGGCGTCGACCCGCGGGTGATGATCGAGCTCGGCCGCGTGATCGCCGGCCTCGGCGCCGGCCGGCCGGCCCGGCGGCAGCGGCCGCTAGGATCCCGCCCATGAAGCTCGTCGTCGCCGGCAAGGGCGGGTCCGGTAAGACCTCGATCTCGGGGACCATGGCGCGCCTGATCGCGCGCTCGGGGCGCGACGTGCTCGCCATCGACGGCGACTCGAACCCCAACCTCGCGCTGACGCTCGGCATCCCGCCGGACTCGATCGGGGAGATCCCCACGCTGCCCAGGGACCTGCTGGTGCGAGGCGAGGAGGGCGTCCGCCTCAAGCAGTCGCTCGACGAGGTCTGCGCCTCGCACTCCCTCCGCGGCCCGGACGGCGTGACGCTGCTCGTCATGGCCCATCCCCAGCACGCGGGCGCCGGGTGACTGTGCTCCCTTCACGCTACGGTCCGTAGCGTCATCGAGGTCGCAGAAGACGTGTGCATCCTTGACACCGAGGCGTCCCCCGAGCACCTCGCGCGGGGCACGGCGCGGTACGCCGACACGATGCTCACGGTCGTGGAGCCCTACTACAAGTCGCTCGAGACCGGGCGCCGCATGGCCGTGCTGGCGAAGGACCTCGGCATCGAGCGGGTGGCGCTCGTGGCCAACAAGATCCGCGACGAGCGCGACCTCGCGGCCGTGCAGGAGTTCGCGCAGGCCAACGGGCTCGAGATCGCCGGCGTGATCCCGTTCGACGAGGAGATGCCGGGAGCCGAGCGGGCGGGCATCGCGCCGCTGGACCACGCTCCCGAGGCGGCCGCCGTGACGGCCATCGGCGAGCTCGCGCACCGGGTGGTGGGCGATGGACGAGCTTGAGGTCCTGCGGATCCGCCACGAGGTGCTGCAGGCGATGTACTGGATGCGCGCCGAGGGCATCGCCGACGCGCCGTCGGGCGAGGAGCTGGCCCGCTTCCTCGCCGTCCCGGCCGCCGCGCTGCAGCCCTATCTCGAGCGCTTCATGGCCGATGGCCTGCTGGAGGCCGGCGGCGGCGGCGTCAGCCTGACGGCGCAGGGCGAGCAGGACGGCAAGCGCGCGTTCGCCGACGAGTTCGCCGACATGACCCGCCAGGGCCACGGCGAGTGCGACGACGACTGCTGGTGCCACGACTCCCCCGAGGAGGCGGCGAGCTGCCTCGAGCACCGCAGGGGCCATGTCCACAGCACCTGAGGACGCTCCGCTCGCGCTGCCGCGCAACTTCCTGCGGCCGTGCGTCCTGCTCCTGCTCAAGGAGTCGCCCGCCCACGGCTACGACCTGCTCGAGCGCCTGAAGGCGTTCGGCTTCCCCGGCTCGGACCCCGGCGGGCTGTACCGGGTGCTGCGCGGCCTCGAGCAGGAGGGGCTCGTGCACTCGGCCTGGGAGCACTCAGTGGCGGGGCCTCAGCGGCGGCGCTACGAGCTCACGCGCGCCGGTGGCGAGGTGCTGCACGAGCACGCGAAGGGGCTCGCCGCCACCGGCCGGATCCTGGACGCGTTCGTGAGCCGGTACGGCGAGTTCGTGGCGCTGCAGCCTGTGAGCCGCAGCGCCGCTACGCGCGGCTGACACGGCCGGGACGGAACGCGCCGGCGAGAGGTCGGGCGCTGGACCTCGCCTGCGGTGGCGGGCGCAACGCGCTGTTCCTCGCCGAGCTCGGGTTCGAGGTCGACGCGGTTGACGTCTCAGACCTGGCTGTGGAGCATCTGCGCGCTATCGCCGCCCGGCGGCGGCTGCGAGCCCGAGTTCATGGCTAGCCGCGAACCGCGACATCGACGGTACTGTCGGCGCGTGCACGTCGCAATCGTGGGCAAGGGAGGCGCGGGCAAGTCCGTGATCGCCGGCACGCTGGCGCGCCTGCTCGCCAGGCGGGGCGATCCTGTCCTCGCGCTGGACTCCGACACGCTGCCCGGGCTCGAGCTCAGCCTTGGGGCGCGGCCGCCGGCGACCCCGCCGCTGATGGCCGCCGCCGAGCGCGGCGAGGACGGCCGCTGGCGGCTCAAGAAGGGCATCGGGCCCGTCCGCGCGGTCCAGCGCTTCGCCACCGACGCGCCGGACGGCGTCCGCCTCCTGCAATCGGGCAAGGTCGACTCGGTCGAGGGCACCAAGCCGATCATGCCGTCGCTGCAGGCCTTCTACCTGGTGATCCACCGCCTGCCGCGATCCCCGGCCCTCCGCCGCTGGTCGGTGGTCGGGGACCTGCCCGCCGGCCCGCGCCAGGCCGCCTACGACTGGGCGCCCTACGCCGAGACATACGTGCTCGTCGTCGAGCCGACGATGCAGTCCCTCCTGGCCGCCCGCCGGATCGCCAGGATCGTGTCCCAGCGAGGGCAGGCCACCGTGACGCCGGTCGCCAACAAGGTCCGCCGCCGCGCCGACGTGACCCGGATCCAGGACTTCCTGGGCGTCTGCGCGGCGGCTGTGGTTCCGGCCGACCCGGCGGTCGCGACCGCCGAGCGCGAGGGCGTCGCCCTGCTCGACGTCGACCCCGAGGGCCGCGTGGTGGCGGCCCTCGAGGGGCTGCTCGCGACACTCGGAGGCAGTACGCTGACGCCATGAGGATCGCGGTGGCGGGCAAGGGGGGAGTCGGGAAGACGACGATCGCCGGCACGCTGGCCCGCGCGCTGGGCCGCAGGGGCAACGACGTCCTGGCGTTCGACGCCGACGTCAACCCGATGCTCGGCATCTCGCTCGGGGTGGGTGCCGAGCGCACCGAGCAGCTCGTCGCGGTCCGCCAGGCGCTCGACGAGGGCGAGGTTGAGCATCAGCCGACCGTCCAGGGGATGGAGGAGACGTTCGGCACCGCCGGGCCTGACGGCGTCTGGCTGCTCGTCTGCTCGCGCATCGACCGCACCGACCCAGGGTGAACGTGATGCGGCGTGTCGCCTGAGCAGTTGCTCGGGGAGCTGGAGTCGAGCGGCAGGATCGTGGTCTGCGACATGGAGGCCGGCATCGGGACGCTGCTGCGGGTCCTGCCGGGGCAGCTGGACGTCGCGCTGGTGGTCGCCCAGCCGACCGCGAAGTCGATCGAGGTCGCGCGGCGTGCGGTGAGGATCGCCTCGAATCGCGCGCGCGTGATCCTGGTCGCCAATCGGGTGCGCTCCGAAGCGGACGTGGAGCTGATCCGCGAGGGCGTCGACTGGGGCGACGGCGACATCGTCGTCGTGCCCGACGATCCCGAGGTCGCCCGCGCCGACGAGGAGGGGGTGGCGCCGATCGACGCGGCGCCCGCTGCGCCCGGCGTCCGCGCGATCGAGGCGCTCGCCGGGCTCGTCGAGACCGGATGAGGCCGGACGTGGTGGTCGAGCTCCTGTACTTCGAGGGCTGCCCGGGCCACCGGAGCGTGCTCCCGGTGCTCGAGCGGCTGGTGGCGGAGGCCGGCGCGGAGCTGCGGCAGCGCCCCATCGAGACGCCGGAGGAGGTCGCGGCCGAGCGGTTCCTGGGCTCGCCGTCCGTCCGGGTGAATGGAGTGGACGTCGAAGCGGGCGCCGACCGGCGCGCCGGCTTCGGGCTCGAGTGCCGCCTCTACCGCACGGCGGACGGCCTCGCGCGGATGCCTCCGGAGGAGTGGATCGCCGCCGCCCTCGCCCGCTGACGGCGGCTCCCGCCGCGGGCGCGTAGGCTCCGCGGGCCGTGCTGTTCCCTGCCGTGGCGACGTTCGTGCGCTCCGCCCTGCCCGCGCCGCCCGCACGGGTGCTCGAGGTTGGCGCGGGGTCCGGGGAGCTGGCCGCCGCGCTAACCGAGGCCGGCTACGAGGTGGTCGCGATCGACCCCGCGGCGGCGACGCCCGAGGTACGGGCCGTGGCGCTCCACGAGCTCGACGAGCCCGCCGGCAGCTTCGACGCCGCGGTGGCCGTCGTCTCGCTCCATCACGTCGAGCCGCTCGGCGAGTCCTGCCGCCGGCTCGCCGAGCTGGTGCGCGCAGGCGGTGTCCTGGTCGTCGACGAGATGGACGTGGAGCGGTTCGACGAGCGCGCGGCGGCGTGGCTGATCGAGCAGCGCGGGCAGGCCGGCCATGGCGGCCACGACCAGCGGTCCGAGCCCGGGGCGCTCGTGGCCGATCTGCGCGGCCACCTCCACCCGCTCGCAGGCGTCCGCGGGGCGCTGGAGGAGTGGTTCGCGTTCGGCGAGCCCGTCCGCGGGCCCTACCTGTACCGCTGGGAGCTGCCGTCCGGCGTCCGCGAGGCCGAGGAGCAGCTCACCGCCGCGGGCCGCCTGCCGGCCGTCGGCGCGCGGCTCGTGGGAACGCGCAGTGCGGCCTGATGCGCCGCAACTCAGACGAAACCGCGCGGTCAGACCTGCCACCGGCCGCGGGCAGCCCTCCGCCGAGCAACGAGCGCGAGCGCACGCTCGCCGGCCTCGCGAACGTGGCGGCGATGGCCTTCCTCGCCGCCCGTGCCGTGCCCGGCGGGTTCGTCGTCGCGCTGGCGGGGGGAATCCCGCTGGCCCGTGCCGCGGAGCGCCACGGAGCCCGCGCCGGCTACGCGGCCGCCGGGGCAAGCCTGATCGAGACGATGGCGGTCATGGGCCCGGCCCGGATGGGGATACCGGTCCCGCACGCGGCGAGCGCTCCTGCGCTCGGCGCGCTCGAGCGGCGCGGTGCGGCGCTCCTCACGCTCGCGGTCGTCGGCGCGGCGATCCGCTTCGCCTACTACATCGTGACGAGCGCCTTCTACGTGCTCGTGCTGGTCGGGCTCGAGGCGTATACCGGGACCTACGAGGCGCTCCGCGAGACGTTCGCCTTCCTGCCGGCCGGCGACCGTGCGGCGCTCTTCGTCACGGCGGCGTTTCTCGGAGTCTGGTCGCTCGGCGCCGGACTGATCCAGGCGTGGGCCCTTCGACGGGGGCTTCGCCACTGGCCGGAAGCAGGCGTAGAGCTCGAAGACCGCGAGACCGCGGCGATCGACCGCCCAGGACTGGCCGACCCGCAGGCGGTCGTCGGGACGGGCATCGTCGCGATCGCGATCACGCTCGCCACCACGGAGCCGATCGTGCTCGCGCTCGTCGCAGGCTGGCTCGTCTCGGTCTGGCTGATCGTGCGCGCGAGCGCGCGCAGCCTCGCCGGAGGGCTGGCGCTCGCCGCCCCGCTCGCTGTGTCGACACTTGCCTTCGGCCTCGTCGGAGGGCTCGGCGGCGAGCTCTCGCTCCGACGGGCGGGACGCGTCGCGCTGCTGGTGCTCATCGCGGTCTGGCTGCGCTCGGCGGCCGGCGCCGACGGCTTGCGGGCGATCTCGCTGCGGGCCGTCCGCCGGCTGCGACGCCTGTCGACGCTCGCCCTGGCCGCGCATGTGCTCGGGGCGTCGGCCGGGGTGGGAAGCTACGGCGATTCAGCCCGCCGGCTTGGGCGCAGGATGCGCTCGGCGCGCAAGCGGCCCGTGCCGCTTCTCTCAGCGGCGCTCGGCTGGATCGCCGACGAGGCGGCAGGGCTCCCACGAGCGAGCGGACGTGAGGAGGGGGCGGCCCGCCGCCGGTCCGCGACGGCGCTCATCGTCGCCACGGCCAGCCTCGGCGTGCTCGTGTCGGCTGCGCTCGTCGTCTCTCTCACCGCATAGTCACCTGGCGCCGAGTGTCGCCTCGCCGGCGACGCTCCGCTCGCCCGCCGGCGCGCGCTGCTGGGCGGCGTGCACGAACCCCGCGACGGCGGCGAGCAGCGCGCCGGCGAGCCCGAGATAGCCGCCCAGCTCGACCGTGACATCGCCCACGGGGGTCTCGCCGGAGCCGCCCGCCGTGTCGAACGGGTGGTCGAGGAGCCGGTAGAGGATGCGTGCGGCGGCGAGCAGCGCGAGCGTCCCGATCGTCACGCCCAGCGCCCGTGGCGAGAACGGCGAGCGCCCGCGGGCGGCCGCCACCACGAGCCCGACGACGATCGCCGTCGCGGCCAGGATCAGGCTGCTCGTGTGGGGGATCGAGAGCCAGCCGCCCCACGGCTGCGTGACCCGCGACCCGAAGAAGCCCTCGACGGTGTAGAGCGTGAACACGGTGAACGGGAACACGAACATCGCGACCGACCCGAGGCCCGCGAGGCCGAGCCACGGGGTCATGCCGGACTGGCGCCCGGCGATCCGCGCCGCGGCGGGCGTCTCGCGCGCCGTGCGGCTGAACGCGTACAGCAGCGCGCCGACCACGACCACCGCACAGCCCGCGAGTGCGATCCACATCCCCGTGAGGACCTCGGTGTCGCCCTTGGCGCCGAAGCCGCACCCGTACTGCAGGCAGCCGTACGGCGGTACCGCCATCCGGTAGACGACCTGGGCGGCGGCGAGCACGCCGACCGCGCCGGCGAGCAGGCCGATCGTGCGCCCGCGGAAGGGCTGGCGGCCCGCGGCGGTCAGCCCGACCGCGACGATCGCCACGACGGCCGAGGCGACGATCAGGTCGGACGTATGGGGCACGCCGTACCAGGCGCCCTGGGGCTCGCCGCGCAGCTCGTAGAAGTTCAGCGTGACGGAGACCAGCTGGACGATCGCGCCGGCGGCCACCAGCCACAGGAGGGCTGGGACCCGCCTCACGCGCCGGCGTCCGGGCGCAGGGCGCCGGGCCGCGCTGCGGGCTCGGGAACGCGCTTGGGAACCTGGGCCGGCTCGCTGCCGCCCCAGCGGTGGAACATCCACACCCCGGCCGCGGTGAACGCCGCGAGCGCGAGCGCGATCGGGAGGAAGTGGGCGGTCGTGCCACCACCGCCGGCGGCTCCGGGAACGATCGCGCAGAACGACGCCCCCTCGATCGCGCGTCCGCGCAATCTCGCAGACGCGACGTCGAACGTGTGCTTTGCCGAATCGGACATGCTCACTCCTTCGGTCTCCTCAGTCACGGGTATCCCGCGCTGACGACATTCAAGCGCAGGCTGTCAGCGGTCGCACTAGGTGCGTCGCGCACCTAGCGGCGCCGCTCGACGAGCCGGAGTCCATTCAATACGGGGCGGCTGATGCGTCGCACACGCGCGCTCAGGAAGCGCGCCCGCAGGTGCTCGTCGGCGGCCCGAGCAGGACCCTCGGCGAACGTCGGATACGCATGCACGGCCTGTGAGATGCCGGCGATCTTGGCGCCCAGGCGCGCGGTCAGCTCGGCGATCGCCTCGCCTCCCGCGGGCGCGGCGACCGTGGCGCCCACCAGACGGCCCCGCTCGACCAGTGCCACCCGTGCTCCGACACCGGCGGCCCCGAACGCCGCCACCAGCCCGGCCGTGCCGCCTCCGGCAATGACGAGGTCGTGCGTCTCATCGGACCTGCTCCAGGACCCGGAGGCTGGGAGGCTCGCCATCACCGGGCTCGCGCGGCATGGTTTCGCGCCTACCTGGCGAACCTCCGCCACAAACGTCCATGCGCTCACCCTCACGCCTCGGATCGCTGCTGCGGTCGCCGCGCACGCGCCTCGCGCTGATGGGCGTGCTGGTCGCCGGCGCCTCCGCCGCCGCGCTGCTCCTCGGCGGGCCGAGCCAGGGCGGCATCGAGCAGACCGTCGACGATGCGGGTGCCGTCGCGCCGCTCGCCTTCGTCGCCCTCTACGTCGTGCTGACGGTGCTGTGCTTCCCCGGCGCGGTCGTCACGGCCGCCGGAGGCGCGTTCTTCGGCACGGCGCTCGGCACGCTGCTCGCGGTAGCCGGGGCGACGCTCGGCGCCATCGCGGCGTTCCTCGTAGGCCGCCGGCTGGGTCGGGAGGAGGTCGAGCGGATCGCGGGGCGCCGCATCGGTGCGCTCGATCGCTGGCTCGTCCGGCGCGGCTTCCTCGCTGTGCTCTACGTGCGGCTGATCCCGATCCTGCCGTTCAACGCCCTGAACTACGCGGCGGGAGTCACGGCGGTCGGCTCCCGCGACTACGTGCTGGGCACGGTCGTCGGGATCATCCCGGGCGCGTTCGCCTACGCGGCCCTCGGCAGCTCGCTGGGCGATCCGCTCTCGCCGGAGTTCATCGCCGCCGCGGCGCTGATCGTCGTGCTGGCGGTGGGCGCTCCGCTCGCCGAGCGCTTCCTGCGCGGGCGGGGCACCGCGCCCGGCGGGGACTGATGGCGCCCGCGGGCGCGCTCGCGGCCCTACGCTCGTGGCATGGTCGTCATGGCGCACGCCGTCGGCTCGCCGGAGTTCTACTGGGCGATCGTCGCGGAGGTCTCCCTGCTGGTCTGGACCGGCCTGCTGCTCGTGGCCCCACGCCTGAGCGGGCCTGGCGGCGACCGCCGGCGCTTCCGCGTCGTGGGGTTCGCCGCCGCCCTGCTGGCCGCCCTGATCACGCTGGCCGGGAAGCTGCTCGAGGTCTACCCGGGCAACCCGCTGTTTCCCAGCGGGCACACGGCGTACGCCGTGACGATCGCGGTCTTCCTCGTGGCGCGCGACCGGCGCTGGACGGCGCTCGTGCTCCCGCTGCTCGCGCTGCTCGCCGTCGCCCTGATGCTGGCGAGGTACCACATCGCGGCCGACGTCGCCGGGGGCGCGGCGGTGGGCCTCGCGGTGGGCATCGCCCTCTGCCGCACGGCGCTGGTCGGGACGGGCCGGGTGGCGCAGCCGCGATGAGCCGGTCGATCGGCACGCTCATGGGACTCGCGCTCGCGCTGGTGGCGTGCGGGAGCGAGCCGGCGCCACCCGAGCGCTCCGCCGCCGGCGTGTCGTTCGATTCCACGCGCGCCGAGGCGCGCGGCCAGACGGTGAACTGGTGGATGTACGGAGGCGACGCCCGCATCAACGACTACGTCGACCGCTACGTCACGCCGGCCGCCGCCGAGCTCGGCGTGAAGGTCCGCCGCGTGTCGGTCGGCGACACCGCGGACGCCGTGCAGCGCGTCGTCTCCCAGCGGCGGGCGGGGAAGGCCTCGGGTGGCGCCGTCGACCTGATCTGGATCAACGGCGAGAACTTCGCCTCCGGCAAGCAGGCGGGCCTGTGGCTGAAGGACTGGGCGCGGCGGCTGCCCAACGCCCGCCTCGTGGACTGGGAGGACCCGTCGATCGCCCGCGACTTCGGCGTGCCGGTCGACGGCCAGGAGTCGCCGTGGAGCCGCGCGGCGTTCGTCTTCGCGGCGGACTCCGCCCGCGTGCCGGACCCGCCCGGCACGCTCGACGAGCTGCTGGCCTGGGCGAGGGCCCACCCGGGCCGCTTCACCTATCCCGCGCCGCCGGACTTCACGGGATCGGCGTTCGTGCGCCTGGTCGTGGCGGCGAGGGGGAGGAGGCGGGGTTCGCCTACCTGAAGGCGCTGAAGCCGTTCACCTACCGTGGGGGCGAGGTGCTGCCGAAGTCCGAGGCCGAGCTCAACGACCTGTTCGCCAACGGCGAGGTCGACGTCGCCATGTCCTACGACTCGAGCTTCGTCGCCTCCGCTGTGCGCAAGGGCCAGTTCCCGGACACCACGCGACCCTTCCTGCTCGGCGGCGGGGCGCTGACGAACACCTCCTACGCGCGCGCGCTCGACCCCGAGGACCGCGACGACCTCGGCCGGCGGCCGCTGCTCTCGCTGCTGCCGCTGGGGGCTCGCGCGGCGCGACGCCGACAGCGGGCACGGCTCGGCGCGCTAGCCCGCGTCGGGGGCGGCGCGCATGGGGGCGGGCATGAGCGCTGCTCCGGCGATTACGAGGGAGAACGCGAGGAAGCGGGCGGTGATCTCGAGTGCGCCGGAGCCGATCGGCTCGTGGAAGACGATGATCCCGCCGATGATCGCGGTGAGGTTGGCGGTCACGGAGGTGAGCGCGATGACTTCGACGCCATTGCCGATCTGGAGGCTGCGGGCGGAGGCGTAGAAGGCGATCACTCCGGCGACGAGGCGGTCAGCGTCCACGGGCTCACCAACCCGAGCAGCGGTCCCGGTGGGGCTTGGGTGAGGTACTTGAGCGCGACATCGGAGACGCCCCACAGCGCGCCGGCGGCGGCGCCGAGGATCAGGCCCTCGCCGCGCTGCGGGAGGTGGCGGCGGGTCGAGATCCTCACGAGCGCAGCGACGACGGCGAAGATCGCGCCCTCGATGGCGATCAGCGCCGCCAGCGAGGCGCGCTGCGTGTCGTCGGCGCCGCCGCTGGTCAGTCCGATCACCACCAGTCCGGCCGCGGTGATCGTGATGCCGACCCATTGTCGTCGGCCGAGGTGAAAGCCGAAGAAGCGCTCGGCGAGCACGGCGAGGAAGACGAGCCCGCCCGACAGGACGGCCTGCACGATCGACAGCGGCGCGAGCGCGAGCGCGCCGACGTGCAGACCCCAGGCCACGACCGCCACGATCCAGCCGACCAGGAACCACTTCGAGCGGAAAAGATCGACGGCGCTGCCCAGCGGATGGCGGACCCGGATCGGCGGAGCCAGCACCGCGCCGCGGTGCTTGAACAGAAAGGCGAGGTTGGTGGCCAGCGCCGAAGCCAGCGCGAGGATCAGTCCGAGGATCACGAGACGCGGCCGGTCAAGACGCAGTCTGATTGCCGACAAAGCCCTGGTTGTCAGGCCGGGGCGATCTTGCCAGGTCCGATACCGGTGTAACCTCGCCGCATGGGGGTGGAGATGGGCCAGGACGCAGCGCATCCGCAGGGCCCCGACGAGCACTCGCGTCTGGGCGAAGTGCTCCACGCCACCGTGCGCGGGGCGGTCGGCGCGATGGCCATGACCGGAATGCGGGTGCTCACGACCGAGCTCGGGCTCGTGGAACAGACGCCGCCCCAGGCCGTCAGCCGCCAGCGCGCGCGCGGCGCGCGCGCCCTGCTGCGGCTGGCACCGCGCAACCAGCGCCCGGGGCTGGTCGAGGCCGCACATTGGACCTTCGGCGCCGGCGGCGGCGCGGCGTTCGGAGCGCTGCCCGACACGGTGCGCCGCCGCCCCTGGGCGGGCCCGGTGTACGGACTGGTCGTGTGGCTGGGCTTCGAGTTGGGGATCGCGCCCGTCCTGGGCCTCAGCCAGGCCAAGCGTGTGCGCCCGGTCGACCGGCTGGCGCTGGCCGCCGACCACGTGCTGTACGGCCTGGTGCTATCGGAGCTGCGCCGCCGCCCGCAACACTAGCTCGCACGTGGTGAGGCGACGGCCGGGGTCTGCGGTGGGACTTCCCCGTCGAGCGCACCCTGGGATACGATCGAGCGGTCTTCCCGTCGCGAGCAATCGGCCCCAGTGTGAGCCCACGAGACGTTCAGACCACGCACCGGCATGGCGACGTGCTCACGGCCATCTCGGACGGGATCGTGGCGCTGATGAAGGAGTACTACGGTCGCGGGCCGACCCGCGCGAAGACCTACTACGAGGACGACCTGGTGGTGTGCCTACTGCGCGGGGGCTTCTCGCGCGTCGAGCAGACGCTCTTGGAAGGCGGGCGCGGTTCTGCCGTG
>Ga0136624_1000361_pt1 | contig 17014 bp, 13 predicted proteins | sample AntDrymUQ4692206_2_FD_104802 | JGI IMG/M metagenome (GOLD analysis project Ga0136624, IMG submission 104802) | Polar desert sand microbial communities from Dry Valleys, Antarctica - metaG UQ469 (22.06) | ecosystem: Environmental > Terrestrial > Soil > Desert | place: Antarctica: Dry Valley... | reverse complement strand
TGCGCGAAGTGAGCCTTCACGATCCGAGCGCCGTCACACTCGAGGCGCGTTGGCGAGAGGCGACTGGCGTTCCCATCGAATGCCGGCCGGACCTGCGGTAAAGATCCGCTTGGCCCGCTCGGCGTCGCGCTCGATCGCGACCGCCTGTGCGCCCGGCGCGGCGCGCATCCACTCGATCGCCACCGAGCCGCTGCCGGCACCGATGTCCCACAAGAGCTGACCGGGTACCGGGACGAGCGCGGCGAGCGTCAGCGCGCGCACGTCGCGCTTCGTGATCTGGCCGTCATGCTCGAATGCGTCGTCGGGCAGGCCCGGGCCGCGGCCCAGCAGCTTCCCGTCGCCGCGGACCTCGAGCGCGACGAGGTGCAGCGCCGCGCCCTCGCGCTCGCCCCATTTGGCGGCCGTCGACTCGATCAGCCGCTCATCCGCGCCGCCGAGCTCCTCGAGCACGACGAGCCGGCTCGCGCCGAAGCCGCGCTCGCAGACGACGCGCGCGATCTGCGCCGCCGTATCCGGCCCGAACCCGAGCACGACGAGCCGGCGCCCCGGCTGCAGCGCCGGTACGACGACCTCGGGGATGCGACTCGTCGCCGAGACGAGCTCGGTATCGCCGATCGGCCAGCGCAACCGCGCGCAGGCGAGCGCGAACGACGACACGACGGGCAGGATCCGCACGTGCTCGTCGCCGAGCCGCCGCAGGATCGTCGCGCCGACGCCGTGCAGCAGCGGGTCGCCGCTGGCGAGCACGGCGATCTCGCGGCCGTCGTCGATCAGCGCGGGCAACTCGTCGACGAGCGTCACGAGGTTCCTCGGCCAGGCGCGCCGCTCGCCGGGCACGTCGGCGGGCACGAACGCGAGCTGGCGCTCGCCGCCGAGCAGCAGGTCCGCCCCGAGCACCGCCGCGCGCGCCTGCACCGACAGGCTCGGCCAGCCGTCGGCGCCGATGCCGATGACGGTGATCACTGCGCCACCGCCTGCGCCAGGACGTCCGCGAGGCGCTCGTTGTCGCCGGGGCCGCGCGCGGTGATCCGCAGGTCGTCGGCGGTCAGTCCGGGAAACGACGCCGCCGGTCGCACCGCGATCCCCGCGTCGCGCAGCGCGGCCGCGACCGCGGCGCCGCCGGCGATCCGCACGAGCACGTAGTTCGCCGCCGCGGGCCACATCCGCACGCCCGGGATCGTCGCGAGCCGCGCCTCGAGGTCCGCGCGCTCGGACTGCGCCCGCGCCGCCCCGGCGCCGAGCACCTCGGGGCGCTGCGCCATCGCGCGCAGCGCCGCCAGCGCGAGCGCGTTGCACGACCAGGGCGGGCGCACCGCCCGCAGCCGGTCGGCGAGCGGGGCGGCCGCGACGGCGTAGCCCGCACGCAGGCCGGGGATCGCGAGCGACTTCGTCAGGGAGCGGGTGACGATGACGTCGGGCAGCGCCTCGCGCACGAGCGACGACGGCTCGCCCGGCACGAGGTCCATGAACGCCTCGTCGACGACGACCGTGCGGCCGGGGCGGCGCAGGGCGAGCAGGGCCGCGGCCGGATCGAGCGTGCCGGTCGGCGACGCCGGGTTGCCGACGACCACGAGATCGGCGGCCTCTGGGACAGCGGCGGGATCGAGCGCGAAGCCGCGCTCGGGATCGCGCAACACGCGCGCGACCGGGACGCCGTGGGCGCGCAGCGCGGCCTCGGTCTCCGTGAAGCCGGGGTACACGCATGCCGCCAGCCGCGGGCGCAGCGCGGCGGGCAGCAGCCAGAGCGCCTGCGCGGCGCCGTTGCACGGCACGATCTCCGCGGCGGCCCGGCCGTGCATGGCGGCGAGCGCGGCGACCGTCTCGGCCTCGCGCGGGTAGGTGTCGACGTCCTCCTCGAGCGCGCGCCGCAGCGCCTCGCGCAGCCACGCCGGCGGTCCGCCGGCGAGCACGTTGACCGCGTGGTCGGTGTCGCCGGGGCGCACGAGCGTGTCGCCGTGGTGGCGCAGATCCTCGCGTGCGGGCGCGCTGTCGCCGATCGCCGCGGCCAGAGGCAGCTCGATCGCCCGCCCCGCGATGACGAGCACGGCGCGCCGGGCGACCGCGGAGAGCGTCTGCGTCGCCTCCCCGAGCGCGTCGAGCCAGGCGCGCGAGAGCGCGTCGGGCGGCAGCAGGCCCTCCCCCGCCTGCTCGGCGACGACGATCACCCGGCCGGGGCCGGCCGCCGCGGCGTGAGCAAGCGCGGCCACCGCAGCGGGCGCGTCGGCGTGCCCGCGATGCATGACGCCGGCGAGCCAGGTTCCGATGCCGTCGACGAGGACACAGGTCCCGGCGCTCAGCGTCGAAGCGAGGTCGTCGCCGGCCACGACGGTCTCCCACTCGGGCGGGCGGCGCAGGACGTGCGCGGCGATCCGCGCGTCCATCGAGCCGTCCTGCGGATCGGCGGTGGCGACGTAGCGCACCGGCAGGCCACTCGCGCGCGCGATCGCCTCGGCGTACGCGCTCTTGCCCGAACGCGTCCCGCCGAGGACGAGCGTCAGGCCCACGACGCGCCGGCCGGCTGCCGCGCCGCCGCCTCGACGAGCCGCTGCGCGGCCTGCGGGAACGCCGCCCAGTGGACGTGCAGGTAGGACGCATGCACACCACCCGCGACGAAGCCCTCGCTGCGGGTCCTGCCGCGCGCGGTCAGCTCCCAGGCGGCGCTGCCGTCGCCCTCGACGGCGGAATAGTGAAACTCGTGCCCACGCACGGGCTCGCCGCCGGCCCACAGCGCCGAGGCGCCCTGCGCGATCGCTTCGCGGTAGCCGATCGACAGTCGGCCGGCCATCTTCCCGCAGGCGGGCAGCACGCCGCACATCGGCAGGCCGTCGAGCTCCTCGCAGAGGTACAGCAGCCCGCCGCACTCGGCGAGCACCGGCCGGCCGGCCCGGGCGAAGGCCGCGATCTCCTCGCGCAGCGGCGCGTTGTCCGAAAGCGCGGCGCCGAAGATCTCCGGAAATCCACCGGCGAGGATCAGCGCGCCGGCGTGCTCGGGCAGCGCGGTGTCGGACAGAGGGTCGAACGGCACGAGCGTGGCGCCGGCCGCGCGCAGCAGCTCGAGGTTCTCCTCGTAGTGAAAGGAGAAGGCGGGACCGCGCGCGATGGCGATCGTGACGTCGTGCGCGAGGCCCACGTCGGACCCCTCGTTCGCCGGGGTGCTAGCCAGTGCTAGCCCTGGGCTAGCACTGGCTAGCACCTCCACGGAGGACCCCCCTGGCGACCAGGCCTGCCCACCCAGCTTCGGCGCCGACCGCGCCAGCGCGAGCACACCGTCGAGATCGACGTGATCGAGCACCGCCGCGGCGAGCGCGTCGATCGCGCCACGCGTGCGGGCTTCGCGCTCGCCCGCCGGCACAAGCCCGAGGTGGCGCTCGGGTGCCTGCATCCGGCCGTCGCGGCGCAGCGCCCCGACGACCGGCACACCCAAGGGCTCGATCGCCTCGCGCAGCAGCTCGACGTGATGATCAGAGCCGACCTTGTTGACGATCACGCCGGCGATCTGGAGCTCAGGGTCGAACGTCATGTAGCCGTGGACGACCGCGGCGGCCGAGCGGGCCATCGAGGCGGCGTCGATCACGAGCAGGACGGGAGCGTCGAGGAGCTTGGCGACGTGCGCCGTCGAAGCGAGCTCGCCGCGGCCCGAGGCGCCGTCGAACAGCCCCATGACGCCCTCGATCACCGCGATGTCCGCGCCGGCGGCGCCGTGGAGAAACAGCGGTGCGATCAGCTCGGGCCCGGACAGGAACGCGTCGAGGTTGCGGCCGGGTCGGCCGCTGGCCAGCGCGTGGTAGCTGGGGTCGATGTAGTCCGGGCCGACCTTGCAGCCCTGCACGACGTGGCCGCGCGCGCGTAGGGCGGCGATCAGCCCGCACGCGACCGAAGTCTTGCCCGCGCCCGAGCTCGTCCCCGCGACGACGATGCGCGCGATCGCGGGGCTTACCACTCGATTCCCTGCTGTGCGCGGATGCCCTGATCCATCTGATGCTTGACCTTGACGACCTCGCTGACGAGGTCGGCGGCCTCGATCAGCGCGGGTGGCGCGTCGCGGCCGGTCACGACCACGTGCTGAAAGCCCGGCCGGTCGCGCAGCGTCGTGACGAGCTCCTCGACGTCGATCCAGCCCCACTTCAGCGGGTAGGTGATCTCGTCGAGCAGCAGGAACTCGTAGCGCTCCTCGGCGATGACGAGCTTGACGTGCTCCCAGCCGGCGCGCGCCAGCGCCTCGGACTCCTCGAGGTCCTTCGACAGCCAGGACCAGCCGTCGCCCATCTTCTCCCAGTCGATCCCGCCGAGCTTGGCGGCGGCCTTCGCCTCGCCGACCTTCCACTTGCCGGACTTCACGAACTGGTAGACGCCGCAGCGGTAGCCGCGCGACCAGGAGCGCAGGAGCATCCCAAACGCCGACGTCGACTTGCCCTTGCCGTGGCCGGTGATGACGATCAGCAGCGGCTTGTCGCGCGGCTTGCGGCGCTTGGGCTCGGCGCTGCCACGATCGCCCGGGCGGTGCGGGACGTCGACGTCATCGCCGCCGTGCTTGGCGAGCGGATCGGAGTCGGTCACGCGGCCCGCCTCGTGCGCCGCCCGGCCGGCAGCGAGAGCAACGTCGCGCCGGCCGCGACGGCCAGCTCGCGGGCGAGGCCGAGGCGAACGGCGCCCTCCTCGGTGTCGACGACGTGGACGGCGTCGGCACCCTGGCCCAGGCGCGTGGCGGCGGCGGTCGCGGCGGGCGCGCGGCCGTCGGTCAGCACGACGGCGATCGCGCGGCCGCCGGGGTTGCGCGCGCGGTCGCGGCGGATGAGCTCGGTCGCGGCGTCCAGGCCCTCGGCCAGCGGCGTGCGCCCACCGGTGCGCAGCGCGCGCACGGCGGCGGCGGCGTGCTCCAGCGGCGCGCCCGGGGCGTGGACGACGTGCGCTTGCGCATCGCGAAAGGAGACGATCGCGACGCGGTCGCGGCGCGCGTAGGCGTCGCGCAGCAGGCCGAGCAGCGCGCCCTTGACGCGCGCCATGCGGCGCCGCGCGGCCATCGAGCCGCTCGCGTCGATGACCAGGCACAGCAGCGTGCCCTCGCGTCCGCCGCGGACGTTGGTCCGGCGCGCCGAGGGGTCGCCGCTCGCCAGGCGCTCGCGCAGGGTGGCGACGAGCGCGAGGTCGTCGTCACCGGCGGCGGCGAGCCGGCTGTCGATGCAGGCCGCGCCCGCGCGCCCCGGCGGCGGTGGCGATGGCGGTGGCGGGAGCGTCAGCGACCGCGCGCTGTCGGGCGCGTCGAGCCGCTCGCGGGGGGCGGGCGCGGCGAGGTCGGGCGCCTCGGGCGCGGGCGTATAGTCACCGGCGCCGTCGTCGCTCGGCGGCGGGGGCTGGGCTTCGCCGCCCGGCGGGGGCGGATCGTCCGCCGGCGGATCACCAGGCCGGTCGTCGTCCTCGGTATCCAGCGCCCGGTCGATGTCGCCCGGGTCGGCGGCGCCGCCGGCCAGCGGGTCGCGCCGGCGGCGGTGCGCGAGCGCGAGGTGGGCCGCGCGGCGCACGTGCTCGGCGTCGACCTCGCCGGCGCCGTCGAGGGCGGCGAGCACGCGCGCGGTGCGCGCCGTGACGACGTCGCCGCGCATCCCGTCGACACCGATCTCCGCGCACGCACGCACGATCCGGTGAAGCTCACGCTCGGGCAACACGACCGCCTCCAGCCGCTCCCGCGCCGCGACGATCGACGCCGCGATGTCGGCGTCGGTCTCCGCGTAGCGCTCGGCGAACGCGACCGGGTCGGCCTCGTAGGCCAGCCGCCGGCGCACGATCTCCGCGCGCACCGAAGGCTCGACCGGCGCCGCGACCTCGACACCGAGGCCGAAGCGGTCCAGCAGCTGTGGGCGCAGCTCGCCCTCCTCGGCGTTCATCGTGCCGACGAGCAGGAAGCGGGCGTCGTGGCGCACGGACACGGCGTCGCGCTCGACGTGGCAGACGCCCATCGCGGCGGCGTCGAGCAGCACGTCGACGAGGTGGTCGGGCAGCAGGTTGACCTCGTCGACGTAGAGCACGCCGCGGTGCGCCCGAGCGAGCAGTCCGGCCTCGAAGGCGCGCTCGCCGGCCAGCGCGCGGCCGAGGTCCAGCGCGCCGACGAGGCGGTCGATCGTCGCGCCGACGGGCAGCTCGACCAGCGGCGCGGGGCGCTCCTGCACCGCCGTGGCAGCGTCGACGACACCGTCGGGCGCGAGATCGCCGGGCGCGAAGCAGAACGGCTGGTCGGCCGCGACCGCGGAGGAGGGCAGCAGCGGCGCGAGCGCGCGCACGGCCGTCGACTTCGCGGTGCCGCGCTCGCCGCGCACGAGCACGCCGCCGACCTCGGGCGAGACGGCGTTGACGAGCAGCGCCTCGCGCAGGGCCTCCTGGCCGACGATCGCGGAGAACGGATAGCCGGGCGTCACGCCGACGCCTCCTCCAGCTCGCCCTCGAGCTCGAGATAGCGCGTGCGGATCGCGTCCATCGTCGCCGGCTCGGGCGCGCCCCACAGGCCGCGGTCGGCGGCCTCGATCAGCTTCTCGGCGATCGCGCGGGCGGCCCACGGGTTGGCGCGCGCCATGAACGCGCCGACGTCCTCGTCGAGCAGGTACTTGCGCGCAACATCCTCGTACATCCAGTCGTCGGCGACACCGGTCGTCGCGTCGTAGCCGAACAGGTAGTCGACGGTGGCGGCGAGCTCCGCCGCGCCCTTGTAGCCGTGGCGGATCATCGACGCGATCCAGCGCGGGTTGGCGACGCGGGCGCGAAAGACGCGCCGCGTCTCCTGCGCGAGCGAGCGCGTGACGACCCGTGACGGATCCGACGAGTCGCCCAGCACGGCGGCCGGCTCGCTGCCGGAGATCGCGCGCACCGTCGCGACCATCCCGCCGTGGTACTCGTAGTAGTCGCCCGAGTCGAGGATGTCGTGCTCGCGGCTGTCGACGTTCTTCACGGCGACGTCGATCCGGCCGAAGCACGTGCGGTGCGCGGCGGGGGCCCGCGCACCGTCCAGGCCGCGCCCGTAGGCGTAGCCGCCCCACGCCTCGTAGACCTCGGCGATGTCGCCGTCGTCGCGCCAGTCGCGGGCGTCGAGCAGCTGCGCCAGACCCGCGCCGTAGGCGCCCGGCTTGGAGCCGAAGATCCGCGTCGTCGCGTGCCGCCACGCGGGCTCCGCGTCGAGTTCGCCCGCCAGCCCCGCCGCGTCCTCGCGGGCGTGCGCGGCGACGTAGTTCTGCTCGGCCGGCTCGTCGAGCCCGGCGACCAAAGCGACCGCGTCGTCGAGCATCCGCACGAGGTGCGGGAACGCGTCGCGAAAGAAGCCGGAGATGCGGACCGTGACGTCGATCCGCGGGCGGCCGAGCTCCTCGAGCGATACGACCTCGATGCCGGTGACGCGGCGCGACTCGCGCGCCCACACCGGCCGTACGCCGAGCAGCGCGAAGATCTCGGCCGCATCGTCGCCCTGCGTGCGCATCGCGCTCGTCCCCCAGGCGACGAGACCGACCATGCGCGGAAGCTCGTCGTGGTCGGCGACGTGGCGGTCGAGCAGTGCCCGCGCGAGCCGCTGCCCGGTCTCCCAGGACAGCTGGGATGGCAGCGCGCGCGGGTCCACCGAATAGAAGTTGCGGCCCGTCGGCAGCACGTCGACGCGCCCGCGCGTGGGCGCCCCACTCGGCCCCGCCGGGACGTGGCGGCCGTCGAGCGCCGCGACGATGTTCGTGAGCTCGTCGGTCGTCCGCGCCAGCCGCGGGACGACGACGTCGCAGGCGAAGCGCAACGCCCCCTCGACGTTCGCGTCGGCGCGACCGAGCACCTCAGCGCACGCGTCACCGGCCACGCTGGAAGACCATTCGCGCGCCGCGAGCGCGTCGAGCAACGCGAGCTGCGTCGCCTCGAGCCGGTCCGAGCCGCTCGTCGCGGCGAGCGCATCGTCGTCCAGGCCGAGCGCGGCGATGGTCGCGTTGCGCAGCCCCATGACGTCGTCGCTCGGGTCCAGGCGCAGCATCGCGCTCGTGAGGCCGCGCAGCTGGTGGCCGGCGGGCGCCACGCCGAGCACGTGCAACCCGTCCTTGACCTGGATGTCCTTGACCTCGCAGAGGTAGCCGTCGATGTGCTCGACGAGCGCGCCGAGGTCGTCGGGGCGCTGCTGCACGCCGAGGTCGGCCTGCAGGTTCGCCCGCTCGATCGCGTCCCAGATCTGGACGGCGAGGCCGGGCAGCTTGGGCGGATCGAGGATCTCCAGCCGCGCGTACTCGTCGAGCAGCGCCTCCAGCTCGGCCAGCTCGTCGTATGTCTCGGCGCGCATCATCGGCGCCACGAGGTGGTCGACGATCACAGCGTGGGCGCGGCGCTTGGCCTGCACGCCCTCGCCGGGATCGTTGACGACGAACGGGTAGACGAGCGGCGTGTCGCCGAGCGCCGCGTCCGGCGCGCACTCGGCCGACAGCGCGAGCATCTTGCCGGGCAGCCACTCCAGCGTGCCGTGCTTGCCGAGGTGGACGATCGCGTCCGCTCCCCACCACGCCTGCAGCCAGCGGTAGACGGCGAGGTAGTGGTGCGTCGGCGCCAGCTCGGGGTCGTGATAGATGCCGACCGGATCGTCCCCATAGCCGCGCGGCGGCTGGATCGCGATCAGCACGTTTCCCAGCTCCAACGCCGCGACCACGAAGTCCTCGCCGTCGATGAACTGGTCGCCCGGCGGCGGACCCCAGCGCGCCTCGATCGCGCCGCGCAGCGCGTCCGGCAGCGTGGCGTACCACGCTTCGTACTCGGCGACCGGGAAGCGCAGCTTCGCGCCGGCGAGCTGCTCGTCGGTGACGAACTCGGGGTCGTGGCCGCCGCCGGCGATGAGCGCGTGCATGAGCTCGTCGCCGTGCGCATAGGGGCGATCGACGCTGTAGCCCGCGCCGTGCAGCGCGTCGAGCAGGCCGAGCGCGCTGGCGGGCGTGTCGAGGCCGACCGCCATCCCGACCCGCGCGTGCTTCGTGGGGAAGCTCGTCAGCAGGATCGCGATCTTCTTGTCGGCGTTCGGCGTGGCGCGCAGCCGCGCGTGGCGCACCGCCAGGCGCGCGACGCGCGCGCAGCGCTCGGGGTCGGCGACGTAGCGCGGGATCGCCGCGCCGACGATCGAGCCGGCGTCGTCGCCGCGCTCCTTGAAGGACACGACGCCGCCGAGCAGGCGGCCGTCGAACTCGGGGATCGCGACCTGGGTCGCGGCGTCCAGCGGCGTCAGCCCGCTGGCCGACTGCTCCCACGCCGCGCGTGACGACGTCGCGCACACGGCCTGGATGACCGGAACGTCGAGCGCCTCGAGCGCGCGCGCGTCCCAGCGCTGCTCGGAGTCGCCGGCGTGCGAGCCGCCGGTCGCGAGCATCGTGACGAGCAGCGCGTCGATGTGGCCGTGCAGCAGCGCGAGCGCCGGGACGTTGCCGTCGCTGTCGCGGCGCAGCGTCGTGGACCACACGGCGAGGGCGTTCGCGCCCGCCGCCTCGATCTGCGCCGCGAGCTCGTCGACCCAGGCGGCGTTGCCGGTGATCCGGTGCGAGCGGTAGAAGCAGATGCCGATCGTCGGTCGCCCGGACCGCAAACGCGCGAGCGCGTCCTCGATCGGCACGTCGCCGACGTCCGGCACGTACACGCCGAGGTCGGGCACCTCGCGCGGCGCCTCGAAGCCGTGGCCCTCGAGCAGGAACGTGTCGGCGAGGAAGCGCAGGAGCTGCTCGACGTTGTCGATGTCGCCGTGGCGCAGGTACTCGCCGGCCTGCCCGACCGCGCCCGCCGGCGCGGACGACAGGGCGGTCATCTCCGCGTCGGGCTCGAGCTCGCCGCCGAGCGCGAGCAGCGGGATGTTGCGCTCCGCGCAGCGCGCGCGCAGCACGTCGAAGCCGTCCGGCCAGCCGCGGCGGCCGCCGAGGATTCGGCACAGCACGACGGCCGCGCCGTCGAGCAGCTCGTCGACGAACGCCGCCTGGTCGATCGCGCCGGCCGGGTTCGCGCAGCGCACGGCCGGGAAGTCGTCGCCGAGGCGCTCGACGGCGGCGGCGGTCGCGAGGATCTCGGTGTCAGCTGTCGTGACGAAGCGCAGCAACGGCTCTCAGTTCCGTGTGGACCGTGGGCAGGTCGGTGGGCGCGCCGTTCTCCAGCAGCGCGAGGACGGCGTCGGTGTCCAGGTGCCGCTCGACGAGATCGCCGAGCGCGTCGAGGCGGCGTTCGCGCAGCGCGGCGAAGCTGTCGGTCCCCGCGACGAAGGTGCGGCCGCTGGCGTCGGCGACCGCGCGCAGCAGCGCGCGGCGCAGATCGTAGGACACCAGTGCGCCGTGCCAGGCGGTGCCGAGCGTCCAGCCGTCGCGGCAGCCGTCGGGCTCGCCGTCGTCGGCGCCCAGCAGCGGCTCGCCGCCGTGGCGGGTCACGCGACCGTGGCGGATCTCATAGCCGGTATCCGTCCGGGCACCGCTGAGCCAGCCGCACGCGCCGGCCCGCCGGCGCAGGAGCTTGTCGGCCGCGAACACCGTCGACACCGGCAGCAGGCCGAGGCCGTCCACCCCACCGGCGCGCGACTCGACGGCGTCCTCGATCCACGCGCCGAGGATCTGGTAGCCACCGCAGATCCCGAGGATCGGTGCCCCCGCTGCGGCCCGCGCGCGCAGCGCCTCGTCGAGGCCGGCCGCGCGCAGCCGCGCGAGATCCTCGACCGTCGCCTTCGTGCCCGGGATCACGACGAGGTCCGCACGCTCGACGTCGGCCGGCGAGCGCGTGAAGCGCACGCGCACGCCAGGTTCCGCGCTCAGCGCGTCGAGGTCGGTGAAGTTGCTCATCCAGCGCAGCCGTAGGACCGCGACATCGAGCGTGTCGGCGAGCGCCGGGGCCTCCGGCGCGCGGGCTTCGAGCGCGAGTGAGTCCTCGGCATCCAGCCAGAGGTCCTCGACGAACGCCAGCACGCCGAGCACTGGGCGCCCCGTGCGTCCGCGCAGGTCCTCCAGGCCCGGGGCGAGGATCGACGGGTCGCCGCGGAACTTGTTGATGACGTAGCCCGCGACGAGCGCCTGGTCGGCGGGCTCGAGCAGCGCGAGCGTCCCGAACAGGGAGGCGAAAACGCCGCCGCGGTCGATGTCGCCGACGACGAGCACCGGCAGGTTGGCGGCGCGCGCGAGGCCCATGTTCGCGAGGTCGCCGGCGCGCAGGTTGATCTCCGCGGGGCTGCCCGCGCCCTCGCAGATCACGACATCGAAGCGCGCGCGCAGGCCGGCCAGCGCGTCTTCGACGATCGGGCGCAGGTCGTCCTTCATCGCCTGGTAGGAGCGCGCGTCGGTGTCGCGCCAGGGCCGGCCCATGACGATCACCTGGCTGCGCCGCTCGCCCGTCGGCTTGATCAGCACGGGGTTCATCGCCGCCTCGGCCTCGACGCCGGCGGCCGCCGCCTGCACCGCCTGCGCGCGGCCGATCTCCGCCCCGCCCGGCGTGACGACGGAGTTCAGCGCCATGTTCTGCGACTTGAACGGCGCGACCGACACGCCGCGACGGCGCAGCCAGCGACACAGCCCGGCGGTCACGATCGACTTGCCCGCGTCGGAGTGCGTGCCGGCGACGAGCAGCGCGCCGGTCATCGCAGGCTCCCGACCGCGACGCTCGCGACCAGCGCGGCCGCGCCGACGCGGCTCGACAGCCGGTTGGCGCGGTGGATGTCGGCGACGACCGGCGCCGGCCCGTCGCCGAGCGCGGGGCGCGACTCGACGCGCCCGCCGTAGGCCAGCGGCCCGCCGAGGCGCAGCCCGAGCGCGCCGGCGAAGGCGGCTTCCATCCGGCCGGCGTTCGGGCTCGGATGCGCGCCGCCGTCGCGACGCAGGACGCGCCAGGCGCGACCGCGGGACGAGCCGGAGCACAGCACCGTGAGCCCCGCGCCGGCGCGCGCGGCGGGCCAGCCCAGCACGTCGTCGAGCCGCGCGGACGCCCAGCCGAAGCGCTCGTAGCGCGGCGAGCGATGGCCGACCATCGCGTCGAGCGTGTTCGCGGCGCGGTAGGCGGCGACGCCCGCCGGCCCGAACAACGCGCCGTACAACAGCGTCCCGACGACCGCGTCCGACGTGTTCTCGGCGACGGACTCGACGACCGCGCGCGCGATCGCGTCGGCGTCCAGCGCGGCCGCGTCGCGGCCGGCCAGCGCGGGCAACGACGCGCGCGCCGCCGCGAGGTCCTCCCGCTCGAGCTGGCCGGCGACGACCGCCGCCTCGCGGCGCAGCGAGCGCCCGCCCAGCGCCGTCCAGGTCAGCAGCGCAAGCGCCGCCCGGCGTCCGAGCAACCGCGCCAGGCCGTGGCCGGCCAGCGCGGCGCCGCCGACGAGCACGCCTGCGAACAGCGCCCCGCGCGTGCGTTCGCCGCGGTATGCGACCCGCTCCAACGCCAGCGCCAGCCGCCCGAAGCCCGCCACCGGATGCCCGCGCCGCGGGTCGCCCACGGCGAGGTCGGCGCCGTAGCCGAGCGCGAGTCCGAAACATGGGTTTCGTCCCGCGGTCATCGCAGGCTCTGACCTTCGGACGACGTCGCCCGCAGCGCCGCGTTGACCCGCGCCACGGTCCAGCGCCCGTCGTGCGCGTGCAGTTCGGTCAGCGCCAGCGGCGTCACGTCGACGCGCCACAACGCGGTCGGCGGCGCGTCGAGCGCGTGCACGAGCGCGGCCTTCACGACGCCGGCGTGGGTCACCGCGATCACGCGCCCATCCAGCCGCGCCTGCGCGTCCATCCAGCCACCGACCCGCATCAGCAGCGCGCTCAGCGACTCACCGCCGTGCGGCCTCGCGTCGGGGTCGGTCATCCAGGCACCGGCGCCATCGGGGTCGTCGTCGTGGACCTCGGCCAGCGTGCGCCCGGCCCACGAGCCGAAGTCGCACTCACCGATCAGCGGCTCGACGTCGGCCTCGAGGGCCGCCGCCGCGGCCGTCGCGCGCGCCCGCAGGGCTGGGCTGCTGACCGCGTCTCCGCGCCCCAGCCGGCCCGCCAGCGCGGCGGCGGCCGCCTGGCCGGCGTCGTCGAGCGGCTCGTCGACTGCAAACGCCGAGCGCCGGACCGCCGCGGTGGTCGCGTGGCGGATCAGCAGTAGGCGCCTCAGGGCGCGACCACCGAAGCCGTCGCCGCGCGCGTGCGCGCTGTGGCCGCCCGCGTCGTCGCGATCCCGAAGCTGATCCCGAGCGCCGCCCACAACACGGCCTGCGTCCCGAGCGCGCTGAGGCGGAACTCCCAGATCAGCGGCGCGGGGAAGTCGGCCGGCACCTCCTGGATACCGGGCAGCGCCAGCGCCAGGCCACCCGCGACGACGATGAACGTGCCCGCGCCGGCCAGCGGCCGCGCCCACGGCGGCGACTGCGGTCGCATCGACCACATGACGCGGGCGGCCGCCAGCATCGCCAGCGCCGAGCCGAGCAGCAGGATCAGGTAGTAGGCGGTGCGGTCCCCGATCGTGTTCGAGTCGCCGACCGCGGGCGGGTTGGCCGGGTACTTGATGAACGGCACCAGCACGACCGCGACGAAGATCGCCCCCGCCAGGCGCGTCGCGAGCTCCCAGTCGGTCCGCTGCGAGCCGCGGCCGCGGAGCGTCGCGAACGCGATCGAGAACAGCCCGCCGGCGGCGATCCCGTAGAGCGCGGTCGCGAGGAACAGGCCGCCGCGTTGCTCGGGCCGGCTGACGACCCAGTCGCTGATGTGCGCGAGCGGCGGGGAAGTGAGCGACGCGTGCGCGCTCGCGGCGTTCTCGATGTCGATGGCGTCCTGCACCAGCGGCTCGCCGAAGACGAACGCGAACAGGCCCGCGAGCAGGCCCGCGATCGCGCCGACGACGAGCCCCCTGCGAACGAGGATCCAGACCATGAGGGTGCCTCGGGTCCGGGAGCGCTAGTGACAGGGCACGCCGAGCAGATGGCGCCCGTCGTGCAAGAGCTCGTGAAGCAACGAGCCGGTCTGGGAGACGACGCCCTGGTCGAACTGCACGAGGTAGATCGTGAGCACGAGCAGCGCTCCGAGCAGGAGTGCGGGGATCAGGTCACGAAGCGGAAACGGCTGGACGGTGACGGCTGGATCCATGTGGAGCCTCCTCGGGATGGTGCGTCCCGTTTGTGAAGGTGCCGCGACGGCGAAGTTCCTGACTCGCGGGGTCCGCAGACCCCGACACAGTGGCGCGACCGTCCCGGGTTCTCACCGGGTTCCTCGCGCCGTCGCGATGACGGCTGTGACCCTAGTACACGGCGCGCCCGCGCGCCACGCCGGCGCCACGTCGATACGGTGCCGACGCATGAGCGACTCGACGCGCCTGCAGCGGCCGGCGACGCCCCCGGGGCAGGATCCCTCCCGCGCGGCGCGGCGCGCCGCCGATCCGCGCGGCTGGCGCTACGACGACGACGCGCTGGACACGGTCCACCGCGTCATCGCCGAGCGCCGCGACATCCGCCGCTTCCGCCCCGACCCGGTGCCCGACGACGTGCTCGAGCGGGTGCTCGGCGCCGCGCACCGCGCGCCGTCGGTCGGGCTCATGCAGCCGTGGCGGCTGATCGTCATCCGCGCCACGCAGCCGCGGATCGCGATCCGCGACGTCGCCGCGCGCGAGCGCCTGCGCCAGGCCGGCCGCTTCGACGAGCGCGCGCGCCAGTTCCTCGACCAGAAGATCGAGGGGATCGTCGAGGCGCCGCTCGGCGTCTGCGTGTGCTGTCACCACGGCGCGCCGGGCGAGGAGATCCTCGGCCGCGGCACGATTCCCGAAACGGACGTCTACTCGACCGCCTGCGCGATCCAGAACCTCTGGCTCGCCGCGCGCGCCGAGGGGCTCGGCGTCGGCTGGGTGAGCTTCTACCGGCTCGCCGACCTGCGCGAGATCCTCGGCATCCCGGCGGGCGTCGATCCGATCGCGTACCTGTGCATCGGCTGGCCCGACGAGCGTCCGGTGCGCCCGGGCCTGGAGGCCAGCGGCTGGGCGGCGCGGCTGCCGCTGGAGCGCGTGGTGATGGCGGAACGCTGGGAGGAGGAGCGTGGCGTCGACGGTGGGTCGAATGATCCCCGCCCGTCGAGGACGATTCGACCCACCCCGCGCGAGCCCGACCGCGCCGCCGCGATCGCCGCCCGCGATCGCTCCGACCAGCTCGTCAAGCCGGGCGGCAGCCTCGGCGCGCTCGAACCGCTGATCGAGCGCTGGGCGGCGACCAGCGGCGCGGCGCCGCCGGCGCGGATCCGCGCCGGCGTGCTCGTCTGTGCCGCCGACCACGGCCACACGACGCACGGCACGAGCCTGTTCGGCGGCGAGGTCTCCGCGCAGGTGGCGGCCGCCGCCGCGCGCGGCGAGACGGCGGCCGGTGTGCTCGCCCGCGACGGCGGTCACGAGCTGCTCGTCGCCGACGTCGGCCTGCGCGGTCCGACGCCGGCGGGCGTGCTCGACCACAAGGTCGCCCCCGGCAGCGCCGACATGACGACCGGGGCCGGGCTGACCGACGACGAGCTGACGCGCGCGCTGACGGCGGGGCGCGATCTCGCCGCGCGGCTGCACGCCGACGGCGTCGACTGCCTCGTCCTCGGCGAGATCGGGATCGGCAACACGGCGACCGCCGCCGCGCTGGCGTCGCTGCTGACCGGCGCGCCGGCAAGCGTGACCGTCGGCCGCGGCAGCGGCCTCGACGCCGCCGGGCTGGAGCGAAAGCGCGCCGCCGTCGACGCGACGGTGGCGCTGCACCGCACCGTCGCAACCGCGCCGCGGCAGATGCTCGCCGCCACCGGCGGTCTCGAGCTCGCCGCGCTCGCCGGTGCCGTGATCGAAGCCTGGCAACGGCGGCTGCCCGTGATGCTCGACGGCTACGCGGCCGCCGTCGCCGCGCTGGCGGCGGCGCGGATGGCGCCCGCCGCCGGCGCCGGGCTGTTCGCCAGCCATCTCTCCGCCGAGCCCGGCCACGAGCTCGTGCTCACCGAGCTCGGCCTCGAGCCGCTGCTCGACCTGCGCATGCGCCTCGGCGAGGCGTCGGGCGCGCTCGTCGCCCTGGCGCTCGTCGAGCGCGCGGGGCTGCTGCACGCGGAGATGGCGACGTTCGCCGAGGCTGGCGTCGACGACGCCGAGGGGTGAACGCGCGGTGAGCGTCGTCGACGAGGCGCGCGCCGCCGTCGGCCTGCTCACGATCGTCCCCGTCGGCCGGCGCGCGATCGCCGACGGCAGCCAGGCGGGCGCCGCGCTCTGGTTTCCGCTCGTCGGGGGCCTCGTGGGCGTCGTCGCGGCCGCCGCCTACGGCCTCGGCGAAGCGCTGCTGGGCGCCACGTACGGCGCGGCCTTCGCGCTCACGGTCTCGGCGATCCTGACCGGTGGCCTGCACCACGACGGCCTCGCCGACACCGCCGACGGGCTCGGCGTCCGCGGCGACCTCACGCGCCGCCTGAGCGTCATGCGCGACCCCGGGATCGGCGCCTTCGGCGCGCTCGCGCTCATCGCCTTCGCTCTGCTCGCGACGGCCGCGCTCGCGCGCCTGTCGCCGCCCGAGGCCGCCGGCGCGCTGATCGCCGGACACGCGCTCAGTCGCTGGGCGGCGCTGGCGCAGCTGACGTTCGTCGCGCCGGCGCGCGAGGACGGGCTCGGCGCGGCGTTCTGCGCCGATCGCCTGGCGTTCGCGATCGGCTCCGCCGTGGCGGTCGTGATCGCGCTCGTCGCCGCCGGCGTGCTCGCCGGCCTATCGGCCGCCGCGGGCGCGGCGCTCGCGGCCGCGGCGATGGCGCTGCTCGCGCGCCGCTTCACCGGCGGGCGCACCGGCGACACGCTCGGCGCCGCGGTGCTCGTCTGCGAGCTCGTCGCCTACTCGGTGCTGGCCGCCTACCTCGTGACCTGAGCCGGCGGCTCGAGCGCTATGGCGACACGTTCAGCCGGTGCACCAACTCCAGCTTTCGCACCACCGCCGGGGCGATCACGAACGGGTAGAGGTCGCCCAATCCCATGCCGCGGCTCATCGCGTTGAGCGCGTAGGTGAGCGGGAGCCAGGCGTCGAGGAGCGTGGCGAGGTCGCCGTCGGCGGCGGGATCGG
>Ga0136624_1000360_pt1 | contig 17032 bp, 15 predicted proteins | sample AntDrymUQ4692206_2_FD_104802 | JGI IMG/M metagenome (GOLD analysis project Ga0136624, IMG submission 104802) | Polar desert sand microbial communities from Dry Valleys, Antarctica - metaG UQ469 (22.06) | ecosystem: Environmental > Terrestrial > Soil > Desert | place: Antarctica: Dry Valley... | reverse complement strand
TGGCCACCGCGGTCGCGACCTGGGAGATGTTGCGGACCTGGTCGGTGAGGTTGCCGGCCATCGAGTTGACGTTCTCGGTCAGGTCGCGCCAGGTGCCGGACACGCCCTCGACCTGGGCCTGGCCGCCGAGCTTGCCCTCGGTGCCGACCTCGCGCGCCATGCGGGTCACCTCGTCGGCGAAGGAGCTGAGCTGGCCGACCATCGTGTTGATGGTCTCGGCGAGCACCGCGACCTCGCCCTTGGCCTCGACCGTGATCTCCTGCGAGAGGTCGCCGCGCGCGACCGCGGTCGCGACCTGGGAGATGTTGCGGACCTGGTCGGTGAGGTTGCCGGCCATCGAGTTGACGTTCTCGGTCAGGTCGCGCCAGATGCCCGACACGCCCTCGACCTCGGCCTGGCCGCCGAGCTTGCCCTCGGTGCCGACCTCGCGCGCGACGCGGGTGACCTCGTCGGCGAACGAGCCGAGCTGGTCGACCATCGCGTTCACCGTCGTGCCGATGCGCAGGTACTCGCCCTTGAGCGCCTTGCCCTCGATCTTCAGCGCCATCTTCTGCGAGAGGTCGCCCTCGGCCACCGCGTCGATCACGCGCGCGACCTCGGTCGTGGGCCGGGCGAGGTCGTCGATGAGCGCGTTGATCGACTCGATGCTGCGCTCCCACCCGCCGCCCGCGGAGTCGAGCGCCGCGCGCTCGGTCGTGCGGCCCTCGCGACCCACGACGCGGCCGATGCGGACCAGCTCGTTCTCCATCCGACCGTTCAGCTCGGCCAGCCTGTTGTACGCCGCGGCGACCTCGCCGGATGGGCCGTCGGTGCGCAGGCGCACCGAGAAGTCGCCCTCGGCGGCGGAGGTCAGCGCGGAGAGCAGCGCCTGCTGGGCCTCGGCCTCGCCGTTGCGGCGCCCCCCGGCCGACGCCGGACCGGCAGCTTTGCCCCTCTTGGTTCGTGCGACCGCCACTTCTCTTCTCCTTATCGGCGGATCATCCGCGACTGCTGAGGGTACTCGGGGCAGGACGCGATTCAAGCCGTCGGCGCGCTAGCCTCGGCCGTCGTGGGCCGGCGCGCACGCAGGCGCAGACGGGAAGGGAGCGCCCCCGGCGCCCCGGACCGCGCCACCACCGACCACGCAACCGAGGATGCGGGTGTGCTCACGCTGCGCGATGCGCTCAGCGCAGGCACCCTGCGCGAGCTCGAGCGCCTCGACTCCAAGCCCGCGGCCAGCGCCGAGGACCGCTGGCAGCGCCGGACGGAGCTGCTCTTCGAGCGGCTCGCCGTTCGCTGGGAGATCGCCGGCCTGCCGCTCGAGGGCCAGAAGGAACTGCTCGGGCGCTACCGGATGGCCACGGCCGAAGAGCGCCGGGCCGTGCGCGCCGCACTCTCCGAGCACCTGCGCGCACGGCATCCGGAGATCGACGTCTAGCGGCCTCGCAGCGAGGTTCTCATTCGGCCGAGCACCGCACGGATCAGCCTCGGGTGAGCACCGAACGAGATTTTCAGAGCTTGCCCGACCCGGTCATCGTCGCCTCCAGCGGTGGCGCCCCCGCGGCTGCCGCCGCGAGCGAAGAGCTGCTCACGCGGATCCGGCGCACCGTGAAGTCGAAGAAGAACCCTTGCGCACGGCGCGTCTTCAGCCGCCGCGCCGTGTCGAAGATGATCCGGTACCTGCCCGGCGCCGTGCTGCGCGAGAAGAGCCGGCGCTTGACGCTGAGCGTCTTGCACGGCCTCGTGAGGCGCCCGAGACGCGCGTTGCGGACCGGCCCGCGCCCGCCCCTGCGCCGGACGTGCATGTAGAGGGCGCGCCCCTGGGCCGTGAAGCCGCGGGCGCGAATGCGCCGCGGCCTCGAGGCGCGACCGCTGTTCGGGCTGATCCGCACGACGAGCCGCGAGAGCGTGAGCTTCGCCCTGGCGGTCAGCGCGGGGTTGGCCACGTCGGTCGCGGTGATCGTGGACTTGCGGCTGTCGACGTTTGTGGTCGGCGGCGCGCGGAAGGGCAGCAGGAAGTTGCCGGCGGGATCGGCCGTGAGCGTGGAGCTCAGAGCCCGTCCGTCCACCGCGAAGCCGACCTGGCCGTTTGGCGTGTAGCCGGCGCCACCGAGGACCACCCGGTCGCCCGCGGCGTAGCAGGGCTTGCTGGGATTGAGGGCGGCGGCCTGCGCGGAGGCCGGGAGGGCAAGTACGGCGACCGCGATCACGGCGGCCCCGAGGTGACGCTTCATGTGGGCTCCTTCGGTGGCTGGCCCGCGCCAGGGTAGCGCTACGCCCGGCCCGCCCGAGCCACACCCCGCGGCATCGGCCGCACGATCGGGGCCGCCTTGGGCAGCTCACCCCGCTCGAAGCGCTCCACCTCGAGCCGCGCGCGCTCGATCGCCGCCAGCGGTAGTCGTGTATCCGCGCGCGAAGCCCCGGCCCAGGGTGGCGTCGTAGGCGCGGCGGAGCACTCACGCGAGACCAACGGCTTGCACTCGCCCGAAAAAAATGGGAGAACAGACAGACCCGGCCGAAAGGACCGCCGTGCCCACGTTCGTCCTGCTGAGCACCCTGAGCCCCGAGGGCGTCCAGACCATCAAGAACAACCCCCAGCGCATCCGCGAGGTGAACAAGGAGATCGAGCAGCTCGGCGCCGAGGTCAAGGCCCAGTGGGCGGTTCTCGGGCGGTATGACTTCGTGAACATCGTCGAGGCCCCCGACGAGGGCACGATGGCCCGCGTGTCGCTCGAGCTGGGCTCCCGGGGGACGGCGCGCTACGAGTCGCTGGTGGCAATCCCCGTCGACGACTTCATCGCTTCGCTGTAGGCGGCTTGTTCCGGGTGCTCGTCGTCGGCGGGGGAGGTCGCGAGCACGCGCTCGTGCGCTGCCTGCTGCGCAGCCGGCGCAAGCCCGAGATCCTCTGCGCGCCCGGCAACGCCGGCATCGCGCGCGACAAGATCGAGTGCCTCGACATCCGCCCCGAAGACATCGAGGGCATCGTCTGCGCCGCGCGGGACCGCCAGGTGGACCTGGTCGTCGTGGGTCCCGAGGCGCCACTGGTGGCGGGTGCGGTGGACGCGCTGGCGGACGCCGGCGTCGCCGCGTTCGGTCCGTCCCGTGAGGCCGCCCGCCTCGAGGGCTCGAAGCGCCACGCGAAGGAGCTCATGGCGGCGCTCTCGATCCCCACCGCCTCCTACACGGTGCTGCGCTCGCGCGACGAGGCGCTGGGGCAGATCCCCTGTGCCTCCTATCCGGCGGTGCTCAAGGCCGATGCCCTGGCCGCGGGCAAGGGCGTCGTGATCTGCGCCGACGAGGCGGCGGCGCGCGAGGCCGTCGAGGAGTTCTTCACCGCCCGGCGCTTCGGCGACACCGACGTCGTGCTGGAGGAGTTCCTGGAGGGAGAGGAGCTCTCGTTGCTCGCCCTGTGCGACGGCGAGCGGGCCGTTGCGATGGCCCCCGCGCAGGACTACAAGCGAATCGGCGACGGCGACTCGGGGCCCAACACGGGCGGCATGGGCAGCTACTCGCCGGTGCCGGGGATCGGTCCCGAGCACGCCGAGGCGCTCGCGAAGGCAGTGCACCAGCCGGTGGTCGACGAGCTGCGGCGCCGCGGCACGCCGTACCACGGCGTCCTCTACGCGGGCCTGATGATGACCGCGGACGGGCCGAAGGTGCTCGAGTACAACTGCCGCTTCGGCGATCCCGAGACCCAGGCGGTGCTGCCCCGCTTGCGCTCGGACCTGCTCGACCTGCTGGAGGGCGCCTCGCGCGCCGGCGGGTTGAGCGACCTGCGCGTGGAGTGGTCGAGCGAGTGGGCGGTGACCCTCGTGCTCGCCTCCGCCGGCTATCCCGCCTCGTCCTCGAGCGGAGACGAGATCCGCGGCCTGCGCTCGATCGACTCGCTCGAGGTGGAGCTGCTGCACGCCGGCACGGCGGAGCGCGACGGGCACATCGTGACCGACGGCGGGCGCGTGATCAACGTGACCGGGATCGGGCCGACCCCCGCCGCGGCGCGCGACCGCGCCTACGCCGCAGCCGCCCGGGTCCAGTTCGACGGCAAGCAGATGCGCACCGACATCGCTGCCCGGGCAGTGGACAGAGTCGAGGCATGAGCGAGGCCGAGCCGGTGCGAGCCGTGACCGAGACCGAGGTCGAGCACGAGTTCGACGATCTCGACGTGGACGCCCCGCGGGTGGGCATCGTGATGGGCTCGAAGTCCGACATGCCGGTGATGGAGAAGGCGGGCAAGGAGCTCGAGGAGCGGGGGATCGGCTACGAGACCCGGGTGATGAGCGCCCACCGCGATCCCGACGTCGTGGCCGAGTACGCGAAGAACGCCCACATGCGCGGCCTGCGCGTGGTGATCGCGGGCGCCGGGCTGGCCGCCGCGCTGCCCGGCGTGGTCGCCGCCCACACACAGTTGCCGGTGATCGGCGTTCCGCTCACCTCGAACACCTCCGTGGCGGGGGGGCTCGACGCGCTGCTGGCGATCGCGCAGATGCCGCCGGGCGTGCCGGTGGCCTGCGTGGGCATCGACGCCGCCAAGAACGCCGCCGTGCTTGCCGCGAAGATCCTCGACGCGTGATCGACCGCTACACACGACCCGAGATCGGCGCGGCCTGGTCCGAGCAGCGAAAGCTCGAGAAGTGGCTCGAGGTCGAGCTGGCGGTCGTCGACGCGCTGGCGGAGCGCGGCGTGGTGCCCGCGGCGGACGCCCGGGCCATCCGGGAGCGCGCCTCGTTCACCGTCGAGGAGGTCGCCGAGCGCGAGCAGGTCACCGACCACGATGTCGCCGCATTCGTGGACGTGGTCGCCGGCTCGATCGGCGAGGCGGGACGGTGGGTGCACCACGGGCTGACTTCGTCGGACGTGCTCGACACGGCGCTCGCGCTGCAGGTCGCCGCCGCGGGGGACTTCCTCGTCGCGGGTGCGCGGGGCTACCGCGACGCGCTCGTGGCCCGGGCGCGCGAGCACGCTTGCACGCTGTGCGTCGGTCGCACGCACGGCGTGCATGCAGAGCCCACGACGTTCGGCGTCAAGCTCGCGGGCTTCGCCTTCGAGGCCGAGCGCAACCTGCGGCGGATCGAACGCGCCGTGGCGGGCTGCTCGGTCGGAGCGCTGTCGGGGGCGGTGGGCACGTACGCCGCCAACGGCCCCGAGCTGGAGCAGGCGGTCCTTAAACGCCTCGGCCTCGCGCGCGAGGACGTCTCCACGCAGGTGGTCGCCCGTGATCGCCACGCAGCGCTGCTCGGCGCCATCGCCCTGGCCGGCGCCGGGCTCGAGCGCTTCGCCACAGAGGTTCGCCACCTCCAACGCACCGAGCTGCGCGAGGTCGAGGAGCCGTTCCGCGCGGGGCAGAAGGGCTCGTCGGCCATGCCCCACAAGCGCAACCCGATCGCCAGCGAGCGCGTGACGGGGATCGCGCGGCTGCTGCGCGGCTACTCGCAGGCGGCGCTCGAGGACGTGGCGCTGTGGCACGAGCGCGACATCTCGCACTCGTCCGTCGAGCGCGTCGCGCTGCCCGACGCCACGATCCTGCTCGACTACGCGCAGCACCTGGCCACGCGGGTGGTGTCCGGGATGACGGTTCACGCGGATCGCATGCGTGCCAACCTCGAGCTGACCCACGGCGCGTTGTTCTCCCAGCGTGCACTGCTGGCCCTCGTCGAGTCGGGGCGCTCCCGCGACGAGGCCTACCGGATCGTCCAGGAGAATGCCCAGCGCGCTTGGGACGAGGGCAGGGCGTTCCGCGACCTCCTCGCCGCGGCGGCGCCCGCGCTGGACCTCGACGCGGTCTTCGACCCCGCCGCCTTCACCGGGCACGCCGCCGAGATAGTGGCGCGGCTCGACGCACTGGACGGCTGACCCAGCCTCGCTCGCCGCGATCAAGACAGGCCGCGCCGGCGCCGAGGGCCGACCTGTGCGCAGAGCCCCGCTTCTCGCGATCGTCGTCCTGGGCCTGCTGGCCGCCGGCTCGCCGCCGGCCGCGGGCGAGCCGGCAGTCTCGGTGTCGGGCGTCGACGCCTCGGCGTCGCTGGCTGCCGGCGCGGCCGCCGAGCGGCGATCCGCCGCCAGGCGCTGCCGTAGCTCGAAGCACCGATCGCGCGCCCGCCGCGCCTGCTGCCGCCGCGCTCCCACCCGCCTACGCAGGGCATGCTTGCGCCGGGTCGCGAGGCGCCCGCGGCTCCCCGCGCGCGCCGAGGCCGTGCCCGCGCCCCGCCCGGCCCTGCCGCCGTCCGGCGCAGGCGCGCCCGCTTCGCCGCTCCTCGTGCCTCCCGCGACCTCGCCTCCCGCGACCTCGCCTTCCCTGACCTCGCCTCCACCGCGCCCCACTCCGACCCTCGGCCGCTACCTGAGCGTTGACGCGCGGGAGTTCTCCTATACGCTCTCGCGACCGGTCGTGGCCAGCGGAGAGGTCACCTTCGAGCTTCGCAACGGCGGGGAGGATCCACACAACATGGTGGTCTCCCCGCAGGGCTCGCGCGAGGCGCTGGCGACGTTCTCGGACGTGGCGCCCGAAGGTGGCATGGCGATCCAGAGGGTCGTCCTGCGGAGGGGCAGCTACTACCTCTGGTGCACGATCGAGTTTCACGAGGACACCGGCATGCACGCCACGCTGCGCGTCGAGTAGCGCGCGGGCGCTGGACAGGGGTGCGAGCGCCGGCCGCCCGCCGTCAAGGGCGGGCGCGCCTTCGCCGAGGCAACGAGGGTGGCGATTAGGGCACCCAAGAAGCGCGTCAAGCGCCGGCGCAAGCCCGCGCGCTGCGCACCGCCCAAGCGCCGCAGGCCGCGCAAGCCCGCCAAGCGGCTCGACCCGCGCAAGCCCGCCAACCGTCCGAAGGCCGCGGTCGAGAGCAGCCGGCGGCCCCCCGCTCCGTGCAGGCGGCGGCGCAGGAAGCCGCCGCGCCAGCCGGTCCGAAAGCACCCAGCCCCGCGCCGACCGCCCGCTGCGCGGCAGCCGGTGCCACCGGCCCCCCAGCCGCCGGGCTCCACCCCGGCCCCCCAGCCGCCGGGCTCCACCCCGGCCCCCTCGGGCGCCTTCGGCGTCAGGGAGGCCGAGCGCCTGCTGTGGCGCGCGGGCTTCGGCCCGTCGCCGGGGCACGCCGAGGCCCTGGCCGCGATGGGGCTCGATGCAGCCGTGACGTCGCTCACGCGCCCGTCGGGAGCGCCCACCCTCACCGGTGCGGCCCCGACCGTGGACGACGCCCCACTCGAGCCCCGGGACGCCTGGGGTCACGACCACCTCTGGTTCCTCGACCGCATGGTGCGCACCGACCAACCGCTGATCGAGCGCATGGCGCTGATCTGGCACGACTGGTTCGCCACCTCCACCGACGGGGCGAGCCAGGCTCACCTGCTGGATCAGAACGAGCTGCTCCGGCGCAACTCGCTCGGCTCCTTCGAGACGATGGCCAGCGAGGTCACCACCGACCCGGCCATGATCCTGTGGCTCAACGCGGGCGAGAACCGGCGCGGGCGCATCAACGAGAACTACTCCCGCGAGCTGATGGAGCTCTTCACCCTCGGGCCCGACCGCGGCGCCTACTCCGAGACCGACGTCCGCGAGCTCGCGCGCGCGCTCACCGGCTGGCGACATGACTGGAGCTCCGAGCGCGGCGACCACAACTTCCGCTTCGACCCCGCGCGCCACGACGCAGGCGCGAAGACGATCTTCGGCCAGACCGGCAACTTCGGCTGGCAGGACGCCCTCCGCCTGTGCCTTGGCAACCCCGCCCACGCGTCGTTCTTCGTGGCGAAGCTGTGGGGCTACTTCATCCCAGCGCCTCCCTCCGAGAGCGACCGCCGCGCGCTCGAGTCGATCTACGTCGGGAGCGGCCTACAGATTCGCCCGGTGGTAGAGGCGATCCTGAAGCACCCGCAGCTCTACGCGGGCCCGCGGATGGTCAAGCCGCCAGCGGTCTTCCTCGCCGGGCTGCTGCGAAACCGCCGACGCGCAGTCGACACTGACGCCTGGACCTGGGCCAGCCGGCTCGCGGGGCAGCAGCTCTTCCGGCCCCCGAGCGTGGCCGGGTGGGACGACGAGCGCTGGCTCGACACCAGCACCCTGAGGGGCCGTTGGGTGATGGTCTCGGTGCTGATGGACGACCAGACGATCCCCAGCGACCAGATGAAGGCCTACGATGCCCTGGAGACCCCGGAGCAGGCCGTTCGCCGCGCACGCGACTTCTGGGGCGACCCGGCGATGACGCCGGAGGGCGTGGCTGCGCTCACGACATTCGCGGCCACCTGCCTGCCCGCGGCGATGGCCAACTGGGAGCAGCCCTACTACCGCGGGCTGCGCCAGAACGCGCTGCGACACCTGCTCGCCACGTCCCCCGACCTTCAGACGAGCTGACCCGTGGCCGAGAAGGAACAGATGACCCCCATGGAAGCCGAGGCCGGCGGCTGCGCCGGGCTCTCACGCTCGCGCCTGCTGCGCAGGGCGGCCTCGGCCGCACTGCCGGGAGCGGGACTCCCCGCGATCGAGGCCGGCATGCCCGCCCCGGCGGGGACCGGGCTGACCCGGCGCGCGTTCGTCTCCCGAGCCGCCGGGGTGGCCATGGCCGTGTACGGCGCGGGCAAGCTCGGCGTCGGGGCCTTCGAGGAGGGGATCGCCGCGGCCGCGGAGCGCCCGGCTCAGCCGGTGCTGGTGTCGGTGTTCCTCGAAGGCGGAGTGGACTCGCTCTCGGTCCTCGCCCCCACGGGCGACCCTCGTTACGCGCGACTACGGCCAAACCTGGCACTGTCCCCGGACGACGGCTTCGCCTTCGGCGAGGATCCAGGGCTTCGCTGGCACCCCTCAGCCGCGGGGTTGCGCGTGCTTCACGACGAGGGCAAGGTCTCGGTCTTTCCGGCGATCGGCTACAGCGGCGCGAACCAGTCGCACTTCACGAGCCGCCACTTCTGGGAGGTCGGCGCCACCGACCCGGGTGGGCGCCTCGGCTGGCTCGGGCGCTACCTCGACCGCCACGGGGCGCCCGACAACCCGCTGCAGGGGCTGTCGCTCGGATACGACCTCGCGCCCGCCCTGGCCGCCGGCTCGGTGCCGACGGCGGCGGTGTCGAAGCCCGACGACTTCGACTTCTGGACTCCGGGCGTCTGGGGCCGGATGGAGGAGCCGACGCTCAAGGCCATCGGCGGCCTCGGGCTGGGCGCGGACACGAGCGACCCCGGCCTCGCGCAGGCCCGCAGCGCGGCCGTCGCCACCGGCCGGCTGCGCGATCAGATGGCGCCCTTCCAGGACGGCTACTCGACTCCAACCGGCGTCAGCTACCCGACGGGCTCGGACTTCCCGGAGCGCCTGGCCGCCCTGGCGGCGATGCTGGCCGCCGGCCTGCCCCTTCGCTGCGTCTCGATCGATGCAGCGGGCGGGTATGACACCCACTCCGGCCAGGAGGGCTCGCTGCCGCGCAACCTGAAGCTGACCTGCGACAGCCTGCTCGCGTTCCAGCGCGACCTCGAGGCGCGCGGGCTGGCCGGTCGCGTCTTGGCGCACGTGTGGAGCGAGTTCGGGCGCCGCCCGGCCGAGAACGGCTCGGGCACCGACCACGGCGCGGGAGGCTGCTCGTTCTTGATCGGCACCGCGGCCCGCGGGACGATGGTGGGCGAGTTCCCCGGCCTGGCCGTGCTCGACGGGCGCGACAACCTGCGCTCGACCTCGGACTTCCGCGGTCTCTACCGGGGCCTGCTCGAGCAGTGGTTCGGGGTCGATGCGGGGCCGATCATCCCGAGCGCCGCTTCCTTCGCACCACCGCAGCTGCTGAAGCCCTAGCCGCGTGGGTCAGTAAGCCGCGGCCGGGGTCCCAGGGGGGCGAAAACCGGCGTTGGGCCGCCTTTGCGTTGTAATGCAACGCAAATCCGGCCCAACAGACGTGGAGAGACAAGTCGCCCTCCTGCTCGCCCGGCAATTCGGACGGGTGAGCCGCCACCAGCTCTTGCGGATCGGCCTCGGCCCTGAGGCGATCAGGCACCGTGTGAGCACGGGCCGCCTAACGCGGGCCCATCGCGGGGTCTACTGCGTGACCGGTGCGCCGCTGACGCGCGAGGGACGATGGATCGCCGCGGTGCTCGCCTGCGGTTCGAGCGCGGTTCTGAGCCATCGCTCCGCCGCGGCCCTGTGGCGCCTCACAGACAAAGACCCTGCGGTGATCGACGTCTCCCTACCCAGCCGCAGCACACGCTCGCACGAAGGCATCCGCCTGCACCGACCCCGGCGCCTGGACCTCGAGGACTGTGCGCGCCACCGGGGGATCCCGGCCACGACCGTGGCGCGCACCCTGATCGACTGTGCAGAAGTCCTGGGGTCCCGCTCGATCGAAAGGGCGCTCGACGAGGCCGAGTACCTGAGGCTGCTCGATGAACGCGATCTAGTGGATGCGCTGGAGCGCAACCGCACACGCACGGGCGCGGCCCGCCTGCGGGCCACCCTGAGTCGCCACAAGCCCGGCACGACCAGGACCAGGAACCCGCTCGAGGAGGCGTTCCTGCTCCTGACGCGCCAGGCGAAGCTTCCCGCCCCCGAGGTGAACGAGCCGCTCGGTCCCTACGAGATCGACTTCCTCTGGCGCCCCCAGCGCGTCGCGGTCGAAACCGACGGCGGGCAGTCGCACGACCGTTTGACCCAACGCGAGCGAGACAGCGCCCGCGACGCCTGGCTCACGGCAAACGGCTACCGCCCGCTGCGGTTCACGTGGCATCAGGTCACGCAGCGGCCGCACGAGGTCCTCGCCGCGCTTCGCGCGGCGCTGTGACACAAGCCCCGCTTGTGGGACATCGACCGCCACTGCCGCCCGACCTACCGTCTGATCGGTGTCCCTCCTCCTCGGCCTCCTCGGCGTGCTCGGCTTCAGCGGCTCGCTGCCGGCGACGCGGGTAGTGGTCGGGGAGCTTGAGGCGTCTTTCGTCGGCCTCGGCCAGGCGGTGGTGGCCGCCGCGCTCGGCGGGCTGCTGCTCGCCATGCTTCGCCGGCGGCTGGCAGACGATCTGCTGGGCGCTGCTCCTGTCGATGCCCGCCGTGGAGTCGCCCGCCGCTGGGCGCTGCTGCTGTCGATGCCCGCCGCAGCGCCACCCGCCGTCCCGCCCGCAACGGCCGCGGCGCCGGCCGGTTGAGCGCCGAGCACGGGTCTGCCTGCCCGCTTGTTAGCCTCAGATCCTTGGCCGTCTCAGCCTCCCTCAAGGACCACGATCTGCTCGCCCAGGGCAAGGTCCGCGACATCTACGCGATGTCCGAGGACCGCCTGCTGCTCGTGGCCTCGGATCGCATCTCGACCTACGACGCCGTGCACCCGACGCCGATACCCGGCAAGGGCCAGGTGCTCACCGGGCTGTCGGTCTTCTGGTTCGACCGCACCGGGGGCATCTGCCCCAACCACCTCGTCTCCTACACCGAGGTGCCGGACGAGGTGCGCGGGCGCGCGCTGCTCGTGGAGCGCCTCGACATGGCCCCAGTGGAGTGCGTCGTGCGCGGGTATCTGACGGGCTCGGGGTTCAAGGACTACGAGGCCACGGGCGCGGTGTGCGGCATCGAGCTTCCGGGCGGCCTGCGCGAGTCCGAGCGTCTGCCCGAGCCGATCTTCACGCCTGCCACCAAGGCCGAGGTGGGCGACCACGACGAGAACGTGGACTTCGAGCGCGCGGTCGAGATCGTGGGCGACCGCCCGCTGCTCGAGGAGCTGCGCCGAATCTCCCTCGCGCTGTACGGCTTCGCCGCCGAGCACGCGCGCGAGCGCGGGATCGTCCTCGCCGACACGAAGTTCGAGCTCGGTCGGCGCGCGGACGGGACGATCGTGCTCGGCGACGAGGTGCTCACGCCTGACTCCTCGCGCTTCTGGCCGACAGAGGGCTACGAGCCGGGGCGCTCGCAGCCGAGCTTCGACAAGCAGTACGTGCGCGACTGGGCCGCGGGCTCAGGCTGGAACAAAGCCCCGCCCGCGCCGCCGCTGCCCGACGACGTGGTGCAGGGAACGCGCGAGCGCTACGAGGACGCCTATGAGCGCATCGCGGGCGAGCCGTTCTCCGCGTGGCTCGAGCGCAGCGGCGCCGCGGCGGCAAGTCCGTGAAGGCGCGCGTGCTGATCCGCCCCAAGGCGGGCATCCTCGACCCCCAGGGTCAGGCCGTGGAGCGGGCCTTGCCCGCGCTCGGGTTTGAGGGGGTCAGCGACGTCCGCGTCGGGCGCCTGGTCGAGCTCCAAGTCGAGGACCCGAGCCGCGTGGACGAGCTGTGCGAGCGCCTGCTCGCCAATCCCCTGATCGAGGACTTCGAGGTCGTTCTCGACCGTCAGGATGAGGGTCTATCGCCTCAGCACGCGGGGCTGGAGGCCCCGCGGAGCCAACCGTGAGGTTCGGCGTCGTGCGCTTCCCGGGCAGCTGCGACGAGGTCGATGCCCTGCTCGCGTGCCGGCGCTTCGCCGACGCGGAGCTGCTGTGGCACGGCGATTGCGAGCTGCACGGCGTGGACGCGGTGGTGATCCCGGGCGGGTTCTCCTACGGCGACTACCTGCGCGTCGGCGCGATCGCGCGCTTCTCGCCGGTGATGGACGCTGTCAAGCGGCACGCCCGCGCGGGCGGGCATGTGCTCGGCATCTGCAACGGCTTCCAGGTCCTATGCGAGGCGGGGCTGCTGCCCGGCGCGCTGCTGCCCAACGCGCGGCTGCGCTTTCTCTGCCGCCAGGTTGAGGTCGAGGTAATCGACGCCGAGACCCGCTTCACGCGCGCGTGCGAGGCCGGTGACGTCCTCTCGATCCCGGTCAAGCACATGTCGGGGCGCTACTACGCGCCAGAAGAGGCTCTCCGCGACATGCAGGCACACGGGCAGATCATCCTCCGCTACCGCGCCGGTGGCAACCCCAACGGCTCGGTGGCCGACATCGCCGGGGTGGCCAACAAGGGGAAGAACGTGATGGGGCTCATGCCCCACCCCGAGCACGCGGTCGACCCACTGACCGGGTCGACCGACGGCGGGCGGCTGTTCGAGTCACTCGCCATGCACGCCGAGAAGCTCGCGCCGGCGTGACCGGCGAGGAGCGCAGCGCGATCGTTGCCGGAGGAGCGCAGGCCGATCGGCGATCGGCCGAGCACCGCACGGAGCGGTCTCGCGCGAGCACCGGAGCCCGACTCTCTACTGACACGACGGTCGCCGCGCACCAGGCCCTCGGCCTGACCGACGCCGAGTTCGAGCTGATTCAGGAGAAGCTCGGCCGCGAGCCGAACCCGCTCGAGCTGGCCGTGTTCAGCCTGATGTGGTCGGAGCACTGCGCGTACAAGCACTCCAAGAAGCTGCTCGCGCGCCTGCCCACCGAGGGCCCTCACCTGCTCATGGGCCCGGGGGAGAACGCCGGCGCCGTGCGCGTGGGCGACGGGCTGGCGATCGCGTTCAAGGTCGAGTCCCACAACCACCCGAGCGCCGTCGAGCCGTTCCAAGGGGCGGCCACCGGGGTCGGCGGGATCCTGCGCGACGTGTTCGCCGTCGGCGCGCGGCCGATCGCAATCCTCGACTCGCTGCGCTTCGGCGAGCTGTCGTCGGGCCGCTCGCGCTACCTGCTCGACGGCGCCGTGGCGGGGATCGGGCACTACGGCAACTCGATCGGCGTGCCCACCGTGGGCGGCGAGGTCTACTTCGAGGGGCCGTATGAGCAGAACTGCCTCGTCAACGCGATGTGCCTGGGGATCGCGCGCGAGGAGCGGCTGATCCGCAGCGCCGCGGCCGGGGTGGGGAACCTGCTCGTGCTGATGGGCGCGCGCACGGGCCGCGACGGCATCGGCGGCGCTTCGGTGCTGGCCTCCGCCGAGCTCGACTCCGAGGACGCGTCGAAGCGCCCGACCGTGCAGATCGGCGACCCGTTCGAGGAGAAGCGCCTGCTCGAGTGCTGCCTCGAGCTGCTCGAGCGTGGCACTCTGGCCGCGCTCCAGGACCTCGGCGCCGCGGGGCTGTCCTCGTCCTCCTCGGAGATGGCGTCGAAGGGCGAGGTGGGCCTCGACATCGACGTCGCGCGCGTGCCCCTGCGCGAGGACGGCATGGAGCCGTTCGAGGTCATGGTCTCCGAGTCCCAGGAGCGGATGCTGTGCGTGATCGAGCCGGAAAGGCTCGCCGAGCTGGAGGAGGTCTGCGAGCGGTGGGAGGTGCGAGCCACGGTGATCGGCGAAGTCACCGAGACGCGGCGGCTGCGAGTGCTCGACGGCGAGGCGGTGGTGGGCGACATGCCGGTCGAGGCGCTCGTGGACGAGTGCCCGCTGTATGACCTCGAGCCGGTCGAGCCCGAGGCACAGATCTACCCCGCGCCGCCGCAGGTGCTGCACTCCGACGACCCGCGCGAGGCCCTGCTCGCGCTGCTCGCCTCCCACAACCTGGCCTCCCGGCGGCCGCTGTTCGAGCATTACGACTGCCTCGTGGGCTCGCGCACCGTACGGCGACCCCAGGAGGCCGACGCCGCGGTCCTCCAGCTCGCGCCGGACGGGGCGCCGGGGGCGATCGCCGTCTCGATCGACGGCAACGGCCGCCGCGTCGCCTGCGATCCCTACACGGGCACGGTCGAGGCGGTGCTCGAGTGCGCGGCGAACCTCGCCTGTGTCGGCGCCGAGCCGCTCGGGCTCACGAACTGCCTGAACTTCGGCAACCCCGAGCGGCCCGAGATCGCGTGGCAGCTCGTGCGCTCCGTCGAGGGGATGTCCGACGCGCTGGAGGCGCTCGGGGTGCCCGTGGTGGGCGGCAACGTCTCGCTCTACAACCAGTCCGTCGACGGGCCGATCTACCCGACGCCGGTGGTGGGCATGGTCGGCTCGCTCCCCGACGCGGCCGTCGCGCCGGGGACGGGCTTCGCCGAGGCCGGGCACGCGATCGCTCTCCTCGCCACCGCCGGCGCCGAGGCCTCGCGGGCCGGGTCGGAGCTGGCGAAGCTCCACGGCTCCGAGCTGCCGCGACGGCTGCCCGAGCTGGATGTCGAGGCCGTGGGCGCGACGATCGCGGCCGTTCGCGAGGCCGCGCGCGCTGGAGGCCTGGCGAGCGCCCACGACGTGGCCGAGGGTGGGCTGGCCGTGGCGCTGGCCGAGTGCTGCCTCGCGGGTGGGCTCGGCGCGTCGGTCGAGTTGGACGACGACGACCTCGACGCGCTCTTCGGTGAGGGCCCGGGGCGATTCGTCGTCTCCGGCCCCGAGGCGGCGATCGGTGCGCTCGGCGAGCGCGCGGTCCGCATCGGGGCCGTCGGCGGCGAGGTCCTACGCGTCTGCGAGCACGAGTGGCCCCTGGCCGAGCTGCGTGGGGCGAGCGCGGCGCTCGCCGAAGCCTTTCTCTGACTCGGTTCCTGCGCCCCCGTCGACTACGAGGCGCACGGGCTCGTCGCGTTCGTCGCCTGCCGCGTCGGAGAGTCGCCCGGCGGCGTTTACGCCGGCGGCGCGGGCGGGTAGGTCGGCCCGCATGGACGCGCTGTCGAGGCGGCTGGGGCTCCTTACCGCCGCGTTGGCGCTGACCGCGGCCCTGACCGCCCCGCCCGCCACGGGCGCCGAAGGCTCGAAGTTCCGCCCCGCGGTCAGCGGTCCGCTCGGCGTGGTGGCGACCGAGTCCCCGGCCGCCGCGCGCGTGGGCCGGGCCGTGCTCGAGCGCGGAGGCAACGCGGTGGACGCCGCCGTGGCCACGGTCTTCGCGGTCGGCGTCGCGCGACCCCAGTCCTGCGGCATCGGCGGCGGCGGCTTCATGGTCTACCGCGGCGCGAACGGCCGTGTCGCCACGCTCGACTTCCGCGAGACGGCGCCCGCCGCCTTTCGCCCTCGCACGTTGAAGGACAAGGGCCTGCACGAGGACTTCACGGGCCACCTCACCGTCGGCGTCCCGGGCACGGTGGCGGGGATGCAGGCCGCGCTACGGCGCTTCGGCACCCTTGCGCTCCGCCGGGCGATCCTCCCCGCCGAGCGCCTCGCGCGGCGGGGCGTACGCGTGACCCCGGCCCTTGCCGCGGCCACCCAGGAGAACCGCGAGCGGCTCGCCCTCTTCCCCGCCACCAGAAGGCTCTTCCTTCGCCGCGGCAAGCCTCTGAAAGCGGGCGCCCGCCTGCGCCAGCGCGGCCAGGCCGCCACGCTGCGCCGCATCCGCCGCCGCGGCCCGCGTGCGTTCTACCGGGGGCCGATCGCACGCCGGATCGTGGCCGGCATGCGTCGGGCGAAGCGTCGCAAGGGCGACCGCGGGATCGTCGGCCTGCGCGACTTCGCGCGCTACCGCGCCCGCTGGCGCAAGCCGGTCAGTGGCACCTTCCGTGGCCGTCGCGTGATCGGCATGCCCGCCCCCGGCTCGGGCGGGATCGCGGTGCAGCAGATGCTCAACGTGCTCGAGGGCTATGACCTCCGCGCCGCCGGACAGTCGTCGGCCGACGCGCTGCACTTCATCATCGAGGCGGAGAAGCAGGCCTTCGCCGACCGTAGCGAGTACCTGGGCGACCCCGGCTTCGTGAAGGTGCCGAGCCGCAGGCTCGTCTCCAAGGGCTACGCGGCGCGTCGCCGCGCGCTGATCCCGCCCGACCGCGCGGGCGGGTACGAGCCGGGCCTCGGCCGCTTCGGCAAGGCACGCGCGAAGAAGACCCGTGACGAGGGCAGCACGACTCACATCTCGGTGATCGACCGGCGCGGCAACGCCGTCGCGCTCACCTGCACGATCGAGCAGGAGATGGGGTCAGCGGTCGTCGCGCCCGGCACGGGCTTCCTGCTCAACAACGAGCTGACGGACTTCGGCGACCCCGGCACCGCGAACGCCGCACGCGCGGGCAAGCGCCCGCGCTCCTCGATGAGCCCCACGATCGTGGTCGAGGGCGGCCGGCCGATCGCGGTGACCGGCGGCGCGGGCGGCTCGCAGATCATCATGGGCGTGCTCTTCACCGTCCTCAACCGCGTCGAGTACGGCCTCGACCTCGCCCACGCGGTGGACGCCGAGCGCCTCGACGCCCAGGACCTTGGAGAGGAGGGGCTCATCCTGATCGAGGCACCACGGATAGGCCCGGACGTGCTCGCTGAGCTCAGGCGGCGCGGACATCGCTTCGACGAGGAGGAGGAGTACGCCGACCTCCCGCGCGTCCAGGCCGCCGGCTACC
>Ga0136624_1000359_pt1 | contig 17046 bp, 18 predicted proteins | sample AntDrymUQ4692206_2_FD_104802 | JGI IMG/M metagenome (GOLD analysis project Ga0136624, IMG submission 104802) | Polar desert sand microbial communities from Dry Valleys, Antarctica - metaG UQ469 (22.06) | ecosystem: Environmental > Terrestrial > Soil > Desert | place: Antarctica: Dry Valley... | reverse complement strand
TCCGATTCGGCACCGGGGCCGAATGCCTCGCAGGTGCTACCGCTCGGGGATAGGCTGCCCGATGGGTGACCGGGGTCGCGGACAAGAGAAGGCTCGACGGCGACTTCACCGAGCTGTACCGCACCCACTTGCGCGATGTCTACAGCTATGCCTACTACCGGATCGGCAACCACCACGACGCCGAGGACCTCACCGAGCAGACCTTCCTGCAGGCCTACCGCCACTTCGAGCGCGCCCAGCGGGAGTCCGACGGCCGGCCGCTGCGCCCGTGGCTCATCCGCATCGCCCACAACCTGGCCGCCAACTACTACCGCGACCGGTCGCGTCGCCCGCAGACCCAGCTGGAGGACGCCGCCGTCCTGTCGGCCCCGCACGGGACGGAGGACCTGGTCGAGGGGCGCCAGGAGCTGAAGGACGTGCTGGAGGGGGTGTCGAACCTGCCCGACGACCGGCGCGAGGCGCTCATCATGCGCTTCGCGCTCGACATGGACAACCGCGAGATCGCGCGGGCGCTCGGGCGCACCGAAGGGGCGACGAAGGTGTTGATACACCGGGCGATCAAGCAGCTCGAGCAAGGACTGGCCCAGGTGAGCGATGAGTGAGACGTTCGACATCGAGGCGCTGCTGCGCTCGGCGCTCGTGCCGGTCGAGCCCTCGGAGGGGCTCAGCGACCGCCTGGAGCCACGGCTCTCGGAGCTGACCGGCCTGGCCGCCGAGGAGCTCGCGGACTGGGAGCTCTCGGCGATGCGCGACCCCCGCAACTGGGCCCGTCCGGCGGCCGCGGTCGTCGTGGGCGGCACGGCGGCCGGGGCGCTCGTGCTGGTTCGCGCGCGCCAGCAGCACAAGAAGCGCCACCTGACCGGGCCTCGGGCCCTTCAGCGAGGCCTCCTCGAGGTCGCTGAGGACCTCAAGAAACGCCTCGGGCGCTGAGCGGTGGCGCCTCGGGCGCTGAGCGGTGGCGCCTCGGGCGCTGAGCGGTGGCGCCTCGGGCGCTGAGCGGTGGCGCCCCGGCGCGGGCCGACGTGATCCAGCGGGGGGAGACCCTGCGAAGGGGTGGGTAACGGGTGAGACGCGCCGACGAAATCGAGAACCTCGCGGACGAAGAGGTCATGCGCCTGGTCCAGGAGGGGAACCCGCGGGCGTTCAAGCTGCTCTACGACCGCCACGGCGGCGCCTCGTTCTCCCTCGCCTACCGCATGGTCGGCGACCGCGTGAACGCCGAGGACATCTCGCAGGAAGCCTTCCTCTCAATCTGGCGCAGCCGTGCGCGCTACCAGCCCGATCGCGGCAGCGTGCGCACGTGGGTTCTCGGCATCGTCCACCACCGGGCCATCGACGCCTTGAGGCGCAACCTGGTGCACGACAAGCGGCGCGCCTCGGCGGAGGGGATCGAGGAGCGCCACGAGGCGCCCGAGCGCGAGCGCACCGACGTGGAGGCGGCGCGGCGCGAGGAGGCCAGGCACGTCCGCGACGCGATCGGGGAGTTGCCCGACGAGCAGACGCGCGTCATCGAGCTCGCCTACTTCGGCGGCTTCAGCCACAGCCAGATCGCCGACATGCTCGAGATGCCGGTCGGCACCGTGAAGGGCCGGATGAGGCTGGGCCTCGAGAAGCTGCGCAAGGGCCTGCGGGAGAAGGTCGGATGAGCGTCGAGCGCCACGAGCTGTTCGAGGGTGACGTCGGGGCGTACCTGCTCGGCGCGCTGGAGCAGGTCGAGGAGCGGCGCTTCGAGGACCACCTGCAGGAGTGCCCGGTGTGCGAGGAAGAGGTCGAGCGCCTGCGCCCGGCGGTGCAGGCGCTGCCCCGCTCGGTGTGGCCGATGAAGCCGCCCGACTCGCTCAAGGCGTCGCTGATGGCTTCTGTGGAGGTCGACGTCCGTGAGCGCGAGGGGCGGCGGCGCACACGCCCCCTGGCGTGGATCTCGGAGCGGGCGCGCCGCGCATCGGCGGCGGTCCTAGACGTGGGTCCCCGCGCGGCCTGGGTCGCCGCGTCGGTGATCCTGTTGCTCGGAATCGCCAGCGGTGCCGCGGGCCTCTACGCGCTCGACGGGGTGACGAGCAGCGAGGAGCCGCGCCCGCCCGCGTCGAGGGTGATCCAGGCCAAGGTCGACAAGACGCGCGTTCCGTTCGGCAGCGGCAGCCTCGTCGTGCCGGCCCTGCTGGAGGACGGCGCGGTGCTGCGCGTGCACGGTCTGCGCCCGCTCGAGGAGGGGAGCGTCTACCAGGTCTGGGTCCGGCGCAAGGGCGAGGCGATCTCGCAGTCGCTCTTCACCGTGGGGGAGGACGGCGAAGGCGCGGCCGCCGTGGCCGACGACCTCGAGGGGGCCGACGCGGTCCTGGTCACGCGCGAGCCGGCCGGCGGCGCGAAGGCGCCGGGCGAGCAAGCCATCCTTCGCGTCCCGCTGTAGGCCCTCGCCGCGCGGCGCCTTCGCGCCGCGTGGCACCCGGCGCCGCTCACTAGGCTGAGGTGGAGATGGAGACGTGCTACCGCCACCCGGGCCGCGAGACCGGCGTCTCATGCTCGAGCTGCGAGCGCCCCATCTGCCCCGACTGCATGACGTCGACGTCGGTCGGCATGCGCTGCCCGGAGTGCGCGCGGCAGCGGACCAAGGTCAAGACGATGGGCTCGGTCACCGAGCCGATGCTCACGTACGTGCTGATCGGGATCAACGTCGTGATCGGCCTGGGCACGCTGCTCAGCGGGGCGAGCGCCACCGGCGGCGGCGGCTTCGGCGGCTCACCGTTGCTGACCGACGGCGGAGTCTCGCGCTTCGGCGTCGACAGCGGGGAGTACTGGCGGATCCTCACGGCCGGGTTCCTCCACGCGGGATTCATCCACCTGCTCTTCAACATGTTCGCGCTCTACATCCTCGGCGGGCTGCTCGAGCCCGCCGTCGGCCGGCTGCGCTTCGCCGTCATCTACTTCGTGTCGCTGCTCGCGGGCTCTTTCGGGGCCCTCTTGGTCGAGCCCGACGCGCTCACGGTGGGCGCCTCGGGCGCGGTCTTCGGGATGATGGGCGCCGCGGTCGTGGTCATGCGAAACCGCGGCATCAACCCCATGGAGAGCGGACTCGGCCTCTGGATCGGGCTGAACCTGCTGATCACCTTCACGATCCCCGGCATCTCCATCGGCGGGCACATCGGCGGCCTCATCGGCGGAGGGCTCGCCGCGCTGATCCTGTTCGACCTGCGCGAGCGGATGCGCGTGCCCCAGGTCGTGCCGACGGTGCTCGCCGGCGCCATCGGCGTCGTCGCCGTGATCGGATCGATCGCCGTCTCGGCGTCCTCGCCGGTCTGAGCGACCGCTCAGCGGGGACCCGCTGGAGACGCAGGCCTGCCGGTGGGCCCGGGCTCAGCCTGCGCGCGAGGCCAGCCGCCCGTAGAGCCGGTGCAGCTCCTCGATCATCCGGTCGATCGAGAAGCGCTCGGCCACGTCTCGACGCCCCGCCTCGCCCATTCGCCGCGCCGCCTGGGGATCGTCGGCCAGGGCGCGCAGCGCGCGCGCCAGCGCCGTAGGGTCCCCGGGGGCGACGAGCAGGCCGGTGCGCCCCGGGCGCACGACCTCGGTCAGTCCGCCGTGGGCCGCCGCCACGACCGGCAGCCCGGTGGCCGCGCCCTCCAGCGCCACCAGCCCGAGCGGCTCAGGGCGGGTCGAGGGCACGACCAGGGCATCGGCGGCGCCGAGCACCGCGCCGAGGTCCTCGCGGAACCCGAGCGCACGCGCGCGGCCCGTGAGGCCGAGGCGGCCGATCTCCTCGCCCAGCCGGCGCTCGTGGCCCTCCTCGCCCGGGAAAGCGTCGCCGGCGATCAGGCCGATCGCGCCGATGGCCACGAGCGGGGGCTGGGCCAGCGCGCGGACCAGCACGTCCTGGCCCTTCCAGTCGCTCACCCGGCCGATCAGCGCCGTCGCGAAGCGGTCCGTGTCGATCCCGAGCGCCGCCCGCGCGGGCCCTCGCCCGTCGGCCGCGGGCACGGCGGGGAGCCCGTCGTAGAGCAGCGTCACGGGGGCGGTCGGGCCGAACTGGCGCGCCACCGCGCGCGAGATGCACGCGAGCGCGTCCGCGCGGCGGAGCCGCCGGCGCATGAGGGGCCACAGCGCCGAGCCGGCTGCGCCGCCCGCGCCGGCGTAGATCTCGCGCACGTGCACGAGGTGCGGCGCTCGGGCTCGGCGGGCGATCGCCCCACCGCCGAGCACCACGGAGGTGTTCGAGTGCACGAGCGAGACGCCGCGGTCGCGCGCGAGGTCCCCGAGGACCTCGCGGTCGCGCGCGGCCGCCCGGGCCATGCCGATCGTCCCCGAGGGCGAGACGAGCGCGCGCCGCAGCACGGCCAACGGGTGCACCACGACCTCCGCGCCCGCCCCCTCGAGCAGCGGGCCGAGCTCGCCGCGCTCCGGCAGTACGCACAGGGCACGCCAGCGCGCCGGATCGAGCCCGCGGGCGATCGCCAGCAGCTGGCGGTCGGCGCCGTAGCGACCCGCGGAGGAGTGCAGGATGAGGACCGTGCGGGCGGCCAACCGAGGCTCAGCCCACGCTCAGGCGGCGTCTTCCACGCGCGCCTTGAGGTCCTCGACCGAGCGCTGCATCATCTGGTCCGAGAGCACGGATGCGACCTTCCCGGGCATCCAGACGCCAGCCTCGATCCGCAGCCCGTACGTGGCCAGCGTGGTCCCGTCGCCCTGATCCTCGAGCACGAGCTCGCCGTCGAGGTCGCGCACGTCGCCCTCCACGAAGTCCCAGGTGATGAGGTGGGGCTCCTCGTAGGAGTAGTCGAGCGTGTAGGAGATCTGCTTGGCCTTGGCGTCGATCTCGAAGTGCACCTCCTTGCCCCTCCCGGCGCGGTCGCGTGAGAGCACCTCGCACCCCTTGACCGCCTTCTGCCAGTCGGGGTAGCTCTCGAAGTCCAGCAGCGCGGCGAAGCACTCCTGGGGCGTCCCCTGCACCACGATCTGCCGCTCGGCCCGCTTCGCGCCCACCCGGCTATGAAACCTCCACCGGGCTCTCCACGTCAAGCCAGCGCGCTCGCCCCGGCGGCGGCTCGGGCACGAGCCGGGGATGGAGCAGGTGGGCGAGCAGCTCGATCCCGTCCACGAGGCGGGGCCCGGGGCGCGAGAAGTACGACGAGGCGTCGACGGCGGCCACGCGGGCGCCGAGGGGGGCCAGCCGCGCGCGGGCGTGGAGCGTCTCCTCGGCGGCCCGCTCGGTGGCGTACCCGCACGGCATGGACACGACCACCTCGGGCGCGGCGGCCTCGACCTCCGCCCACTCCGCGGTGCGCGACTTCTCGCCGGCCAGGCCGAGCGCGTCGACGCCGCCGGCCAGCGCGATCATCTGGGGCACCCAGTGGCCTCCGACGAACACCGGGTCGAGCCACTCGAGCGCGGCGACGAGCGGACGGTCGGCCGTCGTCACCGCATCCACCACCGCCTCGATTCGCCGGCCCGCCTCGTCGGCCAGCGCGGCGCCGGCCTCCGGCGCCCCGGCGGCCGCGGCCAGCCGCGGGATGTCGGCCAGGACCTCCCCGAGCGTCGAGGGATCGAGCGAGATCACCTCGGCGGGCGAGTCCAGCCGCCCCGCCGCCGCGACCACGTCCTCGTAGGAGACCGCGCACACCTCGCACACCGCCTGAGTGACGATCAGGTCAGGCGCCAGCTCGGCGAGCAGACCCTCGTCCAGCTCGTACAGCGCGCGGCCCGCCTCGGTCCGCTCGCGCACCGCGGCGTCGATCGCCGCCGCGGACAGGCCCTCGGCGATCACGCTCGCCGTGAGGTGTGGCAGCTCCTCGACGCCTGGCGGATAATCACACTCGTGGGTGACTGCCACCACGGAGTCGCCCAGGCCGAGCGCGAACAGCAGCTCGGTCGAGGAAGGCACTAACGAGACGATCCGCATGGAGGAGAACGATGGCACTTCTGGACGGTGAAGAGATCAAGCAGCGCTTGGGCCGGCTCGACGGCTGGTCGCATGAGGGCTCGGCGATCCACAAGAGCTTCGAGGGCAGCGACTTCGCCGCCTCGATCGAGCTGGTCAACCGGATCGCCCCGATCGCCGAGGAGATGGGCCACCACCCCGACCTCGAGGTCTCCTGGGACACCGTGACGGTGACAATCAGCACCCATTCGGAGGGCGGGCTGACCGCGAGCGACTTCGAGCTCGCGGAGCGGATCGACGCCAGCGGTTGACGTCATGGCCTCTGCTAGCGTCTCGCGGCGTCACTCGGATGAGCGACGACGATCCTCCTCGAAGTAGGCCCTCAACGGGCCTCACGCCGGCGCTCGTGAGCGCTCGATGACCGAGCTTCTGCTCCTGGTCGGCGTAGCTGTGCTCGTGGCGGCCAACGGCTTCTTCGTGGCCGCCGAGTTCGCGCTCGTGCGTGCGCGCGACGGCAAGCTCGAGCAGCTCGAGCAGGAGGGTGCGCGCGGGGCCGTGCTGGCCGGCCACCAGCTCGATCGAATCGCCGAGTACCTCTCGGCCTGCCAGCTCGGCATCACGATGGCTTCGCTGGGCATCGGCTTCATGGGCGAGCCGGCCATCGCGAGCCTGCTGGAGTCGGCGATCGGCGACTCGATCCCCCACGGTGCCTCGATCGCCATCTCGCTGACGTTCGCCTACCTGATCACCACGGCGCTGCACATCACGATCGGCGAGCAGGTGCCGAAGATCTATGCGATCACCCACGCCGAGGGGACGGCACGCCACACCGCGGGGCTGCTCCAGGCCTTCCGCGTGACGTTCAAGCCGCTCATCTGGCTGCTGAACTCCGCCTCCAACGCAATGCTGCGGGTGGTCGGGGTCAACGCGGCGGCAGAGTTCGAGGAGGTCTCGTCCTCCGACGACCTGAAGATGATCATCGCCCGCAGCCAGACGGGCGGAAAGCTCGATCCCGGCGAGGCGCACATGCTCCACGGCGTCTTTCACCTGCACGAGCAGGAGGCGAGGCAGGTGATGACCCCGATCCCCGCAGTCGTGACCGTGGACGTGGCCGAGAGCGCGGAGGGGGCCCTGCGCCGCTGCGTGGACTCCGGGCACACGCGGCTCGTGGTCACCGAGGACGGCAACACCGACCGCATTCGCGGCATCGTGCACAACAACTCGCTTGCGCGGCGGCTGATGAGCGAGGGGCCGGCTGCCTCGATCGAGGGCAGCGTCAAGGACGCCCTGATCGTGCCCGAGACGAAGCCCCTCGACGACCTCCTCGCCGACCTTCAGCGCGAGCGTGCGTCGGTGGCCGTGGTGGTCGACGAGTACGGGCGCACCGCGGGCATCGTCTCGGTCGAGGACATCGTCGAGGAGGTCGTCGGGGAGATCGCCGACGAGACCGACCCCGCCGTGGCCGGCGTGCGCCGCCTCGCGAACGGCGACTGGTGGGTGCGTGGACACGTGCCCATCACCGACCTCGAGGACTACGGCATGGACCTGCCGGTCGACTCCGACGCCTACAACTCGGTCGGCGGCTTCGTCTTCGGCGAGCTGGGCCGCCTGCCCAAGCGCGGCGACATGGTCCGCTCGAACGGCTACTCGCTGCGCGTCGAGTCGGTGCGCGAAAACCGCATCGAGGCCGTGCGCATCCGCGACCACGGCGACGAGGGCTCCCCCGCGCAGGCCGAGCCGCGCGAGGCGACCGAGGGCGCCTAGGAACCGTGCGCGAGCACTGCGCGGCCTCGGTTCGATGAGCATCGGCGCGGCTTCGGTGGCCGATCCAGGCGCGGGCAGGATCCCGCCGTGGCGCCGCAGGCTCGCCGACTGGGCTGTTCGCGGCGCGTTCGTCCTCGGAGTAGTGCGGGCGATCGTGCGCCTCTGAGGCCGCGCCCGCGGTGGCCGGGGCGAGTGTTGACAGCGCCCTCCTTGGTTGAGAGAGTCGGCCATCCGGTCTGATCCTCTGACAGCCGGGGAACCGCCCCGGCGCCCCCGCGACGAGAGCGAGCTCGGGTTCGCCCGCGAGTCGATGGTGCGCTGGCTCAGCCCGCGCGTCCTGATCGAGGCCGGCCTGCGGGTCGTGATCTCGAGCCTGTTCGGCCAGTACGCGGACAAGCGCGAGTTCCAGGCGGCACTCGACCCGCAGCCGGGCCCGCCGCTCGCCTACAAGGCGGTCGACGAGGAGGAGGGGCGCCTGTGGCTCGACTTCGTCGCCGACCTCGGGGACGGCTTCGACTCGACCTACGCGATCGCCTCGCTGCTCGGACGCGCCCGGCTCGGCCTGGCGGCCGGCGGCGGCCACCCCGACCTGCCGCGCGGCCGCGCGCTCGTCATGGGCGGCGACCAGGTCTACCCGACCGCGACGCGACAGGACTACGAGAACCGCTTCCGCGGGCCCTACTCGGCCGCCCTTCCGTGGACCGCGGGACGACGTCCCGACCTGCTGGCCATACCCGGCAACCACGACTGGTACGACGGGCTCACGAACTTCCTGCGCTTCTTCTGCGCCGGGCGCGACGTCGGCGCGTGGCGGACCCGCCAGCGGCGCAGCTACTTCGCGCTGGCGCTGCCGCACGACTGGTGGCTGCTGGCAATCGACATCCAGCTCGACACCTTCATCGACGAGCCCCAGCTCGAGTACTTCCGGGGGATCGGCTTGGGCGACGGCGACCGGGTGATCCTCGTCACGGGCAAGCCGAGCTGGACCAAGGTGCGCCCGGGGCACGAGCCGGACTCGTACAAGAACCTGAGCTACTTCACCGAGCACGTGATCGCGCCGGCCGGCGCCGCCGTGGCCGTCACGCTCACCGGCGATCTGCACCACTACGCGCGCTACGAGGCCGACGACGGCACCCAGCTCATCACCGCCGGCGGCGGCGGCGCCTACCTGTTTCCGACGCACGAGCTGGAGCCGACGCTCGAGCTGCCCGACCACGAGCAGCCCTACCGCCTTGCCGCCTGCTTTCCGAGCGCCCGCGAGTCGAAGCGGATGGTGTGGGGCGCCTGGAGGCTGTCGTCGCTCGCACCCGGGCTCGCCGTAGTGCTCGCCCTGACCTACGCGCTCGTCGGCGCCTCGCTGTTCGCCGCGCTCGTGGCGGGACCGGGATTCTTCGCAGCCGTCGCGGCGCTCGGCGTGGCCGTGCTCGCGGCGCTCGTCGTGTACTCCGCGGCGCAGGGCCCGCTCGCCAGGTTCCTCCTGGGCGCCGCGCACGCCGCCGTCCACCTCGCGCTCGCTGCGGCGCCGGCGCTCATCGCCGATGTCGGCTTGGGGGCGGATGGAGCCTTCGCGGGCCTGCTCGTGGCGGCGGCCTGCGCTGCCACCGGGATGACGCTCGGCGCGTCTGTGTTCGGGCTGTACTTGGTCATCTCACACCCGTTCGCCCCCAAGCACGTGAACGACGTCCTCGCCTGCCAGGGGATCCCCGACTACAAGAACTTCCTCCGGCTGGCGCTCGACGAGCGGGGCCTGACGATCTACCCGATCGGCATCCGGCGCGTCCCTCGCGCCTGGGCTGCGGCTCCCCGGGACGGCGACGAAGCGCCATGGCTGGCGCCGGCCGACGGCGAGCTCCGCGCCGAGCTGATCGAGCCGCCGATAGAGGTTCCGGCCGGCACCGGTCAGGGGGGTCGTCGATTCGGCGGTCGACCTGCCGGGGGCGTCGCACCACCGCCGGGGACCGCTGTGAAGGAGGGCGCGAATGTCCGCTGAGCACTTCGACGCGGTGGTGGTCGGTTCGGGGTTCGGAGGGTCGGTCACGGCGTGTCGGCTCGCGCAGGCCGGGCAGCGGGTGCTCGTGCTCGAGCGCGGGAAGCCCTACCCGCCGGGGTCGTTTCCCCGCAGCCCGCTCGGGCTGAAGAACAACTTCTGGGATCCGAGCCAGGGGCTCCACGGGATGTTCGACCTGTGGTCGTTCGAGGGGCTCGAGGCGCTGGTGTCGAGCGGGCTCGGGGGCGGCTCGCTCATCTACGCGAACGTGATGATCCGAAAGGATCCGAAGTGGTTCGTGAAGGAGGAGCCGGGGCCGGGCTACGAGCACTGGCCCGTGACCTATGACGATCTCGAGCCGCACTACGAACGGGCCGAGGCGATGCTCGGCGCGACGCCCTACCCCTTCGACCGCGCACCCTACGACGCGACCTCGAAGACGCTCGCCTACAAGGCGGCGGCGGAAGAGCTCGGACGCGACTGGTTCCTGCCCAACCTGGCCGTCACCTTCGCGCCCGAGCCCGGAGCGGAGCCGGTCCCGGGCGAGCCGATCTCAGAGGCGCGGCCCAACATCCACGGCCGCACGCGCCAGACGTGCCGCCTTGTCGGTGAGTGCGACATCGGCTGCAACTTCGGCGCCAAGAACACGCTCGACTACACCTACCTGACCGCCGCCCAGCATGCCGGCGCGGAGATCCGCACCCGCTGCGAGGTACGCGGGTTCGAGCCCCGCGACGAGGGCGGGTACGCCGTCCGCTTCGTGGAGCACGACCCGCACCGCGAGGCCCAGCGGACCGACACGAAGGCCCTCCCGCGCCAAACGGTGACCGCCGAGCGGCTGATCCTCGCGGCGGGGACGCTCGGCTCGACGTACCTGCTGCTGCGCAATCGCGCCGCCTTCCCGAGGTTGAGCGCGGCGCTCGGGACCCGCTTCTCGGGCAACGGGGACCTGCTCACGTTTGCCGTTCGCTGCGCCGAGGTCGACGAGGCCGGGCGAGACAAGCCCAGGGTGATCGACCCCGGCTACGGCCCCGTGATCACGAGCGCCATCCGGGTCCCCGACGAGCTGGACGGCGGGGAGGGCCGGGGCTTCTACCTCCAGGACGCGGGCTTTCCGGAGTTCGGCAACTGGCTGCTCCAGGCGGCCGACTCGCCCGGGGTGATCGGCCGACTGGCGCCCGGCGTCATCGCCCGGCTCGTCCGGCGCTTCCTTCGCCGCGACACCGACACCTCGCTCGGCGCCGAGATCTCTTCGCTGTTCGGCGACTGCGGGCTTTCCGCCGGGGTGCTGCCGCTGCTGGGGATGGGCCGCGACATCCCCGACGGGCGCATGAGGCTGACAGCGGGCGACCAGCTCCAGGTCGATTGGCGCAAGCACGGCCGGTCAGCCGAGTACTACGACCGCGTGCGCGACGTCTCCCGTCAGCTCTCGGATGGGCTCGGGGCGACGTTCCTGGACACCGTCCTCTGGCACCTCAACCGGGTCATCACCGTGCATCCGCTCGGCGGCTGCCCGATGGGCCGCAACCACCAAGAGGGGGTGGTCGATTCCAACGGCGAGGTCTTCGGCTACCCCGGCCTGCACATCGCCGACGGCTCGGTCATGCCCGGCCCCGTCGGGCCGAACCCCTCGCTCACGATCGCCGCGGTCGCGGACCGGTGCGCAGACGCGATCCTCGAGGGCCGCACGGCGGACCTCAGCCGCCGCGCCCGCGACGAGGCACGGTCCGCGGCCACGGCGGCGGGGCCGGCTGACCCGAGCGCGCCGCGCTCCGCCGCCGCGGGGCCGGCTGACCCGAGCGCGCCGCGCGCCGCCGCCGCCGCCGCGGTGGCGGGGCCGGCTGACCCGAGCGCGCCGGTCGCGGGGCACCGTGGGGTCTCGATCGCGTTCACCGAGAAGATGAAGGGCTTCATCACCTTCGGCGAGCAGGACTTCGAGCGCGGCCGGCGCGAGGGCGAGCGCTCGAAGACCCGGCTCATGTTCGAGTTGACCATCACCGCGGACGACCTCGACCGCTTCGTCGTCGATCCGGACCACCTCGCGCGGGCCGAGGGCTACGTGCGCTGCGACGCCCTCGGGGGAAAGCGCCCGGTCCAGCGCGGCCTGTTCAACCTGTTCGTGGGCGCCGGCGGCGACGCGCGCGACAAGCGCATGCTCTACCGGCTCGAGTTCACCGACGCGGAGGACCACCCGCTGACCATGACGGGGTTCAAGGTCGTCGCCGATGACCCCGGCCTCGACAACGTCTGGGCTGACACCTCGACCCTCTTCACGCGCGTCCTCGCCGGGCATGTGGCCGCGGGCGAGGACGAGTCGGCGGAGGTCGTGGCATCCGGTGTGCTTCGCATCAAGCCGCTCGACTTCGCGAAGCAGCTGACGACGTTTGACACCCGGCCGGATCGCCGCCCTGACGCAGTCGCGCGGTTCGGCGCGCTCTTCGCTCGCAACCTCTGGGACGTCTACGGGCCGGGCGCCAAGGTGGCGCGCTGAGTGCCCCCGCGCACACGGATCAGGTTGTCGGCTTCACGGCCGGCGACGGCCTCGAATGCAACCTGGTCCACGTCACCGGAAAGCACGCGCCGGCGAAGGGGCCGGTGCTGCTCGTGCACGGCGCGGGGGTCCGGGCCAACATCTACCGGGCGCCCACCCGCCGCACGCTCGTGGACGTGCTCGTCGAGGAGGGCTGGGACGTGTGGCTCGAGAACTGGCGCGCCAGCATCGACATACCCCACAACAAGTGGACGCTCGACGAGGCGGCGGTGTTCGACCACCCGCGGGCGGTGCAGAAGGTGATCGAGGAGACCGGCGCCGACGAGGTCCAGGCGGTGATCCACTGCCAGGGATCGACGAGCTTCATGATGTCGGCGGTCGCGGGGCTCCTCCCGCGGGTGAAGTCGATCGTGGCGAACGCCGTCACGCTGCACCCGGTCGTGCCGCGCCTCGCGGAGGCCAAGCTGCGCTTCGCGATTCCCCCCGCGGCTCGCGTGCTCGGCTATCTCAACCCGCAGTGGGGCGTGACCGGCGCGCCCGGGGTGCTCCCCAAGGCGCTGCACGCCTTCGTCCTGGCCACGCACCGCGAATGCGACAACGACGTCTGCCGGCTGGCGAGCTTCACCTACGGCGTCGGCTTCCCGACGCTCTGGCGCCACCAGAACCTCAACTCGGAGACGCACGAGTGGCTCAAGGGCGAGTTCGCCGACGTCCCGCTCACGTTTTTCGAGCAGATCCTCGCCTGCGTCAGGGCGGGGCACCTGGTCGCGGTCGACGGCCGACCCGAGCTGCCGGAGAGCTTCGTCGCCGCCCCGCCGCAGACCGACGCGCGCTTCTCGTTCCTGGCCGGCGAGAGCAACCGCTGCTTCTTGCCCGAGAGCCAGCGGCGCACGCACGCCTTCTTCGAGCGCCATCAGCCCGGCCGCCACACCGCGCACTTCCTGCCGGGCTACGCGCACCTCGACGTCTTCATGGGACAGCGCGCCGACCGGGACGTCTTCCCGGTCATCGTCTCAGAGCTCGAGCAAGGGGCCCGCTAGTGGTCCCGCACGGAGCTAGGGGGCGTGCTCGCGGGAGGGAGCTCCGGTGAAGATCCCGAAGCGCGTCGCGCGACAGGTCGGGCGCCATGCGCTCGTCGACGGGATCCGGTTCGCGCTGCCGGTGGACTCCAGGGACACCCCGTCGCTGATGGCGATCTTCGCGCTCGACGCCCAGCGGGCGGCCGAGCTGCTGCCGGGGGACGAGTTGCATCCCCTGCGGGTGTGGGGCAATCGCGGCGCGCTGGTCGTCACGGTCGTGAACTACGAGGTGACCGACATCGGGCGCTACGTGGAGTTCTCGATCGCCATCGCCTGCACCCACGGCGAGCGCCCGGCGCCCGCCCTCCTGCCCGCACTGCTCACGCGTCGCCACGGGACGGGGCAGTACGTCTTCGACCTGCCCGTCAGCACGGAGATCTCGGTCAAGGGCGGGAAGGGGATCTGGGGCATGCCCAAGCACCAGGCCAACCTCGACTTCGTGGTCTCCAAGCGCACCGTGTCGAGCCAGTACGACCTCGATGGCCGGCTCGCGATGCGGATCGAGATCGACCGGCCGCGCTTCGCGGCGCTGCCGGTCGCCGCCGCGGCCGTCAACTACTGCGCGTTTCGCGGGATGCTGATGAAGTCCTACGTCTACTTCCGGGGAAAGGCCGGCCTCAACGTCCCCTTCACGCGCTCGGGGCGGCTCGTCATCGGTGACCACCCCCGGCTCGCGCCGCTGAAGCACCTCGGCATCTCGGAGCGGCCGCTGGCCACCGTGTGGCTTCCCGAGACCACCGGCACGCTCGACGATCACTTCGAGTCCTGGTTCCTGCACTATCCCCGCCCGCTCGCCGAGATCCCGGAAGGGCTCGAGAGCGTGGTGGGACTCGGCCAGAGCCAGGACTGGCTGCCGCCGCCGAGCCGGTGAGCGAGACGGCGAACATCGTCGTCGCGGCGCTCATGCTCCTGTTCGCCTCGATGTACCTCGGCACTGGGTGGTCGCTCGTCCTGTTCTCGTTTCCGATCGCGCCGCGCCTGACCCCCGAGACCTACTCGCTGCCGTTCATCGAGCCGGTCAAGAACGCGACGCGGTTCTTCACGCTGATGACGATCGCCATGCTGATCGCCTCAGCCGTGCTGATCGTCGGCGAGGCGGACGGCGAGCACCTGTGGGCGCCGATCGCCTACCTCGCGGGGACCGTGGCGGCGACGGCGCTCACGCTGCTCTTCATCTTCCCGTACAACAAGGAGCTGAAGGCGGGCGTGACCGACCCGGACCGCCTGCGCGTCCTGCTGGGCAAGTGGATGCGGCTGAACGTCGTTCGCACCTTGCTGTGGACCGTGCAGTGGATCGCGATCGCCCTCTACTTCGCGCTGAAGGCGGCCTGAGGTGTCCGACTCGTTCATCCGCCGGGCACTGATCGCGATCTCCGCGCTCACGATGGGCACCGGCGTCGTGCAGGCGCTCGCCCCGAGACGGATGCTCTCCTCGCTCACCGCCGAGGACGACGCGACGGCGCGTCACTTCTTCGCCACGATCGGGATGTTCATGTTCGTGGTCGGCGGCGCGCTGCTGAACGCGCTCCTGCGCCCCGGGCGCGATCCGGTGATCGTCTTCTGGGCGGCGCTGCAGAAGATCGGGGCGTCCGTCGCCGTGGGGCTCGGCGTGCGGCGGAGGATCTTCTCGCCGCTCGCCCTCGCCGTCGCCTTCTTCGACCTGCTCTCAGGGCTGCTGGCGGCGGAGCACTGGCGGCGGATCCGGTGAGCCGGCCGGGCGGCGTGCTCGCGCCGCTGAGCGATGCGTTCTTCTACGGCTACACGGGCCTCTGTGTGGTGGCGGGCGGCGGGGGCGCGGCCTTCGGGCGGGCCGACATCTCCCTGATCTCGGGCTTTGACGCGCACGCCGAGCTGCCCGCGAGCGCCGCGGCCACCCTGCTGAGCCAGCACCGCTTCCTGCGGGCGATGGAGCTGGGGTTACACCGACGTGCCCACGAATCGCCTCTTCCTCTCACTGATGGGCGCGGGCATCGCGGCGCGCGTGATCGCCCGCGTCGTCGACGGCCGCCCGCGCGCGAACGCTTACGTCTTCGGCGGCTTGGAGCTCGTCGGGCTCACCCTCATCTTCACGCACACGCGATCCACGCTGCGCGCTTGACGATGGAGCACACGCCGGCCCTCGCCGCAGACCCCGCTGATCGCGAGCCGCCCGGCGGTCGCTGATGGAGCACACGCCGGCCCTCGCCGCAGACCCCGCCGACCGCGACGCTGCGCGGCGTTCGCTGATACTCGCCGGGGGCGGGATGCGCGTCGCCTGGCAGGCCGGTGTCCTGTGCGCGCTCGAGGAGGCGGGGCTTTCGTTCGGGCACGCCGACGGGACCTCCGGCGGCACGATCAACCTCGCCATGCTGATGTCGGGGCGGGCGCCCCAGGAGATGGCCGAGCGCTGGCGGACGCTGCAGGTGCGCAGCTTCGCCGCGCCGCTCGCGCTGCGAGAGTACCTGCGCGCACCGCGCCTGCCGGGGCTCGGCGGCGCCCGCGGGATCGTCGGCCGGGTCTTTCCCCACCTCGGGATCGACATCGAGGCGATCCGCTCAGCGCGCGGGATCGACGGCACGTTCAACGTCTGCAACCACGCGACGAAGGCCAACGAGGCGATCGAGCACACCGCCGCCGACCTCGAGGCGCTCGTGGCGGGCATCTCATTGCCGATCATGATGCCCGCCGTGCGGCGCGGCGGCGTGCCCTACGTGGACTCCGTCTGGATCAAGGACGCGAACGTCATCGGCGCCGTCAAGCGCGGCGCCGAGGAGCTGTGGATCCTCTGGTGCATCGGCAACACGCCCGCGTATCGCCCGGGGCCGTTTCCCCAGTACGTGCACATGATCGAGCAGAGCGCCAACGGCGTGCTGTTCGAGGAGCTCGACCGCGTCCGCGAGCTAAACGCGGCGATCGCCGGCGGGCACTCGCCCTACGGGCAGCGGCGGCCGATAGTCGTGCACGTGGTCAAGCCCCGGCATCCGATCCCGCTCGACCCGGACTTCTTCCTGGGCCGGATCGACGCGGCGACGCTCGTCGCGCTCGGCTACCGCGACGCGCGTCGATACCTACGAGCGGCGGACCGCGAGCGCGGCGTCGCGCTGACGCCCGCGGCGACGCGGATGGAGGAGCCGGGGATCTGCGTCTGGTGGCGCGAGCGCCACGCGGGCCCACTCGGGCGGCTCGAGCTGACGGCGGAGATCCCCGACGCGGCGGCGTTCCTCTCGGGGCCGGTGCGCGAGGCGCGGCTCGTCGGGCGGGTCAGCGCGCCGGCGCTCGGTAGCGCCCTGCTGCGCGAGGGCCGCGTTGTTCTCGCGGCGGGTGCGCTCGTCTACGAAGGGGTGTTCGAAGCGGGCGGGCGCGAGGTGCACCTCTCCGGGCGCCGCGAAGGGCTGCGCGACGGCTCCGTGATCGATCGGTGGCGGGCCCTGGCGCGCCTGCATGTCGAGCTTCGCGACGGCGCCGGCGGGCCGCTGCTCGACGAGGGCTGGCTCGAGCCCGACGGTGGCGCGGCGCCCGTGCCGCGCGCGATCGTGACCAACGCCCCCTCGACGTTGCGGCGGCTCAGGACCATTGCGGCATTCGAGCGGCTGCTGGCAAAGGAGCTGGTGGTCGGGTGATGTTGCTTCCGTCCGCCGTCGGCCCTAGCTTGACCGGCAGGTCATGTGGTGCGTCAAGCTCAGTGACTCGCAGCGCAAGGCGATCAGGGGGCTGATCGACGCCCAGGGAGAGGCCGGCCCGGCGCTGACGGGATTGCTCGAGGCGCTCGAGCTGGCCCGCTGGGACGACCTGCCCGACGCCGCACTGCCCTGGGACAGCGTGGCCCGCCTGGCCGCGGCCCAGGGCATCGGCGAGGCGGACGTGGTCTGGGACCTCG
>Ga0136624_1000358_pt1 | contig 17057 bp, 9 predicted proteins | sample AntDrymUQ4692206_2_FD_104802 | JGI IMG/M metagenome (GOLD analysis project Ga0136624, IMG submission 104802) | Polar desert sand microbial communities from Dry Valleys, Antarctica - metaG UQ469 (22.06) | ecosystem: Environmental > Terrestrial > Soil > Desert | place: Antarctica: Dry Valley... | reverse complement strand
GTACTGAACGGAAACTCCGGGTGATGGCGGTTCGCACCTGCCCAATCGGACGGAGCGCTTCGATATATCGCGAGGCCTCGTCCAGCACCGCCACTTCAGCGTCGCGAAACCCGTAGATCGACTGCTTGCGATCGCCGACGATGAAGATGGATGGCTCGAGATCGCGCGCGGCGAGCCCGAGGCCGGATGCCCATGACTTGACCAGCAACTCGACGAGCGCCCACTGCGCGCGGCTCGTATCCTGGAACTCGTCCACTAGTACGTGCTGGTAACGCGCCTCGAGCTTGAAGCGGCTTCGCGAGAACTCCTCCATCTGCCCCAGCAGCGCGAGCGTGCGCTGGAGCACATCGGAAAAATCGAGCACTCCATGCTTGCGCAGCGTGCGTTCGTATTCCTTCAGTGCGATCGCGTAGAGCTGCCGGACGGCCCGGACGAGAATGAAGTTGATGTCGCGCCGGTAATCACGCAGCGCCTGCACCAGATACGGGCCCAGCGCCTGCACGGCGGTCACGTGCGTGTCGTACGCGCCAGCAGAGCGAAACTCGGCCTTCTTGTAAATCGACAGGCGCTTGCGCGGCTCTCCATCCTGCGTGAGGAAGTGTTCGCGCACACGTTCGAGCAGCGCCTGCGTCAGGGCGGGCGACGGTGGCGGCTCGGCCAGCAGCCGGCGCAGATCGCGAGCGAAAAGCAGGAACTCCGGATGGTCCGGGCCCGTTGACAGAAGCCCGGACACGCCGCCCGGAATGCTGCTCATCGCCGTGCGCAGTCTGGCGTGGAGGTCCCCGACCGCATCGTCGATCGTCCCGTCGCGCGCGCCGCGTAGGAAGCGGCCCATGGCGTCCCACGCCACGAGCCGGCGATCGATGAGTCGAGCGAGCCCCTGGCGCAACTGATACTCGCCTAACTGCGCAAATAGCAGCGCCATTTCGGCCTGCTCGATCGCCAGCGCGCGGCCCACCCGGAGCGTTCGCTCCAGCGCGTCGTCCACCAGCCGCGGCGTTTCGGTTTCGTCGGCAAGTTCGAAGCCGGGGTCCACGTCGGCTTCGAGCGGGAATTCGCGCAGCAACGCGAGGCAGAACGCGTCGATCGTCGAGATGGAAATGTCGGTGACGCTCTCGCGAATCTCCTGCCACAGCCCCGCAGAGATGGTTTTATCGCGGTGGCGCGTTGCCAACTCGAGCAGGATGCGCTGCCGCATCTCCGCCGCCGCCTTGCGCGTGAACGTAATCGCCAGAATGTTGCGGGGCTTGACCCCGGCCGACAGCAGTCCGACGTAGCGGTCGACGAGCACGCGCGTCTTGCCGGTCCCGGCCGATGCCTCGAGCGCGACGTTGCGGCGCGGATCGACAGCAAGCAGGCGCGCCTCGGCGTCGCGCCGCTCGAGCGGATCGTCCGCGTCGAAATCGAGACGCTGCTGTCCGTCACTCATCGGCAGCGTCCTCCTCCGCTTCGACAATCTGCAGACGGCAGACCGCCCGGAACGAACACGGACTACAGAGTGATTTCTTCAACGGCCGTACGGGAAACTGCCCCTCGGCGATGCGATCCAGGGCGCGTAGCGCGCGCTCCTCGGCATCAGCAATCACATCGTCGAGGGTCTGCCCCTTGGGCGGACGCAACGGGACGACGGGCCTATTACCCTCGAACGACAAATACAGCGCCTCGCCAAGCGAGACCGACCCGCGACCCGATCGCTGCAGCACCTCCCGCGCCAGGCGCGCGTAAATCGGCAACTGCAAGGCGACTTTCATGTCGGGAGTGTTCTTCGACTTGTAATCGATCACCCGGATCGTGCCGTCGGCGAGGACGTCAATCCGATCGGTCTTGGCGTTGAGCGGCACCGTCCGCGCCGTGCCGTCCTTGGCGTGGAATACGAACGCGCCTTCGAGCGGAAACTCCAAAAGGCGATTGACGATGGCCACCGGGCGGCTGGCCTCCATCGCGAACACCCGATGAGCAATACCGGGGTCCACGGCGGACCCGAGCAGCCGTTGCCGCTCGAGGGCGGCTTCGGCCGGGGACAGCGTGCTCAGTGCGCGTTCGCTGATCTCGGCGAACAAGCGGCGCGCCTCGTCGAACAGGTCAGGATCGATGCGGCGGTGGCCCCGCGTCTCCCATTCGTCGAAGAATCGCTCCCAGAGTTCGTGGAGAAAGCGGCCGCGCTCGAGCGGCGTCTGGATCGACTCGTCCTCCGGCGGCTCCTCGAGTTTCAGCACCTGCGCGGCGAAGAACTTGAAGGGACAATTGAGATACAGCTCGAGACGGCTGATCGAGACCCGTGGCAGCCGCCACGCCCCGGCATCGCCGATGAGGCGCGTTGGCGCGCGCCGATCGTCGCTGAGCCTCAGCGCCCCCCATGCAGCAGCGTCCCCAATCAACACCTCTGCCCGCCGGGGTTCCAGCGCAACCGCGTCGGAATACGCGATCCGCGACGACGCCGGCTCGTGGACGGCTGTCACCAGTCCAAATCCCGCAACATCGTCGAGCAGCACGGACGGCTCGACGACCGCGTCGTGTTCGAGGGCAAACGCGGACAAGCGAACCCGTTGGCCAGCCGAGAGCACCAGGTCCCTGAACTGCGCGCGGGCGCTGTTTAGGGCGTCGCGCTCGCGCTGCGTGGGATCTGCAATGGCTGGTAACGGCTCGAGCAGCGAGAGCAGCGACGATGGGTACAAGACATTGCGTCGGGTACGCTCAGGCCACTCGCCCTCGATCAAGCCGACAATCTGCACGTCGTCGAATTCGCCGTATCGCGCCGACTGGGCATCGACAAGCTGGAGGCCCGCTGAGCCTGTTCGCGCGGCGAAGGTCTGGCTCCCGAGCCAGCGGCGGATGGCCGCCGACAGCGTGGCGGCGTCACCCTGGGCGGCCGGGTCGTGCCGGTCATAGGCCCGTTTGAGTGCCGTGAGCGCACCGAGCACCGCACCGCGCACGCGCAGTCGACGCGATCGGGTTTGTTCCTGCTCTGCAGGGGTCCGGTCGAACCGGAGCAACCAGTCCGTGAGCGTCGTGATGTGCTCGACCAAGGGCGCGAGACGACAAAGCGGCTGGAGGGCGAGCGCGGCCTCCAGCAAGGGCTGCACGCAGGGCAGCGCGTCCTGGCGTCGCCGCTCTTCTCGCGACGCCGGGGCCGTGACGGCCGACCACTGTCCCACGACCCGCGCCAGTCGATCGAGCCCGCCTAGATAGCGCGCCTCGGCGAGGGCGAAGTCGGAGGCCGCAATCGCCGCCGGGTCGGCGCCGAAGTCGAAGTGCGGCGATCGCACGAGAGCCAGCAGCGAGGCGCGCGTGAAGTCCGCCGCGACGGCGTCGAGCACGAGATCTACCGCCGCGGCATACGGCTCGGCCGCCAGGGGCAGGGTATCGAGCGTCTCGAACGGCACGCCCGCGTCCGCAAACACATCCCGCGCCAAGTAGAGGTAGGGCAGCGGCCGGCGCACCACCAGCGCGGTGCGGTGAAGCGGTGACGCGGTGCCGTCGCGGCGATCCTGTTTGAGTCGGCTGGCAACAGCGGCCAGTTCCTCCTCGCGGTCGCGATAGTTCGCGCTGATGGCGTCGTGGGTTCCGGCTGTCGTCGTCGCCGGCGGCGGGGGCGGCGTCACGAGCACGGGCCGGACACGCCTGGCGACTGTGACAGCGCCCGATTCAATGTCGGGGAACGAGGCATAGAGCCGTTCGATGAAACCGGCCGCGAGGAGCCCCTCGGTGCACAGCATGTCAACCTGCTCGAGAGCCGGGAGTCGAGACAGCAGGTCGAAGTCCGCAGGCCAGATGCCATCGGGTTCGGCCAGCCGATCCGCGACGGACACGATCACACGTTGGACGGGACGCACAGCCGCCTCACGTATCAGGCGTTCTCGGAGTCCGTGCTCGTCGCAGCCGTCTAGCGCGGCAAGGCGGGTTTCGTAGGCACGATACGCTGCTGCCAGAAAGGTCGTCTGCTCCAGAAGGCGCGCCGCGCCGCGATCGGTATCCTGCTCTTTTTCGAGTTCGTTGCGGAAGTTGCGCTCGAAGTCGTCGATGCTGCGACCCAGCCGCCGAATAAGGTCGTAAAGCGCGAGCATCTCGGCGACGAGCGCCGGCCGTGCCTCGTAGGGCAGCGTCAGGCCGCTCGCCGTGACGGCGCGCGCGGCAGCCGCGAGCAGCACTTCACGTTCAAAAGGCGACAACAGTTTCGCCGGTGCTGCCAGTCGGCTCGCGAGCTCGTCGTAGATGTCTCGCCGCGTCGTCAGCACTGGCCACACCACGGCGCTGCGCTGCTCGGACAGGGCGCGGTCCTCGACCGTGCGGCGCAGTTGCTCGGCGGCGGCGCGGGTGGGCACCAGTACGCACGTGTCGCGCGCCTGCGCGTATGACAGCGCGAGAATCCAGTCGGTGAGGGTCGTGCGGAACGCGGCGAGGTCGGGCGCGCGGGTCAGGCTGATGCGGCGCGGCGTGATCACGGGAGGGCGGAAGCCTTCGGCGCCAGCGGGGGCTGCAGGGCCGCCCGCAGCTCGGCTCGGGCCCGCTCGAGCAACATCAGCGCTCCGGATGCAGCGGCCGACGCCTGTCGCGCGAGGTCCACGTCCGCAATCTCGACGGCGTCGCGCCGCAGCTGCACGGCGCTTTCCGCCAGCGTGTAGGCACTGCGAAACCCGGCGTGGACGGCGGCCAGCATAGGAGGTGGGTCGAGGATCGCCAGCAGGCGTCGATGCCGTTCGAGGTCGCGCGCCAGCGGCCGCAACCGCTGTGGGGCAGGACCGGCGAGCATCCTGATGTCTTCCAGGCTGTCCTTTCGATCGATCAGGCCCCGAATGTACGGCAACGCGGCGCGGCGATACGCGCGCATGCGGCCTTCGCTCAGCTGCCATTGATCCTGCGCCAGCCGGAGACGATGGGCCGCATCGAGATGTGCGTCGAGAGTAGCGAGGACCCCCGCCATCGTGTCGGGCCGCCGCGCCCCCAGCTTCGCGTCGTGGGCATGCACCTGCTGGCGCATGCCCTCGAGGCTGCGCACGTCCGCGCGGTCCGCATGGCGGGCCGCCTCGGCCAGCGCAGTGGACCGGAGGGTGGCGTACGCGTCATCAGTACGTTGCTCGTCGGTGATCTCGCCTATGGCCCTCGCGCGAATCGCCGCGGCCACCGCGGAGGGCAGGTAATCCACCGCGCGATCGATCAGCGCCACGACCGATTGCAGCAGCGAGACCTTTTCCGCTGGCGAGTCCACGATTGATGCTGCCGACATCAGTTGCTGGACGATGTCCTCGTGAGTCGGGGCCGGTGCCAATGGTTCGTGGGGAGGCGCCTCGGTGTTGGTCGAGAACGCCAGATCGAACGCGCCGAGCCCGGCGGATGCACGCAGGCCCGAGATCACTTCGTCGAGCACGCCGATGATCTCGCGGACTTCCTTGCCCCGATAGTTGTGGTGCTGCGCGGGCCAGTCTGCCAGCGCCCGGCGGGCGTGCTCGGCGGCGGCCAGTCGCTCGCGCGGATCGGAAAGCGACGCCACTTGATTGAGCGTGTGCGCGACCGCACTGCTGAGTTGCGCGAAGTCCGCCTCGCCGCGAGTCGTCGCGTAATGCTCCGTCCGAACAGCGTCGGCATATCGCTCAGTGCGGGCCAGATCGACGCGTTGAACCGGCAGCGACACCAGATGCAGTTCGCCGGGCCCCGCGCCCGGTGCCATCGGCATGGAAAAAATCAGCCGGTCTTCGACCCGCGCCCATTCCCCAAAGCTCGCCAACGCGCTGCCGTCAACGAGAAAGACACGATACAGCGGCGCCGTGGTCTGCGCCGAGGCAGCTGACATCGTCAGCAGACAGAGCACAGCCGGAAAACAGCTTTTCAGAAACATCGAGAGTAATCGTTAGCGTACATCAGGTGTGCACTTGAGGGCGTCTGCCACACTTTCGCCCGCCGATGTGCAAATCCTGTGGATGCACGGTGGAAAGCCTGTTGAGAGGATGACACCGAAAAAAAAATCCGCCGAGGTTTGCGCCATAAGTCGCTGACCAAATTCCAGCCGCCCCGCGCTTCGTACGACCCTTCGCTTGTTTCACTTTCGCGCGCGTGACAAAGTCACGGCTCTTCACACTGTGACACACCGCTACGAAGAACATATCGCCGGCCGCACGTACCATATTGAGGTGCGGCCCGTCTCGCAAGAGCGCTGGCGCGCGCAAATCGCGCGGCTGCCAGGCATGCCGACCTCGATGATGCCGTTTTACGGAACCACGCCGGAGGAGGCGGCAGGACAGCTGAGTCGTTGGCTGGCGTTGGTGTATAACGGCACCACCAAGCAATGACGCACCTGTTGGCATTCGTCGTCTTCCTGTTCCTCTGGTCCGGCGCCGCGGCTGCTCAGACGCTCCCGCATGTCCACATGGTGGCGACCGGCGGGACGATCTCGAATCGCGACGGCGGGCGGCTCACTGCCGAAGACCTCGCCAAGTCGATGCCCGGTCTCGACCACCAGGTCCGGCTCACCCATGAGCAGTTCGCCAACGTCGCCAGCAGTCAACTGACGCTGGACCAGTGGCTGGGGCTGGCACGCCGGGTCAACGACCTTTTTGCCGCCGACCGCGCCCTTGCCGGCGTCGTCGTGACCAGCGGCACCGACACGCTGGAGGAGACCGCCTTCTTTCTTCACCTGACTGTGAAAGACGTCCGGCCCGTCGTCGTGGTCGGCTCCATGCGCAACCCGAGCACCATCGGCTACGAAGGCGCCGCCAACTTGATGGATGCCGTGCGCGTCGCCGCCGCTCCCGACGCCCGCGACAAAGGGGTGCTGGTCGTACTGAACGACGAAATCAACTCCGCGCGCGATGTCACCAAGACCGATGCCCTGCGGCTGCAGACGTTCGACAGCGGCCCCTACGGGCAGCTCGGCATCGCGGACAACGACCGCATCGTGTTCTTCCGGCAGATCACGCAGCGGCACACGTCGCGCAGTGAGTTCGACGTGAGCAGCATCAAGGACCTGCCGCGGGTGGACGTGATCATGACCTATCAGGGCGCCCCGGGCGACCTCATCAAGGCCGCCGTCGACAGCGGGGCAAGGGGGATCGTGCTTGCCACGGCCGGCGCCGGTGCAACCAGTGGGACGCAGGCCGACGGACTCAACTACGCGGCAGAGAAGGGCGTCTTCATCGTCACCAGCACGCGCACCGGCTCGGGCCGTATCGCGCCCCCCGACACGACCCGGCCACCGAGCGACAACCCCACTTTGCAACGCCGCCGTGAATTCACGGTCGCCGCCGAAGATCACGCTCCGCTCAAGGCCCGTGTCCTGTTGATGCTCGCGCTCACGAGGAGCAGCGAGCTCGCCGACATCCAGCGCATCTTTTCGGAGTACTGACCCCTACGCGCCAGCCAGGCTTACCCCGCCCTGCCCCGTATGTCGCGAATCGTCATCACCACCTGGGGGTCGTATGGCGACCTTTACCCATTCGTTGGCCTGGCCCTCGCCCTGCGCGATCGCGGCCATGAGCCAGTGCTTGCCATGCCCGCGCTCTATCAGGAGATCGTCGAACGCGAGGGTCTCCAATTCATGCCGATGCGTCCCGACATCTCGATTCACGATCGCGCGCTCGTGGCGAGGATCATGGACCCAGCCAAAGGTCCACAGGTGCTGTTCAAGGAGGTCATCGTCCCGGCGCTCGCCGATTCGCACGCCGATCTGACGAACGCGACCGAGGGGGCCGAACTGCTGATCACGCATCCCGCCGTGCCGGCCGGTCCGATCGTCGCCGAAGAACGCCGCATACGCTGGGTTTCGACCGTACTCGCACCGATGTCGTTCTTCTCCGTCAGCGACCCGGTCGTGCCGCCGCCGGCGCCCTGGATTCAGCCGTGGCTCGCGCGTTCACCGCGCTTGAGCCGCACCTTTCTCTGGCTGACCAGGCGCATCACGCAGGCGTGGGCGGAACCGATTCAGCAGTTTCGCGTCGCGCGCGGATTGGCGCGCGGAGAAAACCCTATTCTGGGCGGCCAGCACTCGCCGCACCTGGTTCTGGCGTTGTTCTCCACGGTCATGGGAAAGCCCCAGCCGGACTGGCCGCCGAACGTGTGCGTGACGGGGCCGTCGTTCTATAACGCCCCGAACATGCCGCTGCTGGACACGTTGGCGCGGTTTCTGGATGACGGCCCGCCGCCCCTCGTGTTTACGCTCGGCACGTCGGCCGTGAACGCCGCCGGGAGCTTTTACGAAACGAGCGCGCGCGCGGCCGAGGAGCTCGGGCAGCGCGCCGTGCTGCTCGTCGGGCCGCACGCGCAGAATCGTCCGTCGCGCGTCGCCCCGAACGTGCATCTCGCGGAGTTTGCGCCCCACGCGGCGCTCTTCGCGCGGGCCGCGGCGGTGGTGCATCAGGGCGGAGCGGGAACGCTGCATCAGGCACTCGCCGCAGCGCGCCCGATGCTTGTCGTGCCGCATGCGCACGATCAGCCGGACAACGCCGCGCGCGTCACCCGGCTCGGCGTGGCCCGCACCGTGTACCCACGTCAGTACGACGTGGCGCGCGCGGTGCAGGAAGTTCGCCAGCTCCTTGAACCTCGCTACACAGTGCGCGCGACCGAGGTGGGCGCGATCGTGCGCGCCGAAAACGGCCCACAGCGCGCCTGTGATGCCATCGAAACGCTGCTGACCGCCGCGCGCTGATGTCACGCGGCGCACACGAAGTCCGCTCCCTCGACGAAGCGCAGGGACGCCAGGGCGTCTCGGACCTCGCTGCGTGGTCCAAGACGTGCGACCGAGACGACGATTGGATGTTCTCGAATCGACGTCAGCTCTGCGATCGGGATGACCGGCGCGCCGTGAATGCGCTGGCCGATACGGGACGCTTTCACCTCGACGATGTGTGTGGGTGTTTTGCCGTGCATGGCGAGCGCTTTGCGGAGAAGGCGTCCTGTCCGGCCGTAGCCCCAGAGCACGAAGGAATCTGTGTTCGCGAGGAACCCGCGCGCGAGGTAGTGCGCCTTGCAGGCCGTGAATCGGTCCGCGTCGTACGCGGAGTCCGTGCGACTCCAACTGTCGGCCCGATCGCGCCACGCCAGCAGTCGACGCGGGACGACGCCGATGCGCATGCCCGACCCCAGCGCCCGAAGGATCAGATCGTAATCTTCCGGCCACTGCCGATCGCAGTAGGTGAGGTCGGCCATCGTGCGCCGCATCATCAGCGTCGGGTGGGCAATGGGCGACTCGACAAACGCATCGCGGCTGACATCGTCCGCGGATTGCAGGCTGTTGAGCCACGTCTCGTATTCGCGCAGCCGCGGTGTCATCGCGTCACGCGGAAAGATCCGGACGTGGCACCCGACGGCGGAAAGGCTCGAGTCGTTGTCGAGCGCACGAGCTTGCTCGTGCAGCCGATCGCGATGCATCACGTCGTCGGCGTCCATGCGGGCGATGAGCGGCGCGCGGCAGTGCGTGAGACCTTCATTGAGCGCGGGGACAAGGCCCCGTCGCGGTGTCGAGATGAGGGTGATGCGCGGGTCGCCAACGGCGACGTCGCTCACGACGGCCGCGGTGTCGTCGGACGACCCATCGTCCACGACAATGCATTCCCAATCGGGCAGGGTCTGCCGGGCGAGGCTGCGAAGACTGGCCGCCACGGTCGCGGCGGCATTCCATGCCGGCATCAGCACGGAGACGCGGGGCGGCAGACGCGGCATGGTCCTGTTCATTCTGACGCCTGCGGGGAGGGGTCAGACCATGAATCATGACGAGGGGGAGGGTGACGAGGGGGGGTCAGGTCATGAATCGTGAAACGGAGGGCGAGGCCGGCTCCACCGCGTCACGATTCATGACCTGACCCCTCCCCCACCGCCGTATCCGCACGCTGCCGTATACTCGCGGCTGCCAGTTACATGCGCACCTCACCGACCCCTTCCCATGCCCCCGGCCGTCGCGTCGCCTGGATCGCCTGCGGTGCCACCCTCGCGGCACTTTTTTTCTTTCACCCCTTGACCGCCGCCGCGCAGATCAAAGCGCGGGTACGGCCTGCGCCGGCACCGGCATGGGACAAGGGCATGCAGCCGATCAGCGCCGAGAGCTACTACAACGCCATCGAGTGCGGAAAGCAGGGCGGCGATAATCCCGCCTGCGTCTTCTGGGATACCGACCTCTGCAAGAACGACGATTTCGAACTGGCGTGGTATAGCGCCTACAAGCAGGTGGCCTACGAGGTGTGGGCGGCGGTGCGTCAGAAGAAGCCGGCGCCGCAGCCCAGCTACGGCGCGGCTCAGCGCACCCGGATCACGATCGGGATCACGCCGGCCAAGGGCGCAAAGAACGTGCTCACTGACTTCGTCGTGAAACGCGCGGGCCAGCCGACCATGCCCGTGGAGCGGTCTCTCGCGGGGGGCGGCGGCCGATTTTCGTTCGACTATCCCGCCTTTGCGCCGACAGCGACCGTGACGTTGGAACTGGTCGGCAAGGAACGCACCCTTTCGTGCGTCATTCCACCAGCCGTGCTGCGCCAGCTGCGCTGACGCGCGGGCTCACCCCGGCGGCGGCTCGTATAATCGAGCGGTGTCCTGTATCTCCTCGATCTCCTCGATCTGCTCGATCTCCTGCGCGCTGACGCTCTCGGGCGCTGCCGCGCCGCTCGTCACGCCCACTCGATCCCTTCGATCCCTGTTTCGTGTCGGTGCGACGCCAGGAGCCTGCCGTGAGCGAGCCTGAAGAAGATTTCGCCACGATGTTCGAGGCATCACACAAGGCGAAGCGATACCAGAAGGGCCAGACCATCGAGGGCACGATCGTCGCGATCGGTCCCGAGGTCGCATTTGTCGACGTCGGCGGCAAGGGCGAAGCGGAAATCGGGATCGACGAGCTCCAGGACGAGGACGGCCATCTCGAAGTCGCCGTCGGCGATCGCATCGAGGCGATGGTCGTCGGGACCGACGGCGGCTTGTCGCTGTCGCGGCGGCTCGCGCGCGGGGCCGCCACCAGCCGCCAGCTCGAGGACGCGTTCCAGACCGGGCTCCCGGTCGAAGGTCGCGTCGAAGGCGCGGTGAAGGGCGGCTATGAGGTCCGCATCGCACGTCAGCGCGCCTTCTGCCCGTTCTCGCAAATCGACACGCTCCGGAACACGGACCCCGCCGAACACGAGGGGCGCGTTTATCAGTTCCGCATCATCGAGTTCAAGGAAAGCGGCAAGAACCTCGTCGTCTCGCGGCGGGCGCTGCTCGAGGAGTCGCAGCGGGCAGGCGCGGTCGAGATGCGAAAATCGATCGCCGCCGGCGCGGTGATCACCGGGCGCGTCGTCTCGGTGCGCGAGTTCGGCGCCTTCGTCGATCTCGGTTCGGGCGTCCAGGGCCTGCTCCATGTCTCTGAGATGGGATGGTCGCGCGTGACGGACCCGGCTGCGCTCGTCAAGCCCGGGGAAGAGATCACCGTCAAGGTGCTGCGCGTTGACGAAGACGGGCAGAAGATCTCCCTGGGGCTGAAGCAGCTCGCCGCGGATCCGTGGGCGACGGTCCAGGACGTCTACGAGGTCGGCCAGGCGTACAACGGGCGCGTGACGCGCGTCGCGGAGTTCGGCGCGTTCGTCGAGCTCGAGCCGGGGGTCGAAGGCCTGGCGCACGCATCGACGTTCGCGCCGACGGGACGAACCGGAGGATGGTCCCGATCTGTGTCCGTGGGGATGGCGGGCGCATTCGAGATCCTCAGCATCGATCTCGAGAAAAAGCGGATCGGCGTCGCGCTGGTGCCCGAGGGGTCGGCGCGTGCGATGGGGACGGCGTCAGCGCAAGCCGGCATCGTGCCAGGCGCGCGCCTGACGGGCAAGGTCGAGCGTCACGAGAAGTTCGGCGTCTTCGTGTTCCTCGCTCCCGGGCGCACCGGTTTGGTGCCGTTCAGCGAAACCGGCCTGGCCAACGACGCGGAGGTCGCGCGGGCGTTCCCCGTCGGCACCGATATCGAGGTCATCGTTCTCGAGGTCGATCCTGAGGGCCGGCGGATTCGCCTCAGCGTCAAAGCGGTCGGCGACGCCCAGCAGGCCGAAGAAATGCGCGACTACACGGAGCGCCAGGGTGCGGAGCCGGCGGAGAAATTCGGCTCACTGGCCGACAAGCTCAGAGGCGCCCTCCGCCCGCGGGAAAAGTGAGCCCACCACAGACCCCGCCACAATTGCCTTGACACGGTCGTCCTCCGCAAGCCGATAATCGCGTCCATTCGAGAGGGCTGGGCGACCTGTCGCCCGCACGTGACGTTGCATTCGGTTCTGAAGGAGAACGTATGAGGCTTGCGGTGCGCGCCGGGCGCGGAATCAGGTCGCTGAAATCGTCGGTCTTCCACTGCGCTCTCGCAGCTTGCCTTGCCATGATTATTCCCGCGGCTGCGGTATGGGCGCAGGCGCCCGTCGGCACCATCGCGGGCACCGTCCGCGACCAGTCCGACGCGGTTGTTCCGGGAGCCTCCATCACCATCCGCCATGAGGCGACCGGGCAGGAGCGCCACGTAACGTCGGCCTCGGATGGCTCTTACTCGGCGCCGTCGCTGACCGCCGGCGGCTACGTCGTCGTCGCCGAGCTCCCCGGCTTCCGCACGCAGCGGGTTGCCGTCACCGTCGCGACCGGCCGCGTGGTGACCCTCGACATGCGCATGGAACTGGGCGCGGCGACCGAAACGGTGACGGTCGCGGCGTCCGCGATCCACGTGGAAACCGAGGCCCACGCCGTCACTGGCGTCATCACGCGGCAGAAGATTCAGGAACTGCCGCTCAACGGGCGCAGCTTCCTGCAGCTGGCGTTCCTCGAGCCGGGCGTGACTGCGAACCCTGGCTCGACGTCACAGTACAACTCGCTCTTCTCGGTCTCGATCCTCGGGGGCGATTCCAACAAGACCGCGATCACGGTGGACGGCGGGAACGTCCGCAATTCTATCGAAGGCAACACCGCGATGAACTTCTCGCAGGAAGTGGTCGAGGAATTCCAGCTCTCGTCGGCCAACTTCGATTTGTCCACGGGCATCACGAGCGTGGGCTCGGTCAACATCGTGACGCGCAGCGGCGGCAACGACCTGCGCGGGTCCACCTATTACTTCTTCCGCAACAACGACATGGCGGCGTACCCGGCGTTGAGGCGCGACCCGCTCAATCCGGACCCCGAATTCTCCCGGAGCAACCCCGGCGCCTGGATGGGCGGACCGATCCGGCGCGACCGCCTCTTCTACTTCACCAACTACGAGTACACGAGCCAGGAAGGTGTCGTCTCGTTTCAGCCGAACCTGGCGTCGGCCAGCGAGCTCGCCGGCGTGTTCCCGAATCCGTATCGCGGGCATCTGTTCAGCACGCGCGTCGACTGGCGCGCGTCGAACAAGCACACCGCGTTCGTCCGCTTCTCGCACGACCAGAATCGCGGCTTCGGCCCCAGCGGCGCCGCCGCGCTGCCGTCGAATTGGCTGCGCAACGTCAACCGGTCGGAACAGAACGTGATCGGCTTGACGTCCATCTTCACGCCGACGCTGCTCAACGACTTCCGCTTCAACTTCACGTACTGGAGGAACCGCAACCTCTTCGCCGACGAAGCATCCTGCGGCGACTGCGTCGGCCTCGGCTTCCCGCAGCTCAATATCTTAAACACGAACGTGACCGTGGGCAATACGTCGAACGCGACCCAGGGCCGCGATCTCTACCGCTACACCTTTGTGAATACGTTGACGTGGGTGAAAAGCGCGCACCGCTTCCGCTTTGGCACCGAGATCGAGTACGCCCCCGGCACCGGCTTCTGGGGGTTCTGCGACCCGGCGTGCACGGTGGGGTTGTCGCCGGAGTTCATACGCGGTCTGGGCCTGCCCGCGGCGACGCTCGGGGCGCTCTTCCCCAATCTGCCGACAACCATTCGGTCCAATCAGGATCTGCTGAGCCTGCCGTTCGCCGGCGGCGTCGCCGGCGTCGGGGATCCAGCACAGCCGCCGCCGTACAACGTGGACAAGGCCAAGGTGAACAGCCGGTTCCGCTTCTACGGCCAGGACACGTGGCGGGTCGGGCCGCGCTTCACGCTCAACTACGGGTTAGCGTGGAACTTCGAGAGCACGCTGGTCAATCGCGACCTGGACAAGCCCGCCTACCTGGCGCCGATTTACGGCAGCGATCTGAGCCCGACGAAGAACAACTACAACAACTGGTCGCCCTCGTTAGGCTTCGCCTGGACACTCGATCGCGAAAGCAAGACGGTGGTGCGCGGCGGCGCCGGCCTCTACTGGGAAACCGAACTCTTGTGGCGCCGGCTACAGGAACGTGCGGCGATTGGCCCGGTCGGCAACGGGCGCCTCCAGGTGCCGCACACCAGCTTCGTCAACATCTTCCCCGGCATCATCAATCTCAACACCGGGCAGCCGGTGCCCGTTGGGGCGCCGTTACCAGCAAGCGGGCAGCTGACCAACCTCACGGTGGGTCAGTTCATGCAGATCTACAACGCGCAAATCGCCGCGCTGCAGGCGCAGCTCGCGCCGACCAACCTCAACGATCTCTCCGTGCGGAATATCCAGCTCAGTAAGACGGCGGGTGATCTGTATCCGGCAGAATATCCGGTCCAGCACAGCATCCACATGAACCTCGGCGTGCAGCGCGAACTGCCCGGCAACATGGTCCTCGGCGTGGAGTTCGTGCGCCGCGTCTTCGAAGACACGCTCCTCGGATCGCTCGATCTCAACCGCTTCAACCGATACATCAACGGCGTGCAAACACCCGTCATCCCGCGCTGCCGCACCGCCGCGGAGCGCGCCGACCCGAACGCGCAATGCTCGAATGGCGCCATCACGTTCTGGACACCGGGTGGACGTGAGGTCTACAACGGCCTGCTCGTCAAACTCGACAAGCGGTTCGCGAACCGCTATTTGTTCGGCGCCTCTTACGCGCTGACCAATCGCAGCGGCGTCAACGGCATCAGCAACCTCGATAATTACTTCGCCAACTATGGGCCCACCGGGGCGCGTCATCTGCTGAACCTCTCCGCACTGTTTGATTTCCCGGGAAACGTGCAGCTGGGCATCATCTCGGCGATGTCGAGCCGCGCGCCGGTGATGCCAACCATCTCGAACGTCGATCTCGACGGCGATGGCACGGCGACGACGCCGATCCCGGGCGTGGACTTCAATTGCTTCAATCGGGGATGCGACGAGCAGGACCTGCAGCAGGCGGTCGCGGCGTTCAACCAGCAGTTCGCGGGCGCGAGGGACGCGCGCGGCCAGCTGATCGGACCGGTCACGCTGCCGGCCGATTTCGCGTTCGGCGACAGCTTCAGCTCCCAGGACATCCGCGTCACCAAGACGTTCGGCACAGGGAGCACCACCAAGCTGGCAGTCTTCGTCGAAGTGTTCAACATCTTCAACGTCGCCAACCTGGGCGGCTACAGTTTCAACCTGAGCAATTCGGCCACGTTCGGCCAGCCCACCAATCGCGCATCGCAGGTGTTCGGCTCCGGCGGCCCGCGGGCGTTTCAGCTGGGAGGACGGTTCACGTTCTAGGCCGCCGCCCTCACTTCTGGGAGCAGGTCGCAAGGCGCAGCACCAGCGCTGCGACCTGACTCCGCTGGACGATGAGCCGATGCTATGATCCGGGCGCCGTCCCGCGCCCAACGTCAACCCCGCGATACCTCGATTGAGCATTATGTCTGATCCACGCAACGTCGCCCACGCCAAGAAGGTCACCCAGGAGAAGAAACACCAAGGCACGGATGCGAGGCCGGACGATACACCAGCCGCGCAACCCGGTAAGAAAACCGCCGTGGCGAAGAAGAAGCCCGGAGCCGAGGCTGACGCCGTCCCCACCGACCCTGCGAACAGCGAGGGTGGTGTGTCGAGCGACACGGCCGCAACCAAGCCGTCGGCAGCGCTGGAAGGCTCGTTGGTGGTGCTCGGAAAACTCAAGGAGCTGGAATTCCACTCCCGGGCCAATCTCGAGCGGCTCGCGGAGCTGGCGCTGACGGTCGAGGACGAATTGAAGCAGAAGGAGCTGGCCGGTCCGCTCGGAGAGGTCTATTCTGCGCAAAACGCTTTACAGACGAAGCTCACCGCACTGATCGAGGCCTACAAAGCGGAGTGCGAGCGCATGGAAGGCAAGACCGGGTAGTGCTCGAGTGTGCTGCGGTGCTCCCCAGAGTGACCGACCCTCACAGGTGGCGGGCGACAGCAAGTAAGCGGTGAACGTCGCCGTATCGGCAGCCGGGGAATCCGGACATCCGCGTGGTCAGTGGCAGGAGAAATGGACAACGTCAAACGATCTTCCTTTCGAGCGCCCTTCGATTGGAACGCCACTGGCGCGTCGCAGCCACTTCTCACTGTTGAACCAGGCGCGCCGGGTCGCGAGTCGCATGAACGCGCGGCGGCGCTCGAGCGCGGCGGATCGCTGATCGGCCGGCCTCCGAGTCGCTGTGTGCGCCTGAACTCCCGGGACTGGACCCGAGTCTTCTTTACACCCTGGTCGCGGAGAACGTCCGTGACTACGCCATCTTCCTGACGGACGTCAACGGCATCATCCGATGCTGGGGCGAGGGTGCGCGACTCATGCGGCACTTGAGGCAGGCGGCGCAATCCGGTGAGTACAACGGCGAGGGACACCGCGGTCGCAGCGACGGCTCGACGTTCTGGGCGTACGTCACACTGACGGCGCTGCGCAATCACGACGGCGAACTGGTCGGCTTCACCAAGGTGACGCGCGATTTTTCCGCGCGACGCGCCGTGGAATCCGCCATTCAGCAGGAGCGACACCTCATGGCTGGCGCCAGCAGATGCTCGAAGAGGCCAAACGCGTCCAACGGCTGGTGGCGAATCTGAGCCACGAGCTGCGGACACCCCTGAACGCCATCGTCGGTTCCGTGGCGCTCCTGACATCTGCCAGCGCGCCAAGCCCCGAGCATCGGGGACACATCGAACGGCTGCAACGCAACAGTCGTCACCTCCTCCGCATGATCGACGACGTGTTTGGAGCTCACGCGGGCGGAATCGGGACAGCTGACGCTCACGCCTGGGGTCCGACAACTGGGGGCTGCCATTGAAGACGCCTTGGCCGACGTCGAGGCGGAGGCCGGCACACAGCGGGTGACCATCATCAACGCCGTTTCTGGTGCCGCGGCCG
>Ga0136624_1000357_pt1 | contig 17069 bp, 11 predicted proteins | sample AntDrymUQ4692206_2_FD_104802 | JGI IMG/M metagenome (GOLD analysis project Ga0136624, IMG submission 104802) | Polar desert sand microbial communities from Dry Valleys, Antarctica - metaG UQ469 (22.06) | ecosystem: Environmental > Terrestrial > Soil > Desert | place: Antarctica: Dry Valley... | reverse complement strand
GCTGTACGACGCCACGCTCCGCGCGCATGACGAAGCCGAGCGACGCGTGATCTCCGGCGACGACGCTCCGGAGACCTAGCCGGTGGTCCGGCGGCCGCGCTTGGGAAGGGGCGTGGCCTCGGGCTCCTCTCGCGGCGCGAAGGCGGTCTGAACCAAGCCGGGCTCGCCCTCGCGGCGGATGAGCAGGCCGCGTCCGGCCGGGAGCTCCCGCGCTCGATGACCTCCGAGCAGATTCCCCTCGCTCGGACTGCCACTCATCAGCAGCCCGGGCGTACGAAGTTCCAGCAGCCGCTGCAGGAAGCCTTCGAACGCCGAGGTGGCCATGCCGCCCACCCGCCGCGTGACCACGAGGTGCAAGCCCACATCGCGTCCATGGGCGAGCAGGGAGATCAGCCCCGTGAGCGGGTTCTCGTTGCCGCTGGGCACGAGGTCGTAGTCGTCCACCAGCAGGTAGTGACGGGGGCCCGACCAGCTGGGCCCGCGCAGGAGCTCTTCGCGCGATGCGCCGCCCCCCGGCAGCCTTGCTTCCAGCTCGGCGCGCAGCGCGGCCACGGTCTCGGTGGCCATGGCGGCGTTGGCGGCGAAGGCCTGGACGTGCGGCTCCTCGGAAAGGTCGATCAGGCCGCGGCGGTAGTCCACGATCGTCAGCCGGGCGCGGCCCGGGTCCTGGCGAGCCATAAGGCCACGCGCAAACAGCCGCAGCAGGTTCGTCTTGCCCGACTCCCCGTCGCCCAGCACCAGGAAGTGGGGGTCGCCCGCGGTGAGGTCGAGGAACACGGGCGCCAGCGCCAGCTCGTCCACGCCGATCGGAACGCCGGGCCCGGGCCGCTCGTCGGGGCCGGGCAGGGCGCTCGCCGGCACGCTGGCGGGCAGGACGGGCACGGCCGGCGCCGGTGGGCCGTCCCAGCGCTCGGCTACCTCGGCCATCTCGGCCTGCTCGGCCACGGCGGTCTGGAAGTGAAGCTTGGCCGAAGTGAGCCCGCGGCCGGGCACGTCGGTGGGCAGCTTCTCGGCCACGCGCCGGCCCAGCTCGGACTCGATCGGGTCGTTCAGGCGCAGCTCCAGGCGGCTGCCCACGTTGTCGCGCAGGCTCGGGCGCATCTCGGCCCAGCGACTGGACGTGATCACCAGGTGCACGCCGAAGTTCAATCCCTCGACGGCGATCTGCTCGAGGTCGCGGTCCAGACCCTCGAAGTCGCTGCGCAGCACGGCCCAGCCGTCCACGATCAGGAACACGTCGGCCAGATCCTCGTCTGCCAGCTCGGGTTTGGAGCGGGCGGCTCGGGCGTCGGTCATCGAGCTGAGGCTCAGCTCGCGGAAGGTGGCCGCGCGCTTGGCCAGCAGCGCCTGCATGTGACGCACTGTCTGACGCACCTCGTCGCGCCCGACCTTGGCCGCCACGCCACTCACGTGCGGCAGGCCGGCCAGTGAGGACAGCCCGCCGCCGCCCAGGTCGATGGCGTATAGGCGCACCTCGTCGGGACGGTGCCGGCGCATGAGCGACGCCGCGAGCGTGCGCAGGAAGGTGCTTTTTCCGCTCTGCGGCGCGCCCACGAGGGCGAGGTGCCCCGCACTGCCCTCGAAGTCCAGCACCAGCGGCTCCGTGCGCTGCTCTGAGGGCAGATCCACGAGCCCCACGGCGGCCCCGAGCCGCGGCGACGCACTGTCGGCTCGCTCCCACCACGGCTCGTCGTGGACCACCTCGGCCAGCGCGATCGACTTGGTCAGCGGCGGGACCCAGACCTGGTGGACGGTGCGGCCGCCGTGCGCGTCGCCCAGTAGCGAGACGATCGACTCCAGGTCCGACGGCCCGTCGGACGCCGTGCTCTCCTCCTCCTCCGGCTCGTCGGACTCCAGCCCGGGCATGCTGGAGGAGAACAGCTGCACGCCGGAAACCGCCGCCGCGGGCACGGGCGCCACCGAGCGGGTACCCGACACGAGCGCGACCTTGAAGCGCTCGTAGAAGCCGGTGTCCACCTTCAGGTAGGCCGCGCCGGGGAACGGGGGGAGCAGGTAGGCGTCTGGGGTGCCCAGGACGATCTTGCTCTCGGCCGCGGAGTACGTGCGCAGGCAGATCCGGTAGCGCAGGTTGGTCTCCAGCCCCCGCAGCCGCCCCTCCTCGAGCCGCTGGCTGGAGAACAGCAGGTGCATGCCCAGGCTGCGTCCCACGCGCCCGATCCCGAGGAACAGGTCGATGAACTCGGGCCGCGCGGCCATCAGCTCGCCAAACTCGTCGACCACCACGAGCAGGTTGGGCATGGGCTCGAGCTCCGGATCGCGCTCGCGGGCGGAGCGATAGGCGCGGATGTCGTCGAGGTCGCCGGCGTCGCGGAGCATGCCCTGGCGGCGCTCCTGCTCGCCCAGGAGGGCGTCGCGCATCCGGTCCACGAGCGCGGCGTCGCGCTGGAGGTTGGTGATCAGGCCTGCGGCGTGGGGTAGGCGGGCGAGCTCGGCGAACGCGCTGCCGCCCTTGTAGTCGATCAGGACGAACGAGAGGTCATCGGGCGAGTGGTCCACCGCCAGCCCCGCGACCAGCGTGCGCAGCAACTCGCTCTTGCCCGACCCCGTGGCGCCCACGATCAGACCATGCGGCCCCTGGCCGCCCTGCGCCGCCTCCTTGAGGTCGAGGGCGATCGGCTCGCCGCCGGAAGTCACGCCGATCGGCACGCGCAGGCGCTCTCGCGGCGAGCGCTCGCGCCACGTCTGGGCCGGGTCGATGTCCTGTGCTGAGCGGTGGCCGATCAGGTCGAGCAGGCGCACGTCGTCGGTGACCGGTGCGCCGGAGTCGTGGTCCTCCAGGCGCAGCGGGGCCAGCGACCGGGCGATGGCCTCGCAGAGCCCTGCGTCGGCGGAGTCGGGCCACACCCCCTCGGAGCGTCTGCGCTCATCGCCGCGACGCTCCTCGATGGTGGCCGCGCTGGGTGTGAGCACCACGCGCACGTCTGCCTCCGACGGCTCGCGCTCGGGGGCGTCGGTGAGCAGGATCAGCGTGGTTTGGAGGCGGGTGCCGCGCTCCATCACGTCGCGTATCGAGGCGAGTCGCGCGACCTGGGACTTGGGCGAGTAGCCGTCCACGATGATCACCAGCCGCGGCCCTGCCAGCGGCGTGTCCCGGCCGCTGATCGAGCCCTGCTCGTCGATGCGCCCGAGCTGCTCGATGCGGGGGCCCAGCTCACCGTCGAGCAGGCGCGCCAGCAGTTCGGGGGAGTCGGCGAGCAGCACGGGCGGCGGCCCCTTCGCGCCCTTGGGGGGACGGGCTGAAGAGCGCGCGTGGGGCAGCCACTTCATCCACTCCCAGTCCGCGATGTCCTCCGGGTCGAAGGCCGCTAGCACGCGCAGGTCGTTGGGCGCCCGGAAGGCAACGAGCTGTGAGACGAGGCTGCGCGCCAGCGCCCGCGTGGAGTCGGGCGGACCTACCATGGACACCACCGTGGCCTCCTCGAGGTCGATCACCACCGGCACATCGGTCACCCGCGCCCAGCGCTTGCGGACGGTGGCGGCCTCGTCCTCCAGGTCGGCTTCGCGTTCGGTGATCGGATCGTCGCTCAGCTCCAGGCGAATCGGGCGCGTGTGTGGCACCGGGCCACGACCCACACGCACCTGAAGGAAGTCGGGGTCGAAGCCGCGGCGCTCCCACAAGTGCCGGCGCGAGAGGACCAGCCCCCAGAGCCGCTCGTGGTCTGGATAGAGGCGGTCGGCCGTCACGAGCTGGGTATTTGCGTCCTCGGCCAGCTGGCGCTCGACCGAGCTGAGGTAGGCGCGGTACTTCCGCCGGTTGCTTACTCGGCGCTTCTTCACCGAGCGCGCCTGGGACCAGCGCATGCCGATCACCATCAGGATGCTCAGGAAGACCATGCCGACGGCGATGTAGAGGAACAGCCGGTTGTTGTAGACCAGGGCGAAGCCCACCATGCCCATGCTCCCGAGCGCGGGGAACGCGGCCTGCATGAATCCGCCGCCGGTCGGCGGCTCGGGCTTGGTGGGCGGCGCATGCAGGCGCAGGTCCTCGGTGGGCGGCGGATCGGGCCGGTCCCGGGGAGGCCGGTGGAAGGTGGCCTCGGCGCCGCCCTCGACGCTGTCGTCCGCTTTCCCGTTTCCGCCTGCCATGGTGAACTTCAAGGTACTGCCCATCGACCGGCCGGTCGAGCGCGAGGGAGCCTCACGTCCGGTCGCTGGTGAGCTCCAGCGCGGCCCACCCCGCAACCAGTGAGGCCACCAGCTCGCGGACGGTGACGCCCCAGGGGCCGGGGGACCCCTCCTCCCAGGAGAATTCGCCCGCCGACACGCGGGTGGCCGCCACGTCGTTCAGCTCGATTACGCACATGGCGGCGACACGGTTCACCACGCGCCCGAGCTCCTCGACATCCAGCCGGGTGTTGCGCGGCAGCTTGTTGACCACCAGCGTGACGGGCGCTCCCGAGCGCAGCAGGCGCTTGGAGGCCTCGGCCACGAGCGTGGCGGTTGCCGGCTCCGCGTCGGTAACGAGCACCAGCTGATCGGCACACATCAGGGCAGCCTGTGCCGGGGGGTCGTGAAGGCCGGTACCGCAATCCAGCAACAGGATCCCCGCCCTCATCTGCAGGTGCTCGATCAGGCGCTTGTAGGCGCTGCGGTCCATCCGGGAGGCGCGCGCGGAGTCAAAGGGCGCAGGCAGAATCATCAGGCCGTCGCCGCTGCGGCCGAGGTGCGCGTCCAGCTCGGTGGAGGGCAGGTCGGGGCGCTCCAGCAGCTCGAGCAGGTCGTCGGCGAAGACGTCGTGATTTGGGGTCAGCGTCCACCCGAGCGAGCCGAAGTCGGGGTTCGTGTCCACCGCCACCACGCGATCGCTCCGGATGTGGGCCAGCAGCGCGCCGATCAGCACGGTCAGGGTCGTCTTGCCGACACCGCCCTTCGGGGACACCACGGCGATCGTGGGACAGCGCTGCAGGCGCGGGGCGGCGATGGCGTCGTCGAGCCGCCGCCGGTAGTCGCTCTTGCGCCACGCAGCCTGCGCACGCTCGTACGGTGTGCTCGCCTGGGCGAGGGTCATGGCAGCGGGCCGGGGGCCGGCGCCGCGCGGTCGCCGGGGCGTATGCGAAAGAGCCGTGGCGGTGGGCGGAGCGGGGCGCACGGCGGCCGCAGCCGCGTCTCGGAGACGCTCGCGCGAGCGGATGCGCGTGGGAAGGCTGTTCCGGGTCCGCCGCATCGGGGAGGTGCCGGCGGGCGGGGTCTGAGCGGGCACTGCCGTGGCGGTTGAAGGCTCTCCGCTGGCTGGAGCCGGCGCGTCGCCGCCCGCCGGCGTGGCGATCGGCGCCACGGACTCGGCGCCGGCTTCGGGCTGGGGGCCTTGAGCGGAACGCAGGAGCAGGCGTGAGCCATCAGCCACCCCGCATTGAGCGAGTGTCTTCCCTGGCCCGAGGTCGGGGTAGTCGGGCGATGCGATCGTCCACTGGGCTGACTTGTCGCTGCCCGGCGCCGCCACCGAGACGAGCGTGGGCAGCAGCCGCTCCAGCGGAGTGTCCTGGGGCACGGCAAGACTGACTTCCCCGCCCGGCCCCGCAATCGTTACCTGCACCGTCGCCACCGCCGTCAGCCTACCGGCGCCTGTTGTGCCCGGGATCAGTTACGGGCGCGGCGCAATGCCCGGCGCAGGCGGACCGCTTCGGTCTCGAGTCGCTTGGCGCGAGCTGAGGCTGAGCCGGCTCGCTCGCGAAGCGCCGCCTCTCGGCCCTCCAGCGCCTGCACGCGTTGCCGGGCCTGTCCCTCGCGCTCGACGGACTCGCGCAGGCTGGTGCGCGTCTCACGCAACTGGGCCCGCTCGGGCGGCGCCTGTTCGTCGGAGTCATCGAGCGTGGGGTCGATCACAACGATCACGGCCAGCGTGGCCATCAGCGCCGCCGCGGCAAGCCCGGCGTTGACGAGCCCGAGCACGAACACCGCCACGCCGTACGCCGCGAGGGCCACCAGCGCGGCCCCGACGGTGCCCAGCAGGACATAGGCGAGCACCACGACGACGCAGGCCGCCCCTGCCGTGACGGCCACCGATCTGGCGCGCTCCCTTGGCATCCACGGTCCCTTATATAGGTTCGCGCCCGCCCGCGAGTAGCCTCGCCCGCGATCGGTAGTGTGCGCTGCGATGGACTTCACGCCGTCCGATCGGGTCTCAGAACTGCGCGAGCGCATCCGTGGTTTCACCGAGGAGCACGTGCTCCCGGTGGAAGCGCAGGCCGTCGCGGCCCTCGATGAGCAGGTGGGCCCGGGTGTGGCCTACCCGGAGCTGCTGATAGAGCTGCGCGAGCGAGCGCGGGGAGAGGGGCTGTGGAACCTGTTCCTCCCCGACGAGGAGCACGGCGCCGGCCTGACCAACTGGGAGTACGGGATGCTCTGCGAGGACATGGGGCGCAGCCCGGTGGCGCCGATGGTCTTCAACTGCTCCGCGCCGGACACGGGCAATATGGAGATCCTCGCCGAGTACGGCACCGACGAGCAGAAGGTGCGCTGGCTGGGCCCCCTGCTGAACGACCACGTGCGCTCGTGCTTCTCGATGACCGAGCCCGACACCTCGGGCTCGGATCCGACCGGCCTCGCCGCCCGTGCCGAGTTGGATGGCGAGCAGTGGGTGATCAACGGCCACAAGTGGTTCACCTCGGGCTACAACGGCGCTTCGATGGCGATCGCGATGGTCGTCACCGACCCCGATGCCGCACCCCACAAGCGGGCGAGCATGATCGTGGTCCCGATCGACACCCCTGGCTTCACGGGCGTGCGGCCCGTGCCGGTCATGGGGCACTCCGGTGGCCCCGGCCACTGGGAGGTCACCTACGAGGACGTGCGGGTGCCCGAGGAAAGCCTGCTCGGGCCGCGGGGCGAGGGTTTCTCGATTGCCCAGGCTCGGCTCGGGCCGGGCCGCATCCACCACTGCATGCGCGCGATCGGTTCAGCCGAGCGCGCCTTCGAGCTGATGTGCGAGCGAGCCCATGCGCGCGAGGCCTTCGGCGGCAAGCTGGCCGAGAAGCAGTTCGTCCAGGACTTCATCGCCAAGTCGCGCATGGAGATCGACTCCGCCCGCCTGATGGTGCTCCACGCCGCCTGGAAGATGGACACCGAGGGCAAGCGCGCCGCCCGCCAGGACATCTCGATGATCAAGGTGATCGCCGCGCAGATGCACCAGGAGGTGCTCGACCGGGCGATGCAGGTGCACGGCGCGCTGGGGATGTCGGATGACGTGCCGCTGGCGATGATGTGGCGCCAGGGCCGCTGGCTGCGGATCGCCGACGGGCCCGACGAGGTGCACAAGATGGTGATCGCCGTGCGCGAGTTGAACCGCTTCAAGCCGCGCGAAGCTGTAGAAGCCTGATGGGGGCCTCCACGGCGCCGTCCGCGTCCGGTCTCACCCACGAGCAGCAGGACTTCGTCGCGGCCATACGCGACTTCGTGGAGCGCGAGACCTTCGAGATGCCCGAGGACGACCACCACTCCGACGAGGTGGCGGCCAAGATGGCCGAGCTGGGCTGGTACGGCCTTCAGATCGCCGAGGAGTACGGCGGTTCGGATGGCAGCTTCCTCGACGCCTGCCTGTTCCTCGAGGAGACCGCCCGCGGACAGATACCGGTCGGCGCCTACGGGGTGACCCTCATCTGCGTCGGAGCGCTCAACCGCTTCGGTACCGAGGAGCAGAGGCGCGACCTGCTCGGCCGGGTGACCAAGGGCGGCACGCTGGCGATAGCGATGTCAGAGCCGGACTCGGGCTCGGATGTGGCCTCGCTGAAGTGCAAGGCGCGGCTGGAGGATGGTGAGTGGGCGGTTTCGGGCGCCAAGATGTGGTGCTCCTACGCCCATAGGGCCAGCCACACGTTGATCGTCTGCCGCACCGGCGAGGGCTCCGAGCGTCACGAGGGGCTCTCGATGATCTTCGTGCCCCACGACGCCGACGGCTTCACGATCACGCCCATCGACACGATGGGCGGTCGCGAGACCAACGAACTGCACCTGGACGATGTGCGCGTGCCCGGGGACGCCCTGCTGGGCACCGAGGGCAACGGCTGGACCCAGCTGATGGCCGGCCTCAACTACGAGCGCACGATCCTGGCGGCAACGTCGCTCGGGCTCGCCCAGCGCGCCTTCGACGACACGCTGGCCTACGTGAAGGAGCGCAAGCAGTTCGGGCGCCCCGTGGGCTCCTTCCAGGCACTCCAGCACCGGCTGGCCGAGCTGGCCACCGAGCTGGCCCAGGTGCGGCTGCTGGTGCGCTGGGTGGCGCGCCTGACCGATGAGGACCCGTCTCGCATGCTGCCTCAGGAGGCCTCGATGGCCAAGCTGGCGGCCACCGAGCTGGCCAAGCGCTGTGCGCTCGAGGCGGTCCAGATGGCGGGGGGCTACGGCTACGCCACCGAGTACCCGATGGAGCGCCATCTCCGGTCCGCGGTGGTCACCACGATCTACGGCGGGACCTCGGAGATCCAGAAGAACATCATCGCGAAGACGCTGGGCCTCTAGCCGGCCAGGGGCCTCCGGCAGCTCAAGTTCGTACTCAGTCAGCCGATCAGTCAGATTGTGGGGAACGTGCCCCCTGCCTCAAAACTGACCGACGCGCCGGCCCGAGCTTCCTCAGGGCCTCGCGAAGCCATGCTCGCGATCACGCGCCTGCTCGGCGTGGCCGCCGAGATGCACGGTCCGGAGGCGGTGCACGGACGGCTCGTCTCCGAGGCTCGTGAGCTGTTCGGGCTGACCCACGCCGTGCTGCTCTCGGTGGCCGGGCGCGAGGGCCGGGCCGAGGCGCTTGCGGCCGCGCCGGGGCTGGCGCTCCCGCGCGGCTCGCTGGAGGTGGCCCGCTTCCCGCTGGTGGCCGACATGCTGGAGCGCCGCACGGGGCCCGTGGCCGCCGACGGCGCTCAGGTGAGCCGGCTCGACCGCGCATTGGGGGCGGGCTCGCCATCGGGCACGATGCTGCTGCTGCCGATGCGTTCCGGCGACCGCGTGACCCATCTGCTCCTGCTCGGAGACCGCGACGGCAGGCGGTTCGACGAGGAGCAGGTGGAGATGGCCGAGGTCTTCGCGGCCGCTGCGTCCGCGGCCCTGGCCCAGCTGGCCGTTGCCGAGGAGCATTCGGCCCAGGTGGCTCGTCAGGCGGCGCTGGCCCGGGCGGCCAAGACGCTGAACGAGAGCCTCGACCTCAACCGCGTGCTGGTGCGGATCTGCCAGGAGGCGGCGAGCATCCTCGACGCCGACAACGCCGTGGTCTACCGCGGCAGCGGCGACGAGGGGGTCACGGTGGAGGCCACCTACGGCGTGGCCCCAGAGGCGATCGGCTACCGGATGCCACCCGGCAGTGGCCTCGCCGGCAAGGTTGCCGAGCTGGACCGCCCGCTGCTCACCAACGACTACCAGGGCATGCCACGCAAGCCCGACCCGGCGTTGTTCGGTGAGGTGATCAGCTCGATCGGCGTGCCGCTTCACTGGGATGGCGAGCTGCGGGGGGTGCTGGCGGTGGGATACACCCGGCCCCACATGGTCACCCGTGAGCACCTCAGCCTGCTCGAGGCGTTCGGCGAGCTGGCGGCTGTGGCGTCGGGCAACGCCAGCGCGCATGCCGGACTGGCGCGGGTGGCCCGGACGGACGGGCTCACAGGGTGCCTCAACCACGCCGCGATGCAGGACGCGCTGCGGCGCGAGATCGAGCGCTGCGAGCGCACCGGGCACCGTCTGACGCTGGTGCTCGTGGACATGGACGACTTCAAGCAGGTGAACGAGGAGCACGGCCATCTGGCGGGTGACGAGGTGCTTCGCCGCGTGGGCCAGGCGCTGCGCCAGGCCGTTCGCCCCTACGACATGGTGGCCCGCTACGGCGGCGACGAGTTCGCGATCGTGGCGGTGGAATCGGATGAGGGCGAGACCGCCGAGCTTGCGCGCCGCGCGCTGGACAGCGTGGCGCGGTCCGTGGGCGCCCTGGAGCAGGCGGCCAGCGGCAGCGCCAGCGCCGGCATCGCAGAATGGGTGCCTGGCGAGACCTCCACCCAGCTGATCGATCGTGCCGATCGCGCGCTGATGAACGGCAAGCAGGAGGGGCTTGGAGGCGATGTGATCATGGCCTCGGCAATGGCCCAGAGCGCGGGCGACCAGCCCAAGCGCGCGCGCCCCACCACGTCCACCGTTCCGCCCGAAGCCGCGGCCGCCGAGGATCCCCCAGCGGACTGGCCCGCCGCCCCCCCGCATCAGCAGACCGAGCGCCTGCGCAAGCGCACGCGCCAGCTCTCGATGGCCAACGCGCTGGGCACGCGGCTGGCAGCCATGACCGAGGCGCAGCAGATCATGGAGGCCACCGTGGAGGAGCTGCACCGGGCCTTCGGGTACTTCCTCGTCGCTGTCCTGCGCATCCGCGACGACGGCTACATCTACTGCCCCGCCGGCCGAGGCGAGCCCTTCGTGAACCTGAGCGAGAGCAACTGGGCCCAGCCGCGCAGCGCCGGCGTGATCGGGCGCTGCCTGCGCGAGCGCCGTCCGGTGATCGTGAACGACGTCCAGAAGGACACCAGCTACAACGTGACTTCCGAGACCGCGGATGTGCGATCCGAGCTCGTGGTGCCACTGTGGGTCGGCGGAGAGCTGTGGGGCGCGATCAACGTCGAGGAGACCCGCCGCCGTGCCTTCGACGAGGACGACGCTCGCATGGTGCAGACGGTGGCCGACCAGACCGGGTCGGCGCTTCGCTCCGCCACCCTGTACGAGCGTCTCGACGCCGCTTACGTGGGCACCGCCGAGGCCCTGGCGGCGGCGCTGGAAGCCAACGACTCCTACACGGCCAGCCACTCGCGCGCCGTGGTCGAGCGCGCCCGCGAGGTGGGCCGCCGGCTGGGCCTGAAGGGCGAGGCGCTGCGCACGCTGCGCCTGGCGGCCATCTTCCACGACATCGGCAAGGTCGCCGTGACCGAGTCGATCCTCAACAAGCGCGGCCCGCTCACACCCACCGAGCGGCGCGAGATCGAGCGCCACACCGAGGTGGGCGAGCGCATCCTCTCTTCCGTGGACTTCCTCTCCGAAGTCCTGCCGCTGGTACGCCACGAGCACGAGCGCTGGGACGGTCTGGGCTACCCCGACGGACTGGCGGGTGAGGACATCCCGCTGGGCTCGCGCATCATCCTGGCCTGCGACGCCTACGACGCCATGACCACCGATCGCCCGTACCGCGCGGCGATGTCAGACGGCCAGGCGCGCGCCGAGTTGCTGCGTAACGCCGGTGCGCAGTTCGACGAGCGAGTGGTCGCGGCGCTGATGCAGGTGCTCGAACCGGTCAACGGCGGCGGGGCTCAACCGGCCCCCAGCGAGTCCAGGTAGTCAAACCAGGCCCGCTCGATGGTGGCCGCGGGCCGACCGAAGGCCTGTTCCACCAGCACCCGCCCGGCATGGCCGGTGTCGGCCGCGGCCAGCTCCGCGCACGCCTTGGGACCTCGCTCGGACTCCAGTAGGGCGAAGATCGTGCCGCCGAGGAGGTAGGCGTCGCGGGCAGCCGGCGGGAAGGTTGGCCTACCGCCCTCCCGCAACCGGCGAACTATCGCTGCGCGCAGGTGGGGCACCTGCCCCGCCAGATGGGTGGCGGCGCCCTCGCACAGCCACGCGGCGCGCACGTATCGCCGGAAGGTCGAGGGTGAGAACGGCGGCGGCAGGGCGGGGTTGGCGGCGCCGACCACCAGGTGGGCGTACTCGTGGCGGGGCGAACGCAGCAGGGCCTCGAGCGAGCCGGGCACCCCGGACGCGCGGCGCTCGAGGGCCGCGGGCGCGAGAACGTGGATCTCTCCCCGTCCGAACCAGCCCGTGAAGTAGCGCCTGCCCGCGGGCGCGGATACCGCACGGGCCAGCGGCAGCCAGGGAGCGGCCGCGGCCAGCATCAGCGGGCGCGGATGGATCACCACCGCCACCTCGCCGGGGACGCGGTCGAACAGGGTCTCGAGCTTCACACGGAAGGCCTCGAGGTCGTCGAGCACGCCGGCCGCGGCGTCGGCTTGGGAGGACTCGTGGCGGGCGACGAAGGACAGGCTCGCCGTCTCGACCCAGGCCATGGGCCTGGAACCTAGTGGTCCGTCCTTACCGCTGGCGCGCTGCGCCATTCATGGCTGAGCGACGCCGCGGTCCGTCGCCGCGCGAGCCGCCCGCGTTATCGAGCCCCTCGGGCTACTCCCGTGCGAACGACGCTTGCTCGCACCCTTCGAGATGAATGAGCGCTGATAAGACAGAGGCGACCGATGACTGCCCAGGGTCCGCCGAGCCCATCGCCTCACGCCACCGGTTCGATGTCTTCGTCGTTCAGGAGCTCGTCTGAGCTGAGCGCGCGCCGTAGCCGTCTGCCGGCGAGCGTCTCGAGCCGTCCCGGCGGGATCCCGCCACCTGGCTTTTTCGCCGTTAGGTCGCTGATGGCGAGTACGTGTCCGGCTGGGAGCGCGCGCTGGGCCACAAGCGAGCGGCCGAAGAGCGTTCGGATCGGCTCCATCTCGTTCGCCATCGCGTCCTTGTCGACGGGCGCGCCGAGTGCCGCCTCGAGGTAGCGGACGCCGTCGACGAGCGTGCGAAGTTCGCCGGTCGTCACCGACGCCGGGATGTCTGGACCGAACATCTCGCGGCTGAGGGTTACGTGTACCTCGAGTGCGCGCGCGCCGAGCGCAACCGCCGCCAGCGACGGAAAGATCGTCCCGGAGTGGTCAGAAAGCCCGGCTGCGCAGCGGTAGCGCTCGTGGATCTCGCCGAGGACGTTGAGTCCGACGCGCTCGGGCTCGACGGGGTAGGCGGTCGTGCACTGCAGCACGGCGAGTGGGCCGGCACCGCCCGCGCGTAGGCGCTTGACCGCGTTGTCGAGCTCGGTCCAGCTGCTCATGCCGCTCGATAGCAGCACGGGCTGGCCGGTTTGTGCGACCGCGTCGAGCAGCGGCGGGTTGGCGACCTCGCCGGAGGCGACCTTCCAGGCGGCGACGCCGACGCGGCGGAGCAGCTCGACCGCGTCGAGCGAGAAGGGCGAGCTGAGGAACGCTAGTCCGCGATCCTCGGCGTGACGCCGCAGGCCCGCCCACGCGTCGGCCGTGAACTGCATCCGCTGCCAGTACTCGTAGCGGGTGTCGTCTTGGTAGCCGAACCTGACACGCCAGGGTTCGTCGGTGCGGCTTTCGGCGGCGGCGATGTGCGTCTGGAACTTCACGGCGTCAGCGCCCGCGTCAGCGATCGCGTCGAGCAGCGCGTGCGCGGTCCCGAGGCTGCCGTCGTGTGCCTGGCCGACCTCGCCGATCACCACGGCGGAGTCATTCCAGTCGAGCACGTTCACGCGATCCAGTCTCCCATCTCTCGGTAGTCATGCTGTCGGATGGATGGACCCGGTGCAGCGATCGACAGCCGCCGAACGGATCGCAGCACTCGCCTATGACTACGGAGCACAGGCCAAGGAGCGCTTGACGCGCTGCAACCTGTGCGGGGCGAGTGGGCATTCGGTTGAGGTCGCCCGGCGGGACCGCTACGGCTACCCGGCGACTTTTCTGCTGTGCGGGCGCTGCGGGCTTGGTTACCTCTCCCCGCGTCTGAGCGCGGCGGGGTACGCAGACTTCTACTCCCGCGTCTACCGACCGCTGGTGTCGGCCTACCATGGCCGCCGCATAGACGCCGAGACCGTGCAGCTCGAGCAGCACGCCTACGCGCACGACCTCGCGGCGTTCCTCGCCCCGCTGCTGCCCTCCTCCCCACGTACGGTCCTCGACGTCGGCGGCTCGACCGGGGTCGTCGCCGGTGTACTGGAGGCGCGCTTCCGCGCGCGCGCGACGGTGCTCGACCCGGCCCGGGAAGAGCTCGCGGTCGCGCGTGCGGCGGGGATGGAGACGGTTGCTGGGTTCGCGGAGGACTTCGATCCCGGCGAGCGCAGCTGGGATCTCGTGGTGCTGTGCCAGACGGTCGATCACCTGCTCGACGTTCGCGGCACGCTGGCGGCCCTGCGCCGGATTACCGCCGGCGGTGGCCGCGCTTTCGTCGACATCCTCGACGTCGACGTGGTGCTGCGCCGGACTGGCAGCATCGAGCGCACGGTCAAGATCGATCACCCCTACTACCTGAGCCGCACCACCGCCGCGGCGTTCTTTGCCCTCGTTGGCTACACGATCGTCACCGAGCGCTTGACCGACGACGGACACCGAGGCTTCGTGCTCGCCCCAGGCACGAGCGCGAGCGCCGAGCCGGACTGGCCGGCGCTCGAGGCCGACGCCGACCGATTCCTTGAGAGCCTCTGTTCGTCGCGAGCTGCAGGGACCTGACGGAAGAGAGAACATATAGGGTTACAGTGATATATAGACGGACATCTTAGTGGTATAACTATTGTTCTAAAGATACGCTCTGTGCCGCCAAGGAAACCAAGGGACGGAGCTGAAATTGACCCTCAGAAGTTTTCACCAGCCATCGAGTGCCCGCTCGCGGCCAAAGCGGGCACACCGTGGATGACCGGCGCAAGGTATGCGTCGTCGTCGGCAGCCGCGCCAACCTTGCGCGGATCACCACGGTGCTCGAGGCGGTGCGCGACCACCCCTCCCTCGAGCTGCAGCTGATCGCCTCCGCGTCTGCGCTGCTCGAACGTTTCGGCTGCGCGGTCAGCCAGCTCGAGGACGCCGGCTTCAAGCCCGACGCGAAGATCCGCCTCATCATCGAGGGCCAGACGCCGGCGGCGATGGCGAAATCCACCGGCCTCGGGCTACTCGAGCTGCCGACCGTGTTCGAAATGCTCGAGCCGGACATCGTCGTCACCGTCGCCGACCGCTTCGAGACGATCGCCACCGCCATCGCCGCCTCTTACATGAACATCCCGGTCGCCCACACTCAGGGGGGCGAGGTGTCGGGATCGATAGACGAGAGCGTCCGTCACGCGGTCACCAAGCTGTCTCACATCCACTTCCCCGCGACCGACTTGAGCGCCCGCCGCATCATCGCGATGGGCGAGGACCCGAGGTACGTGTTCAACGTCGGTTGTCCGGCGATCGACCTCGCCGCCCGCACGCTCCCAGCCGTCGGCCGCGCGGCGTTTGCCGAGAATGGCCGCAAACCATCGCCCTTTCACGCGGGGGAGCCGTTCCTGATGGTGATGCAGCACGCGGTCACCACCGAGTACGGCCAAGGCCTCGACCAGATCAAGGCTACGTTGCGGGCGATCTCCTCGATCGGGATGCAGGCGCTCGTCTTCTGGCCCAACGTCGATGCGGGCAGCGACGAGGTCGCCATGGGCATCCGACAGTTCCGCGAGCAGGACCTCGCCGGCGGCTGCCACTTCGTTCCCAACGTGCCCGCCGAAGAGTTCGTCCGGCTGATGGCGCGGTGCGCCTGCATTGTCGGCAACTCCTCCGCGGCGCTGCGCGAGGGGGCATACCTCGGGACGCCGGCAGTCAGCATCGGCACGCGCCAGCAAGATCGCGAGTGCGGCGAGAACGTGCTGTTCACCTCGCACGACCCGCTCGAGATCGCCGACGCGGTGCGCGCCCAGATCGCGCACGGCGGCTACGAGCCCAGCGAGCTGTTCGGGAACGGCATGGCGGGGCGCAAGATCGCCGATGTGCTCGCGGCCGTCGACCCGCCCCTACAGAAGCGACTGCAGTACGACCCGTCCACGCTCGTGGCCGGGGCATCGGCATAGAGAGGGAGAGAACATGGCAACGGTTGCGCTCAACACGGGCCAGTCCGAGGAAGAGCTACCCGAGGTTTCCAACCAGCTCCGCGAGGCCCGGCTGGAGCCGCGCTTCGGATCTGGAAAGGGGTCCACGCCGGAGGCCGAGGTGATCGAGACCCTCGCGGGCTGCACGGCGGTGATCGCCGGCCAGGAGCCCTACACAGCAGAGGTGTTCGAGGCCTGCCCCGAGCTCAGGCTGGTCGTGCGCTTCGGGGTGGGATTTGACGCCGTCGATGTCCCCGCGGCCACGGAGCGCGGCGTGCTGGTCGCCACCATCCCCGGCACCAACGATTGGGGCGTCGCCGACCACACAATGGGGCTGATCCTTGACCTTGCCCACGGGATCTCGCGCCACGATCGGACCATGCGGCGGGGGGAGTGGCAAGTGCGGCGCGGGATCGACGTGTGGCAGGCGACGCTCGGCATCGTCGGCCTCGGGCGCATCGGACGGAGCGTGGCTCTGCGAGCCGGCGGATTCGACATGAGGGTGATCGCCTACGAGCCGTACCCGGACACGACGTTCGTGGAGGAGCACGGAGTCGAACTGATTGACATAGACGAGGTCTTCCGCCAGGCCGATTTCGTGACGCTCCATCTCCCCGCGATGGAGGAGACCGAGAAGACCGTCGACGCAGAGAAGCTCGCCATGATGAAAGAGACCGCCTTCTTGATCAACACCTCGCGGGGCAACCTCGTGGACGAGGACGCGCTCTTCGCCGCGGTCAAGTCCGGTGAGATCGCCGGCGCCGGCATCGACGCCTGGACGACGGAACCCATGGACGACCCGCGCTGGGCCGAGCTTGAAACCGTGGTCCTGACCCCACACACCGCGCCAAACACACACGGCGTGTTGAAGGCAAGCTGGGAGATGGCGGTCGACATCGTGACTCAGGTGCTGCGCGGCGAGCAGCCCGAGCAGCTGCTCAATCCAGAGGCATGGGAGCGGCAACGGCGGTGAATGCCGCGGTGGCCATCGGGCGTGCGCCGCTGCTGCTTCGCTGGGCTCCTAAAGGGCCCCGCGCGGGTATTGCGTCCGGCCGAGGAGCAGAGACGTATGCTGCCCTCAGGCTGCTATGTCGCCCAAGGAGACACCGGACGACGCGGGCGCGGGCATACTCGCGGGCCTGCTCGCCCCCCTTCGCCTGCCCGAGCGGACTTTGGAGGCGCTCGACGCACTGGTCGAGGCGGTGGGGAACCTCGGGCCGATGCGCTCCGAGCTGACTCGCGTGCGCGAGCAGACCAAGCCGCTGGACGGGCTGCTCCCCGCCATGAAGCGCCTCCACAAGCAGACCGAGCCGCTGGCCGAACTGCTCCCGGCGCTGGAGCGCCTCGAGGAAAGGCTCGGGACACGGCTGGACTCCGTCCACGAGGTTGTCGTTGCGCTGGAGGGCAAGGACTCCCACCTCAATGCAACGGT
>Ga0136624_1000356_pt1 | contig 17082 bp, 18 predicted proteins | sample AntDrymUQ4692206_2_FD_104802 | JGI IMG/M metagenome (GOLD analysis project Ga0136624, IMG submission 104802) | Polar desert sand microbial communities from Dry Valleys, Antarctica - metaG UQ469 (22.06) | ecosystem: Environmental > Terrestrial > Soil > Desert | place: Antarctica: Dry Valley... | reverse complement strand
TCGAGCTCGACAACCCCTACCTGTGGCTGCCCGAGGGTTCAGGGTGACGTGACGTCCACCAGGTGCTCCTGGTAGTGCGTTCCCAGAGTCCTGAAGTAATCGCGGTGCTCGACAGCTTCCTGGTCGGTGACCGGATGTCGTTCGCCGTGTCCAACCACGCACCCTTTCAGCCGCCGAGCGCGCCGACGAGCGTACGGATCGAGCGCCGCTCCAGCTGCCGGTCGAGCGAGGTCTGGCCACTGACCAGGCGGACGAACAGCCCCCACATGCCCGGCGTGGAGCGCATCACCTCGTGCACGAGCCGCGGGTGCCGACCGAACGCCGCGAGCGCCCGCCGCCCGGCGGCCATCTCCGCCCCGAGCGCACGCTCCACCGCCGTCGGATAGGCCGCGGGATCACCAACCGCCGCAGCCCCGGCCAGCGCCCCGGACCGAAGCGCGAACGAGATGCCTTCGCGGGTCCAGGGTTCGAGCAGCCCGGCCGCATCGCCGGCGACCAGCACCCGGTCGCGCACGAGGGGTGAGCCCGGCGCCCGTACCCGGGTCAGGTGTCCTCCGTCGTGGATCGCCGAGGCCAGGTCGAGGCCGAGCGAGGCGACGAAGGAGCGGTAGTAGGCGCGCACGCCCGCACCGCGCACCCGGTCGCCGATCACACCGACCGTCAGGGTGTCGCCCTTCGGGAACACCCAGCCGTACGAGCCGGGGACCGGACCCCAGTCGAGCTGCACGTGGCCGGACCAGTCCGACCCGGGCGGCGTCGGGAGCTCGGCCTCCATGCCGAGGTCGACCTGGTCGCAGCGCACACCGACGTAGGCCCCAGCGCGGCTCCCCGAGCCGTCTGCCCCGACGACCGCGTCTGCGGTGAGCGAGCCGTCGCGCGTGCGCAGGACGACACCGGCCGGATCCGGCTCGTACGCCAGAACCGTCACGCCGGTCCGCAGCTCCACGCCGGCATCGAGTGCCAGGCCTACCAGCGCCTTGTCCAGCTGCGCACGAAGGACCATCGGCAGGAAAGGCGACGTCCGCCGGGTGAAGGACGCCTGTCCCTTGCTGCTGAAGGTGATCCGGCTGACGCGGTCGAGGGTGAGGGCGTCGAGGTCGAGTCCCGCGTCCGTAACGGCGGCCTGGGCGGCGCCGATCATGCCTCCGCCGCACCGCTTGTAGCGCGGCAGCGCAGGCTCGCGCTCGAGCAGGACGGTCCGCGCACCGGCCCGGGCGGCGGCGAGCGCGGCAGCGGCGCCGGCCGGCCCGGCCCCGACCACCGCGACGTCGAACCCGACCGTCACCACCACGGCCGCGTCGTCGTTGAACCCTTCCAGCGACGGGCCACCCCCACAGCACGGCCCGATCTGATAAGCAGCACGGCACGATCGTGTCACCGCCCGCCCGGGCTGACGGCAACATCGACCGAGAGGCAGGGACGGCGCGTGCGGCTCGGCAATGCGCTCCGCTCGCCTTCCCCGGCTCTGGTGGCCTCCGCACTGGCTGTGACGCTGGTGGCGGGCCTCGGCGCCGCTGCCCGCGAGCCAGCTGGTTCCGCTGCCACCGACACCGCCGCAATGCAGTTCGGGACGCTGGATGTGGGCGGGCTGGCCGCGGCACCGGCCGCGCCGCTGCCCGACGCCGTCGCCCCCGTCCCACCACCACCATTACCGGCGCCCGCCGGCCCCGCTCCCGAGGTCGCGCCGCTGACCGAGCTGCGCGCCCCGGACCTGCTCGTCACCGTGCCGGCCACCCTTCGCCCGGAGCAGGTCGCGGCGCTCGGCGCGCTGCCCAACCTCTCGGCGTTGAGCGTCCTCGATGCCGGGACGGTACGCGTCGCGGGGCAGGACGCCCGCCTGCTCGGCGTCGATCCCTCGACGTTCCGGGCATTCACGCCGCAGGAGACAGCCCAGTCCGACGATCTGTGGCGGGCCGTCGCGCGCGGTGAGGTCGCCCCGACGTACGTCCTGGCGCGCGACCGACAGCTGACCCTCGGGGGCCCGATCACGATGGCGGGCAGTGCCGAGGTGCCCGGCCGGGTCGGCGCGCTCGCGGCGTTCGGGCTGCCGGGCGTCGATCTCGTCACCGACACGACCAAGGCGCGTTCTCTCGGAGTCGTCCCGGCCAGCGCGGTGCTGGTCAGCGCACCGCAGACGAGCATCAGCGCGCTGAAGAAGGCGGTCCAGGGTGCGCTCGGGCCGGATTCGGTCGTCGAGGTGCTGCGGCCCGAGGTGGCAAAGGCGCCGAAGGGCAAGCCGCGCAACTACCGCGACCTCTACATCGACTCGGCGCGCTACTGCAAGGGGCTGTCCTGGACGGTGCTCGCGGCCATCGGCCAGGTCGAGAGCGGTCACGGCAAGAACCTGGGCCCGTCCAGCGCAGGCGCGCTCGGACCGATGCAGTTCCTGCCGAGCACCTGGGCGGCGTACGGCGTGGACGGTGACGGTGACGGCCAGGCCGACATCATGAGCCCGTACGACGCGGTGCCGTCGGCCGCTGCCTACCTGTGCCGGTTCGGCGCCAACCGGGGACCCGACGGGCTCTACGACGCGATCTTCGCCTACAACCGCGCCGACTGGTACGTGCAGAAGGTGCTCGGGCTGGCCGCGCAGTACCGCTAGGCCAGGTGGGTCCCGAACCAGTCGAGGACCCGCCGGTAGGCGGCAGCGAACCGGCGGTGATCGGCACGGTCGGTCAGGCATCCGGCAGCAGGACGACCTTGCCGATCGTGCCCCGGTCGCCGAGTCGGGCGAGCGCGGCCGGTGCCTCGCGCAGCGGCAGCTCGGCGCCGACGAGCGGGTCGACCAGCCCCTGCTCCCACAGGGAGATCAGCGCAGCGTGGGTGTCGGGGACGACCGAGGGTTGCTGTGTGCGGTACAGCCCCCAGTGCAGCCCGACGACGGAGTAGTTCTTGACCAGCGCGTGGTTGGTGGGGGCGTCGGCGATCCGCCCCCCGGTGAAGCCGACGACCACGATCCGTCCTTCGAAGCCGATGCACCGGCGGCTCTTGTCGAAGACGTCGCCCCCTACGCAGTCATAGATCACGTCGGCGCCGCGGCCCTCGGTGACGTCCTTGACGACCGGCACGAAATCCTCGACGACGTAGTCGATCGCGATGTCGGCGCCGAGCCGCCGACAGGCCTCGACCTTCTCCGGGCCGCCGGCTGTCGCGATCACCCGCGCGCCGGCCGCCTTGCCGAGCTGAATCGCGGCGCTGCCGACACCGCCGGCGCCGGCGTGGACGAGCAGCGTCTCACCTGGCTGGAGGGCGGCCCGACGGTGCAGCCCGACATACCCCGTCTGATAGGTGATCAGCATGCTGGCCGCGGTAGCCGCAGGCATCGCGTCGGGGACGGCGAGCGCCGCGGCCTCGGCGACGACGACCTGCTCGGCCAGCCCGCCGCGGGGCAGCCCGGGGGCGGCGAGGACGCGTTCACCGGACCGCGGACCGTCGAGGATGGTGCCGCACACCTCCAGACCGGGCGTGAAGGGCAGCGGCGGCTTCTCCTGGTAGAGCCCCCGGCACAGCAGGACGTCGGGGAAGTTCAGCGCCACCGCGTCGACCCGCAGCCGCAGGGTGCCGGCGTGCGCCTCGGGGTCTGGTACCTCGTCCCAGCTCAGCACGTCCCGCGGCTCGCCGAGGGAGTGGACCTGCCAGGCGTGCACGCAGGAGTTCTACCTCACCGGTGCGACGCGGCGGGCTCGGCCAGGTTCACCGCCATCGCGCGGCGGTAGGTGAGCGGGTCGAAGTGACGAGCGCGACCCTGCCGGAGCTCACCCCGCGGCCGCGGCGGGCACCCCGCTCGCCTGCATGCCCTGTCCACTGCCGGCCCCGGGGTGGGCGAGATCCGCCCCCGGCAGCGCGTCGATGACCAGCCGGGCGATGCGCTCGCGGTGCTGGGCGGCATCGCCGTACGCCGGCTCGAGGCGCTTGGAGCGCTTGAAACAGAAGTGCGCGTCGTGCTCCCAGGTGTAGCCGATCCCGCCGTGGTACTGGATCATCGCGCTGGTCGCGTCACGGCACACGTCAGCCGCCTTGGACTTCGCGACCGAGGCGGCGAGCTGCCGGTCGGCGGCGTCCACGTCGGCCGCATGCGCCGCGTAGGTCGCCGCGTGCTCGGCGAAGGTCACCCCGATGTGCAGGTCGGCCAGCGCGTGCTTGACGGCCTGGAAGGACCCGACCGGTCGGCCGAACTGCACGCGGGTCTTGTCGTAGTCCACGGTGTCGGTGAGCGCCTTGCGGGCGATGCCGACGAGGTCGTTCGCGACGAGCACCGCGGCGCGGTCGAGCAGGTCCTGCACCACCGCGGGGGTCGAGCCCTCGAGCTTCTCGCCGGAGGCGCCGTCGAGCGTGACCGAGCCGAGCCGGGTGGTGCGGTCGAGAGCCTCCTGACCGGTGCGGGTGACCCCTTCGCCAGCCGGGTCGACCAGGTAGAGACCGTCTCCAGCCGCGACCACGAGAAGATCTGCCGCACAGGCATACTCGACGAACTCGAGCCGCCCGGACAGCCGGCCGTCGCGCGCCGTCGCCGGTGCGCCGGCCGGGGTCGGGGAGGACCCGGGCTTCAGCAGCGCGACGGCGCCCTTGACCTGTCCGGCCGCGAGCTGCGACAGGTGCGCCGCCTGTTGGTCGGCCGAGCCGGCGAGGCGCAGCGCCTCCCCGACCAGGACGGTGCCGAGCCACGGGCCGGGCACGGTGCCGGCGCCCATCTCGCGGGCCAGCACGGCGGCGTCCAGCAGGCCGAGGCCGAGCCCGTCGTACTGCTCGGGCACCAGCACGGCCAGCCAGCCCTGCTCCCCGAGGGCCTGCCAGAGCGCCGCCGGGATGCCGTCGCTGCTCTCGTCGTCGTACAGCTCGCGGACCTGCTTCGGGCCGAAGCGGTCCCGCAGGTAGGAACGCACGGTGTCCCGCAGCGCGCGCTGCTCGTCGGTCAGCTGGAACTGCATGGGTCGTGCTCTCCTACCGGGGAAGGCCGAGCACGCGCTCGGCGACGACGTTGCGCTGGACCTGCTGCGAGCCGCCCCAGATCGTGCAGGAGCGGGACCACATGGCCAGCGCGGTGAGCTCGCGCAGCGAGCGCCCCGTGCTCAACCCGGGAACCTGGAAGGCGGTGCCGAGCACCGCCTCGTAGGCATCCGACACCCGGCGGAACGTCTCTGACCACATGATCTTGGTCATCGAGGCCTCGTAGCCGAGGTCCTTGCCCTGCGCGGTCGCGGTGAGCACGTCCCACGAGTGGTACTTCAGGCACTCGAGCTCGACGAGCGCGCCGGCCAACTGCTGGCGCAGGACCGGGTCGGCCGAGGCGGGCCGGCCGTCCCGGTCGAGCTCCCGGGCGATCGCCACGACGGACTCCCACTGACGGTGGTACTCGGTGTACTGCGCGATGGCGCTGGCACCCCGCTCGAACGACAGCAGCAGCATCGCGGTCGCCCAGCCGTTGCCCTCGCCGCCGAGCACCTCACTGTTCGGGCAGGTGGCGTCGGTGAAGAACACCTCGCCGAACTCGGACTCGCCGGTCATCTGCTTGAACGGCCGGGTCTCGACGCCGCTCTGGTGCATGTCGACGAGCAGCATCGAGATGCCGGCGTGCCGCTTGCCGCCGTCAGGCGGGCTGGTGCGGGCCAGGACGAAGATCCGGTCGCCGTGCATGGCGTTGGTCGTCCAGATCTTCTGCCCGTTGAGCAGGTAGTCCTCGCCCTGCGGCTCGGCCCGCATCTGCAGCGCCGCGAGATCCGAGCCGGCGCCGGGCTCGGAGAAGCCCTGGCACCAGATGGTCTCGCAGTTGAGCAGCGGCGCGATGATGCTCTTCTTCTGCTGCTCGGTGCCGAGCGCCATCACGGTCGGGCCGAGGAAGGCCAGCCCCAGCGCGTTGACCGTCGCCGGGGCGTTCGCCAGCGCCATCTCCTCGTCGTAGATGGCCTTCATCGTCGGCGTGCCGCCGCGCCCGCCGTACTCGGTCGGCCACTGGATGCCGGCGAAGCCAGCCTTCGCCTTGCCGGCCTCCCAGCTGCGCCGCGCTTCGAACGCCTCGTCGTCGGTGAGGTCGACCCAGAAGGCCGGTTCACGCATCTCCTGCGGCAGGTTCGTGTCGAGCCAGGCGCGGAACTCGGTGCGGAACTGCTCCTCCTGCTCGCTGTGCCGCAGGTCCACTGTGCCTCCATGGGAAAGAAACCGAACGTCGTTCTAGCGTACGTGGGGGAGCGCCCGTCGGGCGGTCCGGCCTGCGCGGGACACTGCCCCGGTGACCGCCGCTGACCCCTTCGCCCTGCTCGAGCTCGCGACCGACCTGGCGAGACGGGCCGGTGAGCTGGCCCTGTCGATGTACGCCGGTCTCGGTCAGCACGACACCAAGTCGACCCCGACCGACGTTGTCACCGCAGCCGACCACGCCAGCGAGGCGCTGCTCGTCGAAGGCATCCGCGCCGCCCGGCCGGGGGACGGCATCCTGGGGGAGGAGGGCGCCTCCGACGACGGCACGACCGGGGTGCGCTGGGTGATCGACCCGATCGACGGCACCGTCAACTACCTCTATGGCATCCCCGACTGGGCGGTCTCGATCGGCGTGGAGGTCGACGGGGTGGCGCAGGCCGGGGCGGTCTTCAAGGCCGCAGCCGACGAGATGTTCACGGCCGTACGCGGTGGTGGCGCCTTTCTCGACGGCACCGCGCTGACCTGCTCGGCGGTGACCGAGCTGTCCCTCACCCTGGTGGGCACCGGCTTCGGCTACGACGCCGAGCGTCGGGCTGCCCAGTCGCTGGTGCTGCCGAAGCTTCTCCCGGTGGTCCGGGACATCCGGCGGATCGGCGCCGGCGCGCTGGATCTCTGCTCGGTGGCGGCGGGGCGGCTGGACGCCTACTACGAGCAGGGGCTCTCGCCGTGGGACCTGTCGGCGGGCGGGCTGATCGCCACCGAGGCGGGCGCCCGGGTCGGCGGCCTGCGCGGAGCGGAGCCGGGCCACGCGATGGTGCTCGCTGCTGCGCCGGGTGTCTTCGACGCGCTGCACGACCTGCTGGCCCGGCTCGACGCCGACGCCGACCCGATGTCCGACTGAGTGATCGTCAGGCGAGGACCGACTCGTAGACCGCGAGGGTCTGCCGCGCGATCGCGTCCCAGCCGAACAGCTCGATCGCCCGCTCCCGGCCGGCCCGGCCCATCGTCGTCGCACGCTCCGGGTTGTTCAGCAGCTCGCCCACCGCCACGGCGAGGTTGATCTCGAAAGCCTGCGGGTCGGCCTCGTCGTAGTGGACGAGCACCCCGGTCGCCCCCTGGAGAACCACCTCGGGGATCCCCCCGACGGCGGAGCCGACGACCGCCGTCCCGCAGGCCATCGCCTCGAGGTTGACGATGCCGAGCGGCTCGTAGACCGAAGGGCAGACGAAGACGGTTGCGTGCGACATCAGCTGGACGACGTCGGGTTTCGGCAACATCTCGGAGATCCAGACCACTCCCGGGCGCGTGCTCTGCAGGTCGGACACCTTCGCGGTGGTCTCGGCGGCGATCTGCTCGGTGTCCGGGGTGCCGGCGCACAGCACCAGCTGCCCCGGGAGCTCGTCGGCGGCGCGCAGCAGGTGCGCCAGCCCCTTCTGCCGGGTGATCCGCCCGACGAACAGGGCGTACGGAACGGCTGGGTCCACGCCGTACCGCTCCAGCACGTCGGTCGCCGTGACCGGCGCGTACTGCTCGCTGTCGACGCCGTTGTGGATGACGTGCACCCGGGTCGGGTCGAACTCGGGATAGGCGGCGAGGACGTCGTGCGCCATCCCGGTGCTGACGGCGATCACGGCGTCCGCGGCGAGCACGGCGGCGCGCTCCGCCCAGGACGAGACCGCGTATCCGCCGCCGAGCTGTTCGGCCTTCCACGGGCGATGCGGCTCCAGTGAATGGGTGGTGACGACGTGGGGGATGCCGTGCAGGAGCCCGGACAGGTGGCCGGCGAGGTCGGCGTACCAGGTGTGGGAGTGCACGACGTCGCAGCCGCCGGTCGCCGCGGCGATCGACAGGTCGGTCGACAGCACCTGCAGGGCGGCGTTCGCGTCGGCCAGCCGTGGGTCAGGGCCGTGCGCGGTGGCGCCATCGTGCGTACCTCCGAAGGAGTGCACGTCGACCTCGGCGAGACGGCGCAGCTCGCGCACGAGGTTGTCCACGTGGACGCCGGCGCCGCCGTAGACCTCGGGCGGCCACTCGCGGGTGAGCAGACCGATGCGCATGCCTGCACCGTAGTGGGACATAGTCAATCCATGCGATCGCCACGGGTCCTCGGGATCGTGCTCGCCGGCGGTGAAGGCAAGCGACTGGCCCCGCTCACGGCCGACCGGGCCAAGCCGGCGGTGCCGTTCGGCGGGATCTACCGGCTCGTGGACTTCGTGCTGTCCAACCTGGTCAACGGCGGTTATCTACGCATCGTCGTGTTGACGCAGTACAAGTCGCACTCGCTCGACCAGCACATCACCACCACCTGGCGGATGTCGACGCTGCTGGGCAACTACGTGACGCCGGTGCCGGCGCAGCAACGGCTGGGCCCGCAGTGGTTCCGCGGCTCGGCCGACGCGATCCATCAGAGCCTGAACCTGGTCTACGACGAGCAGCCCGAGCACATCGTGGTCTTCGGCGCCGACCACGTCTATCGCATGGACCCCCGCCAGATGGTGGAGCAGCACATCGACAGCGGCGCGGGCGTGACGGTCGCCGGCATCCGGGTCCCGCGCGAGCAGGCCCGCGGCTTCGGGGTCATCTCGACAGATGACGGTCGCCGGATCGAGGCCTTCCTCGAGAAGCCGGCCGACCCGCCTGGCCTGCCGGACGACCCGTCGATGGTCTACGCGTCGATGGGCAACTACGTCTTCTCGACCTCGGCGCTGCTGGAGGCCGTCAAGCTCGACGCCGGCGACGAGGGCTCGGTGCACGACATGGGCGGCGACATCATCCCGAGAATGGTCGCGCTCGGCGGGGCGCAGGTCTACGACTTCTCCGACAACGACGTGCCGGGAGAAACCGACCGCGACCGCGGCTACTGGCGCGACGTCGGGACGCTCGACTCCTACTACGAGGCCCACATGGATCTGGTCTCGATCCATCCGGTGTTCAACCTCTACAACCGGCAGTGGCCGATCCTCACCACCTCGCCGGCCCTGCCGCCGGCGAAGTTCGTTTTCGAGGAGAGCGGCCGGGTCGGGCAGGCCGTCGACTCGCTCGTCAGCCAGGGCGTGATCATCTCCGGCGGCACCGTCCGGCGCTCGGTCGTGTCACCAGGTGTGCGGGTGCACACCGGGTCGGAGATCTCCGGCAGCGTCCTGCTGCACAACGTGGACGTGGGCCGGGGGGCGGTCGTGCGCAACGCGATCCTGGACAAGAACGTCGTCGTCTGGCCGGGCGCCTCGGTCGGCGTCGACCCGGCCCACGACCGCGAGCGAGGGTTCACGGTCACCGACAGCGGCATCGTGGTGGTCGGCAAGGGCGAGCAGGTCGCCGTCTGACGAGCTGAGCCAGCCCGCAGGGGGTGGGCTGGGTGCGGTGGGCGCTCAGGTGCCGGTGGGCTGCCTCAGCCGGGAGTGCAGTGAGGCGGGGTCCATCTGCACGGCGGGGGTCGCCTGCACCCACCGGGCGAGAACCTCGGCGAGCCTGCCGGGCTCGGTGAGGTGCGGGAAGTGGCCGGACTGCTCGAAGACCTCGAGCGTGGTGCTGGGCACCGACTCGGCCAGCGACTCCCCGTGCGCAATCGGGATGATCGCGTCCTTGCGTCCCCAGACCACGAGCAGCGGCAGGTCCGCCGCCAGATAGAGCCGGTCCCGCGCGTCGACCCGCTGCCCGGCCGGGTCCAGCACGCTGCGGGCGGTGTGGACGAAGGCGGCGCGGCTGTCCCGGTCGGACAGCGATCCGAAGCCGGCCAGGCACTCCTGCAGGCCGGTGGGGACGGGGACGTGGGCCAGGCCGAGCAGGCGCCGGCCCTGCGCTCCCGTCCAGCGCACCCAGCTACCGGTGAGAAGCGGCAGGACCAGGTCCGCACCGGGCAGGGTCGCGGCGCGCAGGAAGACACTGACCTCCTTGCCCAGACCGCCGGAGCTGATCAGGGCGAGCCGCTGCACCCGCTCGGGGAACTGGTAGGCGAACTGCATCGCGATCCCCCCGCCGAGGGAGTGCCCGACCAGGCTGATGCGGTCGTGTCCGAGGGCGGCCAGCAGATCCCGGATGCCGCAGGCGTGGGCGCCGAGGGAGTAGTCGCCGCGCGGCTTGGCTGAGCGCCCGTGGCCCAGCAGGTCCGGCGCGATCACGTGACAGCTCTGCCCGAGCCGCTCCATCACTGCCCGCCAGTGCGTTGCCTGCGAGGCGATCCCGTGCACGAGCACCACGACGGGTCCGCCGGACTCGACACCTGATTCGGCGTAGTTGACGGCGTGGCCGTGCACGGTGATCTCGGCGTAGGTCACGGAAGCCATTACCCGAGTCTGGCATCACGGTCGGGACAGCCGCCCGCCGGTGCGGTTCCAGCGGCGGTGTTGACAGCGCCCGCCGGGACGGGCAGCCTGGCGCCTGCTGTTACCCCCGGTAACCCAATCAGGAGCGTGCATGCCCGGCTTCAGCCTGGAGCTCGGCGAGGACCAGATCACCCTGCGCAAGTGGCTCCACGAGTTCGCGACCGACGTCATTCGGCCGGCGGCCTCGGAGTGGGACGAGCGCGAGGAGACCCCCTGGCCGGTCATCCAGGAGGCAGCCAAGGCAGGCATCTACTCCCTCGACTTCTTCGCCTCCGCCTGGGGGGACGAGAGCGGGATCAGCCTGCCGATCACGATGGAGGAGCTGTTCTGGGGTGACGCGGGCATCGGGCTGTCGCTCGTCGGGACGACGCTCGGTGTCGCGGGCATCCTGTCCAGCGGCACCCTCGAGCAGATCGGCGAATGGGTGCCGCAGTGCTTCGGCAGCCAGGACGACGTCAAGCTGGCCGCCCTAGCGGTGTCCGAGCCGGGCGCCGGCTCCGACGTCAGCAGCATGAAGACCAGGGCGGTCTACGACGAGGCGACCGGCGAGTGGGTCCTCAACGGCGTCAAGACCTGGATCACCAACGGCGGCATCGCGGACGTGCACGTCGTGGTGGCCGCCGTCGCCCCGGAGCTCAGAGCCCGCGGCCAGGCGTCCTTCGTGGTCGGACCGGAGTTCAAGGGCAAGGGGCTCGCGCAGGGCCAGAAGTTCCGCAAGCACGGCATCCGCGCCAGCCACACCAGCGAGGTCGTGCTGACCGACCTGCGCCTTCCCGGTTCGGCGCTGCTCGGAGACAAGGACCGGCTCGACGAGCGTCTCGCCCGCGCCCGCGAGCGCCAGGCCGCCCTCGACCGCGGCGAGCAGGTGACCAGCGTCCGCCAGAAGGGCGGCCAGGGCGCGATGGCGACCTTCGAGTCCTCGCGTCCGGCGGTCGGCGCGCAGGCCGTCGGTATCGCCCGTGCCGCCTATGAATACGCCTTGGACTACGCGAAGACCCGCGAGCAGTTCGGGCGGCCGATCGTGCAGAACCAGGGCATCGCATTCATGCTCGCCGACATGAAGACCAAGCTCGACGCCAGCCGGCTGCTCGTCTGGCGGGCGGCCTGGATGGGCAAGAACAACGTGCCGTTTCTGGCCGGGGAGGGCTCGATGAGCAAGCTGTATGCCGGTGAGACTGCGGTCGAGGTCACCGAGAAGGCGATCCAGATCCTCGGTGGCAACGGATACACACGCGACTACCCGGTCGAGCGCTGGCACCGCGACGCCAAGATCTACACGATCTTCGAGGGCACCAGTGAGATCCAGCGGTTGATCATCAGCCGGGCGATCTCGGGCCAGCAGATCGCGTGAGGGCGATCCAGTGAGCCCGGCGGTATGAACGGGGCGGCGCCGGACCGGGCGGCTCGGCGCGAAGCCCTGCTCGACGCCGCCGACCGCATCATCTGCCGGGACGGTCCCGCGGCCTCGATGGCGAGCATCGCCGGCGAGGCGGGCATCACCAAGCCGATCCTGTACCGCCACTTCGGCGACAAGAGCGGCCTGTACGCCGCGCTGACCGATCGCTACACCGGACGCCTGCTCGATGACCTGCGTGCGGCGCTCGGGGCCGGCACCGATCGGCGCGACCGGGTGGAGCGCACCGTCGACGCCTACCTGTCGGCCATCGAGGCCGAACCCGAGGTCTACCGCTTCCTGCTGCACTCCGACGAGGCGGTGCTCGCACATTCACAGGTGCGCTCGTTCACCCGTCGGCTGGCCGGCCTGCTCGCCGAGGGCATCGCCCTCGAGCTCGCTGTGCCGCCGGCCCGTGCGGCGGCCTGGGCACACGGCGTCGTCGGGATGGTGCAGTCCGCCGGCGACTGGTGGCTCGAGACCCGGACCGTGTCCCGCCGGGAGCTCGTGGCTGAGCTCTGCGCACTGCTGTTCGGCGGCTACGCGACGTCCTGACAGCCGGCGCTCGACCACGCAGGACGCCTGCGGTTGCGCCGCGCCGGGGGACCGCTACCCTCTGGCGCTCGGACGACCGCTCGCCATCTCGTGGTGTGGTACGGCGGGCACAAGACGGCTCGTTCGCGCGTTGTCCACGCGCCGGAGCATGAAAGACCTAGGAGGGCCCAGCATGGCCACGGACTACGACCAGCCGCGGCGGTCCGATGCCGACGAGCCCGAGGACAGTCTCGAGGAGCTCAAGGCGCGCCGCGCCGAGGCGCAGGCGAGCAGTGTCGACGTCGACGAGACGGATCTCAACGAGGCGATCGAGCTGCCGGGCGCGGACCTGTCGGGGGAGGAGCTGACCGTTCGCGTGCTGCCCAAGCAGAGTGATGAGTTCACCTGCGGTAGCTGCTTTCTCGTTCATCACCGCAGCCAGCTTGCCTCCGACAAAGGCGGCCGGCTCATCTGCCGCGAGTGCGCCTGACCCCAATGGCCTGCATGGTGGGTGGCTGAAGCTGATGGGCGGCGAGCTGGTGCGTCGTGAAGAGGTCGGCGAGCTCGTCGGCCGGCTCTCCGGTGACCAGGTCGACAGTCGCGAGCGGGGCCGCCTGCTCGCCCAGCTCACCGGCCTGCTCGCCGGGGGCTTTCGTGCCGCCGGCGCCCGCGCGACGCTGTCGGGGGGCTGGCTGGCCGAGGTGGTCTCCGACATCGCCCCGCACATCCCGGTGCGCGACCTCGACACGCTGCGCCTGCATCACGGGGGTCTGTCCGGTGACGCACTCGCCGAGGCGCTGGTGCGCCAGGCATCTCGAGCCACCGCGGGCGTCGGTGCGGCCGGAGGAGCTCTGGCCGCCGTGCAGCACGCCGCACCGCCCACCCTGCTGGTCGCTCCGGTTCAGCTGGCCGCCGAGACCGTCGCCGTCGTCGCGGTGGAACTCAAGCTCGTCGCTGAGCTGCACGTGCTGTACGGCCGGGCGCCGCTCGCTCCCGCCCCGCAGGTCGCCGCCGCCTACGTCGGCTCATGGGCCGCGAAGCGCGCCGTGGACCTGTCGCAGGGGGTGCCCGGCCTGGGTGTGGTCCTCGGCGCCGCCGCCCGACAACAGCTGCGCCGCCGGGTGGCCCGCCGGCTCGGCCGCAACCTGTCGACGATGGCGCCGTTGCTGGCCGGCGCGGTGGCGGGCGCCGAGCTGAACCGGCGCGAGACCCGCTTGCTCGGCGAGGCGCTGATCGCCGAGCTGAGGTCCAGCTGATCGGCGTCAGCTGACCGGTGCCAGCTGCTCGATGAACGCCCGCACCATCGCCATCGTCTCGGCGGGATGCTCGAACTGCGGTACATGGCCGCAGTCCTCCAGCACGATCTGTCCGGCGCTCGGCAGGCAGTCGGCGACGTGCCGCGCGAACGAGGACGGCACCAGACGGTCCCGATCGCCCCAGACAAACAGCGCGGGTGGGAGCAGGCCGGGCAGCCGCTGCCAGAAGCCGTGCCGGCCGTACGCCTCGTCGAGGTAGATCTGTCGGGCGCTGGAGAAGAAGGCAACCCGGTGGCCGCGCAGCCGGAAGACGCGCACGGCCTCGTCGGCGGCCGCGTCGTACCACGCCCGTGGCAGCCGGTCGGGGTCGCTGAACATGGCGCGGATGCCTTCGACGACCAGCCGGTGGGTCAGCGGGAGCGGCAGTCGCGCCAGCTCGGGGGACAGCAGGCGCACCATCGGGACGTACTGCCGGAGCCGGCGGAAGGCCGGCGACGGCGTGAGAAGCACCAGGCCGCGTACCGAGTCGGGGTGCGTGAGCCCGCACTCCAGCGCGATGCGCCCGCCGAGGCTGTTGCCCACCACGACGGCTCCCCGGCTGCCGGTCTCGCGCTGGAACGCCTCGACCCAGGCGGCGAACCAGGCCGGGCTGTACGGCCCCTTCGGCGCGTCGCTCGCACCGAAACCGGGGGAGTCGGGGGCCAGCACGTGGTGGTCGACGGCGAGGTCGGCGAGCACGGGCAGCATGCTGGCGTTGGTGGCGCCCAGACCGTGCAGGAGCAGGACGGGCGGCCCATCGGGTGGTCCCGCTTCGAGGTAGAGCGTGCGGACGCCCATGGCCGTGACCTCCCGGCTGCGCGGCAGCTCCGGGGAGCGCTCGGCGTCCTCGCCGAACAGCCCGTCGAGCTGCAGGGCGAGCGCCAGGTCGCCGCGCACGGTGAGCCGGCCGTCGAGGAACGCCTGCACGCCGGAGTCGCGGCCCGAGACGACGCCGGCCAGGACCTCGACGCTGCTGCGCACCTGCGCGGTCGACCGCGACGCCGACCCTCGCCGCACCCGTCCGCGGCCGCCGGCGATGTCCACGGTCCACACGCCGGCGTCGATCGCCTCGAAGACGACGGTGGCCGTACGCCGCTCCAGCACGCTGCCGACGAGGCCGCGCCGCAGGCGGGTGCTCAGCAGCATGTCCAGGTCGACAGCGACCCCGGTCAGTTACCGACTTCTTCGAGGCCGGGCGGCAGATGCCCGGTCGTCCTGCGCCAGGCCCCCGCCATCCCGCGGCTGGCCAGCAAGCGGGCGACCCCGGCCGCGACCCCGGTCGCCACCGCCCAGCCGACCGCCTCACCCCAGGTCGTCTGCCAGGAGGCCGGGTTGCGCGGCGGGTCGCCGCCTTTGGTCTTCAACCAGACCTTCTCGGCCACCGAGCGGCTCACCTTGGCCGCGAGAATCCCGGAGGTCACGCCGAGGATCTTCCAGCTGAAACTGCCCACCGCGGACATCGTGCTCCTGTCGTCGTCTCGACTGCCTGAACCCGCCCTGCCCCGCCTGACACCGGCGGACACGTCCGTTCAGCCCCCGCCCCGCAGCGCCTGGGCAAGGGCCTGCGGCCGGCGGGTGCTGATCAGCCAGTACGGCGTGTCGTCGTCCGGGTCCTCGATCTGCACCCGCACGGACGAGGTCAGCCAGGACCGGGTGGCGAGGAACGCGCGCGGCTCGGCGAGCGGGCCTCTCAGCCGGCGCGTGCCTTCCTTGTCGAGCGGGGTCACCCCGCCGAGCGAGGTGATCGGTATGCGGGCGCCCGGCACGGACAGGACGCCGTCGGCGACGCGCACCCGGCCGCGGGAGCTGTTCAGCAGCGCTGCGACGGTTCCGGGCAGGACGACGGCGTACGGCACGACCGCCCGCGCCCCGCCCGCCCCTGCGTGCAGCGTCGCCGCGACGACAAGCGCAACGGAAAGCGCAGCGAGCCAGACCCAGGGCGGGGCCAGCAGCCGCTCGTCGTAGTCCGGCAGGCCGCTGGTCACGGCCTGCACGTCGTTGCTGCCCACCATCGAGCTCCTCCAGATCGCGTCCCGCCCCGACCGTACGGCGGGGGCCGGTCAGGGCCGCGCGGGTAGGGTCTGCCCGACCCACGCGTGAACCTCGCAGCGGACGGACGGAGGCCTGGACCGGTGGTGGAGGTGGATGTGCGCCGGCTGGATCCCGAGGTGCCGCTGCCGAACTATGCCCACCCTGGCGATGCCGGCTGCGATCTGGTCACCACCGAGGACGCCGATGTTCTCCCTGGCGAGCGGGTGGTGCTCGGCACCGGTCTGGTGATCGCGCTGCCCGAGGGGTACGCCGCTTTCGTGCATCCTCGGTCGGGACTGGCCGCCCGCCACGGCGTCGGGCTCGTCAACAGCCCAGGGACTATCGACGCGGGCTATCGCGGGGAGATCCGGATGATCGTCGTCAACCACGACCCGCGCGAGGTGCTGCGCCTGCGCCGGCTGGACCGGGTCGCCCAGCTTGTCGTCCAGCGGGTCGAGCAGGTCGTGTGGCGCGAGACCGACGGCGAGCTGTCGGTCTCGTCGCGTGGAACGGCCGGCCACGGCTCCACCGGGGGATGGGCCGTGGGCAGCAGCAGTGCCGACGAGCGGGAGGCCAGGCGTGTTCGGACGTCGTAAGAACCACGAGGAGCCGGACGAGGACCACACCGAGCTGGAGGCGGAGGAGGCCGAGGAGGCCGAGGACGCGGCTCCGGTGATTTTCCGGCCGAAGGGGCCGTGGGACGCCGCCGATGCTCCCGAGGACGAGGTTCACCGGCTCGACCTCGGTGGGCTGCGTGTCCCGGTGCCTCCCGACACCGAGGTGCGCGTCGAGGTCGACCCCACCGGCAACATCATCGCCGCGACGCTCGTGCGGGGGACGAGCTCCATGCAGGTCAACGTCTTCGCGGCTCCCCGCACGGGCGGGATCTGGACGGAGGTCCGCGAGGAGATGGCGGCGGCCCTGCACGCAGCGGGCGGGCGGGCGGACGAGGCCGACGGCCCGTACGGCATCGAACTGCACGCCGACATCCCGAGCGGAGCCTCCGGTCAGCCGGCGACCATGACAGCCGCTCGGTTCATCGGCGTGGACGGACCGCGTTGGTTCCTGCGGGCCCTGATCGTCGGGCCGGCCGCGACCGATCGCGCGCAGGCAGCGGAGCTGGAGGCGGCGCTCAAGGACGTCGTGATCCACCGCGGGACCGAGGCGATGGCCGTACGCAGCCCGCTGCCGCTGCGGCTGCCGCGCGAGGTCACCGAGCAGGCGGCGCCCGAGCCGGCCACCCCCGGCGAAGCCCCGTCGCCCGAGCTCCCCGAGCGCGGGCCGGAGATCACCGAACGGCGCTGACCCACGTACGCTGTAGGGGTGGCAGGACTCTTGCGCCGGGCGGTCGCCCGGTTCACCGAAGGCGACG
>Ga0136624_1000355_pt1 | contig 17086 bp, 13 predicted proteins | sample AntDrymUQ4692206_2_FD_104802 | JGI IMG/M metagenome (GOLD analysis project Ga0136624, IMG submission 104802) | Polar desert sand microbial communities from Dry Valleys, Antarctica - metaG UQ469 (22.06) | ecosystem: Environmental > Terrestrial > Soil > Desert | place: Antarctica: Dry Valley... | reverse complement strand
TCCAAACCCCGGCCCACGTCACCGACGACGACGGTCGTGTTGCCGATCACTCGTCGTGACCCGGCGACGCCCTCGGTCTCATTCTCGCGGTCCTGGCCGGTGCCTTGGCCGTCCTCACCGCCCCCCGCCCAACGACCTGACCCGGCCGCCGGGCGCCGCCGTCGTCCACAGACGTCGCAGATCGACGATCGCCTCGGCCTGCGCGCCGGCTCGGTCAAGTGTGGTGGCGGTAGAAGTCGACGGGCTGGGGTGGGAGGGGAGTGGCGCCGAGGACGAGATCGGCGGCCTTCTCGGCGAGCATCATCACCGGGGCGTAGATGTTGCCGTTGGTGACGTAGGGCATCGCCGACGCGTCGACGACACGGATTCCGTTCAGGCCGTGCACGCGCATCGTCCGTGGGTCGAGCACCGACTGGTCGTCGACACCCATCCGGCACGTGCACGACGGGTGCAACGCGGTCTCGCCGTCACGGGCCACCCAGTCGAGGATCTCCTCGTCGGAGTCGACGTCGGGTCCGGGTGACACTTCCCCGCCGTCGAACGGCGCGAACGCTGGCTGGCCGAGGATGTGGCGGGCGGCGCGGATCGCCTCCACCCACTCGCGGCGGTCCTGCTCGGTCGACAGGTAGTTGAAACGCAGCGCCGGCTTGATCTGCGCGTCCGGCGACGTGATGCGCACCGAACCCCTGGCGTCGGAGTACATCGGGCCGATGTGCACCTGGTAGCCGTGCCCGCCGGCCGGCGCCGAGCCGTCGTAGCGCACGGCGATCGGCAAGAAGTGGAACATCACGTTCGGGTAAGCGACGCCGTCGTTGCTGCGGATGAACCCGCCGGCTTCGAAGTGGTTCGACGCGCCGGGACCACGCCGGAACAGCCACTGCAGCCCGATCCACGGCCGGTGGCGCAACTTGAGCATCGGGTTCAGCGACACCGGTCGGGTGGCGGCGTGCTGCACGTACACCTCGAGGTGATCCTGGAGGTGCTCGCCGACGCCGGGCAGGTGATGGGTGGGCGTGACGCCGACCGTGCGCAGGTGGTCGGCGTCGCCGATCCCCGACACCTGCAGCAGCTGCGGCGAGTTGAAGGCGCCGCCGCACAGGATGACCTCACCGGCGGTGACACGCTCAACGCCGCGTCCCGGTCGCTTGACGTCGACGCCCGTCACCCGCGTGCCCTCGACGACCAGCCGGGTCACCGTCGCCCGGCAGCGAACGTCGAGGTTGGGCCGCCGGCGGACCGGCCGCAGGTACGCTTGCGAGGCGCTCAGCCGGCGACCGCGGTGGACGTTGCGGTCGAACCGGGCGAAGCCCTCTTGGCGGTAGCCGTTGACGTCCGTCGTCAACTCATGGCCGGCCTGCTGGACGGCGTCGAAGAACGCGCCGAACAATGGGTTCGTGGCCGGCCCGCGCTCCAGCACGAGTGGACCGCCGTGGCCGCGGTACTCGTCGTCTGGCGTCGCCGCCAGCGCCTCCTCCATCCGCTTGAAGTACGGCAGGCAGTGGGCGTAGTCCCACGTCGTCATCCCGTCGTCGGCCGCCCAGCGCTCATAGTCGAGCGGGTTGCCGCGCTGGAAGATCATCCCGTTGATGCTCGACGACCCGCCGAGCACCTTGCCCCTGGCGTGGTACACCCGTCGCCCGCCCATGTGCGGCTCTGGCTCCGACTCGTACTTCCAGTCGTAGAAGCGATTGCCGATCGGGAACATCAGCGCCGCCGGCATGTGGATGAACACGTCGAAGCGGTAGTCCGGCCGGCCGGCTTCGAGCACGAGTACGCGGGTCGCCGGATCGGCGCTGAGCCGGTTGGCCACGGCCGATCCCGCCGAGCCACCACCGACGATGATGAAGTCGTACACCCCGCCATCGTGGCCGATGGCGGCGCGCCATCCCGCCGGGAGGGCCCGACCGACGGTTCTCGGATTGTTGTGACCGGCACTCGATCGGGTGCTGTCGAAGGAGCGCGTCTCTGTTCGGCACGACGCGCGCCCGGTACGGTGGAGTGATGCGTGCGGGCCGGCCAAATTTGCTGCTGGTGATGGTCGACCAGCTGGCGGCACGGTTCCTGCCGTGCTACGGCCACCCGGTCGTGAAGGCCCCGGCGCTCGAGCGCCTCGCCGACGACGGAGTCCGCTTCACGTCCGCGTACACCCCGAGCCCGCTGTGCGCGCCGGCCCGCTTCGCGATGATGTCCGGCCAGCTCAACTCGCGCATCGGCGCCTACGACAACGCCTCCGAACTGCCGGCGGCGGTGCCCACGTTCGCCCACCACCTCCGCGCCGGCGGCTACCAGACCTGCCTCGTCGGCAAGATGCATTTCATCGGCCCCGACCAGTTGCACGGTTTCGAGCGCCGTCTGACCACTGACATCTACCCGGCCGACTTCGGGTGGACGCCGGACTGGGACGACGCCGAGACTCGCATCGACTGGTGGTTCCACAACATGGACAGCGTGCTCGGCGCCGGCGTCGCCGAAGCGACGAACCAGCTCGACTACGACGACGAGGTCGGCTTCCAGGCCGTGCGCGCGTTGCGCGACCTCGCCCGCTCCGCCGACGAGCGACCATGGATGCTCACCGTCTCCTTCACCCATCCGCACGACCCGTACGCGATGCGTCAGCGCTACTGGGACCGCTACGACCACGACGCCATCGACCTGCCCCGCGTCGGTCGGCTTCCGGACGAGCAGCTCGACCCGCACAGCCGCCGGCTCCGCCACATGTCGGCGATGGACGCGGTCGAGATCACCGACGACCACGTCCGCAACGCCCGCCACGCCTACTACGCCACCATCAGCTACATCGACGACTGGGTCGGCACGCTCGTCGAGACGCTCGACACCTGCGGGCTCGCCGATGACACGGTGATCGTCTTCACCGCAGACCACGGCGACCTGCTCGGCGAACGCGGCCTCTGGTACAAGATGTGCTTCTTCGAGGGCGCCAGCCACATCCCGCTCGTCGTCGCCGGGCCGGAGATCGCCAGCGGCGAGGCACCCGACCACGTGTCGCTGCTCGACCTCCTCCCGACGTTCCTCGACCTCGCCGGCATCGACCGCTCCGAGCTCGCCGACGGCGAGAGCATCGTCCCGTTGCTGCACGGCGAGCGCCAGAACCGCACCGTGGCCGGCGAGTACCTCGCCGAGGGCGCGGTCGCCCCGATCCTCATGATCCGCCGCGGCGACTGGAAGTACGTCTCCTGCAGCGCCGACCCGCCCCAGCTCTACAACATCGCCGACGACCCCGACGAGCTCGTCAACCTGGCCGCTGATCCAGCCCACGCCGAACGGGTCGCCGAGTTCGACAAAGAGGTGCTCGCCCGCTGGGACCCCGACGCGATCCGTGCCGACGTCATCGCCAGTCAGCGGGCCCGGCGCACGGTCGACGCGGCGCTGCGCACCGGTCGGCGCACACCATGGGACCACCAGCCGACGGTGGACGCGGCGCAGCAGTACATGCGCAGCCACTTCGACCTCAACGACATCGAGCGGACCCGCCGCCTCGGCTCGCGCTGACGTCCGCGTAGCCCTCCGACGACGAGCGCCGCAGCATGCGCAGGCGCGACAGCCACTCGTCGACGTCGACGTACAGGCCGAAGAGGTGCCGATGACCTCCGCCGGGGTCGAAGGCGCTGCGCCCGTGCAGCACCCGCCGGTTGTGGAACACCATCGCGTCACCCGGCCGCAGCCGCACGCTGATGCGCTGCTGCTCGCTCGTCGCCAGCTCGTGGAACCGGCGCAGCGCGGCGTACGTGGGCTCGATGAGCTCCAGGGGCAAGTCGAACGGTGCCATCAGGGCGTTGTGGAAGCGGACCTCGCGGTAGGACCCGTCGTCGTGCAGACCGACGACCGGAGCCGCCCACCGCAGGTCGTGGGTGCGGTCGTGGAAGCGATACGGGATGGCGACGTCGCACAACAGCGCGAACGTGTCCGGCTCCCCGGTGCGCAGGCGCTCGGCGACGGCGAACCCGTCGACGAGCGTGCTGTGACCGCCCGGGGCGTCAGCGGAGAGGCAGAATAGGAACTGCACGCCCGGAGGCGTCTCCAGGTTCGCCGCGTCGGTGTGCGGCCGCAGCTCGACGGACGTGTAGGCGACGTTGTTCGGATCGAGCATCGTCTCGACGTGGAAGTCGGGACCGAAGTTCGTCTCACGGAGGTGGCCGACGCGGCGGGCCAGATCGCGCAGCGCATCCTCCGTCTTCGGCACGTCCCGCACGAAGACGAACCCGGTGGTCCATACCGTCTCCACGAACGCCGCCAGCCCCACATTCACATCGTCGGTGACCACGTCGGCGTAGCGCAGCTCGGGCAGGTCCCCGGCGATGCCGGCGTCCCACAACCGCGGCGGAGGCACGCGCGGCGCCGTGCAGCCGCTGCACGGGCACCGCGCCCGCAGCCAGTCGAGACCGTGTCGGGTGTGGTGGCCGTCGGACCAGTCGATGGCCAGCTGGTCTCCTGCGTCGTCCACCACGACCGGGGCGACTTCGGGGTCGAGCGAGAACGTGTCGAGCACGCGCTCGTGTGTCTCTGGGTGGAGGCACTCCGCACACAAGCAGTTGTCTCGCAGCCACAGGTGGTGGAACACGCCGCGATGGCCATCGCCGAACGCGACGGCGATGTGCCGGGTGTGGCGCTCCACCGCGTTCGGCGTGCTCACCGCCGTGGTCACTGGTGCACCCTGTCACCGATGCGAGCGACCGAGCGCCAGCGAGGGCCGAACGGAGCCGGATCAGCACATGCGAGCGACCGAGCGCCAGCGAGGGAGCGTCCACTAACGGCCTGCGTGGCCGGGGAACGCAATGAGCGGCCTGCGTGGCCGGGGAACGCCGTGACGGTCATGGGGCTACCGTAGTCGTCCCGGCGCGAGTCGCCAGGCGGCGTTCGTGCTCGGCGAGCAGCTGTCCGGCGCCCCAACCCACCGAGCGCAGCGCCTGCAGCACGGCCACGAGGCAGTCGTCGCGCCGCGCCGCCAGCTCCTCGACGGACCGGCCAGCGGCCTGCTCGTCGGACTGCTCGACGATCCTGTCGATCAGCTCGTCGTCGAGTTCGGGGACGTCGGTCAGCTTGGTCCACGGCCACTGCAGCGCCGGACCGAACTGGGCGAGGAAGTGGCGCATCCCGGCGTCGCCACCGGCCAGCCGGTAGGTGAGGAACGTGCCCATCGCGCTCCACCGCAGCCCAGGCCCGTAGCGGATGGCGTCGTCGATCTGGCTCGTCGTCGCCACCCCCTCCTCGACCAGCCACAGCGCCTCCCGCCACAGCGCCTCGAGCAGCCGGTCGGCGACGAATCCGTCGGTCTCCACCGGCAGCACGAGCGGGTGCATGCCGACCGAGCGGTACATGTCGGCGGCACGGTCGACGGCCGGGGCCGCCGCCGCGTCGCCGCCGCACACCTCGACAAGGGGCAGCAGGTACACCGGGTTGAAGGGGTGGCCGACGACGACCCGCTCGCCGTGCGCCAACCCTGCCCGCAGCGCGCTCGGCCGCAGCCCCGACGTCGACGAGGCGATGACGACGTCCGGCGCGGCCACCGCGTCGGCCCGGCCGAGCAGCCCACGCTTCAGCTCGAGGCGCTCCGGTGCGCTCTCCTGGACGAGGTCGGCACCGGCGACGGCCTCGTCGACGGTCGTCACGACCTCGACGGCACCTTCCGCCGGCAGCGTGGAGGAGAACAGCTGCTCATACGCCCGACGCGCTGCGGTCACCGCCGTCTCGACATGACCGAGGGCGCCCGGATCGGGGTCGTACAGCGCCAGGTCGACGCCGTGCAGCACGAAGCGCGCCGCCCACCCGGCGCCGATGACGCCGCCGCCGAGCAGCCCAACCCGCGTAGGAACGCCCCTCACGGCGCCCGCTTCGTCAGCATCAGCCGCTCACGGACCTCCGGCGCCGACTGCACGCGCACGTTCATCCCCTCCAGGATGGTGACCGCGCGCGCCACCAGATCGGCGTTCGTCGCCAGCTGGCGCGGACCGGAGTAGAGGTTGTCCTCCAAGCCGACACGGACGTTGCCGCCGGCGAGCACGGCCATCGCCACGTAAGGCAGCTGCATCCGCCCGATCGAGAACGCGGAGAACACCGCGCCGGGTGGCAGCAGGCCGACCATCGACAGCAACGTCGCCGGATCGTCCGGCGCGCCGTAGGCGATGCCCATGCACAGCTGCACCAGAACGGGATCCTCGATCAGACCGTCGGCGAGCAACTCCTTGACGAACACGAGGTGGCCCGTGTCGAAGACCTCCAGCTCCGGCCGGACGCCGAGCTCCTTCACCTGGGCCGCCATCGAGCGCAGCGCGGCGGGCGTGTTGACCATCACGTAGTCGCCGCCGGAGGCGAAGTTCATCGTGCCGCAGTCGAGCGTGCAGATCTCCGGGAGGAGCGCCCGCACGTGGTCGAGTCGCTCCGTCGCGCCGACCAGGTCGGTGCCGCCGACCGGCGGCAGGGGCTGCTCGTCACCGCCGAACACGAGGTCGCCACCCATGCCGGCGGTCAGGTTGACCACCACGTCCACATCGGCGTCGCGGATTCGCTCGACCACTTCGGCGTACAGATCGGTGCCGCGCGCGCCGACACCGGTCTGCGGGTCGCGCACGTGGATGTGCACGATGGCGGCGCCGGCGCGTGCCGCGTCGATCGCCGATCCGGCGATCTGCAGCGGCGTCACCGGCACGTGCGGGCTCTTCGTGGTCGTGTCGCCCGCGCCGGTGACGGCGCAGGTGATGAACGCCTGGAAGTCCATCGGCGCGCTGCTCCTCGCTCCTCGGTTACTGTCTCGACAGGGAAAGCTAACGATCGGTCGCGGGGGCGGTCGACCAAGGAAGGGGAGCGATGGACAACGACCGTCGACGCGAGCTGTGGCTACCGCATGCGATGAGCCGCCGCCGGCTGCTCGCGGGGACCGGCGCTGCCGTGCTGTTCGCCGCCTGTGGCGGTGATGACGATTCCGCCAGCCCGTCCACGCAGGGTGGCGGGCAGCCCACGGGCGGTTCGACCGGGACGGCCGGAGGCCCCGCCACCACGTCCGGCGGCCCGGCCACCACGTCCGGCGGCCCGGCCACCACGTCCGGCGGCCCGGCCACCACGTCCGGCGGCACGCCGACGTCGGGCGGCACGCTCCGGGTCGGGCTCGTCGGCTCGACGAACGACCTCATCGACGGCCAGTACATCGTGGCCAAGGCCGACCAGGCCCGCCTCGTGTCGGGCTGGGACCCGGTCGTCAACTACGACACCGACTTCAACATCTCCTACGAGCACAGCCTCGCCGAGGAAATCGAGACCGTCGCCGCCGACAACTATGTGATCCGGTTCAAGGAAGGCCTTGAGTTCCACAACGGCAAGCCGGTCACGGCCGACGACATCATCTACTCCTTCCGGCGCCGCATCGACCCCAAGCTCAACCTGGCGCCGGGGCTGGCCGAGCTGCTGGGCCCCGACGGGATGACGGCGATCGACGACCGGACCATCGAGTTCCAGCTGCTCAAGCCGGCCGTCACGTTCATCAACGGCCTCGCTGAGTACACGACGACGATCGTCCCAGTCGACTACGCCCGTTTCGACGGTGACGTGTCGAACCAGATCGGCACGGGACCGTTCATGCTCGAAAGCTTCACGCCCGGCACCGAGAGCGTCCACGTCAAGAACCCCAACTACTGGGGCAGTGGCCTGCCGCTGTTGGACGAGGTGCAGATCATCGACTTCGCCGACGCCCAGGCGCTGACCAACGCGCTGGCCAGCGGCGAGGTCGACGCCGCCGTCGACATCCCGTTCGCCCAGGTGTCCACCCTCGAGAGCGACTCCAACCTCAGGATCCTCGAGTCGCAAGCGGGCAACTGGCTGGTGATCACGATGGCCATCGACCAGGCGCCGTTCGACGACGTGCGCGTGCGCCAGGCGATGCGATTGATCGCCAACCGCGAGGAGATGGTCGAGCGAGTCCTCGCCGGTCACGGCAGGGTCGCCAACGACATGTACGGCGTGCTCGATCCGTGCTACCCGAAGGACATCCCCCAGCGCGAGCAGGACATCGAGCAGGCGATGGCGTTGCTGGCGGATGCCGGCCAGGAGGGTCTGACGATCGACCTGTTCGCGCCGGACGACACCGCCGGCTTGGCGGAGCTCATCGCGGTGTTCGCCGACCAGGCCCAGGCAGCCGGCGTGACCGTCAAGGCCCAGGTGCTCGACGGCGGCACCTACTGGGGCGACGAGTACACCAAGCGCACGTTCGCGACCAGCTTCTGGAGCACTCGGCCGTACCTGATCCAAGTTGCCGCGGGCAGCCTGAAGAACGCGACCTACCCGGAGACGCACTGGCCGTCGCCCGACAGCGACTTCGCCGAGACGTACGACCAGGCGATCGCCGAGACGGACGACTCCGCCCGCTGCGAGATCATCGCCGAGATGCAGCAGGAGGAGTATGACAACGGCGGCAACCTGATCCCGTTCTTCTACAACCTCGTCGACGGCCACGCCGCGAACGTCAAAGGATTCGAGGCCAGGCCGAACCTGTTGAACCTCGACCACTACGGCCGCGGCTGGAAGAACATCTGGTTCGAGGACTGAGGGGACCGACCGCACGACGACTGCACGAGTCGAGGGTCGGGGCACCGCATGGGCATCGCCAAGTTCGTCCTCAAGCGGGTGCTGCTCGGCGTGCTCACGCTCGTCGTCGTCTCGATCGTCGTCTTCGCGCTGACCCAGGCGCTCGGCGATCCGGTCGAGGCGATCCTTGGTCGTGAAGCGCAACCAGCGTCGGTCGCCGCGATGCGCGAGGAGCTCGGCCTCAACCGGCCCGTGATCACTCAGTACTCGGACTGGCTGTCCGGCCTGGTGACCGGCGACCCCGGAATCTCGTACACGAACGGGGTCCCGGTGCTCGAAGTGCTGGGCGACCGGATCTGGAACTCGCTGTTCCTGATGCTCGTCAGTGCGCTCGTGTCGATCCCGATCTCCATCGCTATCGGCACGTTGACCGCAGCACGGCGAGACACGGCGTTCGACTCGACCAGCTCGGCAACCAGCCTCGTGCTGGCCTCGATGCCCGAGTTCGTCACCGGGCTGCTCTTGATCGTCCTCTTGGCGACGAACGTCTGGCAGGTCTTCCCGGCGGTGGTGCGGATCCGGCCCGGCGAAGCGCCATGGGTCGATGTGGGCGCCCTCGTGTTGCCGGTGCTGACGCTCACGCTCGGCGTCGTGCCGTACGTGTCACGAGTGATGCGTGCCTCGATGATCGAGGTGCTGGAGAGCGACTACATCGAGATGGCTCGACTCAAGGGGTTGCCCGAGCGCACCGTCGTCTGGCGCCACGCCCTGCCCAACGCGATCGGACCGACGCTCCAAGTCATCGCCATCAACATCGCCTACCTCGCCGGCGGCGTGATCGTGGTCGAGAACATCTTCAACTATCCCGGCATCGGTCTCGCCTTGCGCGATGCCGTCACCGACGTGAACGTCCCCGTCGTCCAGTTCATCGCCATGCTCATCGCCGCGATCTACGTGGTCGTCAACCTGCTCGCCGACGTCGGCACGATTCTCGTCACGCCGCGCCTCCGCACGAGGCTGCAGTGACGTTCATTGCGTTCCCCGGCCACGCCACCTGCAGCCTGCGCATGCTGGCCGCTCCCTCGCTGGCGCTCGGTCGCTCGCTCGCGGAGCAGCCGGAGTGACGATCGTGGAAGCTGGGCTGCAACCCGGCCTCGCGTCGGGACGCATCGACCCGCCCAGCGGGCGACGCGGCGTGCTCGTCGCCACGCTCGGACTGTGGCGAACGCGCATCGGGTTGCTCCTCGTGGCCGTCCTCGTGGGCATCGCCGTGATCGGCCCGTTGTTCGCGCCGTATGGAGGCACCGAGTTCGTCGGTCCACCGTTCACCGCCGACGCGCCCGACACGCTGTTCGGCACGGACAAGCTGGGTCAGGACGTGTGGTCCCGGTTCCTCCTCGGCGGGCGGACGATCCTCCTGCTCGCCGTCGTGTCGACGTTGATCGGGCTCGCCATCGGCGCCGTCGTCGGCCTCGTCGCCGCGTACAACCGCGGTCGGCTCGACAACGTCCTCATGCGCACGATGGACGTGGTGTTCGCCTTCCCCAACCTCCTGCTGGCACTCGTCGCCGTCACCACGCTCGGGCGGCGCTCGTGGGTGATCGTGCTGATCGTCGCGTTCACCGCCGTGCCCCGTGTCGCCCGCATCACCCGCGGCGCAGCCCTCGGCGTCGTCGAGCGCGACTTCATCGGCGCCGCCGAGGCGCTCGGCGAATCACGCTCCCACATTCTCGGCCGCGAGATCCTCCCCAACGTGGCCGGACCGCTGCTCGTGGAGGCCAACCTCCGCCTCACCTATTCGATCGCGTTGATCGGCGCACTCGGCTTCCTCGGCTTCGGCGTCGGCCTCAACCAGCCGGACTGGGCGCAGATGATCAACGAGAACCGCCCGGCCTTGAGCACGGCGCCGTGGGGGACGCTGCTGCCGATCTTCGCCATCGCCTTATTGACGGTCGGCGTCGGCCTCGTGGCCGATGGTCTCGGTCGCGCAATCGCCGGCGTCGATCGGGCGAGGCCGACGTGACGACGACCAGCGACGTGACGACGTCGACGGCGCTGGCCATCGACGATCTCCGCATCGTCGTCAGCCGCACCGGCGAGGACATCGTCGACGAGGTCTCGCTGACGATCGCCCCCGGCGAGGTGCTCGGGCTCGTCGGGGAATCCGGGTCCGGCAAGACCACCGTGGGGCTGGCCGTGCTCGGTCACGCCCGCAAGGGTGTGACGGTCGCCTCCGGTCGCGTGGAGATCGGCGACGTGCCGATGCTCGAGCTGGGTCCGACGCAGCTGCGCCTGGCCAGGGGGCAGCTGGTCAGCTACGTGCCGCAGGACCCCGGCACCGCCCTGAATCCGGCGATGCGCATCGGCACCCAGCTGCTGGAGGTGCTCGAGGCGCACGACTTCGGCGGCTCCGATGGCGCCCATCGCCGGCGCGTGACCGAGGTGATGGCGGAGGTGCTGCTGCCGGGCACGCCGCAGTTCCTGCGCCGCTACCCACATCAGCTCTCCGGTGGCCAGCAGCAGCGCGTCGGGTTGGCGATGGCGTTCGCCTGCCGGCCGTCGGTGATCGTCCTCGACGAACCGACGACAGGGCTCGACGTCAGCACGCAGGCCCACGTGCTGCAGACCGTTCGGCAGCTGTGCCGAGAGCACGGCGTCGCCGCGCTCTACATCACCCACGACCTGGCCGTCGTGGCGACGCTCGTCGACCGCGTCGCGGTGCTGTACGCCGGGCGGATTGTCGAGCACGGCCCGGCGGCGACGATGTTCGACGCGCCGGCGCACCCGTACACCCGCCACCTCATCGCCGCCGTGCCGGCCATGTCGGGGGAGCGGACGATCACCGGGCTGCCGGGGCGGGCGCCGTCGCCCGGGCACCGTCCCGCCGGGTGTGCGTTCGCGCCGCGCTGCTCGGCGGCGACGGAGGAGTGCCGGGCGTCGTTCCCACCGATCGACGTGCTCGCCGACCGCCACGCCGTGCGCTGCTACCACCCGACGGCAGCGATCCAGGTGCGCGACCACGCGGAGGCTGCGCCGAGTGGTGTCGGCGACGTGCCCGGCGACGCCGCGCTCACGCTGCGTCGAGTGTCGGCGTCCTACAGCGGTCACACGGTCGTGCGCGACGTCGACCTCCACGTGGGGCGCGGCGAGTGCGTCGCGCTCGTCGGCGAGTCGGGATCCGGCAAGACGACGGTGTCCCGATCCGTCGGCGGACTGCACCACGAGTGGGCCGGCGAGATCCACCTCGGCGCGACGGCGCTCGCCCGCGCGGCCCGCGATCGGCCGGTCGAGCAGCGGCTGCGCATCCAGTACGTGTTCCAGAACCCCTACAGCTCGCTCAACCCGCGCCGATCGATCGGCGAGTCCGTCGGGCGCCCGCTGATCGTCGGCGGCACCTCGGCGAGCGATGCCCGCCGGGCCGTCGCCGACATGCTCGAGCGGGTCTCGTTGACCGCCGACTACGCCGACCGGTACCCCGACCAACTGTCGGGCGGCGAGCGCCAACGGGTGGCCATCGCCAGGGCGCTGGTGAGCAAGCCAGAGGTGCTCGTCTGCGATGAGGTCACCTCGGCACTCGACGTCCTCGTCCAGGCAGCCATCGTCGAGCTGCTGGCCGAGCTGCAACGCGAGCTCGGCCTGTCGATGCTCTTCGTCACCCACAACCTGCCGCTCGTCCGCTCAATCGCCGACCGCACGGCGGTGATGGCCGACGGTCGCCTCGTCGAGGTCGGTACGACCGAGCAGGTGCTGTCGCAGCCGGAGCACGAGTACACGAAGCGCCTGCTGGCCGACACGCCGCGAATCAACGAGACGCGACCGGTCGAGGCGGTCGAGGAGCGCCTCGCCGACGACGTCGCGCTGCACGCGCCGGCCGTGGCGGTCCCCGAGCTCGACGTGTGACGGGCTCCGGCCAATGGCCACGGCCCCGGCACGGCCGCCGACGAACGCACTTCCCGTGAGAGGTTTGGTCGAGCCGGCGTTCTCGGCGGTGGCCGACGTGTTCGCCGAGTGCGTTCCTGCGGACGGACCGGGCGGTGCGTTCGCCGTCTACGTCGGCGGGGCGCCGGTGATCGACGTCGTGTCCGGCCTCGTCGGCGATGGTGATCGCAGGTGGAGGACCGACACGACCTGTGTGATCGCATCGGGGACGAAGGGCGTCGTGGCGACAGCCGTGCTGGTGCTGCTCGAGCGTGGCGTCATGGCGCTGGACGAGCCGGTGGCGACGTACTGGCCCGAGTTCGCAGCCGCCGGCAAGGGCTTGACGCGCGTCGGCGACATCGTCGCCCACACCGCAGGACTGGTCGGGATCGTCGAACCGATCACCGTCGAGCAGCTCGCCGACCCCCCGTCGATCGAGGCGCTGTTGGCGGCGCAGGCGCCGATCGTCCCCGTCGGCCGCCCGAGCTACCACGCCCTGACGTACGGGTGGTTGTGCGACGCGCTGGTTCGGCGCGTCGACGGCCGGTCGATCGGTCGGTTCGTCGAGGACGAGATCGCCGGCCCGCTCGGACTCGACCTCTCGATCGGCTCGCCACCCGAGCGGATCGCCCGCGCCGCACGCCTCCAGCCATCGCCTGACTATCAGCTGTCGGCGTTTCTCGGGGACCGACCGCCCGACCCGCGTCTGGCGTACGTGTACGGGAACCCGCCGATCGTCGGCCGGATGGGCGAGCCGGAGCTGCTCGCCCACGAGATCCCCGGCGCCAACTGCCTCGCATCGGCGGCGGCGATGGCCCGATTGTACGGCTGCCTCGCCGTCGGTGGCACGCTGGAGGGCGTGGCGCTGCTCGACCCCATGACGATCGAGCTCGGTCGCACCACGCGGGCGCACGGCGAGGACCCGCTGACAGGTCGATGGCTGCGCTTCGGCGTCGGCTTCGAGCTCAACCCGAACCCGTCGGCGCTCGGGCCGGCGGCCGACGCCTTCGGCCACACCGGCGCAGGTGGTTCGAGCCATGGCGCGTGGCCCAGCCGGAAGGTCGGCTACTCGTTCGTGACGTCGCAGCTCCGCCCCGAGACGGACGACGGGCGCGCCCGCCGCCTGCTGCAGACGCTGGACGCGTGCCTGTGGTGACGCCGACGCCGGACTTCGTCGGCTATCCGGAGACGCCGGCGATCGTCGCGGCGACCGGCACGGACCGATGGGTCACGGTCACCTGGGCCGACGGTCTCAGCGCTCGTTTCCACCACGTGTGGCTGCGTGACAACTGTGCCTGCGCCGAGTGCCTGCTCCCGCTGACCAAGGAGCAGACATTCGAGCTGGACCCAGCGGCGTCCCCGTCGCTCGACGGCCAGCCGATCGTCGAAGCGACGGGAGCACTCGTCGTCACGTGGGCCGGCGACCGCCACCGCAGCGCCTACCACCAGGGATGGCTGCGTGCGCACCGCTACGACGGCGCCGCCGTCGGCGCCCGTGCGCCCGTGACGTGGGATGGGTCGACCCCGGACATGCCGCCGACGTTCGACGGGACGGCCGTGCTGCGCGACGACGACGCGCTTCGCGAATGGCTGGTCGCGCTGCGCGACGTCGGCTTCACCCGTTTGCGCGACGTGCCACCGCGGCCCGGCGGCGTCGGTGAGGTGGCGGCGCGCATCGGGCCCATCCGCGAGACCAACTTCGGCCTGCTGTGGGACGTTCGCAGCGAGCCGGAACCGGTGACCAACGCCAACACCGATCTGGCGCTGCCGCCCCACGTCGACCTGTGCACGCGCGAATACCAGCCGGGACTGCAGTTCCTCCACTGCATCCGCAACACCGCCACCGGCGGCCGCGGCCGGTACGTCGACGGGTTCCGCGTCGCCGCCATACTCGCCCGCGACGAGCCGGAGCACTACGCCGTGCTGACCACGCAGCCGATGGCCAGGGCGAACCGATCCCGCGACAGCGACTACCGGTGGTCGGTCCCACCGATCGTGCTCGACGCACGCGGCGCGGTGGCCGAGATCCGCTGGGGCAACTGGCTCCGCGCACCGCTCGCCGTCGAGTTCGACCAAGTCGAGCGCGTGTACGCCGCAGCGGCCTGCATGACGGCGGTGGCGGCTCGTGACGACCTGGCGGTACACGTCGACTGGCAGGCCGGCGATCTGCTCGCCTTCGACAACCGACGCATCCTCCACGGCCGCGACACCTTCGATTCGGCCGGCGGTCAACGGTTCCTACGTGGCTGTTACGGCGAGCGGGAGGAGCTGCACTCTCGCCTCCGCATCCTCGACCGTCGCATCGCCAGCGGACGCTGATCACCTCGCGTGGCGGCTCACGCCGCCGCCGCGACGACGGTGTCGCGGCGTCCGGGCACGCCCCGAGCCAGCCGGAGTGACTCCCGAACGAGCGCGGCTGGGAACTGCTCCGCGCCGGGCTCGCCGCCGGCGAGGTGGCCGCGTATGGCTCGGGCGCGAATGCTCAAGGAGGTCTGCACCGCGCGTCTCGGTCCTCGAAGCGCGCCGCCATGGCCGTCACCACCAGCTCGGTTCGAGCGCCGAGCGCTCGGGAGCGCTTCCCCAAGCGTCCAGCACCTCGTCGCATCGGTCCGAGCGTTCGCTGCTGTTCCGCAACCCAGCGAGAACCGAAGGCGGCAAGTCCGACTGGCGGTCACGACCAAGGTCACCCAGCCAATGGCCATCGGCCCGCGTCGACGCGGGCACAAAGTGCCCTGATGGTGCGTGTCGGGCAACGACGTGGCGGCTTCGTGCGTCGGAGTTTTGGTCGGGTGTGCCTCTCGAATGCCCTGCCGCCGTGAGGTTGGCTTGCGATCGAACCGACCGTCTGTCCACATCCTGTCCGGGTGTGGCTCTAGGAGGAACGGCAGCGACACGCATCAGGTACGCCCGTCCGACGAACGCACCCACGAGGACCGGGACCACCACATGTTCATCATCGGGATCGAACGGCACAAGCTGTCCCACACTGCGGTCGCCGTGGACTCGTTTCGAGACCCGTTGACACGATCCGCGTCGATGCGGGTCGCCATCAGCGCAGACTTCTGCTCGAGTAGGCGACGAGGTTCGAGCCACGCTCCTGGGCCGTCGAGGGAGCGAGGAGATGGGTGCGATACTCGCCCACCGGCTCGTCGGTGTCGGCGAGCACGTGGTCGATGTGCCACCGTAGTTGCCGGCTCGGGTGCGGCTGTTGGAGCGGCCGCCGCGGGTCCGTGTCGGCCACGCCGCCACGGCCCGCCCCCGCCCCGCCGACGCTTGCCGCGCCGCCGCCACCGCCGACTACGGCCCGAGAGCAGCTGATGCCTCCGCTCAGATCGTGCCGATCGTCGCTTTCCGATCGTCTTGAGGTCCGGATGTGTGGCGATGGCCGTGATCAGCTCCGGTCTGCCGCTGACCTTGGTCGCGCCAGGGCGTGGTGGTCCGTGTACACGAACCACGCCCCATCGCTCGGCCACGCCTCCGTCTCGGAGTAGCCGCGTGGTAACGCCGTGGTAACCATCGATGGCGGATCTGAGCGAACGGGCCCGGACGACGCGAACCCCGAGTCCACCAAGTGCCTGTTCAGACGTACTTTCGTGAACGAGCGCGAACGTCGGCGTACACGTCCGGCCAGGTTCCTAAACCGTGTGTCGCAGGTTCGAATCCTGCCGGGGGCGCCATGTGATGTCTCAAGACATCCCGGACGGCTTGAACCCGCATCAGGGCTCGGGCGGTTGTTGTTGTCGGGGTTGGGGTGCTTGCGGTGTGCCGGTGCCGTGGTAGCGGCGGTCGGGGTCGAGGGTGAGGTGGCGGAGGACTTCGCCGGTGGTGGCGTGGATGATGCGGATGTCGAGGTCGGCGATGAGCATCACGATGCGGGTTCCGGTGTGGTGGCGGCCGACGCCGATGTGGTGGAGCTGGCCGTTGACGCGCAGCGTGACTGAGCCGCCGTCGGCGACGCGGTCGTGACGGACTCGGAAGTGGGTGTCGTCGCTGCGGTCGCCGGGGCTGGCTTTGGGACGGGTGGTGTAGGAGACCACAGGAGTCGCTTGGTGCGGGAGTGAGCGGTGCGGGCGATGGTGGTTGTAGATGTCGGCGAAGCGGTCGCAGAGCTGTTGGAGCTCGGCGATCGTGGACGGCTGGTCGGGCTGGTGGCGGAGCCAGGCCTTCATCGTCTGTTGGAACCGTTCGACCTTGCCGCAGGTGGTGGGGTGGTTGGGCCGGGAGTTCTTCTGCACGATGCCGAGCCGGCGCAGTTCGGTCTCCAGGCGGTTGCGGCCGTCTTTGCCGCCGGCGAGGCGGGTGGTGAAGACCATGGCGTTGTCGGTGAGCGTCGACGCTGGCGCTCCGTGCCTGGTCATTGCGTCGCGGAAGGTGTCGCGCACGATGTGGCCGGTGACGCGCAGGTGGGCGGTGACGGACAGGGCGTAGCGGGCGTGGTCGTCGAGCCAGGTGAGGATCTCGACGTCGACGAGCGTGGCGAGACGGTAGTGGGTGAAGTCGGACTGCCAGGTCTCGTTGGGCTGCCCTGGGCGGTGAGCCGCTGGCGGAGCTCGGCGATCAGCTCGAGCGTTGCGGGTGGTGTCGCCCGAGGCGACCGCTTCGGTCGTCGTGAGCGTGGTTCGAACGCGGCGTCACC